>Ga0182030_10005335_pt1 | contig 27325 bp, 18 predicted proteins | sample 812S3MmetaG_FD_121299 | JGI IMG/M metagenome (GOLD analysis project Ga0182030, IMG submission 121299) | Permafrost microbial communities from Stordalen Mire, Sweden - 812S3M metaG (Illumina Assembly) | ecosystem: Environmental > Terrestrial > Soil > Wetlands > Permafrost | place: Sweden... | reverse complement strand
AGGCCGATGGAAAGCCGCGCTTCTTCAACGGATTCGTAAGCAGCTTTGCGGCAACCGGCGGCGATCACCGCTTCACGCATTACCGGGCGCAGGTAGTGCCCTGGATGTGGCTGCTGACGCGCGAAGCCGATTGCCGGATCTTCCACGACAAGACCGTCAAGGAAGTGATCGAAAAGGTCTTTCAGGATCGCGGCTATCACGACTACTCCTTCTCGCTCAACGCCAGTTACCCCAAGATGGAATATTGCGTGCAATACCGCGAGAGCGATTTCAATTTCGTCTCACGGCTGATGGAACAGAACGGAATCTTCTATTGGTTCGAGCACAAGGACGGCTCGCACACGCTCAAGATCGCCGACTCGCAAAATGCCTTTGAGCCCTGCCCCGGCCAGAAGAGCGCACGCTACGCTCCAGTGGCCGGAGCCGTAGAGCAGGAAGATCATGTGTCCACCTTTGCCTTCGGGCAGGAACTGAAGACCGGCAAGTGCACCCTGACAGACTACAACTTCGAGACTCCATCGACGGATTTGAGCGCAACCGAGGCCACCATCTACACTGTCGGTCCCAACGCTTCGTTCGAACTCTTCGATTATCCCGGCCTGTTTGCAAAAAAATCCGACGCCACGACTGCGGTGACTCGGCGTATGCAGGAGGAAGAGGCCGGGCATCTGACCTGCCACGGAGAAGGCACCTGCCGGGCATTCTCGGCCGGCTCCAGGTTCGAACTGAAAGACTACCCGGTGACGCTGCCGGACAAGAGCCTGATTCTCACCGAGGTTCAGCACATCGTCTCGGTGGAAGGCCGCTACTCCAGCGACTCCGGAAAGCATGAAGCGGACAAGTATACGAATCGATTCGTCTGCATACCGCAAAGCGTGCGCTACCGGCCGGCGCGCCTGACCCCCAGGCCCTATATGCATGGGCCACAAACTGCGGTTGTGACGGGCAATGACGGCGAAGAAATCTGGACCGACAAGTATGGGCGCGTGAAGGTGCTCTTTCCTTGGGACCGCCGCAAGGACGACTCCTGCTGGGTGCGCGTGTCGCAGGATTGGGCCGGCAAGAACTGGGGCATGATCAACATCCCGCGCATTGGACAGGAGGTTCTGGTCAGCTTTCTCGACGGCGATCCGGACCGGCCGCTGATCACCGGCCGTGTTTATAACGCAGATCAGATGCCGCCCTATCCGCTGCCCGACAACGGCACGCGCTCGACTTTCAAGACGCGCAGTTCCAAAGGCGGCGGAACCGACAATTACAACGAGTTGCGCTTCGAGGACAAAACCGGCAGCGAGCAGATCTTTCTGCGCGGCGAGAAGGACCTGGACATTCAGATCAAGAACGATGCCCGCGAGCAGATTGGAAACGACCGCAGCCTCGTGGTAAAGAACGACCAGAAAGAGCAGATCGGCGGCGATCTGCACGGGCAGATTCAAGGTAGCCAGTTCGACGATGTTTCGGGCGACCTGCACCTGCACGTCGGGGGCGCCCTCAACCAAAAGACCGATCAGACAATTTCGATTGAGGCCGGACAGAATCTGTACGAGAAGTCAGGCCAGAACTATGCGCACCAGGCCGGACAGACGATTCATCTCAAGGCCGGCATGACGGTGGTGATCGAAGCCGGCACTGAGATCTCATTGCAGGTCGGCGGTAACTTCATCGACATCAACCCGGCCGGCGTGACGATTACCGGAACCATGGTGATGATCAACAGCGGCGGTTCATCCGGTTCGGGTTGCGGATCCAGTCCGGTTTCGCCTACCGCTCCAAAAATTCCCGACATTGCCGACAATGGATCGAAAGGAACGAAGATGAACTGACGTGGAATCCTGTGCGGGTCCATAGCCTCGGTTGCCGCAAGCCAAACCAAACTGCTAACTTTAACTACCGGTCACTGCCATGAAACAGCTACAGCCCGTTCTCTGGACCAAAGGCACACTGCTGACGCCGCAGCACCTGCAGTTGCAGGACAGGTACCTGGAGGACAGCCTCACCTTTCGTGTGCAGGCGCTCAAGGTTTTTTCCTGGGGCTTCAGTGAACTGCTCGTCGACCAGCCTCTTCTGGGCGACGGGCAGCTTGCGATCTCACGCGCCGCGGGTATCTTCCCCGACGGCCTGCCCTTTGAGATTCCCGGTCCCGACCAGGCGCCGCCCTCCCGCGCGCTGGCCGAGATCTTCGGTCCCGACGACCGCGCTCTCGATTTCTATCTCACGGTTCCTGATTTCAAGGAAAAGGGTCTGAACGTGGCCGGACCGGGTCGTCATGCCGGCTCGCGCTATCTGGCCGAGATTGCCACGGTGCGCGACGACAACACTGGAATGACCGAGCAGCCGGTTCAGATTGCACGCAAGAATCTGCGGCTATTCTCCGATTTCGAATCGCGCGAGGGCAGCTCGGCTTTGCGCATGGTCCGCATTGAGAAGACGGATACCGGAGGCTTCCGGCTCGATCCGCGCTTCGTTCCGCCTCTGCTCGATGTCCGCGCCGACGATTTTCTCGCCGGCCTGGTGAATGGACTTCTCGAGATTCTCTCCGCCAAGAGCACGCAGCTCTCCGGCAGTCGCCGCCAGCGTAACCAGAGCCTCGCCGACTTCACCAACGCCGACATCGCCAATTTCTGGCTGCTTTACACTGTCAACTCGAATATCCCCGTTCTGAGCCATCTTTTGCAGGGGCAGCGCTGCCATCCACAGGAGCTTTTTGCCACGCTCACCAATCTGGGCGCGGCGTTAACGACCTTTTCCACGACGATCCGTCCTCGCGATCTTCCCCTCTACGATCACACCAACCTCGGCAAGGTCTTCGCCGATCTCGACGAGAAGCTGCGGATTCTGCTGGAGACCGTGGTTCCATCGAACGTGGTGGCACTCCCGCTCAAGCCCGTCAGCAGCACTGTTTACGCGACTGCCATCGATCAGGATAAGTACCTGGCCAATACACGCATGTATCTATCGATCGCTGCCGAGGCACCCGACGACGCAATCATCCGCCAGGTTCCGCGTCTGGTCAAGATTTGTTCGGCGACGCATATCGATCAGCTTGTCAGCAATGCACTGCCCGGCGTTCAGCTCACTCACCTGCCCACGCCGCCCAGCGCCATTCCCATCAAGGTCAAGCACCAATACTTCAGCCTGAACCAGGCCGGCGCGGCATGGGAGACAATCGGCCGCAGCCGCAACTTCGCCGCCTATGTGCCGGCCGACCTCGCCAATCCGCAAATGGAACTGCTAATCCTGCTGCCGCAGGCGGGAGGTGGGCAATGAGAACGCTGACCAAACCTGTCTGGACCGAGGGGATGTACCTGGGCCCCCATCATTTTCAAAACCAGATCCGCTACTTCGAGGACGCGCTGGATTTCGTCGTGCAGAGTCTATGGCGCGACGCGGTGGGCTTTGCCGGTTTGCAGGTCGACGGCGACGCTCTGCGCAACGGAGCGCTGGCGCTCGTTCACGCGCGCGGCCTCTTTAGCGACGGTCTTGCCTTCGACATCCCCGGCTCCGACCCCGCGCCCGCGCCGCGCCCCTTCGCCGAGCTGTTTTCCCCCGTCGCCGATCATCTGACCATGTATCTTGCCGTCCCGGCGTCGGTACGCGGCGGCCGCAATACCAGCTCCGAGGAGGCACCCGCCGCAACGCGTTTTACCGCCTCAAAACAGCTCGTTCCGGACCAGAACACGGGTCTTGACGAGAAATACATCGAAACCGGCCGGAAAAATCTCCAGATCTTGGCCGAATCGGAACTGAACGATTCGCTGATCTCGCTGCCGCTGCTGCGCATTCTGCGCGATGGATCGGGCCGCTTCGAGCCTGATCCGGCCTTCATACCGCCTTGTCTGAATCTCCACGCCAGCCCGGCGCTGACTGGAATGCTCCGCCGCCTCGTCGATATTCTCACTGAAAAAAGCACCGTCTTCACGCAAGAACAGGCGAATCGTAGCGGAGTTTTCCAGGCCGGAATGTCGGCGCGCGACGTGGGCCAGTACTGGTTTCTGCACACCCTCAATTGCAGCATTCCTGCATTGCGAAATCTCCTCGTCTCGCAGCACGGCCATCCCCAGGAACTTTATCGCGAAATGGCGCGACTGGGCGGCGCGCTCTGCACTTTCGGGCTGGAGACGCATCCACAATCGCTGCCGGCGTACGACCATTGGAATGCTGGCGAGTGCTTTGCCGCGCTCGATCTTCATATCCGCCGCCACCTCGATCTGATCATGCCCTCCAAAGCCATTCGCATCGCGCTCACTCCGGTCGAGAGCTCCCTCTGGAATGGCCAGGTGACCGATGAGCGATGCCTGGGTGCAAGCCGATGGATTCTCGAAATCCAATCGCCCATCGGCGACGCCGCCCTGATTGCAAATACGCCGCGGCTTACCAAGATCTGCTCGGCGCGCTTTGTAATCGAACTGATCAAGCGCGCGCTGCCGGGCCTGGTACTCACACACCTGCCCGTGCCTCCGCCTCAGATTGCCGCGCGCGTCGAGAGCCAGTACTTCTCGATTGAGCGCGTTGGCCCCTGCTGGGAGCATATCGTCCAGACACGCATGGTGGGCGTCTATATTCCCGCCGAGATCCCGGCGCCACAGATGTCCATTCTTGTTCTGCGCGACGATTAATCGCGAGTTTTCGGCAAGCGTGCGTGACGCCATCCGAGTCATCTTGCTAAGTTCAATCCGTCGCTGAGTTCGTCGAAGCACGGAGAAGCAAAAAAACGTTCCGCATCGTTCGCTGTTTGTGGCACAATTGTCGAATCCAATCGGTCGGCCGCGCCAAGCACACAATATGGCCGCGTCTGGAAGACATAGCCGAGTACGACGACTAGCTACTGCGGTGTTCCCCGGGAGTCATGAGTGCTGCGGTCCTTGCCTCCATCCTCCCTCACTTGCAGCAATCTAGAGCAACCAATTGAAGATCGGGAGCGAAACCCATGATGAAGCCGATGAGCAGGGCAGGCTTTTGGTGTGCCCTCGTAGTTTGCGTTGTGGTCTGTGGGATCGTTGCTTACTGGTTGTATGGCCGGCTTCACAATGGTCCAGCACCTGGTCAAGTCCAGGATGAAGCTATGCTTAGCGGGCGAACTGCATCCTCCTTTCCCGCCGCCGACGAGGACTACTTCCACGATATGGATAGCACCATCTCGCTCACCTCCGATGAGGTCAAGGGCCGCAATATGTGGCTGCTTTGGACCGGCGGAGACGACAAGATGTGGAACACGTTGACAGTAACGAGCGTTGGCACGCTCGACTTATTAAAGACAATCTCTTCGTACCCTGGAATGCCTGCGCAGCGTTCGAGCCGCTGGAGCTATCTCGGACTGGTCAACGAACCGTGCTTTAGACAGGCTCAAGGACCCAATCCAGATCGCTATGGGCTGTGGCTGGATATACGCGATCCCGCATGTCCGCCGGATCCTTTCGAAAGCGAGACCAAGTATCCAGGTGTCAAAATTGGAGCGCGCGGCAAGAACATTCCTGCTGGTTCCTATTACGGGTATGCCACAGGAATCGTCGGTCTCCGACTCTTTCCCAATCCTGATTTCGATGAAGCCGCCGAGAAGAAATGGGATGCAAAACGCTTTTACTCCGACCCATCCTATTACAACAACAAGAAGCTGATCAGGCCATATCGTGTGGGCATGTCGTGCGGCTTTTGCCACGTTGGGCCGAACCCGGTGAAACCCCCTGCCGACCCGGAGAATCCGAAGTGGGAGAACCTGAGCTCCAATGTGGGTGCACAGTACTTCTGGGTGGAGCGCGTGCTTGCCTGGAATCCGGATATGAGCAGTTTCCCTCTGCAACTGTTCCACACGTCGCGACCTGGGACACTCGATACTTCGTTGATCTCGTCGGATAACATCAACAACCCGCGGTCAATGAATGCTGTTTACGCGCTGCCTGCGCGCATGGGCGAGGCCCTGAGATGGGGCAAGGAAACCCTCGCCGGCGGAAACCTCAATAACAAGCAGTTGAACGACTTCATCCACACGGGTCCGCTCACCCAGTACTATCAGGCGCCGGCCACGGTTCGCACGCCCCGCGTTCTGAAGGACGGGTCCGATTCAGTTGGGATCCTCGGAGCGTTGAATCGCGTTTATCTCAACATCGGTCTGTTCAGCGAGGAGTGGCTTCTGCATTTCCGTCCACTGGTTGGCGGGATGCCTGTGTCGCCGATCGAGATTGCCGTGGCAAACAAGAACTCTGTCTACTGGCAAGCCACACAGCTACAGACCCCGGACATGGCGCTGTTTTTCCTGAAGGCAACGGCGCCGCATCGGCTCAAAGATGCGCCGGGAGGAGAGAGCTATCTGACCAAGGATAGCGCCAAGCTTGATCGCGGCAAGACAGTCTTTGCCGAGCGGTGCGCGCGATGCCACTCCAGCAAGGTCCCGGCACCCGCGGCGGGCCTTGACCCAGATGGCTGCTCAGGCAAGGACTATCTGAGTTGCTGGAACAAGTATTGGAACTGGACGAAAACGGAAGAATTCAAAGCGAAGATGCGGGCGATCGTTCACCAGAAGGACTTCCTCGACGATAACTACCTCTCCACAGACCAGCGCGTTCCAGTTACGCTGCTACAAACCAACGCCTGCAGTCCGCTGGCAACGAACGCTATTGGCGGAAATGTCTGGGATAACTTCTCTTCGCAGACTTACAAGGATCTTCCTTCAGTTGGAACCATTACCGTCTATCATCCATTCACGGGAGATCCCATCCCTTACGTGATGCCTGCCGGAGGCCGCGGATACACTCGTCCACCTTCACTCATCAGCCTCTGGTCGACCGCTCCATTTCTGCTCAACAACAGCGTAGGCGTCTTCGATCCCGACCCGTCGGTAAAGAGCCGAATGAATTCCTTCCAGAATTCTATTGAACAGATGCTCTGGCCGGAGAAGCGCGATAAAGATTCCCTGCTGCCCGACAAGTTGCCTGGGAAGATCGACCGGACTACTGAGACAAGTTACATCCGCATCGCGACGGGTTTTCTTCCCGACTACCTGAAGCCGTTATTGAAACCCGGGCAGCGACTGTTTCCTATGTTCTTTGAAAATGAAGGACTGGTCCTTGGACCGGTTCCGAAAGGCACCCCGGTTGGTTTATTGGCGAATCTGGATGTCCTTGGCGAAGGCCTCAGTCCTGCCGATAAACTTACGCACCAGGCGAAGGTCCTTGACCTGCTGCTTAGAATGCAGCATGATCTTGCCGCTCTTCCGCAGAACGCAACAGATGAGCAAGCCAACAAGGTCTTTGCCAACCTCGTGCCCGACTTACTCGCCCTGAGCAAATGCCCTGATTACGTCGTCAATCGCGGCCACTATTTTGGCACCAGTTACTTCGCAGAGGAGCCAGCGCTGAGTGATGAAGATAAGTACGCGCTGATCGAGTTTCTCAAGACTTTCTAGGGAGGCCTTGGACAGATATTTGCTGCAGACCAGACAACTTTCCCCACGGAGGAGCCGCAGGAAGGCCTCCTGGCAGGAAGATACTGCCCCTGGGGCGGCTTGGGCTTGGTTGTTTATGTAACGATTAGGCCCTGCAGGAGCACTATGACTGACTGAGATCTGGAGAAATACTCTGCCTCTCACCTCCGTTTTCAAGGCTGGAAGAATTCGATGTTCAGGTGAGCCTACAATGATTCCTTCGCTAGCTGCGATGTTGCGGCGTCTACTGAAGCCCGGGAAAAGGACCCGTTCCGCGGGTTCCGTCGAGTACTTTGGATGGCTGGACCTGGGCCTCGGGTGCATCATTCTGACTGCGCCTCTTCTGAGTGCTTCACTGCTCCATCTGCCGGCTGTTTCAATTCAAGGCGCCAGCCTTTTGCGTCTGGTGGGCATTCTTGTGGCCGCGCTTGGCATGCTCTATATGGTTAGCGGGCGCTTGAATCTGGAAGGTTTCACGGTGGCTTCCCTGCTGGACAGGCCACTGGTGCCAGTGATTATGGCTGTGCTTTGGTCAATGGGAATCTTGCCCGGCTCGGTCGCAATCGCGTTCTCGATCAGCGATTTCGGCGGCTTCCTGTGGACTGCTTTTGCGTGGCGGGATGACCTTTTGCACGGCGAAAACATCGGCGGCCCTGGACTCTGCTGGCAGAGCCGCGCGGCCCGTTCTGTAGAACTGTTCGGCTGGTTCTGTGTGTTTGCAGGGTTCATCGCGCTGGTTGCCCCTTCGTTTATTGAGACCTTGCTCAATCTCTCGACTCCTTCGATTCCGGGGCCCGACTATCTCCAGTTGGCAGGGCTCTTGATGGGCGGAGTCGGAATGCTGTTCGTTGTGGGAGGAAGCCTCAAGACGGATGGATTCGCGTTCGCATCGCTGCTGACCAGATTATTCGTGGCGATTGTCGTCGTGATTCTGTGGTGGAAAGTTCAATTCCCAGCCAGTTTGACTCTGGTCCTTTCGCTGCTTAACGCCGGTGGCCTGGCTTGGACGATTTTCGCATGGCGCAAAGACGCTCTCTGCGGCGATTGCATTGGGCACGTCCCACTAGTCGCCAGGTGGGCAGCGGGCTTCTTCGCCTTCGTAAGCGGAGTTATTCGCAATGCGCGGACCTTTCATCCCGATGGCAGGGTTTTTCTGGGTACCGTGCGGTCTCTGCATCCGACGGATGCGAGCCTTTCCGAGGCGGCCGATCGTCTAAGTGGTGCAGTGCAGATGCGCTTCGGTATGGGCGTAATGAAGAGAGGTATGCCGCGCTGGCTGGCAGACACAATTCCAGATGCGCCAAGCATTGCATCGCGCTTCTTTACTGCTTCGGACCCCGGCGAGATCCGGCTGCAGCGCCGCCCGAACGAGGATCTGGATCTGCTTGCTACGGCTGGCGGAGATCGTCTGTGGAAGCTGCTGGTGAATCTCTCAACAGGCGGCAGAATGTACGGCCTTCACCAGTTCGATTATTTCCAGAATGTGTACCCCGCCGATGTGCCATATCGGATTCACGAGGGCAAGCTCGACGTGTGGGTTCGCTTGACGCCAGACCGGGAACAGAACCTGGGGGCACCGCAGAACGGCGGCGAACGAGAGCAGAAGCTCACCAACGCGGTAGCCAGACACGCGGTGATCCGCATCGAAGTTCAGCGAGTTGGCTCCGCAGCAGAGCCATTCGTCCCAATTGCAGAAATTCGTTTCGATCAGGAAATTGAAATCGACCAGGAGGCGCTGCATTTCGAACCCGTAGCGGGCCGCGGTTTTCAACCTCACGGCTTCCTCACAGACCTCCGGAAGGTCGTCTATCCGGCGAGCGCCCAGTGCCGCGCCCACAGTCTTGCGCAGCGCGACCAAAGGCAGCACAATATTCTCGAAAGACTGTCAGAGTATTTCAGCGAAGTTCCGGCCGCTCCCCTTGAAGCGGAAAACACTATCGTGAATTCCCCTCTCTGCGCCGACTCATCGCACAGAAGAAAGAGGTGGGTTAGTTTCTCTTGCTTTGCGGTCTCGGCTGCCTTGATACTCTCTGTGCTTTACCTGGCAGCGCGCTTCACCCGCAATCGTCCGGTGGACTACGCCGATGACGCGATGTTCTTCGAGCGCGGTTCGACTGGCGGAGAGCGGATGGACGGGATTCCGTATTGGATATGGGTGACGCTCCCTGAGATATTTCCGGAGTACCTGCCCGATAAGAAATCAGGGCAAGGTTACTCAGTGTTCGGCATGATCTATGAAGCGGGAGATGATCCGCGATACGCCCTGCCGCTCGGCATGTCGCGACGCAACGTGAGCGGCCTCGATGTGGTTTATCTCAACTGCGCAGCCTGCCATACAGGAACCTATCGCGACGCTCCCGGGTCGCGGCAGCGGTGGATTCCAGGAATGCCAGCGCATCAATTCAACCTTGGCGCCTGGGGCAAATTTCTCACCACAATCCCCAAGGATCAGAAATTCACGCCGCAGCGGATTCTTGACCAGATTGACGCGATGCAGAACGACCCGCACCGCCTCGTTCCCAAGCCAGATTTTATCGACCGGATGATCTTTCGCTACTATGCCGTCTATCTCATGCGCGACAAGCTTCTAGTGTTGGGTCAGCGGCTCAGTTTCATCGATAACAGCACCTGGGGGCCAGGGCGCGTAGATACTTTCAACGCACCCAAGGCACTGCTCAACTTCCCTATGGAACACGCGGACCCGAAGGAATTGATGGGCAATTGCGACTTCCCTTCTGTGTGGAATCAGGGGGCCCGCAAGGGGATGCATCTCCACTGGGACGGCAACAATACCTCAGTGGATGAGCGCAACCTCTCGGCCGCGTTTGGGACCGGCGCTTACCCGCCGATCCTCGATACGGATAGAGTCTTGCGCATGGCCAAGTACCTTGAGACTGCTCAGCCACCGGCATATCCCTATCCAATCGATCAGGCACTTGCCGCACAGGGCAAACCAATCTATGAGCAATATTGCGTTCGCTGCCATGGTACGTCCCATCCGCCATTTCGCCGGCAACCGCCTGAGAGCGTGGAATGTTCCAGCACGGCGCCGGATGCGGAGTGCGCCGGCACTGTAGTTCCCATCGATAAGATCGGAACCGATCCGTCGCGTCTCAACTCGTATACGTGGCTTTTGGCGGTGAACCAAAGCACTCTCTATGCCGGATATGAGAAAGACTGGGGCTTCGATCCTCCCTATCCGCAGCGCTTCCAGTTTTTCAGAAAGACAAACGGATACGCCAGTATGCCGCTTGACGGAATCTGGTTGCGCGCTCCATATCTGCACAATGGCTCGGTGCCTAACCTGCGTGAGTTGCTTGAGGCTTCGTCGGCGCGAACGAAGATTTTTTACCGCGGCAACGATGTCTTCGATCCGGAAAACGTCGGTTTCGTCGCAAATATCGCCGCGCAGGGAGGCCGAGAGTTCTTCCGCTTCGACACATCGCAGCGAGGCAATGGCAATCAAGGGCACGAGGGGCCGGCCTACGGCACGGCCCTTTCGGCAGATGAGAAGCGCGCGCTTCTCGAATACCTTAAGACCTTCTGACCCGGTAAGGACAGCGTCATGAAAAAGCGTTTGAAGAATTTCGTTGTTGTCGCCGTGCTGTTCGCCGGTGTGTTCGGCGTTCTGGCGTGGTGCGAGTTCTACCGTGTCGTTGATCAGCCCGCGTGGATCACAAGCGATCGGCGCGATAACTATTTCTACGGATCGGTGGGTTCGAGGAAAGCCGGCGGATTGCCTTATTGGGTCTGGCTGGCTATGCCCCGCCTCTTTCCCGAGTACATGCCCGGGCCTGGAGGGTACGCGGCACTTGGAATGTCGTGGGAGGAAGGCAGGGAGATGCCAGCCGGTTTTGCAAAACAGAGAATCGGCTACATTCGAGTTACCGGAAACTGCGCTCTTTGTCACGCGATTTCCCGGCCCAGCGGCCCGGATCGAGCGCCAACGATTCTCACTGCCGTGAAGGGTCACACGACAGATATAGAGCCACTGCTTGCCTTTTACACCAACTGCGCAAAAGACCCGCGATTTAACGCCGACGAGTTATTCTCGGAAATCGATACCGACACGAGCCTCTCGTTGCTGGACAGTCTGATATACCGCTATGTGTTGATCCCGCGGATTAAGAAGGAACTGATCGACGATCCAGCCTCCGTCCTCTTTGACCCCGCGCTCCGGGACCATGCGCGCGACCCGCGTGCGGATGCCCCTCTATCGGATCCGCAGGCGACCGCGCTTAAGGTGTGGATGCAGGAGCAGATGAAATCGACAACTCCATAAATCTCACAGTCACAGGAATGCGAGGTCGCATAAACGCTTCTGTTAGGCGCACCGGTCCCAATGTCATGACCCCGGAAACTCAAGCGAAAAGTGGATCGCCCTATTCCTGTCCCAATACACAAGACCCAAATAAACTCCGGGGCCGATTTCACGGATTTCGTCGCGTATATGTTCGGCCACCAACGAGGTTTTCGAGTAGTCCAGCACAATACACTCCTTGTTATCAAACCAGCTTGTGGACTTATAGACCTCTGCCACGATTGCATTCAGACCAAAGGCGAGGATGCGATTTGTCAGGGTCCCGTGAGCGGCGTCGAAGGTCTTTCCCTGCCAGCCGAAGATATTGATTAGCGACGCAATCGTTGCGCTGAATACGGTACCGGGAGCGATGATGGCTGTGCCGTTCCCTTCGCCATTCGGTAAATCGCCCGCGGGACTACTCGAGAAAAGGTCGTCAAGTTCCTGCTGAGAGAGCCCCAGAAGCTGCGACGACGTATAAGTCATCTTTGAAACCTCCTTAATGAGTTGTCGCCTCGGGAGCGAATATTACGGGAAGGGGAATTCTGATCGCGGCCCCGAGCGGTATAGTCAAATATGAAGGCTTCCACCACCCCTGTCAATGAAGGAAATTGAGGGGCGTTGGGATCCGGACGTTCCAATAATCAGGCTGTTGCGGAAGTTCAATTCGAAGCGCTTTTGGAATCCTCCAATATCACCTCGGCCGCCTTTTCGCCGACCATGTATACCGCGCTCACGATAAAGAATCCTGGTATCCGCGGGAACACCGACGCGTCCACGACCCGAAGCCCTTGTGTCCCGTGAACACGAAAGCGGCTATCCAGCACTCCCATCTGCTCACGTGGCCCAATCTGACAACTGCACGAGGCGTGATGCCCCCAGGCGTGTGAGCGGGCGAAGTCTCGCATCTCTTCGTCAGTCTGGATGTGCTTGCCAGGCAGCACCTCCTCCGCAATCAGACCCTGAGTTTTAAGCGGCTCAGCCAGTTTGCGGACGAAGCGAATTCCTTCGACGACTGAATCCAAGTCCTGTTGGCCATCCTCCGTACCTTCTTCGAAGTAGTGAAAGTCTATCTGAGGTACGTCTCGTGGATCGCGAGAACGGAGAGTTATCTCACCTGCGCGGTTGTTTGTGTGTGCTTTCAAAACCGCCCATGTCAGATAATTGTGATTATCGGCGAAAAGCTTGGAGTAATTCGGAAAGTATCCCTGAAAACGGCCCAGGAACGCGACGCAAAAGAGGTCTGGAAGCGGACGGGCAGGCGCCGATCGCTTGAACATGGATAGGACTGCCCCATTGGTAATATAGGGTCCGTTCCTACACTCCTTCCACTGCTTGTATTGCGGATCGGTGGTATTGAACTTGGCGCCCTTGAAGACTTGCCACTCATCGAAGTTCATGCGATTGACCACGCCAACTTCATAGCGGTCCTGAAGATTCTTGCCGACACCCGGTAGATCGATCTTGACTTGAATGCCGTGCCGCTCAAGTTCCTCGCGTGGTCCAATTCCCGAGAGCATCAAAAGTTGGGGCGTATTGAACGCTCCCCCCGACAGAATTACCTCGCGAGATGCGCGGAGCGTTCTGGCTTCTCCGGCATCGACGCTCGGTTGACCGTGCGCTCGATATAGCCGTTCACCCTTCAGATACTGAACGCCGATTGCCCGATTACTGTTATCAAGAAGAACTGATGTTACAAGCGAATTGAGTTCAACCCTCAACTGCTTCGGGTGTGCCGCTGCGACCTCCAAAACCCGTTCGCGGGCGCCGGTCCGGGCGTGATTGCTGGTTGTAATCGGCATATATCGTATCCCGAACGAATTCTCCGCATCAGTCCGCCAATCGTTCGGATCAAGCATTCCCTGGGCCAACCAGCGAATTCTCTCTGACAAATGACCGATATCCTCGATCGCCGTCTTCGAGGACTCAATAAGTGTGCCAATTAGATCGATGTTCGACAGTGAAAGCATCGGGACTGCTTTCTCGGTGCTCAGCCAGCCTTTAAAGCCGTGCCGGGTCGGATTAATACCGAGTTTGTTGAGAAGGCGGTAAATGCGACGGTGATGGCAGTCCTCCAGCCTTTGAAAGTACTTCCGCATGTGGCTGGAATGCCAGCTCGAATCGCCCGTTAGAGCAGCGATTCCGTCCCAATCCGCATTATGGGGATAGAGAAAGATCATTGCGTTGTGCGCCGTGCAACCGCCCAGCGTGCCTGCTCGCGGGTAGAGTACTCCGTTAACTCGCTCTCCATCCCAAATCTCACGATAGTTAGGGTCGCGTTTTTGCATGGCGTCGTCATCGTAATGGCGCACATAAAAATCCCACTTCATCGCTTGATTCTCCGATGCAAAGGGATGGAAGCAGGGGACGTCGTAGTCCACCGGCAGGCGATCGTCAATCGGGCCGGTCGGGTCGCTGCCAATGAGATGTTTAGGGTCACCACCGGCTTCGAGCAACACTACTGTGTGCCCGGCCTCCGCGAGGCGCGCGGCTACAGTGCCCCCACCCGCGCCGGAGCCAACGACGATGTACTCGCAATCACAGATTCCCTCACGATTCGAGGTCATGGGTTTCTCTAAGGGGGAAGTGACTCTCGTCGAACGTCTACATGCAGCAAAGTATAACTCAGGAGCGATGATATGCCGCAGTGACTAAAGTGCAATATCTTGGAATAAAACACACTTCATCGCATCCTCGCCTTCGATTCTGCATGAGACTTCACCGATCATGTTTACAGCGGAACAGCATGAGGATCGGGCCCAGCCAGTTCGAGCAAGCATTCTCCGGACTCACCTTGACCGGAGGGTTCCGCGCAAGACGCTCACGCTCGTCTCATGGGTCCGACTCCGTTTTCGCGACGATGCCTTTTTGCTCACGCACATCTGTGTTTCAGGTATTCTTTGGAGATGCGTATGGCAAGAGGCCCGAGATAACTCGATGGGAAGAGATATCCAAAATGCGGAGCAAGGCGTCAAGAGGGCATGGCCTCTCGTAATCAGCTGGGTCGGCGGCGTATCTGCGCTTATTGGACTGTTCGCAAGTATCGGAGGAGGAGTCACATGGTTTGTCAGCCACCACAGGCAAGCGGCCGAACGACAGGCGAGAATGGCGCTGGCTCAAGCGCAGGCAAGACAAGGAGAGTATCAAGCCTCTATCCAAACCCTGGCAGACATCCTCAATTCAAATGCCCTGTATCGTCCTGCCCTTGACCAGCAGTTAAACACAGCCATGCAATGGGTCGAGGACTTTCATGTTGCCGCTCGATCGGATCAGAACGCGGCCGAACTCGCCGCGCCCGCACTGGACCAGATCCTGTCCATTCTCGACTCCGGCCTCGTGCGAACCAAAGGATCACAGGCCGCGGACGTGCAGGCGCACATTGGCTGGGCTCATTGGCTCAACCAGAAAATCGCCGAAAGGGAATTCGGCTCCGTTGCCGAACGGGACCTCCGCGCAGCGCTGGCCGCCGATCAATCGAATGTTTACGCGAACGGAATGCTGGGCAACTGGATGCTCCAGAACGGTGGTAGCCTTACCGAAGCCGTTCAGCATCTCGATGTCGCTGTCTCTACCGGCAAAGCGCGCCCCTTCGTAAGAACGCTGCAACTCGGCGGCCTCATCGATCTCGACGAGAAAGGGGCCAGAACCGAACTGATGAAAGCCGCAAATGACATGCGAAAGTCCAACGAGGCAATCGACGATCATTACAGAAAGTCCATCCTGGATACCTGCTTCGACCCCATAATCACCGATCATGGGGAACTCCAGGAATGCCTCTCCGCCGTGCCTCCGGATGAAGCCTGGAAGACCTATCTTTGGCTCGATAACAAACCGGGGAATGGACAAAGCGGCTCTCTGGTCCATGACTTTGTCGAAGCAAACCTGTTGGAGATAACCGGCAAGAAACAGGAGTCGCTCGCGAAATACCGACTGCTGCAGCAGGAACTGAACAACGGGTCAGGCACAATGAAGAGCTCTGTCGATGCCGCCATCACAAGACTATCCAGAAACTAAGACTCTCGTTCGTGGAGACGCAGCGTTTCGAACAGTGCCCCCGGAACCAGCGCAGATCGCGCTCATAAGCTTTGAGGGCGGCCGTTCTTTTGGTGGCGTTCGCCTCGGCAAGAAACTTCTAGATAGCTTCATCGACGTCGCGGTTATCCGGTCACAATCTGCGAGCTAAGGAAGGTCATTCAGCGAGCGGAGTTGGCTGTCGGTAATCTCGCGTGGGAGCGGAACATACGGTGGAACGTATCGCTCCTTTGAAATGGAGAGCAGCGTGTTAATCACTTGCTGCGCTTCTTTTCCGCGCGCGTCAACTCTGCGCTCCGAGTGTTCATCGAACAACTTCCGTTGACGTTCGAACTTGTTCGGAAGATATCCGTGATCTGTCCAATTCGTCTCTGATATGAAACCGCAGCCCTCCTTCTCTTTCATCACGGGTGACTCTTCGAGGAGCGGTTCTGCCTGCGGCCTGTTCCACACTTCAGATGCTTTCTTAAGTCGCGCTAACACGATTTTACAGATCCCTTACAAGGCTTTACACAACGGTTGATCTTACGCAAAAAAGCAACGATGCGATGAAGGCACTATCTGCACAGTAGTACCAATGAAGCACAACCGAATTGCAAAAGCAGCCTGATGATTCCTGTTATCAGTGCTTGCGCACATCTGTCTCAAAAGGCGGAGGCTCTCGATGGATCGTTCAAGATTGTGCCTCCTCGCGTGTGGAGCTTTAGTAGCGTTCGGCTCAAGTGGCTTCTTTGCCGCCGCGGTTCCCACGGTCAACTCAGATACGCCGCAAGATCGATGCCTTCTACTCCGGCAGGAGGAGCCCACGCTTTGCTAAAGCTGCCACAAAGACGTGAAACCAGCCTTCTCCAGGCCGTTCCACCCAAAGTCAACGAAGGACTGGTGAAGTGCAGCGACTGCCACGATCCACGCGGAGGCCGGAGCTCGGCTGTCCATCGCTGGATACAGGAGAGAGGATGAAAATCTCGCGCTTAGCATTGTGTGCGCTTGCCTTAGGTCTTGTCGGAGTCGTGCCCGTGATGGCCGAGGCCGATCGGTCACTTGAGGGTGATCAGAAATGCACCCTCTGTCACAACGAGGCCAGCGGACATGTGCTTTCCATCTACCAGACTAAGCACGGCGTGAAAGGCGATCCGCGCACGCCGGGCTGCCAGTCTTGCCACGGGGAGAGCGCTGGGCACCAGAAGAATCCAGCCAAATCGGCAGATGTGGTCTTCGGAGCGAAGTCGAAGCGGCTGTCCTCCGTTGAGGCCAGAACGTCGGTGTGTCTCTCTTGCCATGAGTCAAGCGTTCACGCGCGGACGTACTGGTCGGGAAGTGTACACGAGAAGGAAGGCGTTACGTGCACGGATTGCCATGAGATGCACAATCCCGAACAGAAGGTGCTGAACAAGCTCACCCAGCCGGAAGTCTGCTTCGGTTGCCACCAAAATGAGCGCGCTCAGTTTCATCGCTTCTCAAGGCATCCAGTCCTCGAAGGGAAAGTCACCTGCTCCGACTGCCACAACCCGCACGGATCCACGGGACCGCGGCTGATGGTTAAGAACACGATCACTGAAACCTGCTACACCTGCCATTCGGAAAAGCGCGGACCATTCTTGTGGGAGCATACGCCCGTGGTTGAGGATTGCACCAACTGCCACTCACCGCACGGATCGAATGTGACGCCGTTGTTGAAGACGCGCGCACCCATGCTCTGCCAGGAGTGCCACACAAGCGACCACGCCAAGGGCCTTTACAGTGGTGCAAACCTGCCCGGCGGAACCTTTATAACGGCCAACGGGACCATTCCACTGGGAGGCCAGAGCCCAACTGACCAGGCCAACGGACGCGCTTGCCTGCAATGCCATTCAGAAATCCACGGATCGAATCATCCGGGCGGGGCAAAGTACAACCGGTAACTAATTGAATCGGAGAGACGCAATCATGAAATCTAGAAATGCATGCGGCTTCAGCGCCGGTTCGATGAGGGTTCTCGGCGGCGCATCTATTGCAGCCTGCCTGCTCGTGGTTCTATCCACGTACGCGGCTGCGCAAACCGTTCCTCAAAACACCACTGGACGCAATCCAGGAACCCAGGTCCCCCCTGGCCCGTACATCCCGGAAGAGCTCACGGCTGCCGAACAGACCAAGCCACACGATAGAAGTCAGATCGGCGTCGCCGGCGTCAGTGTCAAGTCGTTCAAGTTCGGCGAGTACAACGGACTGAATAAGTTCAATGTCTTCGCCATTGGCAACTTCGACTACCACGGCGGCGGGGCTTACGACAGCGCGGGCACATGGCGCTGGCGCTTCCAGGGCTCGAATCTTGGGCTCGAAACTCGGAACGGGATCCTCGATTTTGGAAGGCAGGGCAAGTTCCATTTTCGATTCGCCTATAACGAACTTCTGGCCAACACCTCCGACTCGTTTCAAACCCCTTACCTCGGCGTCGGGACCGACACTTTGACATTGCCATCCAATTGGATGGTGCCGGTTTTGCCGCAAAAGAGCGCCACCGCTCTGAGCTTCTTTGCGCTCAATCCGGTGACTGCGGCCGGCAGTGTCTACAACACATCAGGCGTGCTCACACCCCCCACCGCGGCTCAGTTGGCTACGACGGCTGCAATCCGTGCTGCCGACCTGCCCGCTTTCCGGAACGTGGATCTCGCACTCACTCGCAAGCGGGGCGAGGCGCAATTCCTCTTCACCCCGACCGAGACGATCGATATTCCCGTCAGCTACAGCCGCGAGCACAAGGACGGCCTCAGAACCATCGGTGGGGTGATAGATCGGAATACTCAGGATTCCGCAACGCTGCCGTACAGAGTGAACTGGGATACCGATCAGGCATCCGCGGCAGTGAATGTCAAGCTCAACAAGCTGTTCCTTTCGTTCGCTTACTACGGCTCGTTCTTCCACAACAACACCGAACACATGATCTGGTCTGACGTTGCCCAATTGCCGACCTTCACGACGGCTCTGGCGGAAGAACCCAGCAGCCAGTTCAACCAGTTCGCGGCAACAGTCAGCTATAAATTGTCGAGGGATGCCAAGCTGGTGGTTGTGGGTTCGGTTGGTCGCGGAACCCAGAACCAGGCGTTTATTAGCCCGTCGCTTGTTGGAGATGGAGCGCTGCAATTCGGGCTGCCGCGCCCCTCTCTGCAAGGTCTTGTGTACACCAGCCTGGGCTCTGGAAAGTTCACCTTCAAACACGGCAAATGGGATTTGGTGGCAGACGCCCGGTTCGACGAACGCGATAACCAGACGCCCCTCGCCATCTTCCTGTTCCAGGATGACGCCTCGGCAAAGACCGGTACCTCGCCGTTTAGCGGCCTCTACGGGCTGCCCACCGGACTCGGAAGCAATACCAACATCTACAACAACCGGTCGCTCACCAAGCTCTCCTACAAGGCCAATGGTGAAGCCGAATATTCGTTTACGAAGTCCGAACACCTGATGCTCGGATACGGATGGGACAGAGCGGATCGGCATTGCTCTTATTCGTGGATCACCTGCGCTGACGCAAAGGAGACGAACGAAAATACCTTCCGCACTGAGTGGCGCAAATCGAAAGGGGCCCTGACGGCCCGTGTGGAGTACGCCTTCTCCGAGCGCCGCGGTGACTACAACGAGGACGCATTCCTCGCAGAGACGCCCATGGCGAACCAAGTGCCCGCGGGCGGCGCATCACAAAGTCTCTACTCCTATCTCAAGAGCACTGGGCTTACCGGTTTCGGTCCGGTGGCTGGTCTCCCCAGTGCACCGCTTACAGGCGATGCCGCCATCTTCACGCCGAATAACAACACCGTCGCGCAGGCCCAATACGGCACTCGTAACATCCTCAACGAGATCCCCGGCTTCCGGAGATACTACGTCGCAGATCGCGACCGAAACGACGCGCGCGCTCAGTTCCTTTGGCTCGCGAAGGATAAGGTCGCGATAGAGGGAAGTGGCGAGCTGAGCGACGACGATTATCTCAACAGCAAACTGGGCTTGAAGAGACGCACCTGGTGGGCGGCAACGATGGATGTGAGCTACACCGCATCTGAAGACCTGGTCGCCGACGTCTTCTACACCTACGACAACCAACGTCTTTACAGCGCCGGCGATGCGTTCGGCTCCAACAGCACAGCCACATTCCAGGGACAGGCGGGAAATACCGTCCTTGGAGGTCCCTGCTTCGCCACCGTCGCAGCCAGGAACGCAGCCGCCAAAATCGATCCGTGCCTGAACTGGACCCACAACGACCGCGACAAGATTGACACGGCTGGCCTAACACTCCGCCGCAAGAACCTGGCCGGCCGGAAGCTCGAACTGGCTGGTGAGTTGGTCTACACGCGCGGGCGCACGGAGAACGCTGTCGTTGGCGGCAGCTACCAGAACAACCCGTTAGCGCTGGCAGCGCCGGCACCGCCGCTGGCCGCCGGCACTCAGGCAATCTTCTTTATCCCAGCGCAGAATTACCCCGTGGTCCGTAATGACGAGCTCAGCGTCAAGCCGAGCGCCACTTACGTCATCAGCAGTTCGGCCAGTCTGCAGGGCTTTTACTGGTTCCAGCGGTTGACGCCCACGGACTGGAGATACCAGGCACTTCAGTACGGCAACAAGCTGAACTTTGTGCCCACCAGCGAGACAGTGCCCAACTACGCGGTGCATGTGGCCGGTCTCTCTTTTAACTGGGTGTTCTAACAGGGATCTACTGAATTCTGGCGGCGGGCACGGATCAATTAGCGCAGGAAAGTAAAGGCGCTCAACCTATCGAACCAGGAGGAAATTACGCAATGAAAATCGTAGGTCGAATCTCAGCAATACTGGCGTGCACCATCGCAGTTGCATGCGCAAGCGCCGAGCAACGAGGGGCAAGCGTGTACAAGACTAACTGTGCTCAGTGCCACGGGGCAGTGGGAGACGCGAACACCGCCGCCGGCAAGAAATTCGCAGTTCCGCCATTCCACGGTGCAGATGCATTCAAGAAGACCGACGCAGAATTGCTTGAGTTCATCAAGGCTGGAAAAGGGGACATGCCGGCATGGAGCGATGTCTTGAGCGACGATGAAGTGAAGGCTGCGATCGCCTACATTCGTACCCTCGAAAAGAGCGGCAGCGGAGGAGACAATTCAGCCGCCTCTTCCGCGGACTCAGACAAACCGAAACGATAGCTGCGTGCTCCGCCTGCCTGGGGTTCTGAGGCTGTGCGGAAGTGTCGCGATCGCCCCTAAAGGAGGATGATCCATGGCGCACGATGAAAACAAAAACAGATTCAGCGAAGGTTGCGCGGGATGCGCTGCCAGGGAAGTTGTCGATGTAGGTAAGAGATCCTTCATTGGCGCTGCGCTTGGCGCCGGCTCAATGCTCATCGGGGCAATCGTAGGCGCTCCCTTGTTTCGCTTTGTGCTCTACCCCGTTTATGCAAAAGGGACAACGGAGCAGTGGTCGAATGTGGGAGATGCCAGCGAGTTTGGGAAAAGCGATGGCCCGGTAAGCAAGACGGTTTCCCTCGTTCAACGCGATGGCTGGCGCGAGGTCGTCTCCGATCAGTCTGTTTATGTGAGCCGCGACCAAAACGGACAGCTCCAGGTAATGTCGGCGATCTGCCCTCATCTCGGCTGTTCCGTGGCCTGGCAGGCTAGCCAGGGCAAGTTCGTTTGCCCCTGCCATGGAGGGCAGTTCAGGCCAGACGGGACACATATCTCCGGTCCTCCGCCACGCGGACTGGACATTCTGAAGGCGCAAGTGAAGGATGGCAAGCTACAGGTGCAATTCAAGTATTTTCGATCCAATGTTCCGGATCAGGAATCACTGGGCTAGAAAGGGCAAGGTGCAAGTGTGAGCAACGAATCCAACGAACCAATGCCGGCGAGAAAGGGCATCGCGAACCGCATGTTTGATTGGTTCGATGAACGCACAGGCGTGAAAGAACTGATGCATACGGTGCTCCACGAGCCGATACCTGGTGGAGCGCGACTTGCCTATGTATTCGGCTCCGGATTGCTCTTCATATTTCTCTTGCAGGTCGTCACCGGAGTCTCGCTGGCCCTTTACTACACGCCGACGGCCGAGACGGCGCACACCAGCGTTGCCTATATCACGAAACAGGTTGCCGGAGGCGCCTTCCTGCGCAGCCTGCATTCTTATGGCTCCAGCGCCATGATCGTTGTGCTCGGCCTCCATTTTCTGCAGACGTTCCTGTATGGCTCATACAAGGGCCGTCGCGAGTTGCTTTGGATCTCCGGAGCCTTGCTTTCATTCCTCGTGCTGGGAATGGGCTTTACCGGGTATCTGCTTCCCTGGGACCAGAAAGCTTACTTCGCCACCGCGGTCGGAACCAATGTTGCGGGTGAGATGCCACTGATAGGCAACCTGCTTACCCGCTTGATGCGCGGTGGCGACACCATTGGCACCCTCACTGTTTCGCGTTTCTATGTGGCGCATGTCTTTCTGATCCCATGCTCGATTGTCCTGTTCATCTGCGCTCATATCTTTCTTTTCCGCAAGGCTGGCCCCGCAGGACCGGCAAACGAAGATCCGATACATCCGAAGCTCGCTCCGGAGCCCTTCTATCCGCGACAGGTTCTCTTTGACATGGGATTCGTCCTCCTTATCATGGCGGCGCTGGCCGGTCTAGCCTATCTGCGCCCTGTGACACTTGGGCCAATCGCAAACCCCGCCGATACGCACTTTCTTCCCCGGCCGGAGTGGTACTACCTGCCCATGTTCGAGTGGCTCAAGTTCTGGGAGGGCTCCAAAGTAGTCATAGGAATCGTCGTTGTCCCTGGGCTGCTGGCCATGGCTTTCTTCCTGATGCCGTTTCTCGACCGCAGACTGGAGCGCATGCCATGGCGCAGACCGATTCCAGCGCTAGCGGTGGCATTGGTCGTCCTCGGGATGGTCTTTCTTGGAGTCAAGAGCCAGCTAGACGACAAGCAGGGTTCGATCGCGGAGCAGCTTGCCCTTCAGGCGGATCAAGAAAAGGCTTACACCGCCGCGCCCTTTCAACCCTATGTCGAGTCCAAGGACGTCGTCGCAGTTGCGCTGCCCGCCGGCCCGGTGAGCCCGCTTGTTGCGGCGGGTAGGGGGATCTTCAACCAGCGCGGTTGTAGTGGCTGCCACGGCGCATTAGGTACGGGAACAACTTTGGCGCCCAGCTTGGTGGGAGTCACGGCGAAGTTCGAACATGAGCAATTGGTTGCGCTGTTGCGCAACCCGAGTCCAAGAATGAGAGCGGGACATATGCCATCTGTGGATGCCTCTCCCGATGACATGTCTGCGCTGCTTGCATACCTGGGGGTTCTTGGAACCAGCGCGGCCAACCTGCCTGAGGAGCACCACGTACCTTTAGAGAGGATTCGCCTTGGTGTAAGCAGAGTCCGGATCACACCACAGAAATCTGACTTTGTCGCCGTGGCCGGCCCTGCCGCGGGGAGCAGCAACTCGCTCCCTACCTCAGTCGCGGTAACTCCCCCCGATACAAAGGGCAGCAATACGATTGAGTCAGTCGCCGCAGGCCAGAAGTTGTTTCTGAAGCGCGGCTGCTTCACCTGCCATGGAAGGGGGGGTGTGGGCGGAGCGGCGCCTGCGCTTGCCCCACTCGTAGCCCAGCTTTCCGATTCGCAATTGAGAGAGGTCCTCGAGAAGCCCACAGCGAAGATGAAGGAGGGAGGCATGCCCCCAGTCGAGGTAACAAGCGAGGAGCTGGAGATGCTGCTTTCCTACCTGCGGACCTTGCCTGCACCCCGTCAATAGACCCCAGCAGCCACTGCTGATGCTCCGGAGTAAGAGACATTTCGAGTCGCTTCAAGTGACGATTAGTGCGCACTTGGGCGCATCTTAGCAGTCGATTTTGACCCAACTATCCTCGCGCTCCAGCATACGCATTCAGCTGCCGGACGAAGGTGCGGTCCCTGGCGAAGGTGGTGCGGCGAATGCCATGGTTCCGGCACTTGGCGAGAAACGCATTTGTGGCCTCTTCTGCTGTTGGCACGCCGGGCACTGAGGGAGCCGCGACCGGCTCTGGCGGGGGTACCTGCTCGGAATTGACCAGGGGCAAGCAGACTCCTACTGCGCATCGACTGCCTTAGCGAAGTCCCACTCCCAATGGCCGGTCGCTTGTCGCTTGAACTTGCCTCCGAGGCTGCCCCAGGACGTGGAATTGACACACGCAGCGCTTCCAGCCATGCCGGTGTTCCTCGAATTCTCCGCTGCGTGGATCTTTGGGGTGTCCGGCTTCGCACTCTTTGCGATGCCGCCTGCAGAGCCTGAGCGCCATGCATTCCGTCCTCAAGCAATACGCAATTTGGTGCAACATTGCACGCTATTGCACGCTGCAGGAGAAATCTGGCCCTAAGTCTTTTATTTCATTTGGGGCGGCTAGTGGGGATCGAACCCACGACATCCTGAGCCACAGTCAGGCGTTCTGCCGCTGAACTATAGCCGCCATCTACCCTATCGATTGTAGCATCGAACCAGATGATGCGGCCGTCGGCGGCCAAGACGCCACAGAGGTAGATGCGCCCATGAGCAGCCGCGAGGTGAACCCGGTAAACGCCACGATAACCCCCGAGGCCGCCAGCGCCGGCCGCTGGAATCGCGGCGCATGGCTCTTCCGCGACCGGACCCTGCATGGGCTGGAGATCCTGCTGGACGAGGCTTTTCGGATCCCCGGCACTCAAATCCGCTTTGGCCTCGACGGCATTATCGGGCTGGTTCCGGGGCTGGGCGACGTGCTGGCCGGGCTGCTTTCGGTAGTGATCCCGCTGGGTGCATGGATTCGCGGCGTACCATACGTCACCCTGCTGCGCATGGCCGCCAATATCGGCATCGGTGTCCTTGTCGGCTCCATCCCCATCTTCGGCGATATCTTCGACATCTCCTGGAAACCGAACCGCCGCAACTACCGGTTGCTGCAACGCCATCTGGGCCAGCCGCGACGCCATACCCGGCGGGACTGGAGCTTTCTCCTTCTGCTGGCAGCTGGCTTGGCGCTCGTGTTTGCTATCCCCGTGGTGCTGGTAATCTGGCTCCTGGCATGGCTCCTCACTCATTGAGTGTCGGCTGCGCCCGGGGGCGTTCGGACCCGCAATCCGATCCGCGATACAATCGAATGTAGAAGTCGGGGCGTAGCGCAGCCTGGTAGCGCATCTGCTTTGGGAGCAGAGGGTCGGGGGTTCGAATCCCTCCGCCCCGACCAGCTTTAACTAGATTATTCCTATAACTTAAAAACAATTTCTGGCCATGGATACCGTGACGGATACCGTTTTGCTCCACTTTCCAGCTATGGAAGTGAATCCAACCAAGCGAGTCGACTCTCCCGAAGGAAGGCGATATGATGCCGCCATCATCGCCGCAAACGGGTGGGCAAAACCGAATTGAGTCCTGGTAAACGGAAGGCCCGAGAAGTACGAATCCGGTGTCTACTACCTCGAGTTGTACGAGAACGGGAAGCACAGGCGTCTCTCTGTGGGCCGTGATTCAGACGCAGCCCACCAGCGCCAGATCCGAAAACCGGCTGATCTGCGAGCGCTTTCACACGGGCTCCTGGTTACGGATGTTGAAGAGGAAGCAAACACAAACCAAGTCAAGGTGGCAGTGCAAAACTCTCTGGAAGAAGTAAAGTTCACAAAGCAGGACGAGACGTGGCGCGGGTACAAGATCGCGCTCAGCCCTGCTTCATTGTGAGCGTTTCGCGGCACGATCCGCCGCGGCGGATCATGCCCTGATACAAAGCCTGGTGCGGTGGAGTCCTTTGTCGCTCCGATGGAGCCTTGGCAGCGGCGCGAGACTTTCGATTGCCCTGGCCGTGGCATCCCCTGTTTGCCGAGGCGCCCCGATCGTTTAACCTGAGAAGAGAGACCAAGTCCGCCCACGTCCCCGCAAGGATCATGATCCGTTTCCCATTTCACCTCTTCGCCAAGCACCGCCAGCATAATAAGTGGCTTGTGATCATTGCCGCCTACAAGCTGCTGCAGGCGCTGCTGTTCGCCCTTATCGGCCTGGGCGCGCGCCACCTTCTCCATAAGGACGTCGGCGACGAGTTTGTCGCACTTGTCGACCATCTCCGATTCAACCCCGAATCCCGCCTGGTCAACTTCATTTTCGACAAAGCCGAATTGATCCACGACCCGCTGCTGCGCCGCATCGGTCTGCTCGCCTTCAGCTACTCCGCCGTCAGCATGCTGGAAGGAATCGGCCTGTATTTTGAAAAAGTCTGGGCTGAGTACCTCACCCTGGCCATCACCGCCTCGTTCCTCCCCTGGGAGATCTTCGAGATCTTTCGCAGGCTCACGCTCATCCGGGTCAGCCTGCTCGGGGCCAACCTGCTGGTCTTCTTCTATCTGCTGCTTTTGGTAGCCGACCGGGAAAGGCTCAGGCGCAAGGGCAAACACGCGTAGCCTGAGAAACAAGATGGAAAATGGAAAGGCCCGATGGCGGATGGTTTGCCTTTGTGGTCTCCCACCCATCGAGCAAAAGGCGCTCGATGGATGGGGCACACGAGGTTCTCATCTTCTCGCGGGTCGGCGAAGACGGTGGGCGACTTCGGTGGCCGGAGCAAGAACGTAATGATTGAGGCTTATTCCTTGCTGCTCACAAGTGAGAACATGGCTCCCTGCGGATCCTGCCCGTTGATGATCCAGCCCCCGCCGGGCACCTGATTGGGACCGTTCACGACCTTCCCGCCGCCGGATTCAACGCGCTGGATGGCTGCCTTGATCGAGTCGACGTTGAAGTAGAAGTTCCAGCATGAGACGGGCATTTGCGGCATCTTGGTCATCATGCCGCCGTCGCCCATCTGTTTGTGGTCGCCTTGATCGAAGATGCGATAGAGGCCCATGGGGCCCATGTCCATGTCGCTGATCTTGGTCCAGCCAAAGAGCTTGTTGTAGAAGTCGAATCCGCCATCGAGGTCGGTTGTATAAAGCTCGTGCCAGCCGACGGTGCCGGGAGCCGGCGATGCGGGGCGTTCCGGTGTGGGCATGGCTGGGTTGGGCGTGAAGACCACAATGGCAGCGCCCTGCGGGTCAGACAGGACGGCGAAACGGAGCATTCCCGGGACATCGGTGGCAGGCTTCCATAGTTTGCCGCCGGCTTCGACAATCTTTTCGATGTGGGCATCGACATCGTCGACCGCGATGTAACCAACCCAGGCGACGTGCCCGGGGATACTCAACATCCCGGCGATGCCGACTTTGCCGAGGTTGAAGATGGTGTAGGTTGAGCCGTCGCCACCGGGCATCTCTTGGGTGGTCCAGCCCACAACGTCAGAGTAAAACTTGCCGGCGGCTTTCGTATCGCTGGTCATCAGCTCGTACCAGCCGAACTTTCCTTTGGGCGTAAACATCGTGAGTGATCTCCTTTGGGGGATTAGACCGGAGCATCGCCGCCGGCCGACTCATCGTTGATATCAACTCGATTAGAGGATGTCAATTGGGGCGCATGTTAAATTCAGCGCATCGGATAGGGTGGAGGCGGAAGTGTTAGTCATCATGGAGTGACCGGTCCAATGCGCTGACCGTGGGTTAGGCTGTGATTCAGGAAAGAGTCGCAACTCAGAGCCACAAGCGGAGAGGAACCGGTCATGAAGGAAAAGGTACGATTTT
>Ga0182030_10005333_pt1 | contig 27329 bp, 23 predicted proteins | sample 812S3MmetaG_FD_121299 | JGI IMG/M metagenome (GOLD analysis project Ga0182030, IMG submission 121299) | Permafrost microbial communities from Stordalen Mire, Sweden - 812S3M metaG (Illumina Assembly) | ecosystem: Environmental > Terrestrial > Soil > Wetlands > Permafrost | place: Sweden... | reverse complement strand
TCAGCACCCTGCCCGCCATCGCCACCGCCCTGTTCGGCATCCTGGCGGGCCAGATTCTGCGCCTGCGGCGTGAATTGCCGGAGCGCCTCGTCTGGATGTTCGTTGCCGGCAGCCTGCTGCTCGCCAGCGGCCTCATCTGCACCGCCTGGCTGCCCATCAACAAGAAGCTCTGGACCGATTCCTTCTCCCTCTTCATGGCCGGCCTGGACTTCATCGTCTTCGCCATCTTCGCCTGGTTCATCGACGGACTCGGCTGGCACAAGCCGGCCCGGCCGCTGGTGATTTTCGGCATGAACGCCATCGCCCTCTACATGGTCTCCGAGGGGCTGGCGGAATTCCTGGATGCCGTGCCGGTAAACGCCGCCGGAGGCGCGATTTCGCTGCAGAAGTACATCTATAGCTCGTGCTTCGTGCCTCTAGCCTCGCCGGCCAACGCTTCGCTGCTCTATTCCCTGGCGTTCGTCGCCGTGATCTATCTGGTGGCGTATTTTCTGTACCGCCGAGGCTGGTTCCTGCGCGTCTGACGTCTACGCGATCGTCACCGTCACCGCCGAACCATCCGAAACCGCAATCGTCAAGAGGGCCGGGCCCGCCGGATTCGCCCCCGCGACATTGACCACAGTGGGAGCCGGCGGCGCGGCTGGGGCAAACGCGGGCAGTTTAAAGTCCGCCCCGGCCGAGTCTCGTACCGTCAGGTCCACCCTGGAGATGCCCGCGGCCAATTCCAGCCTCGGAATCGTAATCACCGCGCCGCCGGCCGCTGAGCCGATCGTGACCGGTCCGGTCACGGCGCTGCCCACCGAATAGGTCTTCTCCGCAAACTGCCCATCGTCGTTGATCAGGCGCAGAGTATGGGTTCCCCGTGTCAGCCACGTTGGATCCGGCACCGCGATCAGAATTTCCAGTTCGGTCGCAAAGTCGGGTTTATCCCGCGCCTGGGAGACAAGGGTTAGCGGTCGCATGACTGTCTGGACCTCCTGTCCCTGAATCTCGAACGTCCCCGCCGGCGAGAGATTATCTCCCACGATCCGCAGATGGAGAGTGCCCGCGGGCGACTCCAGCGACGCCTTCATCCCCGTGATGTTCGGCCCCGGCTTCCGCGCCAGTTTGCCGCCCACATACCCGCCGGCGCTGACTCCCATCAGGTATAGCAGCCCGTCCGGCACCGCCGGCACCGTCGCGATGGTTGTCGGATCGCTGAACCACAGTAACGAAAGGTAGCCAAAGAATCCCACCAGCGTCCACACGAAAAACTGAAAGCGGTCGGCCGCCACTACCCCGCCGCTGCTGAAAAAGTCCGCCATCGAAGGGTGCTCCGCCCCGGCGCCCTTGTTGCCCTTGCTTTCCGTCACCGCCGAGGACGCCACCGCCGCACCCAGGCTGAGGCCGAACATTCCGGCCACCGCTCCCGGAAACTCCGGCCACTTCATGACCCCCTGAATCGTAATCCTGCAAAACAGCACGTACACGTAGGCGAACACGATGATCGTCAGCCACGCAAAAACCTGGAACTTGGACAGGCTGAAGCTGTTCGTGTCGGCATCCAGCAGGAACCGCGTGATCATGCTATACCTGGCGCCGCCGGCGGCATAGCGTAACACGACGAAAATAATCAGGAAAGAGGACACCATAAAGGCGCCCGCGGCCAGAAACGGCCAATGCCTCTGCCATTTCGAGAAGATCAGAGTCTGCGGCCCGACCCATACACCGTCGATCCGCAACCTTACGGGAGTCTCCCACTGGTAGATGTCCGCGCGTTCGATGCCCGATACCTTGAGGTGTTCGGGCCCAAGCCACTGCAGGCACGACGTCTTGGGGCTGCTGCAGGATTCACCAGAGCCCTTCACCTCGATCGGGGAAATCACCCGGTCGGACACGGTCAGCAGGTAGGCGCCCAGTCTCGGATCGGGAAAGTTCTCGCCATAAATATCGAAGGTGAACCGGTCGTTGTCCGCGTCCGCATAGGCTGTCGAGGGCGCAACTCCGGTGATCCTGGCGGGCGCTCTGGGTAGCTCCGGCGCTGCCACAGCCTGGGGTCTCGGAACCGAGAGCGTCCCTGTCACCGCCACGCTCCGTGCCGCGTTCCCTCCGTCCGCCGGAAATGCAATTGCCGCCGTGTAGTCGCCCGGATCGAGCGCCGGCAACGCAAATTTCAACGACGTTGGCTCGGCACTTTTGGCGGCGATCTGCAAGCCTTTCGGCTGCACGGTCAGCACGATCCCCGCCGGCGACGAGGGAAAGCCGGTACCCGGTACCGTCAGGTCCGTCCCCGGCTTGGCCTGGTTGAAATTGAAGGTTGGGTGGATCGCGGGCTGCGCCAGCGCCGCGATGGATACAGCCATGCCACTGAGAATGCACCTCAGGAAATTGTGCACGCGACGTGTCCTCCTAAAAGCAGACCGCGAGACGCGTCCCTACTTCACCGTGAAGTTGACGCTCGCGGCCACGTTTTCCCAGGCCAACTGAAGTTTGCCTTTGTTGCCGCCCGCGGTGGAAAGCGTGTACTTCAACTGTTCCACCGTCGAGGGTGGCTTGCCGACGGTCATCTTGACGCGGCCCAGGTCCTGTTTCGCATCGTAGGTCATCCCCGATTGGCCGGTCTGCTTATTGACAATCAGCTCCCAGCTCGCCGGATTCGCCACGTTGATGTACAGCGAGTAATCTCCCTTCGGCACCACGAGGCCGCCCAGGTCCAGGTCGGCATCCGTATGCAGCGCCGTGGCCGCATTGGCGCCCGCGCGCCACACGGGATAGGTCGCGTCCGAGCCCACCTGGCCGTCCTTGCCGAACAGCTTGCCCACGCGCCCATTCACCGCCGGCGCGGAATACGCAATGCTGACGGTCTTGCCGCCGATGGTGACGGATTCCTTGAGACCGCTCTTGGTTTCGGCCGTAGCCAGGCTCGCCGCCGCGAGTAGCGCCGCGGCCGTGATGCAAATCGTTTTCATGATAGTTCCTCTTCAAGGAGGATACCGCACCGCGCGCCTCGGAAGCCCGCTGGTGGGGCAGGCGGTTCCGCCTGCCAACTGATTTGTTCACACGTCACGCCATCGGATTACCGCGACCGTTTCTGCTCAATTTCCGCCAGGACGGATTGCGATACACGGAAAGTGGTCTTCCGCAGGCGAGCGACCGCTTCGTCGAATTTGACCAGTCCGGCCCGATCGGCATCGTCAAGGACCGAGAGGGTGCCGGCGACTTTGAGGCCTCTACGCGTGGCTTCCTTTCGCCCTGCCAGTTCGTCGATCAGCACCACGCCCGCTCCCAATTCGCTGGCAAGCGCGATCGCCTGGCTTTCTCCGAGGTCGAGTTGTGCAAGCGCGACGGTGTTTTTTGGGCTCATGACTTCGAGCCAGGCGGGATGACGTTCCGTCCACTCGCGGACAGGACTGGGAGCTGCGGGATGTGTCAGTTCATCGAACACAGCGGGTGGAATGAGAACACGCGCGTACAGCCGAGGCAGGATCGCGATCTGGTCAATGAGAACCAGGTAGTTGACTGGCGAGGTATCCGCTACGACGACCATGAAGAGAGCCGGCTCAGGGCCGAGCCTCTCTCATCCGGAGTTGGCGGAGAGTCTCCCGATCCTGTTCGAAATCCGCGGCCGTGTAGTCGTAGATTTCGTGCTCCTTCAGGAAGGCGTCCACCTGCATTCGCGTCTCGAAGCCGAGCAGCCGCCGCAGTTGCGCGGTGGTAAGCGCGTGCGACCGGTATGCCTCGAGCGCCAGGCTCTCCAGGGCGGCGCGAGGCAGGTCCTTCCACCTGGATTCGAGTCCCTGTGCGATGTCCTCCGGCAGTTCCAACGTAATCTGCATCGCGAATGTCCTTTAGTTCATTATCGCAAGATACGCGGTCTCCGATCACTGGCCTGGTTCGGACAGCCCGGCGTCGCATCCGCCCGCTACGGCCCACCTCCGCTCGGTCAAGTACCCAGCCCCGCCAACTCCGAAACTGACTGTGAGGTCATAGGGGATAATGACAATGTGGGTAGCCCCAAGCCGGACACCTTCGAGGAACCGAGATCTAGCCGCAAAAGAGGAAAGCCATGGAACCGAATCTCAATCAGGAACGCCAGCAGGCCCACGCGTTGCTGGATATGTTGCCGGCTGAAAAGCTGAACGCCGTGCGGAGTCTGCTCGAAGTGATGGTGGAGCCCTTGGCTCGCTCGCTCGCCCTGGCTCCCGTGGAAGAGGAAGAGATCAATCCAGAGACGGTCCAGGCGCTGGACCGCGCCCGCGCCTCCCTCGCCCGCGGTGAAGGGATCCCGCACGAGGAGATCTTGCGTGAGTTCGGACTGCACCAGTGAGCGAGGGCTCCGCGCCTGAGCGGATCGCGGTCATCTGGTCGCCGGAGGCCCGCGCCGATTTGCGCGCCATCGACCGTGAGACGGCCATGCAGATTCTTCACTGCCTGGACCGTTACTTGGCAAACCGCGCCGGCGACCTGAAAAAGCTCAGGCCGCCGCTCGCTGGTTTTCGTCTCCGCTGTGGCGACTATAGGGTGTTCTTCGATCCCAAAGACGACAACACGATCGAGATCACCGGCGTCCGCCATCGCCGAGAGGCCTACCGTTAGACGCCCCCTACCGCCCGCCGGGCATCGCCTGCCGGAATGTCCCGGGCGGAATGTAGTAGAGCCACAGCGTGCCCACCTTCTCCACCCGGTGGTAGTAGGCCCACCAGGGCTGCACGCTGAGGTCGCGAGAGCCCAGGCCGTACTTGCGCAGCATCCACATGGTGGGGCTCACCGCCGTCCATCCCTCCACCGGGCGGAAGGCGTCCAGGTTCCGCACCATCGGGAGACCGGGCCAGATCATCAGGTGGTTCGCGTGCAAATTCACGTCGCCGAAGGTCACCTGCGCGGCGCCGAGCTCGCGCAAGCGGTGCTCGAGGCGGATGATGTTCTGCCCCCAATCGAGATCGCTGTCCACCACGATCCGCTCCGGAGAGGAGCCCGCCAGTTCGTTGAAGTAGGAAAGATAATCGGGATGCTGTAGCGCGCCCGAGACCGCCACCCACAGCACCAGCACGGCGGCCAGCGGGCCCGCCCATTTAGTGCGGGCGGCGCGCTCCAGCAGGCGCAGCAGGCCGAGTCCCGCAAGAATCGCGAGTGCAGTGAAGATGGGCAGGATGTGGCGCAGCCCGATATTCACGTGGCTTGTCATCCCGGGCAGCAGGATGCCCGCTGCGAACGCCACCGGCATCCAGTAGGCCAGCCGCGCCCGCTTGCCCCACCACGCGGCCAGCCCAAACCCCACCGAGGCCAGCCACCCCAGCGGCGTCTTCACCGCCAGCAACACCGGGAAGAAATACCACCAGCCGGTATTGCGGATCTCGCCCAGGAAGTAGGCGGCATGTCCCTTGGTGTTGTGGTACATCGCAAAACTCACGCCATCGAAGAGCTCCGGAGCGGGCAGGCTGACGCCCCACGCGTTCACCTTGCCGAAATCGAACCCGTAAACCGCCCAGATGCCGAGCGCGCCCGTGAGCACCGCAATCGCCGCCGGCCAGACGCGCGCTTTGGCGGCGGCCACTACGCCGTCGACTCCCGGGCGCTCCACCACCAGGTACGCCAGGAACGCGAAAAACGCCGCCGCCGGAAGGAATCCCAGCGCGGTGAACTTGCTGACCACCGCCAGCGCCGTAGTGGCCCCCAAGAGCAGGCTGTGCCGCCAGGTGGGCGCCTCTGCCCACAATAGCAGCGCGAAGAAAGCCGCCGGAAGGCAGGCGGTGAGCGGCATATCGGTGGTGGCCATTCCGCCGTGCGCGAGCACCGTGGGCACCAGCGTAAACAGGCCCGTGGCCAGCACGGCCGCCGCGTTGCCAAAATACCGCCTCGCCCAAAACCACACCACGAAGGCCGCCACCACGAAAAATGGCAGGATGCCGAGCCGCATCCGCGTCAGCATTCGCTCGGGATGGCCGTCGTGATACATCACCGCCACCCCTTCCTGGTCCTGATTCTTGATCCCCAGGGGACGCGCGCCCGCCAGAAACGGTCCCAGTGCGGACATCACCCGCGCCAGCGGCGGGTGCTGCGCTTCGTAGCGGTACACGTGCTGCGCCAGGTACTGCAAGCCGCACGCCATGTGGCCCGGTTCGTCCCAGGTGGGACTCATCTCCGAATAGGTGGAGACGATGCGCAGGCTCGCCAGCGCAATCAGGGTGGCGGCCAGAAGGAGCGAGCGGCGCGCCAGGAACGGAACCAGCGTGGCATCCCAGAAGGTGGGCGCCGGCAAGGGGGCGGGCTCGGTGGCGGGGCGCAGCGGCGGTTTCGTCTTTTTCTTGGACATGCGTGGCTATTTCTTCCCGTCCAGGCTGCCCGGCTCCAGATAGAGCAGGTCGATGGTACTCACGCGCTCTTTCACCGGAAGATATTTGTACCAGGGCTGCAGATTGGGGTAGCGGTATTCCAGACCGTATTGCGTGGCGTGATCGAAGGTGGGACACACCGCGGTCCAACCTTCGGCAGGTTCGAGCGGATGGATGTTCTTGATGTGCGGCAGGCCTGGGTAGGCCTCCAGGAAGCTGTTGTCGTACGAATTGACGTACCCGTAGTTGACCTGGGTAGCACCGAGTTGCTTGAGGCGCGCGGCCAAGCGTTTGGTGTCCTGGCCCCAATCGTAGTCGGAATCGCACAACACGCGGTCGGGCTGGCCCTGCACCAGCTCGTTGAAGTAGGGGATGTAATCCGGATGGTGGAGCGCGCCGGTGGCCGCCAGCCACAGCACCAGCACACCGGCCGCCGCCCCGGCCCACGCCTGGCGATTGGCAAGGCGCGCCAGGTGCGCGACGCCAAGCGACGCCATCACGCAAAAAGCCAGGTAGACCGGCAGCACGTGACGCACCCCGATGTTCACGTTGCCGCTCATGGCGGGCAGCAGGACTCCCAGCGAGAACGCCAGAGGCATCAGCCAGGCCGCGCGGCGGCGATGGCTCCAGCACACGCCGATGCCCACCCCGAGCAGCATGAGGAGCGCCAGCGGCGTCTTGACCCCCAGCGCTACCGGGAAGTAATACCACCAGCCGTAACGCCGCGCCTCACCCAGCAGCCACGCCGGGTGGCCTTCTTTGTTGTGCAGCAAGGCCACCCGGATGCCGTCGAAATATTCCCAGGCGGGCAGGCTCACATTCCAGAAAGGCACCTTGCCGAAGGAGAAAAAGTAGGCCGCCCACACGGTGAACAGGCAGACGCCCACGGCGATGGCGAAGCTGGCCGCGCGTTCCTTCACCAGCCGCACGATCGTGTCCATGCCCGGACGCGCCGCCGCCAGGTAGAACACTAGCGCGAGGCCCGCGCCCACCGGAAAGAACCCCAGCGTAGTGAACTTACTGAGCAGGGCCAGCGCCATGCACAATCCGAAGACCACGCCGTGCGTGCGGGTGGGCTCCTCGGCCCAGACCAGCATCGCCAGGAACGCCGCCCCCAGGCATGCCGCCAGCCCCATATCGGTAGTGGCTAGGCCGGCATGCGCCAGGATGGTGGGGATCATCGTGAACAGGCCAGTGGCGATCACTCCGCTGGCCGCTCCGAAGTAGCGCCGCGCCCAGTAGAACACCACCCCGCATCCCAGCACGAAGAAGGGCAGGTTGCCGATCCGCATGAGCGTCACGGTCTGTTCCGCATGATGCTGGTAGGTGATTAAGTCCCAGCCTTCCAGTTGAAACGTCGGATTGCTGCGCGGGCGCGTGCCGTTGAGATACGGCAAGAGCGCGATCATGGCGCGCGTCAGCGGCGGATGCTGCGTCTCGTAATGGTAGACGTGCTGCGCCACGTATTGCAGCCCGCAGGCGATGTGCGCCGGCTCGTCGCCCGTGGTGGCGAAGACGTGGTAAGTGGCCACGATGCGGCCAACCCCGAGCAGGACCAGGCAGAACACCAGCCAACGGGCATTTCTGGCCAGAAACGGTTCGATGCGGGTCTCCCAGACGCCGGGAACGGCGGGCGCGGGCGGCGCTACGGGTGGGTGGACGGGACGGGCTTTCCCGGCCTCCGCGGTGCTCTTTTTTCTGGACAGGCCTATGCTCCGGGAGTGAACGGCTAATCAGGGCTAAGTTTCATTGTATGATAGCGCTCAACCGGCTAAAACTAATTCGCCGCAGGTCTCTCCACATGATCGATGACGAAGACTTCCACCGGGTGCTTGGCCGGCGCGAGCTTCAGCCCGAGTTGTTCCGCCAGTGCGGCGAAGATGTTTGGGCGGTTGGGGTCGGCCGTGAGCCCGGAAATGGAACCTCCTGGATCGCCCGGCCCTCCGTAGCCCGGCAATCCCATAATGGCCTCGTCCGCCGTGAAACTCAGATTGAGGTCGAATTCGCCAGTGAATCCGGTCTTATCCAGGACCGGCCGGTCCAGCACCACTGCAAGCTCCCTGATGAGGTCCGCCATATGGACCCTGCTTCCTGCCATGCGCAGCCCTGCCGGCTCCAGGAGCAAGGGCACATAACCACAGTCGGCCTTCCCCGGGACGTGCCGCGGCGGCGTGCCGGGCGAAAAGGAAACGCAGCCTACTTCCTTAGGCGCCGGCAGCTTGGGGCCACTCTTTGCCGCCGTCAAATCGTAGACAGGGAGATCTCTCGTTTCCCGGTGGAGTGCCAGCTTGAACCTGTCGGCGAGGAGCGCTTGCAGCATCAGCCACATGTGCTGCGGATCGGTGTTGCCCTGCGGTTTGGCCTCGATATCATAGCCAAAGGAATCGATCCAGGCCGGACCTCCCGCTACCTGGGAAGCCAGCAGGGGGAGTGAGTGAGGGGAGTCGTGGGCCGCGTACGCAAACCGGACGAGAAGCATCACGGACGCGTTCTGCGCGATCAGCCGCCCGCCGGGTTGATAGCCAACGCCCATGGGGTGCCGGGCGCGCTCATTCCAGTCGGAAGTGTTCCGTTTGATCGACGCCACCTCGAACGCGGGATGCGCGCCGGACTGGCCGAATAATCCGTATGCCGCCACCAGCAGAAGGGCGAGCGCGAGGACACCCGAACCCAGACCGGTGCTGACGGCTGGCCGTGACGAGCAGGCTCTCTTCCTGGCAAAGAAGCGCATCCGGCCCCTACCTACTCCGCTAGCACCGCAATTCCGGCGCCTGCCAGCGCCGCCTCCACCTCGGCGGGACGCAGGCGCGTGGCGTCGTATTCCACGGTCAGGGCGTCGAGCGAATCCGCCACCCGGATCTTCTGAATGCCGTATTTGGCGTGAACGGTGGCGATGGCCGTCAGCGCCTGCTCGTCGAGGGGCTTCTGCAACCGGAACCGGATCTGCACCTTGGTCATAGTCCTACGATATCAGTGCGTCAGCGTTCCCAGATAGTTGCCGAAACCCACCACCATAGTTGAAAGCACCAGCGTGGCGAGGCCGACCGTCAGCCAGCTCTTGGTGCGGAAACTAGCGCCGCGCCACTCATGCAGCGCGATGCCCCAGAGGCTGCTGAAGATGATGATGCTCGCCATGTGCAGCGTCCAACTGGAAAACTTGTACCGGCCCATCTGCGTCTCGCCCATGGTGTAGAAGAAGAACTGGAAGTACCAGGTGGTGCCGGCCAGCGCGCAGAGCAGATAGTTGATCAGCACGGGAGCTTGCGTCCGGCGCGCGCTCAGGTATTCGTGGCCGGAGCGGTTCTTGATGTTCAGCGCCACGCACCAGATGAAATTGGTGGTGAATCCGCCCAACAGCACCGGGACCAGTACGGGCAGTCCCTGCCAGAGCGTGGTTGTACCGTGGGCGAGGGTGAGGGCCTTGATGGGGTCGCCGGCGCGCAGGCCGTAGGACATGCAGGCGCTCATCACGCCCGAAAAGGTGGCCACCGCAATGCCCTTCTTCAGATTGAATTCCTTGATGGTCTCCTGCTTCTGCTCCTTCGACATCTCGCGTTCCTTGCTCATGCCCGCTTTGCCGGCAAAGGCGATGCCGCTCAGGCAGACCGCGACGCCGATCAGGATCACCTGTCCCGAGGTGGTGTGGAGCACCTGGGCGACGAAGACGCCGTCGAAGATGGGCGGCATGAGGGTGCCGAAGGCGGCGCAGTAGCCGAGCACCATCGCCATGCCGAGCGACATCCCGAGATAGCGCATGCTGAGCCCGAAGGTGAGGCCTCCGAGCCCCCACATCAGGCCCCAAAAATAGCACCAGGCGAGCGTGGAGTTCGATGCCTGGTGGAGCACGGCGGGCAGATCGTTGGTCATGATCATTCCCAGCGTTACGGGAGCGATGATCCAACTGAAAAAACCGCCGATCAGCCAGTACGTTTCCCAGGACCAGCGCTTTACGCCGCGGTAGGGAACATAGAAACTGCCGGATGCGAGGCCGCCCAGCCAGTGAAAGATCACGCCTAAAAGGGGATTCGGTGTCATATTGTCGAACGGGAAGTGCGAACACCGATTGTACATTGGCGCGGCACGGGCGTGGGAAGAGGGATTGTCCCGGCGAAGCGCTTTTCGCGCTGCGGAACGTCCCTGACCCGGCGCAAATGGTGTATTCTGCAATAAACCATGCGGTTGCCGCGGGATTCCGCGAGCGCGGGAAAGCGGAGACGCGGGAAGTCCTGCGTTTCGTCCATCAAAACCGATGACCGACGAGGTCCACGTTAAGACTTCCAATCACAACCGGTATCTGGTCAAGAGCCTGGTGCACGCGTCGCGCGTGCTGGAGGCCTTTCAATCGGCCGGCGATGTGCTGCGGTTGCGCGATGTGGTGACGCGCACCGGCTTCAACAAAGGCATGTGTTTCCGGCTGCTCTACACGCTGCACCAGTGCGGTTTCCTGGATAAGGTGGGCGAAAATCACTACCGTCTGGCGAGTGAAGTGAGGCGGCGCCGGCTCTATCGCATCGGTTACGCGGCGCAGGGACAGGATACCTCGTTCGACCGCGAGGTGCGCGACGGCTTGGTGCGCGCCGCCGAGCGCGAGCACGTGGAGTTGATCGTGGTGGACAACCGCTACCAGCCGAAGATCGCCCTGCGCAGCGCGGACTACCTGATCAAAGAGCAGGTGGACCTGGTGGTGGAGTTCCAGACCAACGAGTTGATTGCGCCGGCCATCGCCACCAAGTACCTGGTGGCGAACATCCCGTTCATCGCCATCGATATTCCGCACCCCGGAGCGACTTATTTCGGCGCCAACAACTACCAGGCCGGCCTGATGGCGGGACACTATTTGGGCCGCTATGCGAAGAAGCACTGGAACGGCGAGGCCGACGAGATTCTGCTGGTGGAGTTGCACCGCGCCGGCAGCCTGCCGCAGGCGCGCATTCGCGGCGTGCAGATCGGAATCGGCGAGGTGCTGCGCGCTGCGGAGCGCTGCCGCACTGTCAGCGTCGATGGCGACGGGCAGTTCCAGACCACGCTGGACCGGGTGCGCAAACATCTGCGGGAGTCCAAGTCCAGGCGCACCCTGGTGGGGGCGGTCAACGACTCGAGCGCGCTCGGCGCGCTGCGCGCCTACGAAGAGGCGGGCCGGGCCGGCGAGTGCGTCATCGTTGGACAGAATGCCGAGCCGGAAGCGCGCGCGCAGTTGCGCGCCGCCAATACCCGCCTGATTGCCAGCGTGGCCTTCTTCCCGGAGAAGTACGGGGACGGCCTGTTGAAACTGGCGTTGGACATTCTCTCCCGCAAGGTGGTGCCGCCGGCGGTATTCACCACCCACCAGCTCATCACGCCGGATAACGTGGATCACTTTTACCCGAACGACAGCCTGCTCTCGGCGCCGGCGTAAGGGCGGCGCGCCACTTCCAGGTACTCGTGAATGGCATCGCGAATGTTCGCCAACGCCTCTTCCTCGGTAGCTCCCTGCGACCAGCAGCCAGGCAATCCCGGACAGCACACATTGTAGCCCTCTTCAGTTCGGGTGAGCGCCACCGGATACTTCATAGCCTAATGCTACCACCTGCCGCTAAACGGGAAGTACTTTCAGTTATCATGTTGGCCATGATCAAGTTTGTCGTGTTATTGCTCAGCGTGGCTTTTCTGGCCTCGGCGGTGGATCTGCCTTCGAAAAAGTATCTGAACCTGGCGGCACTGAAGACACTGGCCGCGGCGGCGGAGAGCGAGGCGCAAAAGCGCAACGTGCAGGTGACCATCTGCATCATGGACGAAAGCGGTAATCTGCTGTTCTTGCAGAAGGCCGATGGCGCAGGGCTGAATACCCTCCAGTTCGCCCAAAAGAAGGCCAAGTACGCGGCCCTCTACGGCCGGCCTTCGGGGTCGGCGGAAGATTCGTTGAAGAAAGGCGATCTCGCCATCCTGGCGTTCCCCGACGGATTCCCCAATCGCGGCGGACTGCCGATCAAGGTCGATGGCAAGACCATCGGCTCGATTGCGTGCAGCGGCGCGGCCAGCGAGGTGGATGAAGCCATTTCCCAGGTGGCGATCGACGCTCTGTTGAAGTAAGAAAAACGGTTTCTCGCCAGGACGCCAAGCCGCCAAGAATGAAAACTCAGGCGCTCAGTGCCAGTTCTTCAGTTTGGGCCAGGCGTCGGCCAGGGGGAGCTTGAATCCCTGGCAGTAGAAGATGTCGATGTGCTCATAGGGCATGGCGTAGGGGTGCGCCACGTGGGCCATCTTCTGCACGCGGGCGAACTTGCTTTCGAGCACCGGCTGGCGGTCGCCCATCACGATCATGCTTTCGCCGGTGGCGCCGCGCGGCCCCCAGAGGAAGTAGTTCTGGTGACCGCTGATCGCCGGCGGAAGGCCATACTTTGGGCCGAAGAGATCGATGGCGCCGGCCTGTCCGTAGTTTTGTCCGAAGATGGCGGTGCGCGCGCGGATGTCGGCGGGCAGGGTATAGTAAACGCGCGCCACGGCGGCGGCCATATCTTCCCAACCGAACTGATCGGCGAAGAGTTGCGGCAGCGGCCCGAGCCGGGCGTTCTCGATGGGCGGCGGCTGGAGATGGGTGGCCCTGACATAGCGAATGTAGGTCTCCGGCGGCAGCAGCGGGAGCACGGTGGGCGCCAGCAGCGTGCCCATCAGCACCATCAGGGCGCAGTACACCGGCTTGATCCAGGCGAGGCGCGGGCGTGAGAGCCAAGTCTCGAACTGGACGCTGCCCGCGGCAAAGAGCATGGGGAAGGCAGGGAACAGGTAGTAGACGCGCGGGTTCATGGCGAAGATGATGGCGGCGGCGATTCCCCAGGCAAGAGCCAGCGCGCGGTAGCGGCCGCGCAGCAGCCACCCGAGGCCGGCGATCCAGATGGGCGCGCTCAGGGGCAGCATGGCGAGCGCTTCCTGGCCGAAGAAAGATCCGAGGGACAGGCTGACGTTGCGGTTGTCGCGCCGGATGTTCTCCTGCAGTTCCAGGAATGGGAAGTGATGCTGGATGTTCCACAGCAGGTTCGGGAGGAAGAGCACGAACGCCAGCAGTCCGGCGAGTACCAGCCAGCGGTTGAACAGGTGCTTGCGCTGGGGAGTGAGCACGAGCCCGGCGACGAGCGCGAAGCCGAAGATCAGCATGGAGTGCTTGGTCTCCAGCCCGAGGCCGGCGAGCACCCCGAACCACAGCCAGAGTCTTTCGTTGCCGGTATTGACGATGCGGATGAGCACGAACGCGCACCCCATCCAGCAGAGCGGCTCGAAGGCGTTGACGTTGAGGAAATGATCCAGCGCCAGGATGCCGGGAGCGACCAGGACGCAAAGGGCGGCGAGCCCCTGGGCGAAGCGGCTTCCGCCCAGTTCGCGCGCGATAGCTCCGGCGAGCAGCACCAGGGCGGCGCCGGCAAGCGCGGGAGCCAGGCGGATGGCGGAGAGCGAACTGCCGAACAGGCCGACCTCGATGTGGCCGATGAGGGCGATCATGGGGGCCACGTCCACGTATCCCCAGGCGAGATGACGGGCCAGGGCGAGGTTATACAACTCGTCGACGAAGTAGCCGTAGTAGCGGCCCGCGTAGAGGTGGAGAATCAGTTTGAAGGCGGCGAGAGCGGCCACCACCATTCCGGCAGAGAGTTGCCAGCGAGCGGGACGGGGCATTGCCCCATCCTACTCCAGGTAGAAGACTTCCTTCAGCATGGCGAAACGCTCGCCGTCTTGCTTGTCGGGCACGGGTTCGAAGAGGCGGCCCATGAACTCCTGCCAGCGCTGGTTGACGGGGTCGTTGTCGAGAGCGTCCCAGGACTTGTCGAAATCGTCGGTGCGCAGGACGAGGGTCAGATCCTGGCCCCGGCGAAAGACGGAGTAGTCGCTGATGCCGACTTCCTTCAGCTTGGCCAGCAACTCCGGCCACACCCGCTTGTGTTCGGTTTCGTATTCTTCGATGGCATCGGGTTTGATGCGCAGTTTGAATGCGTAGCGCGGCATATGCCCTCTAGGCGTAGCTGGAAACCGCACCCATGTTCTTGGCCCCCCGGTCGGCGACGGCCTTCTCCAGATAACCGCTCTGGCGGAAGGCGTCCATGGGGTCGGCGGGCAGTCCCTTGGAGACGGCCCACTCGCGGATCACCGGGCGGACGTCGGTGGAGAAGGCGTCCTTGAGGCAGGTTTCGGCATCCACCAACGCGCAACTGGTCTGATATCCGGCAAGCTTTTCGTGGTCCACCACGGCCGCCTTGGCGAACAACTCCATGGCGGTGGTGACGGTCTGGATCATGGCTTCGATCTTGCCCTTGAGATTGTGGCTCTGATCGATCATGTAGGCGATATCGGCGCGCTGCCCGGTCTCCCATTCGAAGTGCGCAATCTCGTGGAAGATGCGGAAGACCTGATAGGGATCGATGGAGCCCATGGTCAGATCGTCGTCGGCGTAGCGGCGGTCGTTGAAGTGGAATCCCGCCAGCATGTTCATGTCGAGCAGCCAGGCCACAATCTGCTCGATGTTCTGCGCCTGATAGTGGTGGCCGGTATCCACCAGCACTTTGGCCTTGGGCCCGGCAGCCTGCGAAAACAGCAGCGCCATGCCCCAATCGGCGATGTCGGTATGGTAGAAAGCGGGCTCGAAGGGCTTATATTCCACCATCATCCGCTGGCCCTCGGCGAGCGCCGCGTGGGTGGCCTTCAGTCCCTCTTCAAACCAGCGGCGGCGATGCCGTATGTTCTGCGTGCCGGGGTAGTTGGAGCCGTCGGTGAACCACAGCGAGAGATCGCGGCTGCCCAGGCGCTTCTGGATTTCGACGCACACCAGAATGTGATCCAGCGCCTCCTGGCGAATCGCCGCGTCGGGATTGCCCAGGGAGCCGTACTTGTAACACTGATCCTGAAATACGTTGGGGTTGATCGCCCCCGGGCGCAGCCCATGCTCGGCGGCCAAGGCCTGAACCTCGGCGCAATCGGCTACGCCCTTGGGAAGATCCCACAGGACGTGCAGCGCGATGCTGGGACAAACGCCCGTCACGCGGTGCACCATGCCGGCATCGGCAAACTTTTCCGCCGTGGAGGTGGCCGCGGCGGCTTGCACGAATTTGCCGAAACGGGTTCCGGTATTGGCAAAACCCCATGAGGGCAATTCGATATGAAACGCGTTCAGCGCGTGGATGATACGATCGGTTTGTTTATTGGTAATCACGGTTGGGCCACCAGATCTATTATCATCTGTGGTTTAGGGGTACCAGGTCAAACGGATCGAAGGCGGTGACGGAGGTTTCGCCATGCAGAACAGCGGCAGCGCGTCCTGTACCGTGGAAGTTATGGATAAGGTGGTATTTAGATGCCGGAAACCGATGAAAGCACGCCACCTTGCCGGGAGCGGCGAGTGCGGTGCGTGTTTTCTCACCTGAAACAAAGGACCCTTTGCGGAATCTGCTTGGCAAGCCCGCCGAGGGAGGCATACCATGAACCAAATGTCAGTCCTATGGTTGCGGCGTAGTGCGCTTTTGGCGCTGATGGCGGCTTTCGCCTTCGGTGCAGACCCGGCAAACGTGTCCGAACTGCGGCGCGGCTTCGAGCGGCCGCCGAACGATGCCCGCATGATGGTGCGCTGGTGGTGGTTTGGTCCGTCGGTGACCAAGCCCGAGCTGGAACGCGAGATGCGCTTCATGAAAGAGGGCGGCATCGGCGGTTTTGAAGTCCAGCCCACCTACGCCCTGGCGCTGGACGACGCGGCCAAGGGCATCAAGAATCTTCCCTTCATGAGCGCGGAGTTCCTCGATGCGCTCACCTTCGCCGGCGAAAAGGCCAAGGAACTGGGGCTGCGCATGGATCTGACGCTGGGCAGCGGATGGCCGTTCGGCGGCCCGCACATTCCGCTCAATCTGGCGTCGCCGCGGTTGCGCGTGGCGCGCTCGGCGGCGGGGACCATGCCGGCATTGCAGGAAGGCGAGCAACTGATCGCGGCGTTCCTGGACGGCAAGCCGGTCCTGCTGGCGGACGGCAAGGCGACTTTACCGGCGGGAGCCAGCGGGCAAGTCACCTTCTTTATTGCGAGCCACACGCGCCAGACGGTGAAGCGTCCGGCGGTAGGCGCCGAGGGCTATGTGCTGAATCACTACGACAGCGCCGCCATCCAGACGCATCTCAAGACAGTGGGCGAACCCATGTTGAAGGCGCTCGCCAAAACCCCGCCTTACGCCATCTTCAGCGATAGCCTGGAAGTCTACAACTCGGATTGGACCGGAAATTTCTTGGCGGAATTCCAGAAGCGGCGCGGCTATGACCTCATGCCGTACCTGCCCGCGCTGGCCGACGACATCGGGCCGGCGACGCGCGCCATCCGCCACGATTGGGGTCTCACGCTCAGCGAGCTCTGCGAAGACAACTATCTCAAGCAGGTCACCGCCTGGGCCAAGGCGCACGGCACGAAGTTCCGGTCGCAGACGTATGGGATTCCGCCGGTGACGCTCTCCAGCCAGCACCTGGCCGATCTGCCCGAAGGCGAAGGCACGACATGGCGCGGCTTCTCCACCACGCGGTGGGCCACCAGCGCCAACCATTTGTACGGAAATCCCGTGAGTTCCAGCGAAACCTGGACGTGGCTGCATTCGCCGGTGTTCCGCGCCACCCCGCTCGACATGAAAGCGGAGGCCGACCTGCACTTCCTGCAAGGCGTGAATCAGTTAGTGGCGCACGGCTGGGCGTACACCCCGCCCTCGGTGCCCGAGCCGGGTTGGCGCTTCTACGCGGCGGCGGTGTTCAACCAGCACAACCCGTGGTGGATCGTGATGCCGGACATTACCACCTACCTGCAGCGCATCAGTTGGATCTTGCGGCAAGGGACGCCGGCCATCGACGTCGCGGTCTACCTGCCGACGCACGACGCCTTCGCGGGCTTCACGTTGGGACGCGATTCGGTCAATCAGGCGATGGTAGGATTGATCGGGCCGAACCTGGTGCCGGCGATTCTGGATGCGGGGTACAACTTCGATTTCACCGACGATGGCGCCATCGCGGCCAAGGGCATCACGCACAAGATTCTGATTGTGGCCAACGTGGAGCGCATTCCGCTGGCGACTTATCAGAAGATTTCGGAGTACGCAGCCAAGGGCGGGAAGGTGCTCTTCACCAGACGGCTGCCCACCCTCGCGCCGGGGCTGCGCGACGAAGCCGATACACCGAAGATCCGCGAGCTTTCCGGCAAGTTCCAGTTGACCGAAGAGGCGAAACTGGGCGAAGCGCTGCACGCGGCGCTGCCGCCCGACTTCACCCTGCCGCCGAACGTCGGCGTGGTGCACCGCAAGCTGCCCTACTCCGACATTTACTTCGTGGCCAACACCACGAATCTTGCCGTGAAAGCCACGGCGGCGTTCCGCGTACAGGGGATGCAGGCGGCATGGTGGGATCCGTTCACCGGCAAACAAGCGAAGGCCGGAATGGACCTGGACCTGGCGCCCTACGAATCGCGCGTGCTGGTGTTTTCCAAAGAGGCCGCGCCGGCAATCCCGGCAATGAGCGGTCCAGCGATTCCGCCGGTGGATATCAGCGCCGACTGGACGGTGAGGTTCCCGGATTCTTCGCAGGCAGTGCAGATGGCGACGCTGCGGCCGTGGACCGACGCTGAGCCAGATAACGCCGCCCGCAAGTTCTACTCGGGCACGGCGACCTATCAACGCACGGTGGCGGCTCCGGCGGCGATTTTGCGCGCGGGCCGGCGCGTGTTCCTCAACTTCGGCGAAGGCACGGTCGTGGATCCGGCGAGTGAACGGCGGGCGCCTTCCGGCATGCGGGCGTGGTTGGAGAGCCCGGTGCGCGAGGCGGCGCAGGTGTTCGTCAACGGGAAGCCGGCGGGCGCGGTGTGGAAGGCGCCGTTTGAAGTCGAGATCACCACCTTGCTGAAGCCGGGCGAGAATACCATTCTCGTGGTGGTGGCCAACCTCGCGCTCAACGTGCTGGCCAAGGGACCACTGCCGGACTACAAGGAGCTGAACGCTAAGTACGGAGAAAAATTCCAGGCCCAGGATATGCAGAGCGTGCGGCCTCTGCCGTCGGGCATGATGGGGCCGGTGAAGCTCGTGGCCAGGTAGAAACCGGGGACAGACGGGACGTTTTCCAGTTTTCGCGGAACAAACCGGTAAACGTCCCGTCTGTCCCCGGTTTTAACTATGAAGATCACGCGGCGCAGTGCAATTGGAATTCTGGCCAGCAGCGCCTCGGCGGCGGCGATCGAACCGCAGCAGCAGCCACAGGGCGATGGGGCAGTGACCATCAACTGGCTGGGCGGCGCGGGGCCGGGCGTCGAGACCGGGGTGAGTTGGGGTGTCCCCTGGGCGAGGGGAACGGTCGGCCGTGCACAGACGTTCGCGCTCACCGCCAACGATGGCAAATCGCTGCCTCTCGAAGCGTGGCCGCTCGCGTATTGGCCCGATGGCTCGGTCAAGTTCACTGGCTTCGCTACGGTCACGGGCGCCAGCGGTCCGTTCCGTCTGGCGCCGGGTACACCCGCCGCGGGCGTCGCCGTGAAAGTCACCCAGAGCGCACAGGCCATCGACATCGACACCGGCAAGTTGCAGTGCCGCATTCCGAAGCAGGGGCCGGCGTTCCTGGAGAGTATGGCCATCGACGGGCGCGTGGTGGCGCGCGACGGGCGCCTGGTGTGCACGCTGGAGGACCGCTCCGCGGCCGGCGTGCTGCGCTTTGACGAGTTCACCGGCAACATCATAAAGGTCACGGTCGAGCAGGCCGGGCCGGTGCGCGCGGTGGTCAAAATCGAAGGCGTGCACAACAACGGCGCGCGCGGGTGGCTGCCGTTCACGGTGCGCCTGTATTTCTACGGCGGCACCGAGCCTGTCCGCCTGGTGCACACCATCGTCTTCGACGGCGATCACGAGAAGGACTTCATCAAGGGGCTCGGGCTCGCGTTCTCCGTGCCGATGCGCGAGCAGGTGCACAATCGCCACGTGCGCTTCGCGGGCGAAGGCGACGGGCTGTGGAGCGAACCCGTGCAGCCGCTGACGGGGCGCGGCCCGTTACCGGGCAATCCCTACGCCAACCAGCTCGCGGGCCAGCGCATCGCCAATAAGGAGACGTTCAACGCGCGCGGGCAGAAGCTCATCGCCGATTGGGCGGTGTGGGACGATTTCAAGCTGGCGCAGATCGCGGCCGACGGGTTCACCATACAGAAGCGCACCAATCCCCAGAGCTGCTGGCTGGATGCAATCGGCGGCCGGCGTTCCAGTGGTCTGGTGTTCGCGGGCGATGTTTCGGGTGGGCTGGCCGTGGGGGTGAAGAACTTCTGGCAATCGTACCCCGCATCGCTCGAAGTGCGGCAGGCGGCGTCGGCGGTGGCCGAACTGCGCGTCTGGCTCTGGTCGCCCGAAGCGCCCGCCATGGACTTGCGGCATTACGACACCCGGGCGCACGGACTGGATTCCAGCTACGAAGACGTGCAGCCGGGTTTCAGCACGCCGCACGGCGTGGCGCGCACCAGCGAGATGACGCTCTTCCCCACGGGCGCCGTGCCGGCCAAGGCGGAGACCGCGGTCTACGCGAGGCTGGCGCAGCAGCCGCCGCTATTGCTGGCGACGCCGGAGCATCTGCATGCGGCCAGGGTATTCGGCATCTGGAGCCTGCCCGACCGCTCCACGGCGGCCAAAAAGGCGCTGGAAGATCAGTTGGACGCGGCGTTCGAGTTCTATCGCAAGGAAGTGGAGCAGCGGCACTGGTACGGCTTCTGGAATTACGGCGACGTAATGCACCAGCACGATGGCGCGCGGCACGAGTGGCGCTACGATATCGGCGGCTACGCCTGGGACAACAGCGAACTGGGCACCGCTTTGTGGCTGTGGTACACGTTCCTGCGCACCGGGAGGGCCGACGCCTTCCGCATGGCGGAAGCGATGACGCGGCACACCGGCGAGGTGGACACCTATCACCTGGGACGGTTCGCCATGCTCGGTTCGCGCCACAACGTGCGCCATTGGGGCTGCGGCGCCAAGGAATCGCGCATCAGCCAGGCCGCGTATCGCCGCTTCCATTACTACCTGACCACCGACGAACGCACGGGCGACCTCATGCGCGAGGTGGTGAACTCCGACTACAAGGCCACGGAGATCGACCCCATGCGCCTGGCGTCGCCATTGACCAAGCCGCTGCCCTATCCGGGGCGCGTGCGCGGCGGTCCCGACTGGCTGGCCTTCGCCGGCAACTGGATGACGGAGTGGGAGCGCACGGGCGACACCAAATGGCGCGACAAGATCGTCGCCGGGATGGATTCCATCGCCGCCATGCCATTCGGTTTTCTGACCGGGCCCAACCAGCTCTACGGGTACGATCCCAAGTCCGGCAAGCTGTACGCGCTGGAAGAGCAGGTGGGCACTTACAACCTGGCCACCATCATGGGCGGCGGCGAAGTGGTGTTCGAGCTGAACACGCTGATCGACCACGCCGGATGGAAGAAGGCATGGAACCAGTATTGCCGCCTGCACACGGCGCGGCGCGACGTGATCGAGCGCGATAAGGCGACCGGCACCGAGGGCGCCGACGGCCAGTACGCGCGCCCGGGAAGACTCTCGGCCTATCTGTACACGCTGACGAAGAACGCGGCTTATGCGAAGAAGGCATGGAGCGGCGTGCGGGTTCCGCGGGTGGCCGGTGCGCAGATCAAAGGGCCGGACGTGGTGACGCCGATCGAGGACGTGATGGCGCTCTCCACCAACAGCGTCGCGCAGGGCTGCCTGGAAGCCATCGAAGTGCTCGAGATGTGCGGCGACCAGATGGGGTGATTGAGAAATCCAAACCGGCAGTTTAGATTTCTCAAATCACGGACTGCCGGCCAGGGGAAGCGCGCGCCACTGGTCGTTTGATATAATTGTTACCATTAGTAACATATTCAAAATGTACAATGTCGTCACAACCAGGTCGTTCGATAAAGCTCTTGGCAAGCTTCCGGTGAATTGGCAGAAGCGGATTGTGGCGAAGATCAAGGAGGTTGCGGTTGACCCTTACGCCCCGAATTCCAACCTCACGAAGCTTCAGGGCCGCGACGGGTATCGGCTCAGGGTGGGCAACTGGCGCGTGATTTACGAACTGCATGACCACCGCCTTGTGATGCTGGTTTTGGAAGTGGGACCGAGAGGAGGAATATACTGATGCGAGTAGAAAAAATAACCCGTCACGGAAAGGAATTCGCTGTCTTGCCCATGGACGACCTGAAGAAACTCCTGGGCGATGTGGAGATGCTGGCGGACGTGAGGGCCTACGATGCGGTGAAGGCACGTCTTGAGCGCAGGGAAGATGAGGTTATTCCGCTGGAGATTACCGAGCGCCGCCTTGCCGGGGAGAGCACGGTCAAACTCTGGCGTGAACATCGCGGGCTGACGCAGGAGGAATTGGCGCGGGCATCAAAGGTTTCGCGCCCGATGATCGCGGCGATTGAGGCGAGATACAAGAAAGGCGGGATCGCCACGTTGAAGAAACTTGCCGTGGCCCTTAAGGTCGATCTGGAAAACCTGGCGTGACCTTGAAAGCGCGGCGGTGAAGGCCCTGGGGAACGGTAGGGGCCGGCTGCTGGCCGGCTGCCGGCCTGCCCCAAACAACTAGTTCCGTGACCGCCAGATTCGGTTCCAACACGCCGCGCTACATCCAGTTCGGCGTGAAGCTGTACTTCTAGTCTAGTTGTTTGACCGCCTGATACCGTGCTGTTCGGCGCAACCCTCCCACGGTCGGGGCTCCGATCAGAGACGATCCCCATGACCGGCGCGTTCGCGGGCCTTGCGTATTGCAGATCAAAATGGAGGAGCCGCGTTTAAGCGGGATCCGGCGGTTCATTCGGCGCTGGCGTGATGGTTGACGGGTCCGGATCCCTGGCCGAGCCCGGGGTTGGTGAGAATCGCCTGGTGGATAAACCGTTTGGCGCGCGCCACCGCGTCGGCCAGCGCCAGTCCCCGGGCCAGGCCGGCCGTGATGGCGGCGGAGTAGGTGCATCCGGTGCCGTGGGTATGCGGCGTGGCCACCCGCGGCGCCGGGAATTCGTGCCACCGGACGCCGTCGAAGAGAACGTCGGTGGCATCGCCTTCCAGATGCCCGCCTTTGAGGAGCACCGCGCGCGCGCCCATTTCGTGGAGGCGGCCGGCGGCGCCCCGCATGTCGTCGAGAGAGTGGATCGCCATGCCGGTGAGCGCTTCGGCCTCGGGAACGTTGGGCGTGACGAGGAAAGCGCGCGGCAGCAGCAGTTCGCGGATGGCCGCCGCCGCGTCGGAAGGCAGCAGACTCAAGCCGTGCTTGCTGACCATCACCGGATCCACCACCAGCGGGAAGGTGAAATCCGCCGCGGCGCGCGCCACCGCCTCCACCATCTCCGCCGAGCCCAGAGCGCCGGTTTTAGCCGCTCCGGGCGGGATATCTTCCAGCACCGCGGCGAGTTGTTCCAGCACCAGCGCGGGAGGCATCACCACCACGCGCGACACGCGCACGGTGTTCTGCACGGTGAGCAGGGTGATGACGGCCTCGCCGTAGACGCCGAACTGGTGGAAGGTTTTGAGGTCGGCCTGAATGCCCGCGCCGCCGCTCGGGTCGCTTCCGGCGATGGTCAGGGCGATGGGCGGCATGCCACCAGGATAAACGGTTTGCCGGCCGGCCAACGGGGTCTCAATGGAATCTGTGGTGGCCTCCTTGGCGAAAAAACTCACAGCCACAGCGCTCCGGATGACGAATCATCGACCCGCCGTTCCTGAAGCTGGCGAACGCCCGGACGGTTGCGGCGCCAGAGGTGGCGCACGTTTGCAGTTCGGCCTCCCGGCGCAGCGGATTTGGCAGGATGAAGCCTGGTCTACCTGCACAAGGCGGAGCCCTTATGCCACGGATTACTTCAGCCAGATGGTGACCGGGGGTGCGGTGACGGTACCCACGGTGAGTTGGGCGGCGGTCTGGCCGGGGGCCACGAAACCGCTGGGCACGAGGGCGTTGATTTGCAGCACGCCGATCATGCCCGGCGCGCTGCCCGCATACAGGATTTGGGTATTGACGCCGGCGATGGTCAAAATGATGGGTAACAGGGGATGCGGATAGGGTGCCTGGGCGGGCAGGCCGGCGATGTTCGGTCCGTCGGTGAGACCTTCGCCGGTGGCGTAAAAGGTGATCCAGGTGGAGCGCGCCGCGGGCGCGGATGCCGCGTTGGGCGTGCCGTCCGGATTGGTGGCGAGCGTCAGCATGGCGGGCGCCGAGGGCGCCACCGGCAGGCTCGCCGTTCCCACCAGCGTGCCCTGGTAGCGCACTTCGACGGTGACGGGATCGCTGCCCGCCACGGTGTAGGGCACCTGCACGTTGACCTGCTCGCTCTGCGCGTAGAAAATGGGTGCGGCGGTGCCATCGAAGCGCACTTCGACGCCAGAGAGCGCGCTGGGGAGCGCGCCGGTGGCGTCCAGTACGCCGGTCACGCCGGTGTCCGGTCCCAGCCGCACGCCGAAGATGGCGGCGAGCTCACCCGGCGCCACCGCAGTTTGCACGAGGCTGATGGCGTTGGTCACGGTGATGGCGGTCGACTGGATCACCGGGGCGGGCGCCGCCGCGTCCGGCACCAGGCGCCGTATGCGGTTGTTGCCGGTATCGGCGAAATACAAATCGCCGGCGCCATCCAGAAACAGCCCTTGTGGGCCGTTCAGCACCGCGCCGGCGGCGGGACCGCCATCCCCCGCGAAGCCCGGCGCGCCGCTGCCGGCGATGGTGTGGATCACGCCATCGGGCGTCACCTGACGAATGCGATGGTTGCCGGTGTCGGCGATGAAGATGTCGCCCATGTCGTCCACCACGACGCCGCGCGGCGACGCCAGTTGCGCGGCCACGGCCGGGGCTTCGTCGCCGCTGGCGCCCGCCGTGCCCATCCCCGCCACGGTGGAAATCACCCCGGCCGGGTTCACCTTACGGATGGCATGGTTGGCGGTATCGGCAATGAAGAGGTCGCCGGCGGAATCGGTGGCGCAGGCGCTGGGTGTATTCAACTGCGCCAGGCGCGCCGCCCCGCCGTCGCCGGCATAACCAACCGACCCGTTGCCCGCCACGGTCTGCAACGCTCCGACCGGAGGGAGGTTCAGCATCCGGTGATTGTCCGTGTCGGCAATGAAGAGGTTGCCGCCAAAGCCCGTGCACACGGCCTGCGGCCAAAACAGCGACAGCGGCGAGAGGGGCAGCGCGCCGTCCGGGCTTTCGCCGGGGGATCCTGCGTTGCCCGCCTTAGGCAGCAATAGGTGAGCCGCGTTGACCTGCACAATCCGGTTGTTGTACCCATCCGCAATAATGACATTGCCGCCCGCATCCATCGTCACGCCGGCCGGGCCATCCAGCAACGCGTTCGCCGCCGGCCCGCCCAAGGGCTCCAGGTGCCCAGCCACGCCCGTCCCGGCCAGTGTGGTGATTGTGCCACCCGGCGCAACCTGCCGCACGCGTTCGGTCCCCGTGTCCGCAATGTAAAGGTTGCCCACGCCGTCCAGCGTCAGTGCCGAAGGCATGTAAAGGATGGCCGCGGTCGCCGGCCCGCCGTCGCCCACGTGCAGGTAGGCGTCCCCCGCCACCGTTTGGATCGTCCCCAAAGCGTCCACCTTGCGCACCTGGACGCCGTCGGCGATCCACAGATTCCCAGTGACATCCTCGGCCAGATCGTGCAAATAGCTCAGGGTGAAGCAGGCGGCGTTGCTGCCATTGCCGCCCGGGCAAGAGCCTCCTCCGCCGACGTATGGGAGCCACCTCCCGGCCGGGGAGTACGCCCACAGTCCGTGGGATCCGACCTCGCCCACATAGATCGTGCCCGTCGCATCCACGGCTAAAGCGATCGGTGTAGAAAGCGTCGCCAGATTATGCCAAGGCAGCGTTCCGGGAGGCACGCCGAGCGGCGTCCCCGGAGGCTGCCCCAGCACCGTCCCGATTGTGCCATCCACGTAAATCTTGCGCACTACGTTATTGCCGGAATCGGCGATGTACAAGGCCCCTGCCCGGTCAAACGCCATTCCCGCCGGATACTTCAACTGGGCCGCGGTAGCCCGGCCGCCATCCCCGCTCCAGGCGGCCACCCCAGTACCGGCGACGGTCGAGAGCGTCCCGTCAGGAGTGAGTTTACGCACGCGGTGCCCCTCATATTCAGCGATATAGAGGTTGCCCGCCCCATCCACCGCCACATTGCGCGGCGAAAGCAGCGACGTAGTCAATGGCCCCGTACCGTCCGGCGACGACGCCTTCTTCCCCGTGCCGGCTATCGTCGTAATCGTCCCATCGGTTGCGATCCGCCGCACACGCTCATTCCCGTAATCCGCCACGTAGAGGTTCCCGCCGGAATCGAGGGCCAGTCCGTAGGGGAAATTGAGCTGCGCGTTGACAGCACTCCCGCCATCGCCGCTAAACCCGGCCACGCCAGTACCCGCGATCGTGTTGATTATTCCCCCGGAGACCTTCCGCACGCGGTGGTTGTCGGTATCGGCGAGGTAAAGATTGCCCAGGCGATCGACGGCGATTCCCTGGATGGTGGAAAACTGGGCAGCAGTTGCGAGTCCGCCGTCGCCGATGAGGGAACTGCCGGCCACGGTCTCGACATGATAAAGCACAAGTCCGGCATCGGCTCCCCACGCCAGGGGGACCCAGACGGCGAGCGGTACGACGCACCAGTAGTACTTCATCCTTAAACCTTGCTCAGTAAGTGCGGGGCGCGGCATAAAATTCTCACCTACCGCCAAAATTTTGCCGTTCTGGCCCGGGACAGCCTCCCGACGGGCCGAAAAGCAAATCAGAGCTTCATACATGAAATTCCTAAATCGGGTTTTGGTGGCGTTCTTTTTGCTGGTTTCGTGCACCTGGGCGCAGCCAGTGATCCACCTGAAAGCGGGAGCGGCGGGCGGGCGCCCCTCCAGGACGTTGCCGCGGCGCGGGCACGCCACCCACTTCCTGCTGCGATTCCCCAGCGAGCCCGGTCCCGCGGTGCGCAGCGAGCTGGAGCGGCGCGGCATGCGCGTGCTGCAATACGTGCCGGACGCGGCGCTGATGGTCGCTTCCGCGGAGACGCCCGATGTCGAAGGGTTGGGGGTGCTTTCGGCCTCTCCCCTGGAGGCGTCCTACAAGATCAGCCCCCTGCTGGCGAATCAGGTGTCGGGACCGCTGCTGGTGGTTTTCTATCCGGACGTGGATATGGGGGCGGCGCGCGCGGAGGTGGCCGCGATCGGTTTCGACGTCCTGGAGAATCCGTCGCTATTGCCCGCACAGTTGGTGCTCTCGGGCCCGTACAGCGCCCTCGACGCGCTGGCCGGGTGCGACGACGTATCCTACATCATGCCCGCTTCGGCCGATCTGGCGGCGGGGATTCCGGTGGCGGGCTGCACCGGAGCAGTCACCGAGGCCGGCCCCGTGGCGGAGTACGTGCTGGCCAGCAACGGCTGGCCGAAGGACGCCGGCGGGAACGTGGCGCTGCAATATTTCTTCCGCTCCGTGACCAGCAAGGTGGATTCGGTCGCGGCCGAGTCGGAAATCGACCGAGCGCTCCAGGAGTGGACCCGGTACGCGAATGTGACGCTGACGCAGGGCCAGACGCAGGGGGCCGACCGCACGATCGATATCCTGTTCGCCAGCGGTGCGCACGGCGACGCCTACCCCTTCGACGGTCCGGGCGGGGTCCTGGCGCATACCTTTTATCCCGCTCCGCCGAACTCCGAGCCCATCGCCGGCGATATGCATTTCGATGCCGATGAGGCGTGGCACATTGGTTCCTCGGTGGACCTCTACTCGGTGGCGCTGCATGAGGCCGGGCACGCGCTCGGAATGGGGCACTCCGACCTGCCCGGAGCGGTGATGTATCCCTACTACAAACTGTCGACGGGGCTGACCGACGACGATATTGCGGGGATACGCGCGCTTTACGGAAGCAACGTATCGGTGACTCCTACTCCTACTCCTACACCGACGCCCACGCCGACGCCCACGCCGACGCCGACGCCGACGCCGACGCCCACGCCGACGCCGACGCCGACGCCGACGCCCACACCCACACCCACGCCGACTCCGGCG
>Ga0182030_10005332_pt1 | contig 27330 bp, 25 predicted proteins | sample 812S3MmetaG_FD_121299 | JGI IMG/M metagenome (GOLD analysis project Ga0182030, IMG submission 121299) | Permafrost microbial communities from Stordalen Mire, Sweden - 812S3M metaG (Illumina Assembly) | ecosystem: Environmental > Terrestrial > Soil > Wetlands > Permafrost | place: Sweden... | reverse complement strand
TTAGGCTCAGCGCCTGATCGCTCTCGCGGAAGAGGCCTCGATGCTGCGCGCGTTTCTCATCCTCGTCTGCCTCGCCGCCTCGCCGGCGTTCGCGCAAACGATGCATCATCACGCCATGATGGAAGCCGGCGACGGCGGGCCGATCACGCCGACCCAGGGCGGCCAAGGCGCCTTTGCGGCCATTCAGGAGATCGTCGCCATTCTCGAAGCCGATCCGAAGACCGACTGGTCGAAGGTCGATATCGAGGCGCTGCGCCAGCACCTGATCGACATGGACGCCGTCACTCTGCGCTCCGAATCGAAAACCGAGCCGGTCGACGGCGGCGTGCGCTTCGTCGTCACCGGCGCCGGCCCGGTCCGAGACTCGATCCGTCGCATGATCTTCGCCCATGCCGCGACGATGAACGGCGTCGGCGGCTGGCGCATGAGCGCGGCCGAGATCGACGACGGCGCGACGCTGACCGTGCTGGCGCCGCCCAAGGACGCCACCAAGCTCAAAGCGCTCGGCTTTATCGGCGTCTTGACGCTCGGCATGCACCACCAGATGCATCATCTCATGATCGCCAAAGGCGAGGCGCTCCGTCCGTAGCGGTCGACGCCGCGACTCACGCGCGCAACGACCGCGCCGTGGCGGCAGCGACGCCGACGCAGAGGATGAGGAATGCGATTCCGAGCCTGAGGCTCGCGCCCTGCGCAATCGCGCCGATGACGACCGGGCCGCTGAGCAACCCGGCGTAACCGGCCGTCGCGACCATCGCCACGCCGGCCGCCGGGACCGAAGTTCGTCCCGCCGCGGCGCTGAAAAGACTCGGCACGACGTTTGACAGACCGGCGCCGACCAGCGCGAAGCCGACCGTCGCCGGACCGAGTCGCGGATCGACGACGGCCAGCGCAAGGCCAGCGGCGGCGAGCGTCGCCCCCCAGCGCACGACGCGCGCGCGGCCCCAGGCGCGCACCACGTTGTCGCCGAGGAGCCGGCCGATCACCATCGTCGCCGAAAAGGCGGCGAAGCCGAGCGGCGCGATCGCCTGCGGCGCGTGCGCGGTCTCCATGAGATAGACGCCGGCCCAATCGCCCATTGCGCCTTCGCAGGCCATGCACAGCAGCGCCGCGAGACAGAGCGGCAGCAGCGCTACCGCCGGCGGGGCGATACGGGCTTGCGCCGACTGCGGCGTGAAGCCCGTCTCCTGCAACCAGGGCCAGACCAGCGCGGCGAGCGCAACAACCACGGCGGCGGCGACGCCGAGCGACCAAGTGGGGCCAAACACAAGCAACGCGGCGCCCAACCCGGCGCCGACGAGGCCGCCGGCGCTCCACGCCGCGTGGAACGACGACATGATCGCCGCGCCCCAGCGGCGCTCAACGGCGCTGGCGTAACCGTTCATCGTGACGTCGAGCAGCCCGTTCGCCGCGCCCATCGCGAAAGCCGCAGCGACCAATGTCGCGAGGTCGGCCGCAAAGGCCGGCAGCGGCAGCGTAACGCCGAACAGCAGCGCCGCGACGCGCGTCGCCTTGGCGGGGCCGAGCCGCCGCGTCAGGCGCGCCGCGAGTTGCATCAGCAGGACCGCGCCGACGGCGAAGGCGAACAGGACGAAGCCGAGCGCGCCGTCGGAGAGCACAAGGCGGCCCTTCAGGGCCGGAATGCAGGCGGCCCAGGCGCCGATGCCAGTTCCGTTGGCGAGAAAGACGGCGACGACGGCGGCCCGTTCGGACCACGACGCCGATCGCGTCGCGAGGACGGCGCCGCTCATCGCGGCGCGCCGCTGAGGCGGCCGGAACGCAGGACGTCGACGCCGGCGCGGCGCAGCGCCGCCAGCGCCGCCTCCGGCGCGTCGGCTTCGACGACCAGATGCGTGAGCCGCGAAGCCGGCATGACGGCGAAGGGGGCGGCGGTTCCGAGCTTATCGGTCGTCACCGCTGCGGCGACAGCCTTGGCGCCCTCGGCGATGAGCCGCTTGAATTCGGCCTCTTCGGCGTCGAAGGCGGCGACGCCAGCTTCGGCGTCGACCGCGCAGGCGCCGAGAAAGGCGAGATCGACGCGGATCTCGCGCGCGTCGCGCAATGCCCGCGCCCCGAGCGCCGCGCCGGAGCGCGGATCGACGCGACCGCCGATGACGATCAGTTCGACGCCCGGCCTGCCGACGAGATCGGCGGCGATGTCGGGCGCGTTGGTCGCGATGACGATTCCGAGGCCGGGAGGAAGCGCGCGCACGATCGCGGCATTGGTCGAGCCGGCGTCGAAAAAGACGATCTGCCCCGGCCGCACCAGGGCGACGGCGGTGCGGCCGAGCGCGGCCTTGCGCTCCGGCGCTTCCGTCTGTCGCGCCGCCAAGGGTCCCGAGGCCGGCGAAAGCGGCAGCGCGCCGCCGTAGACGCGCCGGCACTTCCCCGCCGCGGCCATTTCGCGCAAGTCGCGCCGGATCGTGTCCTCGGAGGTGCAAAACTCGCGCGCGAGATCACCGGCGAGCACGCGGCCGCGGCGGGCGAGGCGATCGAGAATGATCTGCTGGCGTTCGTCGGGGAGAGCGGGTGAGACGCTGGCCGGCATCGCGATCCAATCGTGGATTAACCGATACAATCGTGCATTAACGTGCATTCTTCGTCAAGCGCTTTCTCGACCGTCGGCGCGAAGACGTCGGCCCACACGCCGCCAAAGGGTTGCCAGGTCGTGTCTCGCTTTCAGGGTTCAGTTCAGCGACGCGGCCCGGAACGCCGATCCGCGCGCCGCCCGTCTTTTGGCGCCTAACCGCTTGATATTCCGAGATCGGCGAATCGTCTTGCGCGGCCGTCTAGACCGACAGCCGCCGCCGGACCTCGCTCTCGACCATGTCCTTGCGCTCGCCGGCGAGGACAACGGCGCCGCGGTCCATCACCGCGTAATCGTCGGCGAGGTCGCGCGCCCATTCGAAATATTGCTCGACGACGACGATCGCCATCCCGCCGCGCTGGCGCAGGTAGCGGATGGCGTTGCCGATGTCGCGGATGATTGACGGCTGGATGCCTTCGGTCGGCTCGTCGAGCACCAGCAGCTTCGGCCGCGTCACCAGCGCGCGGGCAATCGCCAATTGCTGCTGCTGGCCGCCGGAGAGGTCGCCGCCGCGCCGGCCCATCATCTCGGCCAGCACCGGAAACAGGCTGAAGATTTCGTCGTCGATCGTGCGCTTGTCGCGCGAGACCGCCGCGTAGCCGGTCATCAAGTTCTCGCGCACGGTGAGCAGCGGAAAGATCTCGCGCCCCTGCGGCACGAAGCCGACGCCGCGGCGCGCGCGCAAATGCGGCGCGAGACCGCTGATCTCCTCGTCCATCCAGCGGATCGAGCCGGCGGCGATCGCCTGTTGGCCGACAATCGCGCGCAGCAGCGACGACTTGCCGACGCCGTTGCGGCCGAGCACGCAGGTAATGCGTCCGATCGCCGCCTTGAGCGAGACTGCGCGCAGCGCCTGGGCGGCGCCGTAATAGAGATCGATCGCTTCGACGCTCAGCATCGCTACCGTCCGAGATAGACTTCAATAACGCGCTCGTCGGCGCTCACCTGATCGAGCGAGCCTTCGGCGAGCACCGATCCCTCGTGCAGCACCGTCACCTTGACGCCGAGTTCGCGCACGAAGGCCATGTCGTGCTCGACGACGACGACCGAATGGTTGCGCGCGATCTCGCGCAGCAGTTCGGCGGTGGCGGCCGTCTCGGCGTCGGTCATGCCGGCGACCGGCTCGTCGACCAGCAGGAGCTTGGGGTCCTGGGCGAGCAGCATGCCGATCTCCAGCCATTGCTTCTGGCCGTGCGACAGAGCGCCGGCCAGCCGACCGCGCTGGTCGGTCAGGCGGGTCGTCGTCAGGATGCGCTCGATCGTCTCGCGCTCGACCGCGGCGGCGCCGCCGAACAGCGTCGCGAACACGCTGCGCGGCGCCTTGGCGGCAAGCAGCAAGTTGTCGTTCACGGTGTGGTTCTCGAACACCGTCGGCTTCTGGAACTTGCGGCCGACGCCGAGCTCGGCGATCTCGGCCTCGTCGAGGCGGGTGAGGTCGTGGCGGCCCTCGAAATACACCTCGCCCTCGTCGGGCCGGGTCTTGCCGGTGATGACGTCCATCATCGTCGTCTTGCCGGCGCCGTTGGGACCGATGATCGCCCGCATCTCGCCTGGCTCGAGCGCCAGCGACAGCCCACGCAAGGCCTTGTAGCCGTCGAATGAGACGCTGACGCCGTCGAGATAGAGCAGCGAGCTGGTGAGTTCGGGCTTGGTCTCGTCGCTCATCGCGCGCCCTCCTCCTGCTGCGCCAGGGACGGCGTCGGAGTCGGCGTCGGCGGCGTCGGCCGGGCGGGGCGGCGCAGGTTCAACAGGCCGATCAGCCCCTTGGGCAGGAACAGAGTGACAAGCACGAACAGCCCGCCGAGCGCGTAGAGCCAATACTCGGGGAAGACGCCGGTGAAATAGGTCTTGGCGAAATTGACCGCCACCGCGCCGAGCGCCGCGCCGACCAGCGTGCCGCGGCCGCCGACCGCGACCCAGATCACCGCCTCGATCGAATTGCCGGGGTCGAATTCGCTCGGGTTGATGATGCCGACCTGCGGCACGTAGAGCGCGCCGGCGACGCCGGCCATCACCGCCGACACCACGAAGATGAACAGCTTGTAGTTCTCAACCCGATAGCCGAGGAAGCGCACGCGGCTCTCGGCGTCGCGAATCGCGATCACCGCCTTGCCGTATTTCGAGACGACGATCGCCCGGCTGATGAGGTAACTCAGCGCCAGCGCCAGCGCGGAGAGAGAGAACAGGGCGGCGCGGGTCGCGTCCGACTGGACATTGAAGCCGAGAATGTCCTTGAAATCGGTCAGGCCGTTGTTGCCGCCGAAACCGAAATCATTGCGGAAGAAGGCCAGCTTCAGCGCATAGGTCATCGCCTGGGTGATGATCGACAGATAGACGCCGGTGACGCGCGAGCGGAACGCGAACCAGCCGAAGGCGAAGGCGAGCAAGCCGGGAACGAGCATCACCATCAGCGACGCGTAGGCGAAGGAGTGGAAGCCCCACCAGGCGACCGGCAGTTCCTTCCAGTTCAGGAACACCATGAAGTCGGGCAGGACCGGGTTGGCGTAAACCCCGCGTGCGCCAATCTGCCGCATCAGGTACATGCCCATCGCATAGCCGCCCAGCGCGAAAAAGGCGCTGTGGCCGAGCGACAGGATGCCGCAATAGCCCCAGACCAGGTCGAGCGCGACGGCGAGAATCGCGTAGCACATGTACTTGCCGAGCAGCGCCACGACGTAGGGCGGCATGGCGAAAGCCGAGTCGTGCGGCACGACCAGCGCGAGGATCGGCGCCAGCGCCGCCGCGCCGATCGTAATGATCAGGAACGCGACGCCGAGGCGGTCGAGGCGGGGAAGCGGCATCATCACGTCAGGCCTCCACCGCGCGGCCCTTGAGCGCGAACAGGCCGCGTGGGCGCTTCTGGATGAACAGGATGATGAAGACCAGCAGCAGGATCTTGCCGAGCACGGCGCCGATCACCGGCTCAAGCAGCTTGTTGGCGACGCCGAGCACCGTGGCGCCGAGCAGGGTGCCCCACAGATTGCCGACGCCGCCGAGCACCACGACCATAAAGCTGTCGATGATGTAACCCTGGCCGAGATTGGGCGAGACGTTGTCGATCTGCGACAGCGCGACGCCGGCGACCCCAGCGACGCCGGAGCCCAGCGCGAAAGCGAGCATGTCGATGCGGCCGGTCGAGATGCCCATCGCCGCCGCCATGCGGCGGTTCTGGGTCACTGCGCGCATCCGCAGGCCGAACGGAGTCGCGCGCAGTGCGAGCTGCAGCGCGACGAAGACGAGAATCGCCAGCGCGACGATCCAGAGCCGGCCGGTGGTGATCTGCAGGCCCGCCCAGTCGAACGACCCCGACATGAAGTTTGGCGCGGAGACCTGACGGTTGTTGGCGCCGAAAAGGCTGCGCACCGCCTGCTGGAGGATCAACGACACGCCCCAGGTGGCGAGCAGCGTTTCGAGCGGCCGACCGTAGAGGAAGCGAATGACCAGGCGCTCGATCGCGACGCCGACGATCGCCGAGACGAGGAAAGCGAGCGGCAGCGCGACGGCGAGCGACCATTGCAGGAGGCTCGGCGGCAGCGCGCTCTGGACGACGAAGGTCGTATAGGCGCCGAGCATCACCATCTCGCCGTGCGCCATGTTGATGACGCCCATGACGCCGAAGGTGATGGCGAGGCCGATCGCGGCGAGCAGCAACACCGAAGCGGCCGAGATGCCGTAGATCAGGTTCTGCAGCACGCTGAGCCAGGCGAGATGGGCCTTGATCGCCGCCTTGGCGTCAAGCGCGGCGGCCTTGACCGCCGGGTCGTCGCTCTGGTTGGCGACCTGATCGATCAGGCTCTGCGAGTCCTGATCGCCGCGCGCCTTCAAGGTCGCGACGGCGGCGACCCGGTCGGCGGTCGGGGTCTTCGAGTCGAGGACGACAATCGCCGCGCGCGCCTGACGCAGAAGTTCGGCCACGTGCGGATCGCTCTCATGCGAAAGCTGCGCCTCGAGCGCCTTCAGCGCGCTGGCGTCGCGGGTCTCGAACACCGCCTCGGCGGCGCCGGCGCGCTTTTGCGGATCGGGATTGGCGAGGGTCAGCGCGCCCATCGCCGCCTCGATCGCGCTGCGGAGCGCGTTGTTGATCCGCACCTTCTTGAACGCGCCGGCGTCGACGCCGTCGAGCTTCTCGCCGGTCTTGGCGTTGATCAGGTCGTCGCCGGTCGTCTTGTAGACGATGATGTGGTCGGCCTGATCGATCAGCAGACGGTTGTCGCCGAGCGCGTCGAGGATCGCCGGCGCGTTGGCGGCGCCGGTCGCGGCGAGTTCGTTGATCGCCTGCTCGGTGCGCGGGAATTTGTCGTCGAAGAATTTCGCCAGCGCGTCGTCGACGGCGTCCGCGCGCGCGACCGTCGTGCAACAGAGAAAGAAAAGGACGGCGACGAGGCGCGCGAGCGGCATTGAGGTCACTTGGCGGTCTCTCGGTCGGAAGGTCTCGCCGCGCCATCTGCGCCGCGCGAAGACCCTGCCTGAATGGGGCGCCGCTCGCGGAAAGCGGCGAGCGGCGCCCGGTCCTGGGATCGCGTCAGACCGCGCGGCTCAGCCGCCGCACTTGCCGGTCTTGACGTTGAAGTTGCCGCAGTTCATCGGGTGGCGCCAGTCGGAGATCAGGTCGCGCGACCCTTCGAGGTAGGGCGACCACTCCTGCGCCACCACCGTGCCCGGCGTCTGCCAGACGGTGTTGATCAGGCCGTTCGACTGGATCTCGCCGATGTAGACCGGCTTGGTGATGTGGTGGTTGGGCATCATCGTCGCGATGCCGCCGGTGAGGTTGGGGACGGCGACGCCGATCATCGCGTCGATCACCTTGTCCGGATCGGTCGTGCCGGCCTTCTCGACCGCCTTGACCCACATGTTGAAGCCGATGTAGTGCGCTTCCATTGGATCGTTAAAGGTGCGCTTCGGGTTCTTTGTGAAGGCGCGCCACTTCTCGATCTCCGCCTTGTTCTCGGGCGTGTCGATCGTCTGGAAATAGTTCCAGGCGGCGAGATGGCCGACAAGCGGCTTAGCGTCGAGGCCGGCAAGCTCTTCTTCGCCGACCGAGAACGCGACCACCGGGATGTCGGTCGCCTTGATCCCCTGGTTGCCCAGCTCCTTGTAGAACGGCACATTGGCGTCGCCGTTGATCGTCGAAACGACGGCGGTCTTCTTGCCCGCGGAACCGAAGGCCTTGATCTTGGTGACTTCGGTCTGCCAGTCGGAGAAGCCGAACGGCGTGTAGTTGATCATGATGTCTTCAGGCGCGACGCCCTTCGACTTGAGGTAGGCCTCGAGGATTTTGTTGGTGGTGCGCGGATAGACGTAGTCGGTGCCTTCCAGCACCCAGCGTTTCACCGAACCGCCATCGGCGCTCATGAGATAGTCGACCGCCGGAATCGCCTGCTGGTTGGGCGCGGCGCCGGTGTAGAAGACGTTGCGCTCGGACTCTTCGCCCTCGTACTGAACCGGATAGAAGAGGATGTTGTCGAGTTCCTTGAACACCGGCAGCACCGACTTGCGCGACACCGAGGTCCAGCAGCCGAACACGACCGCGACCTTGTCCTTCGAAATCAGCTCGCGCGCCTTCTCGGCGAACAACGGCCAGTTCGAAGCGGGGTCGACGACTACCGGCTCAAGCTTCTTGCCGAGCAGGCCGCCCTTCTTGTTTTGCTCGTCGATGAGCATCAGCATGACGTCCTTCAGCGTCGTCTCGCTGATCGCCATCGTGCCGGAGAGCGAGTGAAGAATGCCGACCTTAATCGTGTCCTCCGCGTGAGCCGCGAAGGCGCTCAGCGCAACGGCGCCGCCGACCAACGCGCCGGCCGCGCGCAATACGAAACGTCTCGTCACTGACATATTCGACCCCGTCGTTCGTTCCCAGCCCGGAGAAACGGCGCGCAAGCGCGCACCGATCCGGCCGCGCCCGCGACGCAAGCGCCATGCCAGTCGTGAAGTTTGGAATCAGCGGCGGCGCCGGTTCTGGGCGCCGAAAGGCGCGTCAAAACGCGCAATTGTTGATCGCGGCGCCCGATCTCGCGCCGCCCAGCTCGTCAGCGCGGGGCGCGCTTGCCGAGGATGCGCTGGAGCGTGCGCCGATGCATGTTGAGCTGGCGCGCCGTCTCGGAGACGTTGCGTTCGCACGACTCGTAGACCCGCTGGATGTGCTCCCAGCGAACCCGGTCCGCTGACATCGGATGTTCGGGGCTGTCGATGCGCTGGCCCTTTTCGGCGGTCAGCACGGCGACGACCTCGTCGGCGTTGACCGGCTTGGCGAGGTAGTCGTAGGCGCCGAGCTTGACCGCCACCACGGCGGTGGCGATCGCGCCATAGCCGGTGAGGATGATCGCCTTGGCGTCCGGCCGCTTGGCCTTGAGCGCCTTCATCACGTCGAGGCCGGTGCCGTCGCCGAGCTTGAGGTCGATAACCGCGAAGGCAGGCGCCTCCGCCTGGATGGCGGCGAGCCCTTCGGCGACGCTGACGGCGACCCGCGGCGTGAAGCCGCGCGACCCCATGGCTCGCGCCAATCGCTCGCCAAAAGGTCTATCGTCGTCGACGATTAGAAGGGATTTATCCAGCGCCGTCGGCTCTGCAGCCGGCGGGCTTAGGGAGTCCTTGTCGGGCTCCGCCGTCTCGTTTCGGTTAGCCATAATCCTAACCTTCTAGCCTCTGTCGCAACGCTAGTCGACCCTGTTCGAACTTTTCGATCGGCCAGGCGATCGTCGCGACGGCGCCTGACCCCGGGGCCGGCGCATTGGAAATTCCCAAGACCGCTCCGGACCTTTCCAGCAGCGCCTTGGCGATGAAGAGGCCGAGCCCGAGGCCGCCCGCAGCGGCGTCGTCCTCGCGCCGCCGCGCCGCGCCGCCGCGGGTGGAAATATAGGGCTCGCCCAGCCGTCCGAGCACCTGGGGCGGGAACCCGGGGCCGTCGTCGGCGATCACGATGCGGACCTCGGAGGCAGTCCACGAGGCGCGGATCAGCACCCGCTGTTCGGCGAAGCTGACCGCGTTCTCGACGATATTGTGGAGGCCGTAAATCAGGCCTGGGTTGCGCCGGCAGACCGGTTCGGGCGGCGCGCCGTCGCTCTCGACCTCGATCGCCACGTCGAGCAGCCGGTGCGGGGCGACGATCTCCTCGATCAGGTCGCCGAGCGTCGTCTCCTCGAGCGAAGCGGCGGCGATCGTGTCCGGAGACGACAATTTGCGGAGAATCAAGCGACAGCGTGCGACCTGCTCCTCCGCCAGGCGCAGGTCGTCGGCCCATTGGGCGGCGATCTGAGGCTGGGCTGCGAGGTCGTGGACGACCAGCGCGACCGTCGCCAGCGGCGTGCCCAATTCATGGGCGGCCGCGGCGGCGATGCCGTCGAGCTGGCTCAAGTGCTGCTGACGGGCGAGCGTGAGTTCGGTGGCGGTCAGCGCGCTGGTCAGTTGCCGAGCCTCCTCGGCGATGCGGCTGCCGTAGATGGCGATGAAAGCGCCGCTGACGGCGATGCTTATCCACATTCCTAAAACGTATAATGATGGCGGCTCGAATTCCGTTCCATCGGGCCAGCGTAGCGGCGCGCTCCACAATTGCAGCGCGGTCGCACAGGCCAGCGTGAAGGCGAGCAGCGCCAACGTGCGACGCAGCGGCAACGCCACCGCGGCGGTCATGATCGGCGCGAGAAAGAGAAACGAGAACGGGTTGGCGAGGCCGCCGGACAGCGCGAGCAGGGCCGCAAGCTGGGCGACGTCATAGGCGAGCACATAGATCGCCCAGGAATCGTCGAGCCGATGGCTGACCGGAAAGCGCACCCTGAGGCCGACGTTGACCACCACCGAGGCGGCGACGCACACAAAGCAGGCGAGGACCGGGAATTGCAGGCCGAGCGCATAATGGGCGGTCAGGATCGCCGCCGTCTGACCGACGATCGCCAGCCAGCGCAGCCAGATGAGAGTGTCCACACGCAGCCGACGCGCCCGCTGCCCGAAGTCCTCGTCGTCGAACGCGTCCAAATTCGCTTCGCTGTCTGTCGGGGCGGGCGCGACGCGACCGCCTACGGAATCTTTTCGTTAGGATATACGCCCCACAGCGCAACTTGTTCAATATAGCCTTTGTATCCATCGCCGCCGATCAGGCACCAGGCGCCGTCGCAGGAATAGACGTTGGCGATCACGCCCGATTGCAGCGTGGCGGCCACGTCGGCGCCGCCGCGCGGCTGGGCATGAATCTTGTAGGCTGCGCCTTTCTTGCCGACCCCGACCAGGGCCGTGCGCCGACCCGACAGCAGCGAATGCAGCACCCAGCCTTCGACGCCCTCCGAATCGCGCACCTTGCGCCAGATATCGAACTCGGCGGTGATCTCCACCGGCAGGCCGGCTCTCTGATAGACCCATTTGATCGCGTGATCCTTCGACGGGCCTTCGCGCAGGTTGACGCGGTCGGTCTTGAGGCTGGCGTAGCGCGGCAGCGGCAGCCCGGTCACCGTTCCGACCGGGTCGGCGGCGGCGGCGCTCGCCCACAGCGCCAGCGTCGCCGCCAGAATGAGCGGCAGGGCGCGCGACCAAAGCGAAACGATCGACGGCTTTCTCATGCGTCACCCACGCTGTGGCGCGACTCCGGCGTCCTTGTCTTTGCCCCGCCATCTGCTAGAGAGGCCGCGACGATGAACGGAGCGAAGGTCGGACCGCGGCTGCGAGCCCGGGACTTTCCTTTTGCGCGGAGCGTCGTAAACGGGGCGTTAAGGCATTTGATATTGCGCGCGAACGTGGTTGAAATCTGGCGGGCCGCCGCTGGCGGCGGAAAGGGCGGGGAGGTACGGGCTTGATGTCGAAGAAGAAGCCCCTCGTCGTCGTCACTCGCAAGCTGCCCGACTTGGTCGAGACGCGGATGCGCGAATTGTTCGACGCGCGCCTCAATCTCGACGACAAGCCGATGAGCGAGAGCGATATCGTCGACGCGATGCGCGAGGCCGACGTGCTCGTCCCCACCATCACCGACACGATCAGCGCCGGCATGATCGCCCAGGCCGGTGAGCAGATGAAGCTGATCGCCAATTTCGGCAACGGCGTCGATCACATCGACGTCACTTCGGCGTTGCGCCGCGGCGTCACCGTCACCAACACCCCCAGCGTGCTGACCGAGGACACCGCCGACATTACGATGGCGCTGATCCTCAGCACCGCGCGGCGGATCGCCGAGGGCGCGCGCATCATTCCCGAAGGGCGCTGGACCGGCTGGTCGCCGACCTGGATGCTGGGCCGGCGCATCACCGGCAAGCGGCTCGGCATCATCGGCATGGGCCGCATCGGCCAGGCGCTGGCGCTGCGCGCGCGCGCTTTCGGCATGTCGATCCACTACCACAACCGCCGCCGCGTCGCGCAGCAGGTCGAGGAGGCGCTCGAGGCGACCTACTGGGATTCGCTCGACCAGATGCTGGCGCGGATGGACTTCATCTCGATCAACTGCCCGCACACGCCGGCGACCTATCATCTGCTGTCGGCGCGGCGCCTCAAGCATCTGCGGCCCGAGGCGATCGTCATCAATACCGCACGCGGCGAGGTGATCGACGAACCGGCGCTGACGCGCATGCTGGAAGCGGGCGAGATTTCCGGCGCAGGCCTCGACGTTTTCGAGCACGCGCCGGCGGTCTCCGAGAGGCTCATCGCGCTCGCAGAGGCCGGCAAGGTGACGTTGCTGCCGCACATGGGCTCGGCCACTCACGAGGGCCGCAACGACATGGGCGAGAAGGTCATCATCAACATCAGAACCTTCATGGACGGCCACCGCCCGCCCGACCGCGTTCTGCCGGCCATGCTGTAGGACGGCGGCGCCAGCCCACGTCCTGGCGTCAGGTCGCGTCAAGGCCGGCGTCGCGTTTCGTCAAGTCCTGTCAAGTTTTGTCAAGCGGCGTCAAGGCTCGTCAAGGCTTTGGTTGACGGCGTATTTTGTGATTTCAACGACTTACCCGCCCGACCCTTGACGGCCGGGCGCATCCGGAACTCTCCGCCGCCGACGCCCCCTGGCGCCTTCACAGGCGACGAAACAAGGTTAACGCCACTTTCGCCGTCCGCCAAGACATTGTCCACTTCACGATTGGCGGGACGCGCGTCGGCGCATTCGATCGCGGCTCATCGCGCTGCGCAATTGGGCGTCGCTCCGAGAGGGTCCTCAGTCGCCATGTCGACGCGCCTGCGCCGCCCTGCTCCGGATCGGCGCGACAGATCGGAGGACCGGCAGCGGATCAAGGTCAAGCCGCGCGTGTAGACAGACGTTCCCGCAACCGTGTAATCGTATTGCGCAAGTTAGGGAGGAACGAAACAAGGCCGTTCGAGCGACTTGCGGGCTACGAACGGTCTTTGTCGGCTTCGGCGATCTTCCCAAACGCTATGCATCGGCGGACGTGAATCCGAGCGAGCGGTGGCGTTGCCCGTGCCGGCGTGCGAGATTGTCGGGTCGAGTTTTGGTTGGGCGGCGGCGAGTGTGATGCAAAACCGAAGCGACGAAGCCAAGACGCACGGCGGTTCGCAGACCGGCGATCTCGCCGCTGCGCTCAGGCCGAGGGAGGCGGGGATGACAGTCCTTCCTCCCGCCGCCATCCTCCCGTCGCCGCTCGCGGTCGAGGACGACGACGCCAAACCCGCCGTCACAGCGTTCCGCCGACCACTGGCCGAAAACGACAACGCGTCGGCGCCCGGATCCGGCGCCGGTACGCCGGCGTCCTCCGGGACGAGTCGGTTTCATTACTTCACGACGCCCTTTGGCTTCGCCCTCGCGCTCTCGCTGGTGTGGGTTGCGGCGGTATCGTTCGCGAATGTCTATCTGGGTTCCCTGGCCCTGCAATTGTTTTCGGCCGGCGGGCCGATCGCGATCTTCTGCGCGATGCAATATTGGCGCTACGCCAACGAATCGATGAAGAACCGCATTCGCGCGCTCGAGCAGGAGCGAGCCGATGCGGACAAGGCGGACAGGCTGGCGCAGCTGGCGGCGAAGGCCAAAGCGGATCTCGCGACGCTCGACGCGGCGGTCGAAAAGACCATCGGCCGATCGGTCGCCCTGAGCGACACGGTCAACGCCGAGGTTCAAAGACTGGAAGGCGCGTCCCGCGAATCCGAGGGCCTTCTCGCCGGCCTCATCCAAAGCGCGGTCGAGGCCCAGATTCGCGCCGTCTCGTCACACAAGCAATTGCAGGAGGCGGCTGCCGCGGAGGCGCAGAAACTGCAGGCGTTGACGGGCGAGGTCTTGGCCTCGTTCGAGACGTCGGGCAAGAATGTGATCGGCGAAGTGACCGCGTCTCTCGACTCGGCCCGCGACAAGGTCGAGGCGTTGTTCGACCGCAGGACAGCCGACGGCGAACGCGCGTTCGACGCTCGGGTCAAGGAGCTGACCGAGTCCCTTTCGACGCGTGAGAGCGAATATCTATCGCAGCTCGACGCCCTCGGCCGCAAGGCCGACCAGCGTTACGACGGGGCCACCCGGGCGGCGCTGGAATTTTTCGATCGGTCGGCGGAGGCGTTTTCGACCCAGCTCGCCCGCCAGAACGCAGCCGTCGGGGCGCTGATCGAAAAGCGCGCAGCGGAAATTCAGGGCTCGCTGGGCGCTCATGCGACGGTGATGGAGGCGAGCGCGCGGACGGCGCTGGAATCCGTCGATCGGTCGGCGGAGGCGTTTTCGGCCCAGCTCGCCCGCCAGAACGCGGCCGTCGGGGCGCTGATCGAAAAGCGCTCAGCGGAAATTCAGGGCTCGCTGGGCGCTCATGCGACGGCGATGGAGGCGAGCGCGCGGGCGGCGCTGGAATCCCTCGATCGGTCGGCGGAGGCTTTTTCGGCCCAGCTCGCCAGCCAGAACGCGGCCGTCGGGGCGCTGATCGAAAAGCGCTCAGCGGAAATTCAGGGCTCGCTGGGCGCTCATGCGGCGGCGATGGAGGCGAGCGCGCGGGCGGCGCAGGGATCCCTCGAGCGCGCAGGCGAAACCTTTTCGACCCAGATCGTCCACCAGAGCGCAGCCGTCGGAGAGCTGGTCGATAAGCGCGCAGCGGAAATACAGGGCTCGCTCAGCGCTTACACGAAGGCGATGGAGGCCAGCGCGCGGGCCGCTCTGGATTCGTTCGATCGCGCGGTCGAGGCCTTTTCGAGCCAGCTCGGCCATCAGAACCAATCCGCCGTCGCGCTGGTCGAAAAGCGCGCAGCGGACATACAAGGCTCGCTGACCGTTCACACCACGGCGATGGACGGAATTGCCTCGACGGTCAGACGCGATATCGAGGATACGCAGAAGTCGATCCTGGACGCCTTCTCCGAGGTCGCGCCGTCGCTATCGGGGGCCGGCGCCAAGCTACTGGACGGAATTTCCGGGTCGATCGCGAAAAGCAAAGCGCAAACCGATACGGCCGTGGCGCTGGTCGAGAAGCGCGCCGCGGATATTCAGGGCTCGCTGGGGGCTCATTCCGCGGCGATGGAGGGCGTCGCCGCAACGCTGAGACGCGATATCGAAAGCTCGCAGAAGTCTATCCTGGGCGCCTTCTCCGACGTTGCGCCGTCCCTATCGGCGGTCGGCGCCAAGCTGCTGGACAGCATTTCCGGGTCAGTCGCCAAAAACAAAGCGCAATCCGACGAGGCCATCAGCGGGCTCATGACCGCCATCGACGATTTCCAGAAAGAACGCGAGAGCCAGATCCAAGGGGCGGTGCAAGAGATCGCCAGCCAGATGGCGTCTTCCTATGGGCAGATCGCCGTGCTGTTCGACATGCACGGCGACGAATTCGCCAATCGACTGGATGAACGCATCGAAGCGCTGAGGGCGGAACTCGACGAGCGAAGAAGGTTGATCGAGGAATTTCTAACGACGTCGCGAGCATCGTTGAGCGAGGAGGCGCTGAAGAGACTCGAGGCGTTCGATCAGAACATGCAGAATCAGGCGATAACCCTGCATTCCGCGATGTCGGTGCGCCTCGCGGAGATCGACGCGATGGTGACGCGCATCGGCGATCATGTTCTCTACGAGCTCGGCGTTTCGATCGGCAGGCTGAAGGGCGAGCTGCCTCAGCAGGCTGAGGCGTTCGCCCGCGAAGTCTCCGATGCCGGCTCTCTGGTCAGCAGCAAGGCCGACGAGATGGCGCGAACGCTCGAGCAGTCGTCGTCGGTATTTCTCGAGGTGCTCGAAAGCAGGACGCACCAGCTCGACAAGGCGATCATCGATGACGGCTCGACGCTGGTCGCTCGGATTCAGGAGACCACCCACCGACTGTCGGAAGTCATGTCCGAAACGAGGGAGGCGTTGGACGCCGACTTCAGGCGCAACTCCTCCGACGCGATCGCCTCGATAACCTCGCAGAACGAGCAGATCGAAGCGATGTTCAACAAGGCCGTCCAGTCGGCGATCGACCAGACGGCGTCGCACATCGATTTTCTGATGGAGACCATCAAGAACAGCGCGAGCCGCTTGGACCAATTGATTCGCGTCGACGGCGGGGAACTCGCCGCCGGGCTGCAGGACTACGCGGAGCGTACGGCGACCGACCTTCAAACGGCGATCGATCGGATCGATGCGCTCAACCAGGGCCAGGCTGAAGATTGGAACGCGCGGGTCAATGAGAGCGCAAACGCCCTAGTGCGCGAAATCGAGGCCAAGCTCGACAATTTCGATGGCCATGTCGATCAGAAGCTCCACGAGGTCTTCGAATCGGCGGCGAGGCTGATCGTGCGCCTGCAGAACGGAATCGACATGAAAGCGGGCATCCTCAACGAGATGCTCGGCCGCCGCGCCTCGGAGCTGTCCAAGATCATTGGAACGATGATCGACGGTTACGCAAATCCCGATGGTCCGACGAAGTAGCCGGCGGCTGGAGATCCGCGGCCGCCGCCGCGTTCCGAGCCGACGGCGAAGAAAAGCGCTCAGGCGGGAGCCGATTCCGGCTTAGCTGCCGAGAATCGCCGGGGTCGGACGAAAATCCTCCGGCCTGAGGCGCGTGCGCTGGACGCGGTTGCGGTCCTTGCAGGCGAGCGCGTCGCGGGGGATTGGCGGGCGGCTGGCGCGCCCTGCCCCCTCACCGCTCCTCAAACGCCAGCCGCACGGCCAGCGCGCCGAAGGCGGCGGCGAAGCTGCGGCGCAGCCACGCGAGCACGCGCGGGCGGTCGAGCACGTGACGGCGCGCCGCCGCGGCGAAGACCCCGTAGAGTGCGAAGACCACGAAGGTCGCGAGCATGAAGGCGGCGGAAAGCTCGCCCATGCGGACGAGCGGATGGGCTTCTCCGGCGCCGACGAACTGCGGCAGGAAGGCGACGAAGAAAATCGACAGCTTGGGATTGAGCAGGTTGACGGCGACCGCGTCGACGACGACGCGCAGATCGGAACGCCGCGAAGGCGCGGCTTCGACCCTCAACGACCCGCCTTCCCTGAGCGCGTTCCAGGCCATGAACAGCAGATAGGCGACGCCAGCGTATTTGACCGCGGCGAAGGCGACGGCGCTCGCATGCAGCACGGCGGCGAGGCCGAGCATCGCCGCGGCGATATGCGGCAGGATGCCGAGCGTGCAGCCGAAGGCGGCCACCAGGCTCGCGCGCGCGCCGCGCGACAGGCCGGCGGCGAGAGTGAAGGCGACGCCGGATCCCGGCGAGGCGACGACGATCAGCGTCGTCGCCCAGAACGCAAGCGACACAGGCCGCGCCCTCCTACGTTCCGGCGAAGCGTTGCGCCGCCGGGCTGATGACGGTCGCCATGCCGCCGCTGATCTGCATCACCGCCAGGCCGCGCTCGCTTGGCCCGTCGGCGCGAAAGCGGAACACGCCGTCGATGCCGTTGAAGCCGGACGGGTTGGTCAGCACGGCCTGCGAATAGCGCTGCGCCCCTTGCGTGCGTGCGAGCGCCGCCACCAGAGAGGCCGCGTCGTAGGAGAGCGAGGCGAGCCGCGGCGGATCGGCGTTGAAGCGCGCCTTGTAGCGCTGGGCGAAGGCGTTGAAGCCGGCGTTGTCGGGCGCGGCGAACCACGCGCCCTGCAGCGCCGGCAGGCGCAGCACGCGCGGATCGTTCCACGCGCTGGTGCCGAGAATCTGGGTCTTGATCCCGCTGGTCCGCAGCGCGGCCGCCAGCGCCGGCATGTCGTCCGACTGCTCGGGAATGAACAGCGCGTCGTAGCCGCCGGGCGCGCCCGTGAGATCCTGCACGCCGGCCTGCGGCTGGCCGGCGGGATAGCGTGCGACGGTGACGACGCGCGCGCCGAGCTTCTGCGCCGCCTGCTGGAACTCGCCGACCGCGACGTTGGCGTAATCGCTCTGCGGCGCGAGGATGGCGAAATTGCGCTTGCCCTTCGAGACCGCGAACTCGGCCGCCTTGTCGGCGTTGGATTCGATGAGGAACGACAGCAGATAGACGCCCGGCTGGGCGACGCCCTCGTCGGTCGAGAAGGCGATGACCGGCCGGCCGGCCGTTTTGGCGACCCCCGCGACCTCGCGCACGTCGGCGGCGAGCAGCGGACCGAGAATGATCTCGGCGCCGGCGCCGGTCAGCGACTGGGCGGCCTGCGCCGAGCCTTCGGGCGTGCCGTGATCGTCAACCGCCATCACCGTCACGTCGTTGGCGCCGGATTCCTCGATGGCGAGCTGCGCGGCGTTTTTCATTGCGACGCCGATGCCGCTCGGCTGGCCGTTCTGGGTCAGCGGCAGAACCAAGCCGACCCGCACCGGCCCCGCGCCGAACGTCTCGCCGACCGTCGGGCCGGCGAGCGGTTGCGACTGGACGTTGGGCACCGGCGCCGCGCTGATGTCGGGCGACGGGCCCGGCGAAAGGCCGAGTCCGCTCGAGGTGCACCCTGCGAGCGCCAGCACAGCGCCGCCTGCGAGCGCCCGCGCCGCCCTGGCAAGCCCGCGCCTCGCCGCCTTCGCCGCGCCTGTCGGCATTGCAACCTCCCAGCCCGGAGCCCGCCCATCCGCCGCGAATCGCCCGGCCCCGCCGCAAGTTTACGACGTTTGCCGGATTCGCGCCTCGTCGGCCGGACCGCTGCCAGATTTCGCGCCGATTGTGGCATTTTCGGCCCCGAATGCTATGGGAAATTCGGCGCGGGCAAGGGTCAGGACGACGATGACGACGACGACGACGAGGCCGCGCGGCTTCTCGGCCCTGGGAACGCGCGTCGAGGCCGCGCCGCCGGCGCCCGGCCTCTATGTCGTGGCGACGCCGATCGGCAATCTCGGCGACGTCTCGCTGCGCGCGCTGGCGACGCTGGCGGCAGCCGACGCGATCCTCGCCGAGGACACCCGCGTCACCCGCAAGCTGCTCGACCGCTACGACATTTCGGCGCCGCTCGTCGCCTATCACGAACACAACGCCGCCGAGGTGCGGCCGCGCGTCCTCGCTCGCCTTGCCGCCGGCCAGGCGCTGGCGCTGGTTTCCGACGCCGGCACGCCGCTTGTCTCCGACCCTGGCTACAAGCTGGTGGTCGAGGCCGCGGCGGCAGGGATTGCGGTCTTCACCCTGCCCGGCCCGTGCGCGGCGATCGCGGCGCTGACCACCGCGGCGCTGCCGACCGATCGCTTTTTCTTCGAGGGCTTCCTGCCGGCCAAGGCGGCGGCGCGGCGCGAACGGATCGCGGCGCTCAGGGCGATCCCAGCGACGCTGGTCGTCTACGAGGCGCCGAGCCGGCTCGCCGAGTCGCTCGCCGACCTCGCCGCCGGGCTCGGGCCGCGACCGGCGGCGGTGGCGCGCGAACTGACCAAGCTGCACGAGGAGACGCGCCGCGCGACCCTGGTCGAACTCGCCCAGCACTATGGGGCGGCAGGCGCGCCGAAGGGCGAGATCGTCGTCGTCGTCGGCCCGCCCCAGGCCGCCGGCCGCCCCGAGGCGAGCGCGCTCGACGCGATGATCCTCGACGCGCTGGCCGGCTTGTCGGTCAAGGACGCCGCTGCCGTCGTCGCGGCGAAGGCCGGGCTGCCGCGACGCGAGGTCTACGCGCGGGCGCTCAAGCTCGGCGGTTCGCGCAAGTGACGCCGCCGCGGCCGGCGACGGCGAGGCGGCGCGCCCACCTCTTCGGCCTGAGGGCCGAATCCGTCGCAGCGCTGGTCCTGCGACTCAAGGGCTACCAGGTCATCGGCCGGCGTTTCGCCGCGGCAGGCGGCGAGATCGACCTGGTCGCGCGGCGCGGCGACACGATCGCGTTCGTCGAGGTCAAGGCGCGCGGCGATCTCGACGCCGCGGCGAGCGCGATCGTCGAGGCCAAGCGCCGCCGCATCAGCCGCGCCGCGCGGGTCTGGCTCGCGCGCAACCCCTGGGCGGCGGGCCTGAACCTGCGCGGCGACGCGGTCTTCGTCGCGCCCGGCCGGCTTCCCCGCCACCTCGCCGCAGCGTATAGGCTGGACCTCGACTGAAGGACCCGATTCCGCCATGCCGTTGACCGTCGCCGTGCAGATGGACCCGATCGAGCGCATCCGCATCGCCGGCGATTCGACCTTCGCGCTGCTCTTGGAAGCGCAGGCGCGCGGCCACAAGCTCGTCTACTACACCCCCGACCGGCTCAACCTGCAGGGCGCGCGCCTGTTCGCCGAGACCCAGCCGCTCGCCGTGCGCGACGCGCAGGGCGATCATTTCACCCTCGGCGAGGCGCGCACGACCGACCTTTCCGACCTCGATGTCGTGCTCTTGCGGCAGGACCCGCCGTTCGACCTCGCCTATATCGCCACGACGCATCTGCTCGAGCGCATCCATCCCAGGACCCTGGTGGTCAACGACCCGCGCGCGGTGCGCGACGCGCCGGAGAAGCTGTTCGTGATGGACTTCCCCGAGTTGATGCCGCCGACGCTGATTTCGCGCGAACGCGCTGCGATCGAAGCGTTCCGCGCCGAGCACGGCGACGTGGTGATGAAGCCCCTCTACGGCTTCGGCGGCGGCGCGGTGTTCAAGGTCGGCCCGCGCGATCCGAATTTCGGCTCGCTGTTCGATCTGTTCTCGGCCAGCTTCCGCGAGCCCTGGGTGATCCAGAAGTTCCTGCCGCAGGTCGCCGAGGGCGACAAGCGCATCGTCCTGGTCGACGGCGAGGCGCTGGGCGCGGTCAACCGCGTTCCGGTCGGCGACGACATCCGCTCCAACATGGTGCGCGGCGGCGCGGCGGTCGCGACCGACCTGACGGCGAAGGAGCGCGCGATCTGCGCCCACATCGGCCCGGAGCTGAAGCGGCGCGGCCTCGTCTTCGTCGGCATCGACGTGATCGACGGCTTTCTCACCGAAATCAACGTCACTTCGCCGACCGGCATCCGCGCCATCCAGCGTCTCGGCGGCCCCGACCTCGCCGCGGCGATCTGGGACGCGATCGAGGCGAAGCGACGCGGGGGGGCCGCGCGATGACCGTCGTCGCGCCGCCCCCCCGCGCGCGCCGCGGTCGCGCCGCGCCTGCGCAACGCTTCGACCGCGAGACGGTCGACGCGAAGCTCGACCGGCTCAGCGCCAAGGCGAAAGGCGACGAAGCGGCGTTTCGTCGCGGCGCGGTCGACATCTTCGCCGCGGCGCTGGAAAGCGGGCGCGCCGAAGCGCGCCGCGCGCTCGAAGACGGCGGCCGCGGCCGCGCCTGCGCGCGCGCCCTCAGCGACCTCGAGGACGAGATCATCCGCGCAATCCACGACATGGCGGTGCGCCTCGCGCGTCCGGACGAGGCGGCCGAGGCGAAGGGACTGACGATCTTGGCGGTCGGCGGCTACGGCCGCGGCATGCTGGCGCCCGGCTCCGACATCGACCTCCTGTTCGTGATCGACGACGAAAAGGACGCCCAGAGCGCCAAGCTGATCGAGACGGTCCTCTACGTGCTTTGGGACCTCAAGCAGAAGGTCGGCCACGCGACGCGGACGATCGACGAATGCATCCGCCAGGCGCGCGCCGACATGACGATCCGCACGGCGGTGCTGGAGGCGCGCCTGATCCGCGGCGACGCGAAAGCGTTCGAGACGCTCGCCGCGCGATTCGACAAAGAGATCGTCGCCAAGACCGCGAGCGAATTCGTCAGCGCCAAGCTGGCCGAGCGCGAGACGCGGGTAAAACGCGCCGGCGAGTCGCGCTATCTGGTCGAACCCAACATCAAGGAGGGCAAGGGGGGCCTGCGCGACCTCAACACGCTCTTCTGGATCGCCAAATACGTCTATCGCGTGCAAGATCCGCGCGAACTCGTCGACGCCGGCCTGTTCTCGCAACGCGAATTCAATCTGTTCTCGCGCTGCGAGGAGTTCCTGTGGACGGTGCGCTGCCACCTCCACTTCCTCACCGGTCGCGCCGAGGAGCGGCTGAGCTTCGACCTGCAGCGGCCGATCGCCGAGCGGCTCGGCTACGCCGCACGCGCCGGCCAAGCCGACGTCGAGCGCTTCATGAAGCACTATTTCCTCGTCGCCAAGGATGTCGGCGACCTGACGGCAATCGTCTGCGCGGCGCTCGAGGAGCGCCAGGCCAAGCCGACCCAGGCGTTCGACCGCTTCCTCGGCCGACTGAGGCGGCGGCCGCAGGCGCTCGAAGAGGCGCCCGACTTCAAACTCGACCACGACCGCATCAACGTCATCCACGCCAACGCGTTCGAGCGCGACCCCGTCAATCTCATCCGCCTCTTCTGGGTCGCCGACCGATCGAGCCTGCCGATCCACCCCGACGCGACGCGGCTGGTCACCCAGTCGCTGAAGCGCATCGACGCCGACGTGCGCGCCGACCCGGCAGCCAACCGCCTTTTCCTCGAGATTCTCGCGTCGCGCCGTTCGCCTGAGACGGCGCTGAGACGGATGAACGAAGCGGGCGTGCTCGGTCGCTTCATTCCCGAGTTCGGCCGCGTCGTCGGGCTGATGCAGTTCTCGATGTACCACCACTACACGATCGACGAACACCTGCTGCGCACCGTCGGCGTGCTGAGCCAGATCGAGGCGGGCGCGCTCAAGCAAGAGGTCCCGCTGGTCAGCGAGTTGCTGCCGCACACGCCCAGCCGCACGGCGCTCTTTGTCGCCGCCTTCCTGCACGACATCGCCAAGGGCCGGCCGGATGACCATTCGATCGCCGGCGCCGAAGTCGCGCGCCGCCTCTGCCCGCGGCTCGGCCTTTCGCCCGCCGACAGCGACCGCGTCGCCTGGCTCATCGAACAGCACCTGACCATGTCCAACATGGCGCAGGGGCGCGACCTCGCCGACCCGCGCACCGCCGAATCGCTCGCCGCGATCGTGCAGTCGCTCGACCGGCTGAAGATGCTGCTGGCGCTGACCGTCGCCGACATCCGCGCCGTCGGGCCCGGCGTGTGGAACGGCTGGAAAGGCCAGCTCCTGCGCACGCTCTACTGGGAGACGGAAGTCGTCCTCGGCGGCGGCCATTCGGCGATCGACCGCAAGGCGCGGGTCAAGGCGGCGCAGGAATCGTTGCGCAACGCTCTGCCCGGCTGGTCGGACCCCGATTTCGACGCCTACGCCCAGCGCCACTATCCCGCCTATTGGCTGAAGGTCGACCTGCCCCACCTCGTCGCTCACGCCAAGCTGCTCTACGCGATGGCGGCGGAAGTGAAGTCTCTGGCGACCGAGGTGGCGAGCGATTCCTATCGCGGCGTCACCGAGATCACTGTCGTCGCGCCGGACCATCCGCGGCTGCTGTCGTTCGTCGCTGGCGCCTGCGCGGCGGCGGGCGGCAACATCGTCGACGCGCAGATCTTCACCACCGCCGACGGTTTTGCGCTCGACACGATCTCGGTGTCGCGCGCCTTCGAGCGCGACGAGGACGAGATGCGGCGCGCCAGCCGCATCGCGCGCACGATCGAGCAGGCTTTGCGTGGCGAGATCCGAGTCGACGAGATGGTCAAACAGGCGCACGCCCATCGCGGCCGTGACGCGCGCGCCGGCGCCTTCCGCATCCCGCCGGCCGCGGCGATCGATAATTCGATGTCGAACCGCTATACGGTGCTCGAGGTCGAGGGCCTCGACCGGCCCGGCCTGCTCTACGAGCTGACCGCGGCCCTTTCGAAGCTCAACCTCAACATCGGCTCGGCCCACATCGTCACCTTCGGCGAGAAGGCGGTCGATTCCTTCTATGTAACCGACCTGACCGGCGCACAGATCACCTCGACGGCCCGCCAGGCGGCGATCAAACGCCACATGCTGGCGATCTTCTGAGGCGGGCCGTGCGACCTGCCGCCGCTTGATTTTTGCCCCGCCAGCCCTGATATCGGGCGCGACAAGACCTGGGATTTTTCCGAATGAAAGAGACCACCGCGGCGCCCAACGAGGCGCCGGCCGCCGAGACCGCCGCGCCCGATCCGTTCGCGGTGATCGAGAAACTCAGCGCCGAGAACGGCGAGTTGAAGGACCGCCTGCTGCGCTCGCTCGCCGAAATGGAGAACCTGCGCCGCCGCACCGAGCGCGAGATCGCCGACTCGCGCGCCTATGGCGTGAGCAACCTCGCCCGCGACATGCTCTCCGTCGCCGATAACCTCGCCCGCGCCGTCGAAAGCTTTCCTGCCGACGAGCGCGCCGCGGCCGACGCCGCGCTGAAAGCCCTGATCGAGGGCGTAGAACTGACCGAACGCGAACTCCACGCCGCGCTCGGCCGCCATGGCGTGACCAAGCTCGAGCCTCAGGGGGAGAAGTTCGACCCCAATTTCCACCAGGCGATGTACGAGATCCCTAACGAAAGCCTGCCGGCCGGGTCGGTGGCCGAGGTCGTGCAGAGCGGCTGGAAGATCGGCGAACGGGTGCTGCGCCCGGCCCTGGTCGCCGTCTCCAAGGGCGGCCCCAAATCCGCGCCGACGACCGGCGACGACCCGCCGGCGACGCCCTGAGCGGCGGACCTCCCCCCGCAAGGCGGGGAGAGGCTTACCCCTTCGTCACCCGCCGCATCGTCAGGTTGATCCGCCCGCTCTCGGCGAGCAGGGTCGACGAGCCGGAATAGATGCGGTCGATCCCATGGAAGGCGAGCCTGGCCGGGCCGCCGAGCGTCATCGCGTCGCCCGAGGCGAGGCGGAAGGAGCGGGTCGGGTCGCCGCGCGTCAGGCCGCCAACCCGGAACAAAGCCTTGTCGCCGAGCGAGAGCGAGACGACCGGGGCCGACAGCTCCGCTTCGTCACGGTCCTGATGCAGCGCCATCCGCGCCTCGGCGACATAGAGGTTGATCAGGCAGGCTTCGGGCGGCGGCGCGCCGGGCGCCAGCGCCGCCCAGGCCGCCAGCAGCCGCGCCGGAATCGGCGGCCAGGGCGCGCCGGTCTCGGGGTGGCGGGGCTGGTAGCGGTAGCCGCCCTCGGCGTCGGAAACCCAGCCGAGCGGCCCGCAATTGCTCATCCGCACCGAGAACGGCTTGCCGGTCCTCGGCATGCGCGGCGTGAAGGGCGGCGCGGCGGCGAGCGCGGCGCGGATTTCGTCGCGCAGAGCCTCCTGGGCGCGGCGGTCGAGCAAGCCGGGATAATGCAGGACGCCCGGGGCGATTTCAATGGCGTGGAACATGGCGAAAGACGGGTGATCAAGGGCCTCGCGCCGCCTTCCCTAAGCGCGGAACGCGTCGTATAGGAGGCGCCAATTCTACACCGCGCGCGCGGTTGGGGCGCGCTTCAATCGAGGCCATGCGCGCGTTTCGCGCGCTGATCTGAGGCGATGCATGTCGGGTCACAGTCAGTTCAAGAACATCATGCACAAGAAGGGCAGGCAGGACGCGATCCGCTCCAAGCTCTTCTCCAAACTGGCGCGCGAAATCACCGTCGCCGCCAAGCTCGGCCTGCCCGATCCGGCGATGAACGCGCGGCTGCGCGCCGCAGTGATCGCCGCGCGGGCCGAGAACATGCCCAAGGACAACATCGAGCGCGCAATCAAGAAGGCGTCGGCGACCGACACCGAGACCTACGAGGAAGTGCGCTATGAGGGCTACGCGCCGGGCGGCGTGGCGATCATCGTCGAGGCGCTGACCGACAACCGCAACCGCACCGCCGGCGAGGTGCGCTCCTATTTCACCAAGGCGGGCGGCTCGCTCGCCGAGACCGGCGCGGTGTCGTTCATGTTCGACCGGGTCGGCTCGATCGCCTACGACCGCAAGGTCGCCACCGACGACGCGATGCTCGAGGCGGCGATCGAGGCCGGCGCCGACGACGTCGTCTCCGAGGACGACGAGCACGAGATCATCACCTCGATCGAATCGCTGCGCGAGGCGCAGAAGGCGCTGGAGGCGAAGTTCGGCGAGCCGCACAAGGCGGCGATCGTCTGGCGGGCGCAGAACACGATCACGGTCGACGACGAAACCGGCGAGAAGATCGTCCGGCTGATCAACACGCTCGAAGAGAACGACGACGTCCAGACCGTGTCGGCGAATTTCCAGGTTTCGGAAACGCTGCTCGCCAAGCTGGAGGGCTGAGCGAGCGGCGTTCGCGCCTTTCCGATCAAGCGCCGCGAAGGCCCGGACGGGCTTTCGCGGCGCCTCATTTTCTCGTTCAGCGCGTGGCGCGCCTTCAAGGGCTCATCGCCGCGACGCGAGCCTCACCACCAGCAACGCCAATGGCCCCAACGGTCCCACCCGCAACGGCGATGATGCTGCCAGCGCCAACCCGGACCCGGGCCCCACCAGCACGGGCCGGGATGGCCCTGCTGCCAACAGACGCGATCGATATTTGAGGCCGCGATCTGCGGCGCCAAAGACGGCGACGTCACCGTGAAGGCCGAAGCGGGCGCGGACGAGATCGCCAGCATCGCCGCGCCGGCCAGAGCCGCCGCGAACCCGCCAACCAACAAACGACTCTTCATCAGACCCTCCTATAGCGAATTCCCCTGCCAGCGCGCCGAAATTACGGGACGCGGGCTGAACTCGCCGTGAACGGAGCTGTCAGCCGCCATTCACCAAAAGCGGCAGTGCCGATGCCCGTGGGGGCCGACCCAGCAGCGGCGGTGGTGATAGCCCCAGCGGGCGCGCGGACCGGGATGCCAGCGGCCCCAGCGGTCCCACTACGCCTTGTCGACGTTCGCGCCGGCGACCGACGGCGCGATCGACGGCGACGGCGCCGTGAAGGCCGAAGCGGGGGCGGGCGAGATCGCCAACATCATCGCGCCGGCCGCAGCCGCCGCAAGTCCGCCGACGCATCTGCGATTCACCATCTGAGCCTCCATGTGAGGCCCCCAGCGCGGTGAATTTAGGCGGCCGAGCCTGACCTTAGGGCGAATGGAGGTCAGACCGGGACGAGCTTGCCGCCCCGCCCTCACCGCCCCCTCGCCGTCACCCCCAGCAGCCCGCCCAGCCGGTCGAGCGCGACGCGCAGGCGGTCGGCGAGCACGGCGTCGGCGCGCCAGGGGGTGGCGATTTCCGGCGCCAGGCGGCGGCAGTCGCGCAAGGACGCGCCCTCGATGACGACGCGCACGAGCACCGGCCAGGCGGCGGGGCCGGCCGCCTGTTCGGCGGCGTGCAGCTTGTCGCGCGCATGGAGCGCGATCTCGCTCGCCGGCAGGCCGGAGCGCGGCCCGGGCTGGCCGGCGCCGCCGACCCGGTCGAGCGGCGCGGCGCGCAAGGCGTCGAGGTCGGCGCGGCGATGGACGCGGCGCAGCGCTTCGCCGATCAGCCAGCGGATGTCGTTGAGCCGCGGATCGTGCGGCGCCAGCGCGCGGGTCGAGCGCATGACGTCGAAGGCGTCGACCAGGCGCCTGAGCTTGTCGGCGCCGCGCTCGACCTTGTGGCCCGCTTCGGCGGCGCGCGCGAGCCGCTCCGGCGTCGCGTCGAGCCGGCCGCCTTCTTCGCGCGCCTTGGTTTTGACGCGCCGCGCCGCCTTGCCGGTCATTGCATCAACTCCGCGCACAGGGCGGCGGGCGAGACGCAAGAGGAGGATGTTTCGGCT
>Ga0182030_10005329_pt1 | contig 27341 bp, 24 predicted proteins | sample 812S3MmetaG_FD_121299 | JGI IMG/M metagenome (GOLD analysis project Ga0182030, IMG submission 121299) | Permafrost microbial communities from Stordalen Mire, Sweden - 812S3M metaG (Illumina Assembly) | ecosystem: Environmental > Terrestrial > Soil > Wetlands > Permafrost | place: Sweden... | reverse complement strand
CAGTGTGCCGGCCGGGAAGCAGGCCCGCAGCGCGTCTACTGCAGTCAACTCCGCCTTGAGCCGACCCTCAATGGTGCTCACAATGTGCATTACGTGGCTGTAGCGCTCCACGAACATCAACCGGTCCACCTTCACGCTGCCGAATTCGCTCACCCGGCCCACGTCATTGCGTCCGAGGTCCACCAGCATCACGTGCTCGGCGCGCTCTTTCTCATCGCTCATCATCTCCTTTTCGAGTGCGAAATCCTCAGCTTCACTCGCCCCCCGCCGCCGCGTTCCGGCAATCGGCCGATACTCCACTTTCCCATCGTGAACACGAACAAGAAGCTCCGGCGACGAGCCCGCCAACTCAAGCGCCTCTGCCGCAATCTTCTTCGACGATTTCTTCACATCCTTCGCCGAGCCGCCTAGCACACCATCCGGCGTGCAGCGCAAGAAGTACATATACGGGCTGGGGTTCACCGTGCGCAGCGCTCGATATACCTGGAAGGTGTCCAACCCCGGCTCCATGTCGAATCGTTGCGACAGCACAGTCTGAAACACATCGCCCGCCGTAATATATTCCTTGGTCCGCTCCACCGCGGCCAGAAAATCTTTTTTGCGCGTGCGTAAGTGCACCTTCAGCTTTCCGTCGCCTTTGGCAGAGCGCAATTTAGGCAGCGGCCCGGCAAGCCGCTTTTCAAGTTTCCCCAGCCGCTGCACTGCGTGCGCATAGGCCTTGTCCGGAGCGAGCAACGTCACATCCGCAGTAACCATCAGCCAAATCTGCTTGCGCACATGGTCGAACGCCAGCACCTCATCAAAGAAGAGCAGGCATGCGTCCGGGACGCCCAGTTCGTCTTCTGCCAAGTCGGGCAGACGTTCAATCTGTCGCACTGCGTCATAGGCGAAAAACCCGACAGCGCCCGAGGTAAACGGCGGCATCCCCGCCAGCCGAGCAGGCTTGTGCCCGCCGAGTGCTTCGCGTAGCACGGCAAAAATGTCTCCTTCAACGCGCACAGTCCGTTTGCCTTCGGTGATCGCAATGCTGCGTCCCCGCGCGACGATTCGCTTGTAAGGATTCAATCCGATGAAGGTGTAGCGACCGACCTGCTCGCCGCCCTCCACCGACTCGAGCAGGAAGCATTCGCGCTCCTGCCATGCAGCCCGCAGGAACGCCGACACCGGCGTCTCCAAATCCGCCGTTAAAGTGCGATACACGGGAACGAGTGTGTGCGCTTTTGCGAGCGCCAGAAATTCCTTACGGCTGGGCTGAATCTGTTGCGCAGTGGCCTTCACAGAGAACAGTGTACTTGGCCCGATTCGTCGCCGAACCAGCAAAGGGCCCCCGTTAAATCCGGTGGGCCGGCCCGATCACGTGCCAATGCAGCGCAAACCAGCTCAGAAACAAACAAGCCATGCCGACCAGGGTGAACTTCACCTTCGTGATCCAGCGCATGCCATCCCGCCACCAGATGGTCACTGCCGAAGCCATGGCAAACACGCTCAAAGCCATCGCAATCGCAGTAGCCCAGTTCATCACTGCGAACCAGGGATACCATTCCGGCGTTGGAATCGTAATTGCGTCTTTCGTGGCGATCTGCCAGCTAAGAATCGTCACGCAGATAATTACCCAGGCGAACGCCGCCATGCGCGGTCCCCAGGGGATCCACCGGGTTCCCGGTTGCGGATCGAGGCGCGGCCGCCTGTGCAGGAATATGCGGCGGCCAGTGCGCAGCAAAGTTGTCACAACCACAAGTGCAAGCGCGCCCAAACTCGACCAGAGCGCAGGTAGCACAAATCTGCTGTTCTCGAACCAGGGAACGCGTTGAAGCTGCATTCCAGTAAAATCAATCGCCAGCCGCACGATCCTTTTGCTGCCGTCGCGCACCGCGAAAATCCTCTGCTGATCGTCTTCGGCCTGCCACAAATCCTTCCCGATCGGCTTCCATTTGATCGGGTGCCCGCGCAGGTCTTTCACACCATGGATAGTGAGAACACCATCCTTATCCACAGTGGCGTTGCGTTGATCGAAGAGGCCCGTTAGCTTCAGCTTCGTAGTCTCTGCGCGCCGCGAAGGTTCGTACTGCCCGGCAATCTCATTCAATTCGCTTGCAGGCATCTTCAGGAATTCAACCTTTGGCGCGCCAGGAAAATAGCGGTCCGAAAAGAATTGAATAATCTCCGGACGCGGCTGCGCTCCACCCCCCGCCGAGTTGTAGGAAACAAACAGAACAATCTTCTGCTGCGGCTCGACGAAAAATAAGCTGTGAAACGCGATCAAGTCGCCTTCGTGCCCGATCCACCGCAGGTCGTTGCGCCATTCCTGATAGAAGCCCATGCACTGTGCAGGAAGCTGGTCGCTCGCGCGGAACTGGGGTGTCCACATCTCGGCCAAGGTTTCCGGTTTCAGGATCGACTTGCCATCCAGGTTGCCGCCATTCAGCAGCGCCTGCCCAAACCGGCCCATGTCAGCTGACGTCGAAGAAATCCCACCCGCCCCCACGGGATTGAAGAATTCGAAGCCTACTGTGGGCTTGGTCGTATTGGTGCGATATCCCTCCGAAGGCAAATTGGCAAGAGGCTTCTCGACCGGCTGGTAGAACGATGAGTGCGTCATGCCCAGGGGCGCGAAGATGTGCTCCTGGACATACTGCTCGAAGGGCTCACCGCTTGCGCGCTGCACAATGTAGCTCGCCAACCCTACGCCGTAATTTGAGTAGGCGGGAACCTCGCCCGGCGGAAAGATACGCATCGGTTGATTGGAGATCAGATAGTCGCGCAACGAAATAGCCTTCTTGGGATCGGTAAGAATAATGTCGTCGACCGTCTCTTCAAATCCGCCCGTATGCGTCATCAGATTGCGCAGCGTAATCGGCTTGTTAAACGCCGGGCGGATTTGAAAATCCAGGTAGCGATTCACATCGGTGTCCAGATCGAGCTTGCCTGCCGCTTTTAGCTGCATCACCGACACCCAGGTGAACAATTTCGAAATGGATGCAAGCCGGAAGATCGTGGAATTTGGATCGACCACCCTTTTGGATTTCAGGTCCGCGTAGCCGTAGCCCTTTTCGAGTAACACATTTCCGTCTTTCATCACCATCACTGTGGCTCCGGCAATGTCGCTTCGTTCCAACTGCAGCGGAAAGACGCCGTCGAAGAACGCCTCGAGGTCAGCCGGATCGAGGGGACGCCCTGTCGCAGGGGTTGTTGCGGCTGGAATTGCCAGGGCAGGCTGTGCCGGCGAAACAATCTCAGGCCGCGAAATGTCGAATGGTACTTGCGCCTGGATCGAAGCAACGACCAGTCCGAGTCCGGCGGCCAAGACCAATCTTTGAAGCTGACCCATCCTTATCCATCTCCACGAAGCCCGTGAAACAATAAACCCCGCCAAACGGCAACCGCACAAGTGTCGATGAATGATGGGTATTTTGACAAGAGGGTCCTTCTCCGTGCGCAACCTGGCTCACAACGCCCAACTAGCAGAAGTCTGTCCATACTCGTCGAGCCGCTCTTAATGCAGTCCGTAAGTCGACAACCATCTCTTCATCGACTCAGCCGGAAGCGGATAACTGAACAAATAGCCCTGCGCTCCATCGCAGCCTTTCGCGCGTAGCATTTGAAACTGCTCCTGCGTCATGACGCCTTCCGCAACCACACTCATTTTGAGCTCATGACCCATTTCGATGATCTTTTCCACCATCACCCGATCGCTGTCGTTCAAATGCATCTTCTCGACGATGCTCTTGTCGATTTTCAGCTCGGTAGCCGGAACGTTTTGCAGTTGACGCATCATCGCGTAGCCGCTGCCGAAGTCGTCAATCGAAAGCTGAAAGTTCTTCATCCGCAGCCGCGTCAAAACGTCCAGCACATGTGATATCTTTTTCATCAATCCGGACTCCGTAATCTCGACTGCAATCATCTCCACAGGAAAGTCGTATTTTCGCGCAAGACTCACGAGCGCATCGGGAAACTCCAGATCGTGTAATGAGCCCATCGACACATTGATCGAAACCCGCAACAAGTCGCCTCTCCGCCCCCTAAACTGCTTTGCCTCCGCCAGCGCGATTTCGGCGGTGCTCCAGCACAAATCATCCATCAAATCGAGAGCCTCAAGCCGCGCCAGAAAGCTTTCCGGCAGCGTCATACCCCGCTCCGGATGGCGCCATCGGGCCAACGCCTCCACGCCCATTACATCCCCGGTTTTCAGGCTGATTTGCGGCTGATAGTAGTTCAGGAATTCGCCGTGTCTCACCGCATTGCGGATCTCTTCGTCGGAAACTGCGAAGGCGGGAATCACTTTGACCACCTCGGGCGCATCCATCGCGGCGACGGCCTCCAGCACTCCCTTCAACTCCGGGAGCGGAAACGGCTTTTGCAGGTGTCCTACAACCGCCAATCCCAGGCTAAGCGCGAGCTTCTCGGCCGTCTCGAGCACCCGTTTGTCCACTCCGCTCATCAGCAGGATGCGCGCGTTACACCGCCGCTCGCCCAGAAGCCTCAGAACCTCGATACCGTCCATTCCCGGCATCATCAGGTCAAGCAGAATTAAGGACGTCTCGGGGGTGACGCGGGCGAGGAATGCTGCCGGGTCTTTCGTCGTTTCGCAGTCGAGACCCATCGTCCGTGCCAGCGCGGAAACGAGCTCGCAGACGGTGTTGTCGTCGTCTATGACGAGGACCCTATCGGCCTTTGCCATCGCTTCTCCAGGCTCTGCGGGCAAATCTTTGGTTTGCCTTCCTGTGCTCCAAGGCGAGAGATCGAAGAATAAGACGCCGCCTGCAACAGCTATGCTGAGTGTAGCTTAGCCCGCAACGGCCCCGTCCGCGTTTCGTCACTCCCCGATCCTTCCGTCTTTAACTAGTAACGTGATTCGCGTGTCAGGATTTTTCAACAAATCCCTCCTCCGGGCCGTTGAGTCGACCTTTCTCGATGCATCGCCAAATTGCCTCTGCCCGCCTGAGTATAAAGGCTAGAAAGGCATCGGACACTTCTGATCCACAAACTTGAGACTTGGATGAAAAACTCTTGTGTTAAGCCGCCCCAAACACCGCCATCGACTCAAAAACGGGGGTTGAAAAGCAGGTTCCGAAAGGGTGAAAGCCGGCTCCCGCAAGGCTTGACGCGGCTTTGCCAGGGGCCTAGACTCACAAAGGTTTGGGCTAATTGGCTCTGTGGGCCTGCACTGAACGCAGGTCGAGCGCATCTGGTGTGCTCATTGGAAGCAAACAGTCATGCCTGCCCGAGCCGGTGCGAATGGATCCCCTGATCGGCCTATCGATCGAACTGATCCATCGCCGGGTGTTTGCAACTGAATTGGAGAAGTATATGGCAATCGCAACACAAACCGTCACCTTGGACCAGGAGATTAATCCCTGGGAAGCCCAGAGTGCGCGGTTCGATTTCGCGGCACGCAAATTGAATCTCGATGAAGGACTTTGGAAGTTGCTCAGGACTCCGGCGCGCGAAATCATAGTGCACTTTCCAGTGGCCATGGATGATGGGCGCATTGAGATGTTCACCGGTTTCCGCGTGCAGCACAACATTGCGCGGGGCCCGGGCAAGGGCGGAATCCGTTATTCTCCCGAAGTCACTCTGGACGAAGTACGCGCGCTGGCCAGTTGGATGACCTGGAAGTGCGCAGTCGTCAACATCCCCTTCGGCGGCGCAAAGGGCGGTGTCATCTGCGATCCCGCCAAGATGAGCCAGGGCGAACTCGAGCGCATGACGCGCCGCTACACATCGGAGATTATCGATTTCATTGGGCCGGAAAAGGATGTCCTCGCGCCCGACATGAACACCAACGAGCAAACCATGGCCTGGATCATGGATACCTACTCCATGCACATGGGCCGCACTGTCACCAGCGTAGTTACAGGAAAGCCGGTGAACATCGGCGGTTCTCGTGGCCGTATCGAAGCCACCGGACGAGGCGTCATGGTGGTTTGCGACGAAAGCCTGCGCTACCTCAATCTGCCGATCGATGGCTGCAGGGTCGTGATTCAGGGATTTGGCAACGTCGGGTCCAACGCCGCGCGCCTCATGATGGAGCACGGCTACAAGATTGTAGGTATCGCCGAGAAAGATGGCGGCCTCTACAATCCGAACGGCATCGACATTCACCAGCTGGCCGAATACAAGTACCGCAATGGAACCACACTCGGATTTCGCGGAGCGGAAGCCACACCCAGCGAAGAGCTCATCGTCACCGACTGCGATCTGCTGATTCCAGCAGCCACTGAGAACGTCATTACCAGCCGCAATGCAGATCGCATCAAGGCGCGCATCATCGTGGAGGGAGCCAACGGGCCCACTACCGCCGTGGCCGATGAGATTCTCGCCGAGAAACGTATCTTCATCGTGCCCGACATCCTCGCTAACTCAGGCGGCGTCACTGCCAGCTACTTTGAATGGGTGCAGGACCGCCAGGGCTATTTCTGGAAGGAAGCCATCGTCAACGAGCAACTGGAAACCATCCTGCGCGACAGCTTCGACGACGTAGTGCGGTACGCCGAGGCCCACAACGTCAACAATCGCATCGCGGCGTACATGCTGGCTATCGATCGCGTCGCTTTCACCATCAAGCAGCGCGGCATCTACGCGTAGAGCAAAATCAGGGTAGCTGTGTCCTCTCGAAGTCCTTCCAGGTCGCCGCTCCTTGGGGTCGCGTCGACTTGAGTGCTGCGGCTCCGGGATACATCGACCCTGGTTTTGCTGTAGCCGATCTCCCTATAGCCGGCCGTTGATTCGAGGATGGTCTTATCCCCCGCCACCCCCCTGGGTGTTTTCTCGAATTCCCTGAATTGAGGAGAGTTGCGGGCCTGGGTCGGGGCCAATGTCCTTCGTTTCAAGAGATTGAATCTCAACATCCTCAAAAGAGGGAACTTGCAGCCGGCCTGGATTCGATCCGAGGACGCACGGAGCAGAGTCTCGGGCTCCTCTCTCAATCCAGCGTAGCGAATTCGGGGAAATAATCCGCAACCGCCGTAGATTTGGCCGTGGCTGAAGGTGAGAACAAAGGGCGGATGCGAAGCGGCAGGCCTTGCCGCATGACGGGAAGTGAGACCTCGACCGAGGAGTAACTGAAGAATGGGCCACAAACATGGCGCAGCCTCGAAACAAGACCCTGCGGCGTTTTCCAGGAGTAATCCGGAAAATCGCGCGCAACCCGGTGTCAATGAGTGCGTTGTCCTCACTTGAGAATTAGGACACTTATCGATATACCGACTGCAAAGACATATGCGGATACTGAGGTCATTGATTAGAATCATCGGGCCAGCAATGGGTTATTTGACTGTGCCCAGCGGACGCGGGTGCATTGCGCGACGGCTCAGTTGTAGCAACTTCCGCACCTCACACGCTGTTCCCTCAGGTTGTTGGGAAGCGGCATCTACGCAATCGAGCTGAGGTCCTCCACGGCGGTGAACGGCTAAAGTGTTTGATAGTTATATAATTGTCGGCAATCAGCAAGATCATTCGGAGGGTGGGTATGCGATTGGTTGTAGAAAGGCTGGGCCTTCTTCTTTGTATTTGGATTTGCAGTGTTCCGCTCGCTCACGCTGCAAACTGCGTCTACTTTGGAGATGACATACCCGCTTTGACTCTCAGCCTCGGTGCAAACAATCTCTACAATAATCTGTCAGTTGACTTGGCGATTGCAACAAACCGAGTCACCGCTTTGAAGCTGTTTTATGCTTCTGGAGGCCAGCAGTATGCAGTTGACCTGCCTCCGGTATCGGTCACTCCGCCCAACCAAACGTATACCGTCACTAACATTAAGACGACGACAACTTTCATCGTAGTAGGTAAGCGCGGAACAAGCGCCACGGTATGCACACTCTCAGTACCGTACAACATACCCGTCGACAATCAAGCTGGTCCGCCAAATACAGAGTGCCCACAAGGACATGCATTCGCAGGTTGGGGTCCGGGTTGGCAAGGTACTGGATACCCTACTAATTACTGCGTACGTGTGCTGCCGCCGTACGACACCACTAACTATCCAGATTACACAGGCGACGTCGCTCCTCCCTATGGACATGCATGTAAGGCTGGAGGATATTTCGTAGGAGATTTTGGAACCGGAAGCCCTATGACGTGTCGTACTGATAATTGGATCGCCTCAAACCCTATCACCAACTCGACCACTTTCGGTGCAGGACCAGGCCACAACTGTAATCCATATGGTGTGCCGGGAAAAGTGAGTTTTCTGGTTGCAATTCATCCTGGACCGAACTATCAGTGCGCGACACGGTCTCTCGAGATATTAGGAGATCCCGCTGCAGATCAGACTGCTGCAGCTAATGCAAACACATATGCACATTCATGATCCAAGTGTCGGACAGACGCTCACAGATACCACAAGTCTAGGCGGCGAAAGCCCACTGCGCACCAGTGGAGCAGAAACGGGCTTATCGGACATTTTATCTGCCGAGTGATAGATCGACGCCAAGCTGCCAACCACTTGATGCTAAATCACCAATCCACTCACCGAGGTCGATTACTCCCGCAAAGTCGGCTTCTCGACTGTTTTTCGTGATTTCCGGTTCTGTTTGGATAACGCCAAACCGGCAGTTACTTGTCGATCCACATACCCGCACGCCGAATGTCAGAAACTTTGCGAGCGGCCATTCGGCATAAGACTCGCTGCGACTGCGCTAATAGTTCCCCTTTGGCTGATTGATCACGTCGTGCCCACAAAGTCGCACAGCACCGCGGTGAGATCGTCTTCCTGCGACGTGGCCCAACGCTGCACTTCCGCAATAATGCGCTCTACGGCGGCAGCGGGCGCGAGCGCGGCTGTGTCCCGCAACGCCCCTGCCAGCGATTCCTCCCCAAACAGCCGACCCTCTCCATTCCTCGCTTCCAACAGCCCGTCTGTATAGAGGAGAAGCCTGTCGCCTCGGTCCAGGGTCATCGACTTTTCCGTGTACGTCGCGTCATCCGCGGCCGCCAGCAGCAGCCCGTTCTCCGCGATCTCGATCACACGACCTTCGCGCAGCAGCAACATGGCCGGGTGCCCCGCCGCCGCATAGCGCAACTCCCGTGCCTGCGCATCCAGATAAACGAAAGCCGCCGTAACATACTGCCCTTGCGTGTTGCCGCACAGCGCTTCGTTCATCCCCGCCAGCAGCTTGGCCGGGTGCGCCGCCTGGTGCCGCTGCGAGGTCGCTGCCATCTTGACCATCGATGCAATCAGCGCTGCGGGAACCCCATGTCCCGACACATCGGCAATCAGCAGCCCCGCATGACGCGGGTCGGTCATCAGAAAGTCGTACAAGTCGCCGGCCACTGCCGTCATGGGAACATAGCGCGCGGCTACGTGAAAGTCAGCGGAGGCAGGGAAGTTTCCCGGAAGAATGGAGAGCTGCATGATGCGCGCGACTTCGAGTTCCTTTTGAATCTCGCCAAGCTGCTGATCGCGCTCCAGCGTGCGCCGTGCCGCCACATACCCAAGGCAGCCAAGAAGAAAGGCAAATCCGTAGGGCTCAATGTCGAATCCGAGTCGAATTGCGCCGCCAATGTTATCCCACAAGGCCAGTGCCACAAACACGGAAAGCCCGCGCCGGAGCACCACAATATCGTGGTCGTGCTTCCCCAGCAGAAAGGCCCGCACCAACACTACCGGCAAAGCGCCGATTACAAGAATGTTGTTAATCGTGTGCAATAGCGGGAACCGGCCAACAACAAACACTGCCACGGCCAAACTCAGAAACACGACTGAAATGATCGCGGTGAATTGCTTGCCGCGCCTCGGCATCAAGCCCGCTGCCTGAAAGAAGAGGAAAGCCGGGATCGGCACGATGAAATCCACTGCCCATCGCAGCCGGGCAAAGAATTCGTTCCCGGCGAGAGTGACGTGCAAGAGTCCGGTGTCGAACCACATGCGCTGTCCGTAGAGAAATGCGAACACTCCCAGCCATACCAGCAGCGCGTCGAAGCGGCGGCGCAGCAGGCAGAATGCCCCGGTTACGATTCCGACCGTAGTAAATGCCGAGCCTAGAAACAGGGCCGGTTCATCGTGATGAAAGATCCGCAGAACCTCGCTTGCGGAGAGTTGCGCTTCGATCAGCAGCATGGCAGTTCATCGTACATGATCGAACGAAAGGCACGGTGCGCCGACGACCAACACGCGCACCCTCGATGCTCCGGTGCAATAATGAACGCTAACCGGTTAATTCGCCCGGTTTGGCGACTCATGTGAACCTCCCCAACTCCATTACGATGAGCCGGATCGTGATGATCCCGCTGCTGTTGTGGATCCTGTCGCCGCACTTTCCGTGGCAGAGTTCCTGGGGCGAGGCCGAGATTCTCGCTTCCGTCCTCTTCGTTCTCGCTTCCATTACCGACGGACTTGACGGCTACCTTGCCCGCAGGCGCGGCCAGATCACCACCATGGGCATGCTGCTTGACCCTCTGGCCGACAAGATCATGGTCACGGCGGCTCTCATTGCCCTCGTCGCTTACAACCCTGTCGTCGTCAAGGTGTGGATTGCCGTGGTGATCATCGGGCGCGAGTTCCTCATCTCCGGCCTGCGTTCCATCGCGTCGTCGGAAGGCTTCACCATCCAGGCCAGCGAACTCGGCAAGCTCAAAACCGTAATTCAGATTGTCTCGGTGGTCTCCGCAATTCTGGCGCATCATTGGTACGACTGGCAGTTCGGTTTGCTCGTGATCCCGGTGCAGTGGATTGCTGTCGCCGCAATCTATTTCACCGTGCTCGTCTCCACTATTTCCGCGATTGATTACTTCGTCGGTTTTTGGAAGAAGATCGATCACGCCTCCAACGACCGCCGCAGCTCCTTCGTTCTCACCCGCGGCAAGACCCCTCCAGCCTCCAGCACCACTCGATGATTAGTCCAAACAAAAACCCCGGCAAGGGCCGGGGTCTTCAATTTCTAAAACGTGAAGTAATTCTAGGCCATCGCAACCAACTGATCTGGTGAACCCACGGGGATCGCAGGAACCGTTGCTGACGCTGGAACCGGCACTACCACCGCGGGCTGCGGCTGGGTGTGCGTGCTCCGTGTCAAACGATGGACAAAGTGATAAGGGGGCCAGGGGCCAGAAACTTGCAAGTGACAGTCCCGCATCATCGCGCTGGTGGTGGCGAACTTGTTCTGGTAGCGCTCCACGTACTTGCGCTCGATCAGGTGGGCAATATCCAGCACCATCTTGCCGCTCTCCGTCAGCCGGCAGGTCACTTCTTCGTCCAGCGGCAGGAAAAGCTTGTGCATCTGGAAACTCACTGCCCGCGCCCGTGTCTGGCGTTCCCGCTGCCGCGACGCTGTCTCCCGCAGGTTGGAAAGATACTCGCGTCCAACCGTCTCGACTGGCTGGCTTCGCGCGATCTCTTTGGCGCAACAATCGTCCACAAAGATCTTCAGGTGCATTTCTGTCTTGCCACGCAGTTTGTCAATGTTCGAGGCAAACTGGCGTTGATTCGAACGGATGGAACGCCGCAGGCTCTCGTCGTCGTTAAATACAGTCCCGAATCGGAAAGGCAGAACCGTGGAGTGCTGGAAGCAATCCGCGATTACCCGGGCATGATCCACGCCCGATTTCTGGCTTAGCGCTTCGGAAGAGTTGTGCTCGCTGACGATGATGGCGAGATCGCTGGCGGGGTAGAGGAAAACCTGGTTGCCGCTGACTCCATGTACGGATTCCATCGGAACAGGTTTGCGATGACGGGCTAGTTCTGGGAAGGCTTGTTTTTCACCGATGCAGTAGGCATACCACGCCATGACTTTGCACTCCGTATGCTGGCGCCGGTAAGCGCCGCTCGTTAGTGAAGCTCTGTGAACTCAGGAACAACTGCATTGTGGACCGGGCAACGAAAAATCCAAATCGGACTGTTCCAAATCGGACTGAGGGGAATACTAGCCCTCGGAAAACACGACTGGCAATGTCCGTGAGCACGAAGACCATAAAACCAGGCAAAGAATCACTACTTTGTTTTTGTGTAATAAACTTATTTATTCATATAATAGAATATTGACCGAAATTGTATAGAAATCGGTTCATATTTCCCAGTTCTGCTTTGAGTGGAAGATTTCTGCGTGTGGAAAAGCTTAATGGGCTCCTTGCCCGAAACGTACGAAAAGCACCACATCCAAGGCAACAGAAATCACCAACAGGCTCAGACCGACGAGCGAAAAGACCAGGACTCTCTTTTGAACCCTGCCCACCTGTTGCATCGTTTCTTTTTGCTCCAGGGCGGCGCTTTCCAGGGCATCCTTCACGGACTCCAACTGATCTTCGATGCGCTTCAACGAGGCACCCTGCTCCGCGTGTTTTCCGTGAATCGCAGCCAGTTCCTCCCTCAGACTCGCCAATCTGGCCTCGATGGGGTGCATGTCCACCGTCGGCGCCAGCATCCGAGGTACAAGCAGATTGGCCACAACCGACGCCACATTCCCGTCCAGCAGAGGTAGCAGTTTTTGCAGCAGCGGAACCATGGTGCGAATCGCAGCCGTCGTGCGCTGAAAGCCGGAGTGCCGTTCAGGCTTGGTCTCCGGGCTCCGTGGCCTTCCCAGCGCACGGTCCGATATCGCGCTTCTTCCAGCCTGTCTACCGCTGGCAAGCGCCTCATCATCTCCGTCCCGCGTTTCCCGAGGCGAGCCAACTACCACTGACCCCACCTCAGCTGCGTTCCGTTCCGCTTCAGCTTGCACATGATGATCGGCCTCACTCATCGGCTGTCCTTCCCTTTCGAATACAAGACTACTCCGCGTGCTCCTTGTGCATTGGATGCAGACAGTGCCAGCGCCCCGTCCTTCCACCGCATGAATCACACAGCGGCCGTGGCTGCGCTCTGCCACACGAGGCTCGCGTATCCTCAGTTTCAGGAGAACCCTGTGCGATCTGTCTTTGGAGACCTGTTGCGCCATCTGCAGCGCAACATGCTGGCTGGCCTTATCACCATCGGGCCCCTTTTTGTCACCTGGCTTGTCTTTAGCTTCGTGGTGGGAAGCCTCGCCAATGCCGGCCTGCCTATCGTTCGCCTGCTCGGCAACGCCATTCCAGGCGACTGGATAGAGCAGCCGTGGCTGCAATCGATACTCGCCGTTTTACTCACCCTCGTTGTGCTCTATGCGGTTGGCCGCATCACATCCCTGGTCGTTGGCCGTCAGGCATTCAATCTCTTCGAGGCGGTGCTCGAGCGGCTGCCAGTGGTTGCGAAGGTCTACACCTCGGTGCGCCAGCTCCTCGACACCATGATGGCCAAAAAGGAATCCAGCCAGCGTGTCGTCCTGATCGATTTCCCCATCGAGGGACAGAAGAGCGTTGGCTTCCTCACCCGCACGCTGACCGACTCCACGACGGGCAGGGAATTAGCGGCTGTCCTACTGCCCAATGCCATCAATCCCACGTCAGCCTTTTTGCAGGTGCTGCCGATCGAACGCGTCACAGAGACCGATCTGACCATGGAACAGGCAATGAGCATGCTCATGACCGGCGGTGCAGTCTCGCCTGAAAGCATCCGCTTCACGCGGACCGTTGACGCCAAAGCGCGATAGAGCGTGCGATAGGTGGTTATGCGGCCCGCGCCCTAGGTTTCACCTTGGCGAGGGCCTTGCTTCTAGAAGCCAGCCACAGATCGTAATCCATCTGCAGCCCCAGCCAGAACTGTGCCGAAATTCCAAAATATGCACTGAGCCTCATCGCTGTGTCCGCCGTCAGCGCCCGCTTTCCCCGAACCAGATCGTTTACCCGAGGCGCGGAAATATGCAGCTCTTTTGCCAATCGATAGGCGGAGAGTCCGAACGGCTCCATGAATTCGGTCTTGAGAATGTCGCCAGGATGAATCGAGAATGCGAAAGGAATCTTCTCCATAGGCTCTCCTAGTGGCAGTCGACGATCTCGACTTCGCTCGCCTCGCCATCTTTGAACACGAAACATATCCGAAACTGGTCGTTGATCCGGATACTATGCTGACCTTTTCGTTTACCGGACAGTGCCTCCAGACGGTTCCCTGGCGGCACATTCAACTCAAAAAGGCGATTCGCGCGATGCAAAATGCGAAGCTTTTTCAGCGCCGAAGTATGAATATTGGCGGGAATTCTTCGGCTCTTGCCGGTATCCCACAATAGCTCCGTCTCGGCGTCCGCGAAGCTTTTGATCACATTCGAATAATAACGCGGCGCATTAAGAATGCCAAGCGTTATGAATCCGGCGATTCTATTCCGCAGCCCCGGCCGCTTCCAGATCTTCCTCGGCGTGCTCGCTCTCCACCGTCACCTTGCGCAGGCTCACGTGTTCAATCTGAGCCCAGATCAGCCCAATGGGAACGATGCCAAGAAACGTGACCAGAAGAAGCATCGCAGCACAAGCGGTCGCAGCCTCGGGCGCGACACCAAAGAATTGCGATATCGCTGTGGCAACGAAGCCGATTTGCGTGAACAAGCCCAACACCGGCAGCTGCACAATGCTCGTCAGGCCGCTAACCACCATCAGGAGAACGCAATTTGCCGGCATCATAGTGGCCAGTGGCGGGCTCGCTACGAAGGCCCTGGTCGTCTCAAGATAAGAAGCCGCGATCAGCAGCCACATCCCGATCGAAAGCCCGGCCACAGCAGCAAAATCTCCGAACGAGCGCATTGTGTCGAGCCCTGCGCGAAACTCCCGCACCTTGTGCCCCACCGCTTGTCCGATCTTCTTCGATAGCAAGCCCAGCGTTCGCTCAAGGAATACCGCTAATGCGTTCCCCGCGAAGCGCACCGCGACAAGAAACAAAGCTCCCGCAACCGTGCCGGCCATTCCCCCGTAACCTGTCTTCTTCACTAACTCCGGATGCGGCATCGCTCCAGGCGACCCGAACCACGTCGCAAACAGAATCGCGGACGAGAAAATCAGCGCCATTGTTCCCGCATCGAACAACCGCTCGACGATATACACCGCAATCTGATTGCTGAGCGGGAGGCCGGTTTTCCTCGCAACGAGGTACGGCCTCACCGGGTCCGCCACGCGGCCGATCAGCGCCACGGCGGTGAAGCCGATCACCTGAGTCCCGAGCAACGAAAGAGGATGGAGTTTCTTGTTGTGCCGAAGAAGATATGTCCAGCGCAGCGACCGAAAAACGTATGCCGCATAAATGCAAACGAGGCCGATGGCGATACGCCGCCAATCGACCATCGCCAACTGCACGCGGAATTCGTGAAAATCGAAGTGGATTCTGTCGCGGCCCCAAATAACCAGCGCCGCAATCGCCGCCAGCACAACCAAGCCCAGGATCAGCTGATTCTTCTTCAAACAAGCTCCGTTCCGCAAATATATATCGATTCTATGTTGCCGCCCGGCTCGGAATGAGCTGCCTATTGGGAGGCCGATGCTCTTGAGGTAACCTGCAAGCTCGCCGCCCGCCTTTCCTGCGTCTCGCGGGACTTCACGCGCTGGTTGAACTCATGAATCACTTGCGCCACATACGCATGCGTCTCGTGGTACGGCGGGATCCCATGATATTTGTCCACCGCGGCCGGCCCCGCGTTGTAGGCAGCCAGGGCCAGTGCAAGATTCTCGTGATAACGGATGAGCAGCGCGTCCAGATAAGTCGACCCGCCGCGCACATTGTCTCCAGGCTTAAAGCTGTCCTGCACCCCCAGATCGTTGGCCGTCGACGGCATCAGTTGCATCAGGCCGCGCGCTCCGGCTCGGCTCACGGCGCGGACATTGCCACCGCTCTCGGCCTTCACAACGCTGGCCAACAAATCGACATCGAGGTTGTGTTCCTGACCAGCCTCCGACAGCATCTCATTCAAATCCGCCGGACTCAGCTTCGTCTCTGACTGGCTGCCTTCCCTCGAAACCGCCTGCGGAGCCGGACCGGGAACCTGCTCGATTCCCGTCACCTCCTCCGGCCGCATTTCAATGTAGCTGCTCTCGCCAGAACTCAGGTAGAGCCGCACGCGCCCCTCAACCTGCGCATGGTGATTGCAGTCCATTGCAAAGCCGTTGCTCAGCGTCACGCGCTCGGCTCCGTAGACACGGCCACCGATCGCAGCCAACGCCGCCAGGCCAATCGCGAAATAAATCCTGCTCCGCAAATTCAACTCCGCGCCGTCGAAGCCCAATGCTTCTTACGACCGTTCACTTGACCCCACTGCGCCACCGCGGCTTCGAGCACAACCGCGACGCCGTCCTCATCGTTCGGCTTGGTCAACTTCCATCCCCGCGCCTTTGCCATGGCGCGCAGATCCAAAGCAGCATTCCCCATCAGCACGCTCTGTCCGGCCCACTCCAGCATATCCACGTCGTTCCAGTTATCGCCAATCGCCATGGTTTCCTTGCGATCCACTCCCAGTCGCCGCGCCAGCCGTTCCAGCGCCCATCCCTTCGATACCCCCGGCGGCAGCAGGTCCAAAATCGAAAGATCCCGCCCCGGATATTCGGTCCGCTGGCACTCGCACGACGCCGCCCACACACTCGCCTTCAGTGCCTTTTCCGCCTTCTTCATCTGGCTCAGGCCGCCCGCCACCATGCCCTGAATGGGATCGTCGCCATCCACTAGTGCGTTCTCCAGGGGCTTCACCACGTCAATTGCACCGCGATTCGCCTCGACCCAAAGCGAAATGCGTTCGTGCGCCTGCTCCAGGTCTTCTACAACAATCTCTCCGCGGCCTGTCTTGTCGAAGGTAAAAACCATCGCACCAAACTTGCGCAGCAACCCGCAGAGGCCGCGCGCCACCCGCGCATCCAGCTGGCTCCGGTCCACCCGGTCGCCGCCAAGCGTCCTCGTCACTGCCCCATTCGACGTAATCAGAGGTGTGTCCGCTCGCAGGCCGATCCCATCGAGCAGGGGCGCCGTGTAGGCCGTTCGCCTTCCCGTCGCAATCGCCACAACTATACCAGCGTCCTGGGCGGCCTTCAAAGCCTTCGCATTACGCGGGCTGATGGTCTGAGAGAAAGTCGGCAGAAGCGTGCCATCAATGTCGATTGCCACCAGGCGCACAGGGGGGTGCATACCTTCAAGTTTACTTTGAATGGGACTTGCGATAAACGGACATCCGATGAACGAATGGCCATTGGTACTAAACGAACGGGATTCGTTAATCTAAGGGTATGGAACGCATCTGCAGTCAATGCCACGCTGTGCTTGCCGCGGAGACCAAGGCCGACTGGTGCCCCGCTTGCGGTGGCGCGCTTCTAGAACGGATCGCGCTGGTGCAGAACTCCTCCGAAGGTCTGCGGCACGCAGTGCCGGATCGCCGTGGCATCCTCCTTCCCCGCCGTCACCCCGTCGGCGGCATCATTACCCCGCAATAACGACATTTTCGAGATATCAGGCGTGTGCGCCAAATCTTATGAAGATAGTTTCTAAAGAAATAGTTGACAAGGAATCTAATATTTGCTATCTTCCTTTCGTGAGCAAAGCCAAAGCCGCGCCGGAGCCCGTCAGCGACCTGAAAAGCCATGTCGGCTTCTGGATGCGTTTCGTTTCAAACCACGTCTCGCAGGCATTTGCTCGCAAATTGGCCAAGAGCGGCGTCACCGTAGCCGAGTGGGTGGTTCTCCGTGAAATGTACGGCCACGAAGAAATGTCTCCCAGCAAAGTTGCCGACCTCACAGGCATGACCCGCGGCGCGGCCTCCAAACTCATCGATCGCCTCGTCGACAAGAATCTGATTCACCGCGAGGAGCGCACAGATGACCGCCGCTATCAGGACATCGGCCTCACCGTGGCAGGCGCCAAGGTGGTCCCGTCGCTAGGCGCCCTCGCCGACCGAAACGACCATGAGTTCTTCGCCGCTCTCACCGTTCTGGAGCGCCAGACATTGCTCGCGATTCTAAAAAAGCTCGTGCGGGCGCACGACCTGCACAAACTTCCCACTCAATAAGGAGAGAATCATGATCGCTCAAGCCACCAATATCGAAGCCATTCGCGAGGTCCTCGCAGAATCTCACGACGGGCAGTTGATCTTCCCTCAGGTCGTCCAACGCATGCTCGCTGCAGGCGTCACGTCCTATTTCGTCGACCTGCTTCGCTCGGAGGATGTTGTCTATCTCGACGATGACACAACGCTCACCGTGAAGATGCATCTTCCGCTCGACCCCGTCGCGGAAGAGTTCTCCAAATCCGCGGTCGTCGCCGCTATTCGCGCTGCGCAAAAGAACCAAATCCGCTACCCCGAATTCATGCGGCAAGCAGCGGCTGCCGGTGTCGTCGGCTACTGGGCCTTCCTCACCGGAAAGAAGGTCATCTACTTCGGCCGTAAGGGCGAATTCCATGTCGAAGAATTCCCGGCCGCGGCGCAATAGGCGATAGGCACAACGGCACGACCTAGTTGAATTGACGAGGCACGCGCGGAGTGGTTCAGCGCGTTCCAGCGTGCACGATAGGTTTGGAGCATTCAGGCAAATCGGTGAGAATTGATATGGCGAAGCGACTCGCCGTTTCGCATTCCCCATGATCACTCTTGAGCCGATAGCTCCGCACAGCGCACTCGTCTTCAAAACAATTCGCCTGCGCGCGCTGCAAAGCGATCCTACCGCATTCGGAAGTACCTACGCGAAGGAATCGCAGCTTTCCGACGAGGAATGGATCAATCGTTCGCTTCGCTGGAGCAGCGAGGGTTTCATCGCCTACCTCGCATTCGACAAGGAAAACGTTTGCGGCCTGGTTGCCTGCTACATCGACGAACAGGACTGCCAACAAGCCCATGTCATTTCCATGTGGGTCGATCCCGGCTATCGTCGCGCCGGCGTAGGAACCACTTTGATCGGCGGCCTCAAGGCATGGGCCTTCGATCGCCATCTTCGCGAGTTGGTGCTGATGGTCACCCACGTCAATACCGGCGCAATCGGTTTCTACGGACGCTTGGGATTTCGGAAGACGGGAAGAGCTGAGCCCTACCCCAACGATCCCACCATCACGGAATACGAAATGCTGCTGCCTCTGAGTTCTTAGGTCCAACTGACAGACTCATTCGTACCGCAGAGCCTCAGCCGGCAGCACGTGCGATGCGGCAAACGACGGATACACCGTCGCCAGCAGTGAAATTCCAATCGACACAGCGGACACAATCACCCCATCGAACGCGCGCGGCGCAAAAGGCAAAGTGTCGATCGAGTAGACATCCGGCGAGAGCGGGATATGGTAGTAGCCGCCCGCCCATGCGGCCGCATAGCCAAGCACCAGTCCCAGCACGGTTCCCACAATGCTGATGAGAAATCCCTGCATCAGAAAAATGTTGCGTACCTGCGCAGGCTCCACGCCAAAACTCATCAGCACCGCGATATCGCGCGTCTTCTCCATCACCATCATGGTCAGCGCGATCAGAATATTCAGTGCGGCCACAATCACAATCAACGCAATCACGATGAAGGTCACATACTGTTCGAGCCGCAGCGCGCGAAACAGCTCGCGGTTCAATTCCATCCAGTTCGTGGTCATAAATCCTGGCCCCGCGGCTTCCTCAAGGTCGCGACCTATCTCAGGCGCGCGGTTCATGTCGTCCACCTTGAAGCTCATCACCGACAATAAATCAGGTTCATCGAACAGCCGTTGCGCGTCGGCCAGCCGCATAAAACCCATCTGCGCGTCGTATTGATAGAAGCCCGAGTGGTACGTCCCCACAAGGCGAAAGTGGCGAAAAAGTGGAATCACACCCATCGGCGTCAGGTCACCCTGTGGGCTGATTAGCGTCACCGAATCGCCCACCGTCGCGCCGATTGAGTCTGCAAGATCCTTGCCCAACACGATCGGTGGATCGGTAATGCCTCCCGAAGGCGGCTCCGTCTGCGGCTCCAACGCACTCACGGCTCCCGGCGTCGCTGTGGACAAGAGGCTGCTCACCGTCTTCTCCTGGTTGGGCAAAATCCCCTCAATCAGCGCAAATCCGTCGCGTGCCTTGTAGGCCACCATCACCTGCTCGTAGATGCCCGGCGAGGCAGCAGTCACATGCGGCAGCCTGCGCAGCCGCTCAAGTAGAGGCCGCCAGTCCTTGATCCCATCGCCCTTCACGCGCATCAGCTGCACATGCGCGCTTGAGTCGACCAGCCTGTCCTGCAAATCGCGACGCATGCCGTTGGTGATGGCCAGGGCGATGATGAGTGCGGCTACGCCCGCTGCCACCCCGGCAATTGAAATCGTGGTCACGACGCCCACCACGGCCTGCCGCCGTTTGGCTCTCAGGTACCGCGCCGCCACAAAGAATTCAAATCGCATTGTGCGAGCACGCCTTACTTTCCGGTAGTGCCGAAGACCGTCTTCGCCACGCCGACATTCTCATATCTGTCATAGACGCGCACAGTCAATAGGTGCTCGCCTGTCTTGCCGTCGAATGTCGACGCCGAAACGTGGAACTCATAGCGCTCGTGCTTGGAATCCGATAGCTCGCCCACGGGCGCGATGTATCTCCAAGGTCCTGCATCCAGTGAATATTCGGCGTGCGCAATCGGAGAGAATGCATCTTCGGCCTCAAAGGTCACTTTCGCTTGCCTGGGGCAATTCGCCTTTGCGCACTCGGCCAGCTCATCCACTGCAGTCAGTGCGCGAACCACGGGCGCCGTTGTATCCACTTCAAAACGGTCGCTTACTTTTTCGCCAGTCAATGCTTCACCGGGAGTGTGCGACGGCGCGTCTGAAGCCACCACCTTCACCTGGTAGCCGCCATCGGGAATCAGCGCCGCGTCAAAGCTATAGGCCTTATCCGTGAGATCCTCCTTCAGCAGCCGCCAAACATGTTCGCCGTCTCCGCGCAGAAAGAGGGAGTAACTCAGATCGTCGCTGTTGTCATCGTGCGCGGCCCACCGCACCGCGATTGCAGTGCGGTCCTTCGCCGCTTGCAACGGCCCATTGGTCCCCGCATCGAAAGAAACCGTCGCTCCCTGGTTCGCCGATGGAAGGGCAATGCTCACCGTCTGCTGATTCGTCGCCTGGTTCTGCGCGTTCAGACGCGCGCCGGGCACCACCACTACATCGTCCACCACTGGCGCGGCGTTCACCGGAAGATAGTTCACGCCCACGCTGCCCAGAACGCCATCGCGGCTCAGGACCGCCTTCCACTGCAGAAACCTTCCCGCAGGCGAAGCCACAACGCCGTCCTTCAGCGGTTCCCAATCGCTCCATCCGCGCACTGGCTGTTCCACGTTCCCTGAGCGAGTCCACAATGCATAGCCGCCTGATCCCGGCTCGACCTCAATCCGCCCGTAGCGTGCCATTGCACCCGCATCCAGCACGTCGCTTGCGTATTCATGCATCGCGGCAGCGCCCAGCGTAAACAGTTTCCCAGTATTGCCCGTCCCAATCAGCAGTTCCGAGCCCGATCCGCGCGCCAGGCTCAATCCCTGCTGCGCTTCCAGGTGCGCTACATCGGCATAATCCCCGTTCGGCTGGATACGGAAAATGTGTCCGCGATTGCCGCTCAGCGCGAGCAGGCCATCCGGCCCCGCCGCCAGCGCGTAAACAATATCGTCTTTGCTTGACCACAGCTTCCGCGCTGCCTGCCCGTCGCTCAACGCATATATGTCGGTTCCCTCGGGCACCGATGCGCTGGCATTCGCGGCCTGCAGCGAACCGGGCTGGACGATCGTGATCGTGATCGATCCAATCCCCTGCACCGGCAGCGGTGGTAGAGGATTGTGTCCCTTGTCGCCCACGCTCGCCGCATAGATCGTCCCATCCGTGCCGACCCCGACGGACGTAATTTCGCGTCGCGGTGCATCGAAGAGGACATAGCCGTTGCCTTGAGAATTGATGCGGTAGACCAGTCCACTGCCATCGGAACCGGCAATAAGATTTCCCTTCGCGTCCCAGGCCAGCGAGCGGATATGCTGTTCATCGCTCTTGAAGAATTCTTCCGGCCTCTCTGTGAGCTTTGCCGGATTCACGCGGTACACCGCTGCGGGACCTCCAGTGGCCACATAAAGCCGCCCCGCCGAGTCGAACGTCATATCCCAGATATAGTGAGATTTTGAATCCGTCTTGTCGGTGCCGGCGGAGTCGTCCGTTTTTCCGTCGGAACCTGCCTCGGCTGCTTTTGCGCCATCCACACTCGCGGCATCGAAGACCACCGTCGCTTTTTGCTCGTCGATCTTCGCTGCACTCGCGGCGTCCAGCTTGTAAACCTTCCCGCTCGGCAGCGTCGCAGCGTAGAGTGCTCCATCCGGTCCCAGCCGCACCACCTGGACGCTCAGGTCCTTGCTCTCAAAGAGCGTGAAGGGCTTGCCATCCTTGCCCACGCGCAACACGGTTGCAGGTGATCCGGTGCCGAGATAGGCTGTGCCATTCTTGTCCGCGGCCACCGACCACACAAACGTCGAAGGCGTCGTCAGTGTCTCTCGCAGCGCCGGACCTTCGTGCAAATGGCCATCGCTCCCGATCGCAACTCCATCGGGCGTCCCCTTTTCAAATTCTTCAAAGCGCGATTGCGTCCACAAGTGCGTGCCCTGTGCGGTTGCAAGCGGAGCGCCGCCCAGCAGAATCAATGCGCCAAAGACAGCGAGAACGGAGGCACAGGAAGGTAGGGAAAGGGAGCGGAATGAAACAACCATGCTGCCGTTGAGTCTACTAGAGCGGTTCCGCAGTTCATAGAGCCGTCTCTAGCTCCGGTACAAGGTGGCTTTTCTTGAGGAAAAAGCCACTGGAGGAAAATGCTTCCTCGGCACTGCAACTCCGGAACCGCTGTAGGCTGCCCACCGAGCGTGCGTGTTCGAAAACGATCGCATGGGCAACGAGCGCTGAATCTACGCTCCACTGCGGAACTGAATAATTCTGCGCCGGTCGCGTTTGCTCGGCCGCCGTTCTGGCACCGGCGCGTATTGCTGCATCGCCTTTCGCTCTTCGGCAAGTGTGGCGCGCGCGGCTTTGCTCGCCTCGGTTTCGCAATACAACGTCTGCGCTACCGCCGCGGGGCCTCGCATCTCGCTGAGTTGCAGGACCTCGATCTCAAACTCGCCGCCCTCATTCCTGACATGAAGCATGTCTTTCACGCGCACTTCCCGTGCCGGCTTTGCTTCCACGCCATTCGAGCGAACACGCCCCAAATCGCACGCATGCGATGCCAATGCCCGCGTCTTGAAAAAACGCGCTGCCCAAAGCCATTTATCGATGCGCACGCCGTTCATGAATGTTGAGTTTGTACCCTTCTCGCGGGTCAGGAGTTTGTCTCGGTCTTCCAGACATACAAATGTTCCGCATCGCTCGACGTCGAAACATCGAGTCCTCGCTGGCGCGCCGCGCGATTGAGCGCCGATCGGATGTTTTCCTTGGAATCGGGAAGTGCGGAAAGTGGAATCTTGAGCGCTCTCCCACCCTCCAACTGGTCGATATCGCTCAAAAGTTGCGTGACGATTTGCTTGTGCTTTCCGTCACGGCCTTTGGGAACATCCAGCTGCTCGATCGATTTGAAATTCATCGGGAGGGCACCCGATCTCACCTTGGTCGTCGTTTCTCCGCTCGCCATTGTCCCCCTCCAAGGCTGCATGTTGAGCAACCCTGCGCTTAACCTATGCCTAACCTTGCGTAAAACTATCCTTCCGTTGTCAGCATACTCAAGAGAGCAAAATCCCGCAACAACGATCTCGAATTCAATTTGCTACGCAAAGCTCGCAAGATACTAAATCTCCGCAACTCCCTCTGTTTACAAAGATTTAACACGTATCGCCGAAACCCTGCTAGGGTGTCCTACAGAGGTGAATTCCGTGATTAAAGGGAAAAGATTCCAAACCATCCCACTCCATGAAGTTCCTTTCCCAGGACCCAAATCGAAAGGCGACACCTACCGCCCCGTCGTCATGGTTGTCGACGATGAAAGCAGCATCGCCGACACGCTTTCTGAAATTCTCTCTCGAAGCGGATATGCGGCCGTCACGGCTTACGACGGCGATACCGCCCTCGAAACTGCGCTGTTGATGCCGCCGGAAATGCTCATCACCGACGTGGTACTGCCGGGAATGAGCGGTATCGACCTGGCCATTACGATCAAGCGCATCTTCCCCGATTGCAAAATCATTCTCTTCTCCGGACAAGCCTCGACTGCCGACCTGCTCGCCGCAGCCAATCGCGATGGACATCAGTTTGTGCTGCTGAATAAGCCGGTTCATCCGACTGATCTTCTCGCTCGGATCGCCGACGGCCTGAAACATCGCAAGCCGGAACCTACCGTGACCGCTTAGGAAGCTTCGGGGAAGTCAGTGCTTTGAAAGGGCGCGGCTTCGGCCGCGCCGCGGGCGCCCAAAACAGAAACGAATAGAGTATTCGGATGTGCGCGTGCGTTCGGAAAGCCCTCGTTCCAAAATCCGCGATCAGTTGATTAGCACGGCGCGATAGCGCACCTTGTTCTTCTTCACTTTTTCAATCGCTTCGTTTGCCTGTCCCATCGCAAAGAGCTCTGTCTTCGCTTGCACGCCGTGGCGCCCCGCGACATCCAGCATCTCGCGCAAACGCGATGGGCTTCCAATGGGATTTCCGGTGACCGAGCGAATGCCAGAGATTAGCGGCAGCGCCTGGATCGCCATTGGCGACGGCGGTATGCCCACCATGCACAGCGTCCCCGTTGGGCGAAGCGCCTGGATGTAAGTGTTCCATTCCTCATTGGCATTGACGGTACTCAAAATCAGGTCAAGCGATCCCGCCACCTCGCGCATGGCCTTGGTCTCCCGAGAATTCACAAAGTGGTTCGCGCCCAGTTGGCGCGCCTCGTCTTCTTTCGCAGTAGAGGAGGAAAACGCGATCACCTCAGCGCCAAACACCCGCGCAAATTGAATTGCCAGATGTCCTAACCCGCCAATGCCCACCACGCCGACGCGGGACGACGGATTCACGCAATGCGTCCGCATCGGACTGTAGACCGTGATGCCCCCGCAAAGCAGGGGCGCCGCCTGTTCACTCGGTAGCGCATCCGGAATCGGCGCGACAAACCGCGCATTCGCGCGCACCCGGTTGGCATACCCGCCATGCCGATGGACGCACGTCGCCTCGGAGGCCGCGCAGAGATTTTCTAGGCCTTGCATGCACCATTCGCATTGGCCGCAGGAATTCGACTGCCACCCCAAGCCCACACGCTGGCCCACCGTCAGCGAGCGCACCTCCGAACCAACGGCAACAATTTTGCCGATCACTTCGTGTCCGGGAATAAAGGGATATTGGCTGATCCCCCAGTCGTTGGCGATTAGATGGAGATCGCTATGACAGATACCACAGTGGGAGATACCGATTTCGACTTCTTGCGGACCCAGTTCTCCGGGGTCGTAGCGAAAAGTCAAAAGCTCCGCTCCCGCCGCGTGCGCTGCAAGTCCTTGAATGAGACTCATGGTCGTTCCGCAGTCCTTGGTTGGGACTTGTAATGCAGGCTAGCCCGAAACTTCGGAGCCCACCCGAAATGCAGGAGATGCTTTCCTGTATGCAGGCCCTAGTTTAACCCGCCGCCGCCCTCAATGTGCAGGTTCAGAATTTGAAAACCGGTCAGAACTCCGCCTGCCGATGCCTGGCCTGCCAACACCGCAGACTCTCCGTTCATTGTCACATCCTGCCCGGCATGAAGAGTCTCGAGGGCATTCGCCATCGACAGCGGCAATCCAGAAAGCGTCTGTCCTTCCATGTTGGCTTGCGTCTCTGGAGCCAGCAGGCTCACATAGACGCGGTCCGCCGGATGCATCCTTCGTGCCTGTGCCAGCGCCGTCTCCAAGTCCGGCTGACGCGCCGAAAGCCGAGGCTGGTCCATTGTCCGATCCAGCGTTCCCGCATCGGAAACCAGCAGGCGCAGATTGCCCGAGCCCAATCGCGCCGGCACTTTGATCGGAATCCTCACGTTGCGCGCTGGCTGCTGCCACGGATGGAGCGTCGCCTCCACCACAATCGAATCGCCCGCGTGCACAATATCCCCTGATACGACACGCGCCGTGTCTAGCGTCACCTGCATATTCCGCGGAATCTCTTCCACGCTCAGGTTGATCGAGTGCACCGTTCCCTGGCGCGTGCCATTCGAGTAAAGCTTCGCAAAGCTCTCACCCGTTAGCAGCGCAGCTGCCAGCGGTGCAGGCAAACCATTCCCACCGGGAGCCCACAGATCGAGTGGCGAAGGCGGATATCCATCCAGATCGATGCTTCCTTGCACGTGGTAGCTTGTATCGGCGGTGCTCTCGTTCGTCTCCAGCAGCGCGTCGTACAACGACACCATCACCGCCTGGGGCGTCAGCGCAGGCAGGTCCAGCACTTCAAAATTCAGTTTTCTTTCTCGTTCACCACCATGCACCGCCACATGCACCGGAATCATGTGCGCCTTCACTCCCAGAACGCCGCGAATGGCCGCATCGCGATCCTGAGTAAACGCGCCGATCGTCTCGCCGGTGTTCACAATTTTGAATGCGTTCAAGGGCGAAGCCAGCGTCGCCACCACATCTGTCGTCGTCATCGGCATCGACACCGGTCCTGACTGCAGAATCGGGTGTCCGCAAGCCAGCAGCTGCTTCGGATCGATATACGTGACAGTGCACGTGGCCGCGATCTCAAGGTCGCCGCGAATCAATTGCGCGCTTACCGCGGAACCCGGCACAACGCTCGCCAGCGCAGCCTCAGAAATCTCGCCATTCACTTCGCCGTCAGGTCCGGGCAGGGAACTGCCGCTTCCTCCGCCGGCAGCGACCATCTCCAATCCCGTTCCAGCCATCTTCTGCTGCCATAGACGAATCGCCTCTGGGCGGAATCCACTCATCACCAGCGGTGTTTCCATCGCCTGAAACGTCATCCCGTCCGCCGTCACCGCGTCGCCGGAGTTCGCCGCGGTCAGCGTGGTTCGCGCCGCATCCACAGGCAAGTCGCGAACCTCCAGCATCTGCTCAATCGGAGTAATCCCGGCAATCGGGTCCTTGCTGAACTGGCCAATCCGGTAAGAAAGTGAACCAAGCAGCTTGTCTCCTATGTAAACCGGACTCCCGCTCATCCCCGCCACCACGCCCGTATACTCCGGTTTCGCGCCGTGCAACTGGGCGAGAATCATGTCGTGCCCCGGACCGCGCGCCCCGCGCAAGACCCCCAGGATTTCTACCTGCATCGGCTCCGGCTTATCCCCCGTAAAGACAGTCCAGGCCGTTCCCATCAGGCCGCGATGCACCTGGCTCAAGGGGAAGAATCCACCATCGGAACGCGGCGGCCCGGAAAGCTCGGCCGTATCCTGAGCCGTCAGAGCATTCGGACCCACAGCCGCTCCTATCGCCAATCCCAGTGTTATAGCGATTCTCCAATTGCGGTAAACCGAAAGCACACGCTCAAGTGGCTTTTTCCTCAAGAAAAAGCCACCTTGCACACCGCTCGACAGCGTACGTGTATTGGAGAGCCGCTCTAGGAGCCCCCACAAGATTTCCTTCAGGCGTAGTCTCACGTCTATAAGAGTACAGGCGGCGGCATTGGTTTTCGATAAAGCCAT
>Ga0182030_10005328_pt1 | contig 27342 bp, 30 predicted proteins | sample 812S3MmetaG_FD_121299 | JGI IMG/M metagenome (GOLD analysis project Ga0182030, IMG submission 121299) | Permafrost microbial communities from Stordalen Mire, Sweden - 812S3M metaG (Illumina Assembly) | ecosystem: Environmental > Terrestrial > Soil > Wetlands > Permafrost | place: Sweden... | reverse complement strand
ACATCATGTGGCAAAAGGCCATGTGCGTGCTTCACCGTAAATACATTGCCCGGGCTCGACAAAACCCTCGGTATGCACATTCTCGACGGGCTTGTGTTGATGCTTCTATGGAGATTCTGCGCCATCAGGCCAAGCTACACCGCGAATCGCTGCCCGGCGGGCGAATGAGAACAATGAAATGGTTCATTTCGTCCCTTACAAAGCACGATTACCTCCTAGGTGCTATGATTGTCTGCCTCGATCTTCACTACGACTCCATCTCCGAGTCCTTACCCGAACGAGAACGACCTCCAAATTACGACTTGTACTTTTGGACTCCGGCTCAACGAGCTGATATGCTCCAGACTCTAGAAACATCCCAGCGTATTTGGAACGAATCCGCCGGCACATCTATGGAGGCATATAAAGCATCCAACATCATCGCGATTATGCTCGAGAAGGTAAAATCTCCACCCAAAAAGCCAGAAGAAGGGCCGACGACCGCCGAAATGTTTTCGCGATTTGATGAAGAGAATTTAAAGCCAGAGCACTCAGCAGCCATGAGTCTAGGAATGCTCTCAGGGGGTCTCACACCAAATTCTGCTGCCATTTTCAACAATTCTATGGCGCAGTCACCTCGAGGTACAACGTATGTAAACTACGACCTGAACATGGGCGACTCATCCGCAACCACTGGGTTGACACCCAATTTTCCTGCTGACCCTTCCAACCCTTTCGCATCATTGAATAGTGTAGCTTCACCGTTCTCTGTGTTTGGTAACACCGGAGCTGGCACTGGCATGATGGAAGTGCCAGCCAATCTTGATTGGGTAAGCATTCTGATTTCTTCTTTGGCGCAAGCAATGCTAATATCTATCTAGGAAGCATGGGACTCGTATATACAAAACGGAAATGCAATTGACCCTGCATTCCAATTCTACCCCACGACGATCGATCAGTCACAGCTGAATCCAGACGGACAGCAGACTGATCCATCTACATTTGGAAATAGTGTATTCATGGGTGCAAATACACCAGGGAGGTAATATCCTTGACGAGTGTGTATACAGAGACGGATGTGATATGCAGATATGGAAACAAAGATCATGGGCATATGTTGGTTTGTTTGGTTCGGGCGGTTGATATCCTCGGTGGAATTAGGAGCAATAAAAGTCGATACCAAGCGGGCGAATCTTGTATTTCTTCAATACCATCTCCACAATTTTCAAATGTATAGCGTTGGGCGCAATCCCAACTCAGATAGATATTTTGATGACGACGCTTCATTGTTGTCCTGCCTGTTCCTCCTAGGATCGCTGGTGCTAATGGGACGGAGCCTTCTCGGCGAGGTGAAGTATATCTCAGATCACAGGACCTACAGCAGATACAACCCTCCTCCAGAAGGCCGACGTACCCCACAAATGCCTCCATGCAAAGCAATACTATAATTATCCTCTGCACATAATCGGTCCTTCTCATACCCCGTCTCTCCTCCAGAAAGCGCATGAAGCACCCCGCGTTGTCAGGTTTCTCCGCAAGTGCTGGGGGGTGTGGGCACAGAGATTTGCGATTGCCGGCATAGAGATTATTCTGACTTCAGACCTTACTCCGGTGCTTACAAAAACTTATTTAGATACTTTAGGAGGACTGAAGAGGAAGGACCGAATTTGGATTTTGGAAGGTGGGTTGGTTGTAGCTTGACGTGGGGTGGCCGGGTGGTGCCGCGGTCTGAAAATCGCGGGGTACTAGTACAGTGAGCGAAGAATTCCATCCGCATGTTAGAAGCCTTCGAAGAATTAATGAGGGTAAAATGGAAATGGAAATCATTATTGACATTGGCGTTCTAGCCTCCAAAGACTCATCATTCGAAACAAATCTCAGGATCTACTAAGAACTCACAACATCCTATTTTATGTCAACAGCGGATCCGCACACTGGTGCGATTCCCCTGAAATCTATTACTAGTACAAGTATACTCGCTCGCTTCCAATACCCAATCCAATCCAACTTTCATTTCACCACCTCCCGTCATTCAGCACCTCACATCACCAGGGTCTAATGGGAGCCACACACGACATCAAAATGTGAAATTAGGCGTTTCAGCCCAAGTAACACCGAAGCTATACATGTACAAGCCTTCCAGCACGCTTCCAGCCCAGGCGGAATGCGTGCTTGTACCCTAGGGAAAGGTAGGATCAGCCTTACTTGTCTTAATGTGGTGGCTGTGCCGCCCGCGCATTCAGTGTCACGATCCGCTGCACGCAAGAATTACGCTTGGGGTACCCTACCTGCGGCGCTCTTATGTCAAAAAGTTTGACCGAGTCTAATTCAACTGCTGGAACCCTCCTCCATTTACGTCCTTTTGTGGAGAGGAGCCGTTGTGGTTATGCTTAAGTTTTAAGTATATATGTTGGGATTCTCGTCTCCGAGTTGGGGGCTTGAGATGCTGTGTCGGACAAGGTTACAGAGTTGATAGTACGAGGTTATATTCAGCTGTTGCCATTGTAGTTTTCAATATATTGCTGTCTTATTTTTATTTTAATGCAACAGGATCTCTTCCATCCTTCTTCCATACCGTCTTCAACATGAAGTTCTCCACTACTATACTCCTAGCTCTGGCGAGCACTGTCACCGCCCTCTCACCGGCACAATGGCGCTCCCAGTCTATCTACCAGATTGTTACGGATCGATTCGCTCGCACTGATGGGTCGACAACGGCGACTTGTAACACGGGAAGTCAGGTCTATTGCGGTGGATCGTGGCAGGGTATTATAGACAAGTTGGATTATATCCAGGGGATGGGTTTCACTGCTGTACGCAGCCTCACTGTTCCCGAAAACTTGGACAATGAGCTGATAGAAAGCTAGATCTGGATCTCTCCTATCGTGGAAAATCTCGTTGGGAATAGCGGAGACGGAGAAGCTTATCATGGGTACTGGGCTCAGAATATCAATGCTGTGAACAGCAACTTCGGCTCGGAGTCAGATCTAGTTGCTCTATCTTCGGCCCTTCATGCTAAGGGCATGTATCTGATGGTTGATATTGTTACTAACCATATGGGATACCTTGGATGTGGGACCTGCGTGGATTACAGTGTTTTTACTCCTTTCAACGAGGTTCGTTTTCCCTCCCCATTAAGAAATTGGATGAGTGCTTACTTGCCCGTGTACAGCAATCATATTACCATCCATTCTGTTTGATTGATTATAATAATCAGACTAGTATCAAGGTCTGCTGGGAAGGAGATAATACTGTCTCGCTCCCGGATCTGAGGACTGAGGACTCGGATGTTTCGAGTGTGTGGAATTCTTGGATCACGTCACTGGTGTCCACCTATAGCATTGATGGATTGAGGGTGGATAGTGCTCAGCAAGTTGACAATGCCTTCTTTCCTCCTTTCCAGTCTGCAGGTATGTTTGCATTTCCGACATGGCAATTCAGGACTGATGAAGAGTAGCGGGCGTTTATATTGTGGGAGAAGTCTTCAACGGAGATCCGAATTATGTCTGCCCATACCAGGAATACATGAGCGGAGTTCTCAACTATCCAACGCAAGTCAAATTCTCACACATAGAGAATTTTATAACTGACTGGTATCAGCTACTACTGGATCACTCAAGCATTCGAGTCTACAAGTGGTAGCATCAGCAGCCTCGTCAACGGCATCAACCAGATGAAATCAACTTGTTCAGACACAACGCTCCTAGGTTCCTTTCTGGAGAATCATGACAATCCTCGATTCCCTTCATTAACATCCGACATGTCGCTGACCAAGAATGCTATTGCCTTCACTATGCTCGCGGACGGGATTCCTATCAGTAAGCCTACTCAACTATTAGAACAGTAGTTTCATGCTGACAGAAACAAGTTTACTATGGCCAAGAACAAGACTACAAAGGCGGCAGCGTCCCCTACGATCGCGAAGCCCTCTGGTTCTCAGGCTACTCCACAACCTCTACCCTATACACATTCATCGCAACCGTGAACCAAATCCGCAACCAAGCAGTCTACAAAGACAGCAGCTACGTTCTCTACAAGGCATATCCCATCTACTCCGACGGCTCAGTCATCGCCATGCGAAAAGGGTACACTGGATCGCAAATCATCAGCGTGTTCAACAATCAAGGAGCTAGTGGTGGTTCTTACACCCTGACGTTATCATCCAGCGATACTGGATTCACGGATAGCCAATCCGTCGTTGAGGTCCTAAGCTGTACAGCATACACCACTGATTCGAGTGGAAACCTCAATGTAGCGATGTCAGGCGGTTTACCTCGAGTTTTCTATCCCGCGGCCCAGCTGTCAGGGAGTGGGGTCTGTCCAGACGTGGTCGCAGGTTAGACTTAGAATTTACTGTATCTCATCACTATATTCCAAAGCATAAACCGTAACTAACACCCGCCTATCAGGCTCCTCAACTACTAGCACTCACACCAGTACCACATCCAGCGCTCCCACAACCACATCAAGTACAAGCGCATGCCCCACATCCATCTCCATAACCTTCACAGAAACTAAAACCACCGCCTACGGCGACACAATAAAACTCGTCGGCAACACCACCCAACTCGGTTCCTGGGACCCAAGCAACGGGATAGCACTCTCAGCCGCAGCGTATACGAGTAGTAACCCTGTGTGGAGCGTGACGCTGAGTATGGTGCCGGGAACAGCCGTGCTGTATAAGTTTGTGGATGCTAGTAGTACGGGCAGTGTGACATGGGAGGCGGACCCGAATCATAGTCTGAGTGTGGGGTGCGCGAGTGAGACGGTGGCGGCGAGCTGGCAGACTTAGGGGTGGGGCGAGGGGGGAAGTGGTGGTTTCGAGAATTTCTTGTAAATATTTTGAAAGTTTTAAATTTAAATGAACTATGAGTGCTATCTTCTCTCCTTTGAAGATCTTAGGATACTTCTTGAATGCTGTGCTGTGTGCTAGTCTTGTTTAATGCTCTCATCGGTTTTGAGTGATTGCCCGCCATGTCGGGTTGGCTAAGTTGGGACGCCGGGGGGTAAGATTATTAGCGAAGAGACGGAAGGAACAAGAGCTTTGAAATAGAGTTGAAAAGCGAAAAGCAGAGGGCCAAATTTTAAGAAGGAGACGCATAGATTTTGGAAATCCTGGAAAGGCGGACTTCGATGATGAGGTATGAAACTTGGTGAGTGAATTGAGAATTTCAGGCCAATATTGCCCGTCCTCTAAGCCATCGCCTTTATTCCCATGTTCTCCCATCTTTCAGACATATACAGACAATTTCGTTGCACTTCTAATTCACTAGGGGCTCGCTCTTTGCTTGAGAGACAGATTTGTTGCTTATCTATTGGGAGTTACTCGGGCCCCAACACAGGTGTCTGTCTACCTTGGAGGTTTCGTTGCACATCTAAATCCTTTGTCTATTTTAATCCTCTTTTTTTTAAAGTGCTTTAGGCAGTTTCATTGCATATCTCAAGAAGCGAAAAACAAGATTCTCTCCAAGATCATCCATATTGTCTAAATTCGTTGCGCATTTAGCTAAATCACTAGTGGCTGTTGCTCTATGCTATACTTTCAAAGTCGGAAACAGATATCTTTATTATATATTTGAAAGAAGAGCTTACTCCGGGGGCTTAACTAAACTAAGGCGTCGACAGATTTCGTTGCATATCGCAATCCTTAGTGGCTTTGGTTCCTTCTTCGGTCTTTTTAGAGGTAGTCTTGTTGCATTTGGGCAAGGTGGGTTGAACGTGGCGGCGCGGGAATTTGATGTCTAATAAGTTGTGATGTCGAGGCTCCGACTCGTATTTGCATCAGGGAACAGATTATGAAGGTTGAGAAAGGAGAAATTCAAGTGAAATCTCGAGTCCGAGGAGGGCTTATAGGGGCGCTAGTGGGGCTCCTTCCTCGCTTCGCCCCCCTTTCCTTTCTCATCCGTCGAGCGACAAGCAGAACCTCATGGGTGATTTTGTGATGAATCAGCAAAAAATCCCAAGACGAAGTCAGCGCGTGCTTTTGCATGAAGCTCTCTGTGATCACACATCGCCGCATTTTGATGTTGCACTTCATTACTCTTATTACTTTCATTCAGATATCGGTCATCCACTAGATTTGCTTTAAGGAAAATTGGCCCGGCACCAGTCCTTGAAATGAGAAGAATATTTATAAATTCCATTATTTACTCTGAAAATTGACGGGTCGGATGACAACAGTGGGCTGCGTCCGAGGTCGTGCATTTCTCTAAATCCATTAAGAAGATAAGTTTGAAAATCGTATACTCAAACCATTTGTCGAAATCTCAATTATCTTTCCTCAAGTCAAAAATCCCCAACCCAAGGTCCCAACGCCTTATGCCTCCCATTTGGCTCATACCCCACCCCCTGCGACTCCTCCACCCTCCTCAGCGTCTCCACCTCAATCCTCTTCCTCCACACCTCCTCATTCCCCAATGCTCCCAACCTCCCCTCGTAAACCTTCCACAAAATCGGCAAGATTTCCACATCCTGTACACAATAGTCCCACACTTCCTCCCTCAACGGCCGCTCCTCAAAAACCTCATACTTCCCTCCCCCTTCCGCTCCCAAGCCTTTCTCCGGCTTCCACAACTCCCACCCCCTCTCCTTCACCTCCTCCCACCTCTTCTTCTCCCCCAAAGACATCCCAGAGTCCCGCTTGATACATTTTGCTAAACTGCTAACAAGGCGTTTATGTGAGATAGAACCAGCACGGGAGCCTAACTCGAGGAGTTGGAGATCGATGATGCCGCGTAGGGAGATAGAGAAGTGGGAGTAGAGGGCGTCGGAGTCGTTGCGGATGTCGAAGAATACTTTTGCGGTGGTGGGTGATTCGAGGAGGGTTTTGAGGGTTGTGGGAGCGATGATGGAGGGGTCGGTGGGGGTAGAGGATAGGGTCATGAAGGCTTTAGCACCGAGGGTGTGAATGTCGATAAGATAGGTGGTAGAAAGTGGAAGGATGTGAAGGGTGAGCAGAGATATAGAGCCATGGCGGGAGAGATTGACGCCTTCGAGGTCGAGGTAGAGCGAAGGGATGGGCGAAGAGGGGAGGTTGGTGATAGTTGTTATTAGGGTGGCGAGAGCTTCAGTGGTATCGATGAAGTTCGGGGTCGAGGGAGACATGATAGATAGCACCGCGTGTAATGCCAGCTTCTCAAAGATAGCTCAGAGTGTCTTGGGAACGCCTGGTGATATAGAGGCTGGTCAGCCGAGAAATAAATGTATCAAGCTCAGAAACTCGATTTCTACGCTTGCTTTCTTCCAAAATATGCTGGATGAGTTTGCTGAGCGTCCAATTTGTGCCTTGGTACACTATATGCACAGGTTTCCATTCTCTGTGGAGCAAGCATTTGTTGCACAAGCCGTGAACATTATCAATTGCTAGTTCAACAATCACTTGAAAGTAACTAGCTTCCTCATCCTTTCTCTTAAGTCAAGCCGAATAATCCAAACAATCCAACTTTCGAATGAGCATAAGCCTAACGATGAAACACACCCAACACTAACCCCTGCTCAGCGGCCCTCCCCAACCCAGCGTAAGCGCCAGGCTCCAAACGCTCGCCTACCACCCCAAAATCAAGCGGCTACCTGCATAAACCCCCAATCCTCCCCTGCATTTCGTCTCCTCATTTGATACCGGCAATCTGGATACAGAGGCGCAGCTTCAAAATGCGCCTTGTTGCCTCCAAGTGGGCAGGGCCGGTGAGAATAAGAAGGCTTGGATTCCTCCCACTACCTCTAGTCCTGTTGTTTCCACGTAAAATGGTCAGAAGATTTGTTGTTTTCTTAGTTGCTTGCTTGGATTGGTAATTGTTAATTGCTATGGGGATTACGGTGTTGTATCCTGAGGAGGCGGATATTGATGTTAACCAGAATTTGGGCGTTGAGCACGTGACCCTTTCCATCATCTTGACGTTTGCGCGTTAGCATTGTGCTAATATTGAGAAGTATAATAGCAGTTCACGGACTAAGAGGGGATAGTTCTCGAACATGGACGACTACGGACGGGAAACACTTTTGGTTGAGAGATTTCCTCCCTAAGAGCTTGCCACAGGCGAGAATTATGACTTTTGGTTATGATGCACAACCAGTTTTTCAAGATTCTGTGGCAGATATCAAAGATCATGCTAGAGATTTGTTGGGATGTTTGATGGAGAAAAGAGAGTTTCGTAAAGACGTAAGTCGAATCATGTCTGTAGATTTTCCAAAGGAGTAAGACAACCTTGGTGGCAGCTGAAGATCTTGGACATTTGTTGTTGAACAATCAGAGCCATTACATAGAAGTTTATAGTGCTTCGTGCGGTCCTCTGAAAACCAATTCTTTCAGTCAATGTTATTGTCGCTGTTGTTTCTCTCATCATTTCAACTTAGTCTCCTCGTGTATCCGAACGCTAACCTGCGACTCAGCGACCATTGATATTTGTCGGACACTCACTAGGTGGTCTTGTTATCAAACAGGCAATACCTCCTATGCATCATCTTAGTTTAATAATGCTAACGCATATGCTGTAGGCACTTGTTTTCGCAAGCCGAGAAACCCATTTTAACCCCATTTTCCAGAGCGTGAGCGGAGTCATTTTCTTTGGAACCCCGCATCGAGGGAGTAGTATGGCCAACTGGGCAGCTACGCTTGCCCGAGTATTGAGCGAAATGACCATTAATCCACCACCTGAGTTGCTGAGATCTTTGAGGGAGGGTGGCGAGCGGTTGAGCACTCTTACCGACGAGTTCAAACAACTTCTCGAGATACGAGCTCTCAGCATTTTCAGCTTTTATGAGACAGTAACAATGAGATTTAAGAGGAATTTGGTAAGAGTCCCTCTAATGGCGCAGCTAAATCGTTTAATTCGAGACTTGTAGGTAGTGGACAGACAATCGGCGGTTTTGGCGTTGCCAGGTGAAACATTGACATACGAACATCAAATTCATGTTGGGGAAACACATCGAGGAATGTGCAGGTTTGCATCTGCAGAACATAAAACATATATGGACTTCGTCCAAAGTGTGAAAAGCATCCTCACGGGCGGAGACGGTGATGATGTGCAGAACGAGTTTTATGTGGTTCCACACCCTGTGAATACTCATTTCACCGGTCGCCAAGATATCCGCCAGCGTTTGTTCAATGATTTGATAAGAGATCGGCGTATGAACTCAAAAGAACAGCAAAGATATGTCCTCTACGGATTGGGAGGTTCAGGCAAGACGCAAGTGTGCTTAAAGTTTGTTGAAGATCATCGGCATAGGTATGAAAAAATTCACCGTCTTTCATTGTTAGATAGCAGAAACACACGTTGCTTGAATATCTCGGGAGATGAGAGAGAAGTGTAAAAAGTGCGCAAGAACCAAGCACTGATTCAATAACAGATTCTGGGGAGTGTTTTGGTTAGATGCGACCAGTGTTGAGACAGCCGAGGATAGTTTCTTAAGAATCGCTCACGAATGTCATCAAGAAGAAAATTTCGAGTCAATCAAAACCTGGCTCTCTAGAAAAGACAACTGGCTATTAATCATTGACAATGCAGACGATCCAGAACTTGAAATCTCGAGATTTCTGCCGATGGGTAATCGCGGTACGGTTCTCATTACAACTCGCAATCCAGATCTACGGCACTTGAGAACTTCTGACTGCTCATACCACGTCCAAGAAATGAGCGATAAAGATGCCACTGAACTGCTCCTTAAACTTGCTGCCATCGGGAATGGACATGGAGGCGACGACACCGCGAAAATCTCAGCTGCGAAAATTGTCAAAGCACTTGGCTATCTTGCTCTTGCGATCAATCAAGCGGGTGCAGTGATCGGGCAGGGGCTTTGCAGCCTGGATGGTTTCTGCGATGTATACTCGAAACAAAAGAAGGAATTGCTAGAGTCCGGCAGATCTCAGCCTCAGCCGGGTATAGAATACCGATATTCTGTATATACAACTTGGGAGATCTCGATCGGAAGGATTGAAAAAATGACCGAAAAACATGCGGCGCTTGCGTTGGAGCTTCTCCGACTGTTCTCTTTTATGCACTTTGATGGTATTAGTGAAAATATCTTCAAACGGGCTCGAGAAAGATACAGGAAAGGGAGCTCTTCTGTTATCATTTGCGACAGAAGCGTGTTATTCAAACTGATGCCATTGGAATGGAACCAAGTATTGATGGGCCAAGCTCTGGCTCTTCTCATTTCATTGTCGCTGGTCAGCGTCGATCACAATCGACAGATTTCAATGCACCCACTTGTGCATGAATGGTCCAGGGACCGAATTCCTGAAAAGGAACGACAGGAAGCTTGCTTAGTCGCCACTGTGATACTGGGGATGTCCGGAAGCCTGGATTACACACTTACCGATCAGCAACATCGCAGATTATTGCTTCCGCATATAGATGCTTGTCTTGCGTCCGGAAGCAGTAAGTTCCTTTCCGAAGGTCCAGACCTAGAAGAGCGATTATTCATCGCTCTCATATTTAGTACTGCCTATGACGAAATGTTACGTTGCGAAAAAGCTTTGGATCTCTGGTTGAATATCTTGAAACAGCTTCCACTAAATCATCTCTACAGGTTCCCGGTACTCTCACGAGTGGGGTCGACGCTCTTATCAATGCGCCGCTTTCGAGAATCTGCGGAGCACTTTAGATCCATGTTAAAAGAATCATCTGCAAGTGATAATAGGCAGGGGATGTTTGCAGCAATGTTCGGAATTGCCCACGCAATACATGAGCTTGGAGAGCATCAAAAAGCGGTGGATATGTGTAAAGATGCGATACTTAAGTAAGCATATGTCTAAAAACTTTGGTTTCTCAAATGTCAGGAGTGATGTGGCGTAAGAGAAGTGCATCTCCCGCATCTTTAAATTTATATGTGCTTTGCGTCTCCGTAATGTATAGTTATCATTGGATGACTAACTTTTTGCACTTGCAGATTTCAAGATTGTCTGGGAGCTGAAAGCCATGAGATATTATTCGCATTCGAGCTCATTAGCAAAGCTTATATTGCATTGGGACGACGAAAGGAGGCAATTAAAATACTCGAAAGCTCAACAGAAAGGCGCAAGAAAATATGGGGTCACCAGCACCCATATACGCTGTCTACCGTAACTTGGCTCGCAGTGGCGTACCAGGATATGGGCCAGTTCAAGAAGGCAAGACTGCTACAGGAAGAGACTGTGAATTTGATGGAGCGTGGCCTTGGAACAACTCATGCACATACAATCCTTGCTCGCAGTCAATTAGCCAATACCTACGTTAGGCGAGGTCCAAATATAATATCTACGAAGGCCATCGCGAAAAGGAAGGAAGCCCTTGAGAATCTGAGGCTAGTTTTGGGTGAAAAGGACCCAAGGACACTAGATTGCAAGGAGTTGCTTGCCGAGGACTTTTTCATAAGTGGCTCACTTGAAAAAGCAAGGAAGTTGCAGGAGAGTCTTCTGGTTGACATGTTTGAAATTTTCGGCGAAGAGCATGAACATACCCAAAGAAGTTTGAAATTTCTCGAGCAAATCCGGACATTGATTAGAATCAGGAGAGTACTGCATTGGTGGGTACCAGCGCAAATGTTGAAATGACAATTGAATAGTGATACAAGAACAGTGCAGCTACCACGACGAATTGTGAGGTGATCAGCTTGTGAAACACCACTTGAAAGCACAGATGTGACGTGTGATGAGGTTGTGGTGTGAGACTTGTGGATTAAGTAGCCGCCGGTGCAGCTGCGCTTCCATTGGGCTTTGCCACACTATATGCTTTTAGAAATTCAGGGTCATTACTCGTTTCTTCCTTCACCTACACCACATGGGTTAATTAACGTCGAGACATTTCAACAGAGTAAACTTACGATATCCAGGCCACCAACGAGCTCACCATCAACCCATAATTGTGGGAATGTTGGCCAGTCTGCGAACTCCTTCAATCCCTGCCTTACCTCATCGTCGGCCAGGATGTTGAAAAAGCCATACTTCACTGAATTCTCTCTCAATAGTGCAACAAGCTGTCTTGAAAACCCGCATTGTGGAGCGCTTGGTGTACCCTTCATGAATAACATTACAGGCGCGGCTTTAACCAGGTTCGTCAATCTCTCATGTAAGTCCTCTTTGTTCTCCTTGATCTCACTCGATGAAGACTGAGGTGCAGTAGCTGGGTCACTAAAAGTAGGAGCGTAACTGCTAAGGTTCTTTGCACCAGCTTCGCTGCTGACTGCTGCACTCGGTCCATTGTTTCCAGAGGCCGGTGCCTTTGCATGCTTTTCAATAGCTGCTCGTACTCTTGTGGCATCGCTTCCGCTAACCGTCTCGAGTACTTGCTTGTTGCGGGTGAGGACGAGGTAAGGGACGGCTGTGACGTTGAAGGAATCGCTGACGTCTATAACCTCTTCGGCATTCATAGAAACCCATGATGTTGACAGAGGTTCGGTGACAGGATAGGATGAGGCGAGGGTTTGCAATACAGTGGTCATGTTCTTGCAAGCTGAGAGGCATTAGCGCTGTATGCCGTGATTTATATTGCAGGGCAAGAAACACGAGTATCCAAACCCCTCAGTCTCCGTTGAAGAAATATATGACTTACGAGCTGCCCATGGAGCGTGGAAATATATCACTTGCAAAGTCGTTGAAGGGAGGGTTGAGGCGTGCTGGTTCCAATCTTCCTCGGTGGTGATCTCCTTAAGTGTCGACATTCTGAACGATTCGATATAGGCGGAATACGTGTAGGGAGAATGGGGCCTTAAAGAGCCTCGAGAAGTAGAAATTCGTTAGGCGCAACTCTCGCAGTTGCTGATTACTTATCGGCTTATCTGATGTTGCAGGGTCGGCGAGGCAAACTGCCCGGAGACAGGCGCAGAACGTGAACTGAAATGTGTATGATTTTTCGTTGGGATGGGTCTTTCTCAAAGGCCTCGCATCAGAAAAGGGGGTCAGTCGCACGGCGAAAGGAAGTCGTTGAAGAAGTAAACAATTATTAATGTCTTTTTTTTTTGGAGAAGTCGAAATATTTTGGAGTCTGTAATCAGATCACGCTAACCCGATCGCGTCATTAATTGGAAAAGTCACATGTGGAAAGCTTGAATTAAGGTATGCTTCTTTCTTTTTCGAATCATTTAGAGTCTAGAACAACTTTGATTGTCTTGTTAGGACAAGTAATTTGGGTGTAGGAACTCGGGATATAAATGGTCTGCTTCAAGATTAGGGGAAATAAGCTTTGAGGAAAGAAAATGAAGCTTTTTATAGTGAGAAGGACGGCAAGCCTACTGTGTCACTGCTTTCTTTTCATTCGAAACTTGGTGCTCGGCAGATGTGGCTGATGAGCCAGACCAAGGCAGACGCCAAAATGGAAGGAGGCTATGCATCTTTTTCAACCGCTACCTGTGACACAAGCTGAAACTGACGACCACGGCCGCGCATCTGCTGAGCCTTCTTCATGATCAAGGGCCATCATTGCTGGCGCCGAAGAGCGAATCATCAGTCCCGAATCAATTCATCTCCCCCTCAAATCCGGGCTATAGATAGTTTCTGCATCCAAGCCTGATATCCACTTGATTTGTGGCGTAGTCTGCTCGTTGACTCGTAGTTCGTCCGCGAATCTTTCGCCCTACTACAAAACCGATCCGACACCCCAGTGCTCCTTGGCGTCTCGTAATTCTTCAGACAACGACAACTTCTTTCAAACACATCCATCAACAACTTTTTAATCAAAACATCATATCATCGAGTCCCTTTCAATTCTAGGTAATTGCGCCTTGTCTCCCGCAATTGATGGCCAAGCTGATCGCCTGACAGTCATGTCGAACCAGCAGTACTACGGTGGTGGACCACCACAAGGAGGCTATCCTGGACAACCGCAGGTAAAACTTCGAAGCAGCAAATATTGGCGCTATGAATACTGACGCTTTGTAGCCAGCGTACTATCCGAATCAAGGCGGTTATCCCCAGCAAGGTGGCTACCCTCAGCCAGGTGGCTATCCTCAGCAGGTTTGGGAACCCAATTCCAGCTTCTTCCTAGTTTCTGCTAACTCCATTGACCCAGATGAACTATGGACAAAACCAAAATCAAAACCAAAACCAAAACCAAATTCCAACCCAGAACCCAAGAAAATCCCAAGGAGGTGGTTGTCTAACGTATGCAATAATCATGATTCTCAAGAGAAAATTGGCATTTCTAACCTTTTAAGTGCTTGTCTCGCGATGTTGTGCTGCTGCTGTGTCGCTGAAGAGGGATGCGAAGCTTGTGCCGGTAAGTTTAACGAAGGACGATGTGAACATTCCGGGCTAAAAGATTTCTCTCCATAGACTGTGCGGAATGCGCCGAAGGCTGCTGCTAAAGAACTCACCGACCCCTCAAATGTACACAAAGCGAGTAGAACGAATGGTGAAAATAATTTGCACATGATTTGCTGTAGGAATGGAAAGCGATATGGATGGGATTGGGGGTTAAGCTCCGCAGCGAGAGACATGGAATGCAATGCTTTTTACTTTACGGTCTTACTGCACACTGGTTTAATACTTCTTTGCCTTTGGTCTTTGAAAGTTCCATTGGGATTAGCAGTCAGTCTATAATTCGATGATCTCCTTTGCCATGTTGAAGAGCCTGTGCTTCTCTGTGATAAGTGTAATATCTCATTTCTTCTCTGCAAATCTTGTGTCTCCAGGAACTCCGAGGATAAGCTCAAAAGGAACTAGGAACCCGGAACCCGATCTCGCTCTCCAATTTTTTCAATGTCAGTAGCTCATGCAGTCAAAACCCTTGCAAGATGGCAATACAAGCTTCGAAGACCTTTGCTACTATCCGCCACTCCAATATGTCCAATGCCCCAATCACCACAATGCTCTTCCCCGAATGCTCACGAACATCTTAGTTTTTCGAGTCATACCAAAAACGGGCCACCGGTCACAGCTCAATCTATCTTACTCCGTAAAAGTTTTGAATAAGAGTGAAAGTAAACAATTTATCTGAATATGGCAAACACGAAATACCCAAACACCAGACCACGTATCGATATGATCGCTTCAACCACCCCTGCTTGATCTACCGGCCCGTAGCCTTGTGGAGGACACGGGAGAAAAGCTCTGCATTTTAAAAGATATACGAAAGCGCAAATGCTAAATATGGGGCCTAAGAAAAATACTCTTGAGCGCTGGCGCTAGATATGAGAGCTATTATCGAAATAGAAGATGCCTGCCCCCACACTACATAATTACATCACAAGAGCAACTTAGATACGTATGTCTTTCTCACCTCAGAGATTAATCACAATAAACAACCACCACATCACGAACTAAAGTAACAATCAAAAAGGAGTTCAACAAAAGTAAGCTTTCAATGGATACTTCGCTTTTATTGCCATAGGTTACCGCTACCTACAGATCTACGCTGCGCTTCATTCATGTCGACCCATTCATTCATTCATTCATCAAGTTGTACATAATTGGCCGGGAAAAGACCTGATTTGCCTTGATAGTGACCAAACCACCAATCTTCATCAGGAAATTCCTGTTTTCAGTCAGTATACCACATTTAAACATATCTTTTGAAGGGACGAGGGTCTTACAAGTCCAGTAATCGTGGCATCTTCAGGGAAGCTTAGTTCGTTGTCCTCCGCAGCTTCGTAATCATAGATGGCTTTAGCAGTTGGTCCAGCTGGTGCCGCTGGTGCGGCAGCAGGTCGAGGAGCAGGCGGTGGTTGATGGATGACGGGTTCTTCTTCCTCAACGAGCTCAACGTAGTTGCTTGGGAACAAGCCGCTATCGCCCTTGGAGTTTGTACCCATCCACCAATCCTCGTCTACCATCTCAATATTCGTGACATATTGACCTTCGACAAGCTCCAATTCGTTGTCTTCTGCTTTCTCGTAATCGTATTGGACTAATGCGCGCTTGCCGCTGGCATTACTACTTTGATTTGTTGACGCGGCGTTCTGTCCGAATGATGCCTCAGCCACTGCTGCTCCTGCACCGCGAGCTGGGTCGTGTCCTGCAGGCTCTTCCGTGAGATCTTCTTCATGAGGCACATTGCGTCCTATGGCCTGTGTGGGAAGGGCTGGGGGTAAGTTGCGTTCTTCGGGAGCTTGGATCTCTGGTTCCTTGCTTCGTGCAACAGGCATGGCAATTCTTACTGGAGAAGATTCGCGTTCTGGAGATTCTGGGGTGGGGCTGCGCTGTACTGGTGGAGGAGGAGGGATATTTGGGCGGTCGTACTCTTCATCTTCATCTGGCCGCGGTCGAGTTGGCAGACCAGGCATAGGAACACCCACGGGCCTAGATGAAGTGTTAATAGGCGGAGGGGGAGGTGATTGATCGCCAGTTGTAGCTCTTGCAATGCTGGGTGCGCCCATGGGTGCTCCTCCCTTGAAGCGATCTCTCAACGCACCAATTCCACCAGCTGGTGAAGCAGGGGCCTCCGCCTGCTCATGATCTTCTTCTCCTGTCCGATGTTGGCCAATGCTACCCGTACCAGACCGTCCTGTGGTTGTTGTAGCCACTGGGGCCCATGATTTTCCAGCGTAACCACTTTTCCATTCCCCACCACCACTAGTCTGGCTGGGAATAGGTGAGGTGATGCTTGGCGCATGGTCACCGGCTCCACTGACACCTCTCTGCCGTGCCTTCTTCTCAGCCCAGATCTGAGCGGGGGTTTTGCCACCTTCGTCCGCAAATGTTCTGCTCGCTGCACCGATGGGAGGTGAAGCTACTGTTGCAGGTGCAGACTGTAACCCAAAAGCACCAGGAGTAGGTGCTTTTGTGCCTGTAAAAGCTGCGCTGGAACCGAATTTGTTGGCCACTTTAGGCTTTGGTAAGGACGTAAGCCGTTCAGGTTGAGAAAAGGCCGAAGACCTCTCAGCAAGGGACTTAGGATCATCACTAGTATTGCTTGCACCAGAGGCTCCTGTCGCAGCGGGTGACAATTGTCGAGCGCCATCGTCAGACGGCTTTTGTGCTCGTGCTCTGATAGCAGCAATGTCGACTTTACCAACCGGTTCGTAAGCACCTTTTACAACTGTGGGCCGGTCGTCTGCTTTCTTCTGAGCCTGGGCTCGAATAGCAGCAATGTCAACCTTTCCAATTGGTTGATAGCCCCCTTTCACAACATCACCTGCATCATCGTCTCGACCACCACCATTGAATCTCGAAGGCTCTGGCTTTTGTTTCGTCAACTCCGCCATGTTTACTTTTGTCGGTTGATACGCGGGTTGGACTTTTTCAAGCTGGGATCGTACTACAGGGGGTGCATCTGCTCCCCAGCCATCTTCATCCACGTTCGCATCATTATGACCTGGTCTTACTCTTGAGCTCGCCAAAGGATTAAACCCTGATGTACCGCTCGATCGTGTGGGATTAAAAGCCGGTTTGGACGCAGATGGGGGTGGGGGGCCTGAAGAGGAAGGAGGGGCAGTAGACCCGGAAGAGTACTTCGCCCCTGAGGCGTCCGCAACCTTTTGAACAATGCTTTCTGGGGTAAGATCGCGGTCAGACCGTGCGGTTATCTGGACATGATATCCCTAGAGGATGTTAGCAAATGAATCAAAGTCTGGTTGGAAAGGGATACTGACTTGGCAGATCTTGGACACTGCATTCAGATGACTTGTGAAGTAACCTTTAGTTCTTTCAGGCACACCTTCTCCACACTGTTGTTTGTGTCAGCCACAAATTCACGTTCCTCTTTGGTCCTTGCTACTCACCCATCCAATCATAACATATTTTGGTAAAGTAGTGTTTGGGTCCTTGACTTTAACGAATGCAAATTGTACACGACCTTCTGAGAAGTCCTCGATCAAATCAATAAGCTCCCCCTCTATTAGTTTCCTTGTGTCAGCAGACGTGTAGAAACCCATGTCCCGTACCCAAAATATAATCACATACCTCCAGTACTCTGGACCTTCAGCACGCTCTCCTTTCCACCAGTATCTTGTTGGAAGGCATTTACGAGTGGGGCAGAGACTGAGAATAGGGCCCATTGTCCATAGGTCTGAGAACTTGCCGCAGGTCCGGAGGGGGCAGCTGAATTGACAACACCTTGGTAGGAAGATTTTATTGACGGTCCATTCGTAGAGGTATTTAATGAGGCCATTGTGAAGAGGAGTTGGGCTGGAAAATAGGAAAGTAATGTTTCTAGTATTCGCTGCCTCGCAAGCTCGCTTTGCGTTGCCCGCGTCATTTCTTCATTGAAAACTAGTTTCATTTGGGGCCTCAGGCACCATGGTAAACTTTTCCGCCCTGCGAAGTCCCGCGAAATCATACCCAATCGTTCTCGTTCGCCCTCTACAGCCTCAAATTTCTACTTCATTCGACCAGAGAAGTACAAAAAGTCAGCTACCACGCCTTCTCGAGACCTCTTTTCTCTTTCACGTCACTCTGTTTTACGCCCTCAGCAGTGACTCTCGTCTCTGCTCTTCACTTTCATTGCGATTCAGCAGTTCTGTCGCAAACAAAACGCTGATTTTGCGCGCATGACGCCAGCAGTGTCCTTTTTTTCTGTTCAGACCAGTCTGGCGCGTCCCCCGCTCCAATATCTCCCTCATCATTTGTACTGTGATCGCAAAGTCATTTTTACAACTGATAGTTTCCTTGTTGTCTTCTCTTCTTGCTTGGTATTGTGTGGAGCCTAACCCGCGCCAACTTGTCTGGTACAAATCGTTTCGGTGAGCCACCATGGATACACCAGGCAGCGATATGTCCACGGATAGTACAGATTCATCTGTATCAGATTCCTCCTCTGATGAATCGAGCCTTGCACAGTCTATCCCGAATACAAGCGAAGCCCCAATCCCGATACCTATGGGGTCGAACCCGGCAATCGACGACGATTCTGCGTCGGATATCTCCATGTCTGCTGAGACAGATGACGAGGACAACGAAGCTCTAAACACATCTGCCATACAAGTAAATTCAGACATGCACATTTCGGAACAGCCATCCCTATCGGTCCCGTCGGACCCACAGAAGGATACATCCAATAAACGAAAACACTCAGATTCCAGGGAAGCGACTGCAAATGGCCATGAGTCCAACGGACTATTGCAAGACGTTCGGAAACGCCAAAAGCCAGATGATACCGTTGGAAATCTTGGGACCATTGAGGGCCATTTGCGTCAAGATAAATACTTTTTGCCAGCTGAAATTTGGCACCATGTCTTTACTTTTATACCTCCAAAAAGATTAGGACTTCTGTTGCGAGTCAACAGATCCTTTAATGCATCTCTTGATCCTTCTTCTTCCGAACATTCCGTTGTTGCTCTTTCCCAATCAGCTGTCCAGCTTTTAAAACCTGATGCCATTTGGCGAGCCTCCAGACGGCTTTTTTGGCCTGGGATGCCTGCTCCTCTTAATGGAAAATCCGAACTTGATATGTGGAAATTGGCTTGCTCCACCTCATGCCAATTTTGCGGAAAGAAGAAGGAACCAAATACTGCTCCATTGGATCAATGGCATCCCGGCCCAGGTGAAAATGGGGTTATTCCAATATGGCCCTTCGGAATTCGTGCATGCGGCCCTTGCCTCGAAAAACGGACTTTAAAGGTAGATCATAGAATTTCTGGCCTTGATTCTCGTTCATCACTAATTTCACGATAGGAAATCGACCTTCTGTTGTCATCTTCATTCGCGTCCCCGCTCGTGACTGCCTTGCCATCGGTCTTCCTCAATGGATTGCACGTAATATCTCTATCTGCTTTACAAAACGGGCAGCCACCACCTACAGTTCAAATTTCCAAAAACTTCTTCCAGCCACAAGTTGAAGATATAAATCGCGAATTCATGGAAGTTCAAGCCATGGGGGCTGCCACCTCGGAGGAGTGGCTGAAGGGGCTTGATACTCGGGGTAAGGAAAGGAGAAGCGATGCAGCACGCTGGGAGAAATGGGAGATTAGTGGTGGTGTTGCACGGATGCGTAGTACAGAACCCCATGAGGCCGGCGGAGTGGTCACGAATACAAACGGCTTCATACCAACAACAATCGCAACGAAACTTGCGCAAATCCCAGCATCGGCTAATAGCCACCTTCCAGTCTCTCAGGGTTATGCACCAGGAACTCAACCCCCAACGCAAGCTGTTCAACCCATTCACACAAACTTCCGTGAGTGCCGTGATGTTATTCCTAGCACGATACATCCCATAGATTTCTTACTAAATCTTGGAATATGTAGAAACCAATACCCCCACTCGATTCGACTCTCCTTCACAAAATGGATTTGCGGGATATCCCCCTCGTACTTACCCACAAGCAAGACACGAAAGAACAAAAGAAGAAGTCGTCGAATTGAAAGCAGCTCGACGATCCGAAATTGAGCGACGAAGCATGTTACTCGATCCACCGCTAACAGCTGGCGTTCTAGCACATATGGCCTCATTTCAGGCCGCTATTCAGATCATTCAGCCTCTGACTGATAGTGCATGGGAAGTATTAAAGCCAAGACTGCTATCACAGCGGGAAGATGCTGAGCAAAGAGAAAATGAGCGACTTGCTCAGGCCCGGATACTTCAAGAGCAACTCACTAACCTCCAGGGTCAGCTCAAACCTGAATCTAAGGACCTTCTCGACCGAGATTGGGATGACCAAGCCCCTCTTCGCGCCCGGATTGGTGGGTATGCCGATGAGACCATCCGAGATGCCTGGGGCGGTGGTGAAAAGGTCTCCAGGGACAATTCCTCGGCATTTGCAGCGGAAGTCTTGATCTACGTTCGCAAGAGATTTTATGCTGAGGTCGCCAAAGATGAAGCTGCTGTTCGTGCCACTGGTCGGGAACCGCAAATGGATCCTCCTGATGGTCCTTTTACCAAGAAACTTACTTTGGAGAACATGAAGTGGGTCTTTGATACCAAGATCAAACCCCTCACAGAGCAATATCGTAAGGAACTTTTCCTATGCAATGATTGCGACACCAATTTCAAGTTCTATGGCTTTGAAGGCGTTATCCAGCATTATGCAGCAAAGCATACCAATGCGCTCAGTAATGGTAGCGTAGTCGTCCATTGGAAGGCAGAATGGCCAGAATACCCTCCATTCAATCCGGAACCTCCTTCTGGTAAGAATTCATATTATGCTGCGGCACCAAGTGCCAGCGTTCCCTATACCGCTCCTGTACCGCAGCAATCCTATGGTTATAATGGGTATCAGCCACCACCTGTCACTGCTCCTATGCACGTTTCCAATCCACATGGCTATCAGGAGAGTCCCGGGCCTTACTATGGCAATCCCCAATTTGGAGATCAGTATGCTGGACCCCAAAACGGACCATATGCTCCTCCATCGGCTTATCCTGACGGTTCGCAGAGCTACCCAGCTCAACAGTATTCTGCTCCTCCTCCCACTGTTAGTAATATTGGATACAGTGAACAAAATCAAGAGTATTCCCAGCAAGGATATGGTGCTCAGTACCCTTCAACAACTCAGAGCTATTACACTTCTCCTCATCCCAGCCAGCTATACCCTGCTTCTGCTCCTGATAGTGTCGGCCAGCAAGTACCCTATGCTCCTTCTAGCGGTCAATACGATTATTCCTATGACCAGCCAGCTGCTCCTCACCCTAGCCAGTTTCCACCTGCGCCGCCTAAGACCGAAGAATACAAAGCTCAACTTCAAGAAATTGCTAAAAATGCACGAAATGTTTGGGATTCCATCAATGGGCTAAAAGACATCCCTGGAAGTGTCAAAGTCTGTACTATTATTTATCATGTATTGAAGAATTCGAGGGCCAACTTCCAAGAAGATCCACCTCTCTCAATGATTGCCGATGGACTTTCCAACAATAAGGATATGCGAAAAGTACGGAACATCAATGGACTTTTGTGTAGAGCATGCAGCCTAGGCTTGCCGGGAGCATCGTCTGCTCCGCAGAAAAAGCATTTCTCTTTTCCCCAGCTTGTCAATCACTTCCTTTTTATCCATGAACAAGGAGTTTCTCAAAATGGCGGCCAGGTTCCTGATTGGACGAAGGATATGATTGAACTCCCAGATTTGTCTCGATTAACCTCAATCATCAACACTCCTGGGACGAGTGATCAAAAGTTCAAATTGATCGTCGAAGCATTACCAGAAATTTTCGCGGCTCCCCAGCAAAGCCTGGATGACGGAGATCGTACAGACCAAAACGGCGCCTACGGACCTTCTAGAGATCTTGATGCTTACGGTCTTGCACCGTCCCAAGATAACCACGAGAAATACTACTCTACCATTGGCGATAGCAGACTATCCGAGTCTGACAGTGTTCCATACGACAATGATCAATATGACCCTCGCAACCCTCGCGATCCGAGAGAGCTACCAATGACAGAAGCGCCTAAGCCTAGAGTACTACGACGTGCTGAAGACTACTATCCAGCGACCTACCAAGATCGCCCTGAACGTTCCTTCATTGAACAGAGGCCTGCTACACCTCAGAAGAGGCTCAGTGATGGCTATAGCCGCGTGATCATCCGTGAAGAACCTCCCTTGTACTTGGATACGCAGCCTCGCTATCGAGTTGAGGATGAGAACGAGTACAGGGTACGACGCAAGCCGGTGTCCTATGATGATCCGGATCACACCTTTGCAGGGCGAGATTATAAGGATTTGAATATACAGACGTACCACTCAAATCGTAACGAGGCTCCTATTATGCCTACGCAGAATGCGCCCTCTCAAGACATGCGCCATGCTCCAGCTGGGGATACTGCCGCTGAACAGAACCGTATTTTCGAAGTCGTAGCACAGATTTCCCAACAGGCCAAGCAAGCTCGGGAAAGGCAGCCTGCCAAAGCAGAACCTGCCGATGGTGGATCGGAAGATGGGGAACTGCAAGGCACCTCAAATTTGAAGTTTGAAAGTGGTCGCATACAATCCTCTACTGAGGCTAGTCATGCTGCCGACCAATTCCTCAGTCAATTCGTACCTGGAGAACCAAGTGAGCCTATCGCGAAGGAAAGCAGCGACTCGCATGAACGCCTTGTTAGACTCGAGCCTGAACGGATTGAGAGTTTACAGCGCGTCTATGAACCCCCATCACAAGAGCGTCGTCCACACGATATGTATGATGATAATGAGCGCATCATTAGCAATCGCGGTCGTCCTGTCACCTCAATAGTCGATGATCCTGCATCTAATGGATATATCGTTCGCGGCAGAACCCCGCTAGCAAGACAAGCTCGTGTAGCGTATAATGAACGATACGTTACTTCAGCTCCTGAACGAGCCGTAGCAAGAGAACGCTCTCCAGAGTTGGTCGATCGCAGATTTAAGCTGAATGATGTTGTCTACCGAGATGAGAGACAAAGTAGTCATGGAATGCACCGAACACCCAGCAGATATGCTCGGTATGAAAGTGTGCGACTCGAGAACGATCGTGCGCGTTCACGGTCCCCAGTATACGTTAAAGTTGGCCCACAGCCTGGGCAATATCGCGAGCGAAGTCTCGAACCCCACCCCTCACATCAAGAGCCTATCTATCGAACGCGAACACCTCAAGCTCCCCCGGAAGAGCTTACTTACGAGCGAGCGCCACGTCAGGAGTATTACCGCGTATATGCTGATGAGCCTCGACCACGTCACGTATATGTTGATGAACCAAGGCCACGGCAACCTCAGTATGCTGAAGCATTTGAGTACGTCAAGGTATCTGATCCTCGGGGTGATTACATGATTCGCAGACCAGTTCGTCGAGAACCCGAGGCGATCTATGCCACCTACGAAAGCAAACCTTACTCTCAAGCTCCAGTATACGAGTCTCGCGCTGCCGTTTCTCGCTCAGATCCAGCTTACTACGAAGAGTATGATCCTCGACACCCAGAGCCTCCTCCAGCAGCTGCAACAGTTCGTCAAACCAGGTATCAATGATAGAACTCGAGAAAGGGGTTTCTTTTCGCAATTTTTTCTCCTTTCTATGTACAACATCAGATGCAACGCTTGTTCTTCTCTGCTTTATGCAAGTTAGTAGCAGGTCTCGCAATTTTCAAGCGTTTTTTATGGTGGCTTTCCTTGATTAGCTGGAGCACAACAATTTGGCGTTATACGATCAAGCACATTGTATAGTGTAGCATGGTGTTTGGTCTTCTTTTCCTCACTCTGTACAAAGATGCGTTTTCCTTGATTATCTTGGTGGATCTTTGAATCACCATACCCGGAGGCAAAAGTAAGGGGTAATGGAGTTATTGCATGGCAGAGCACCTAGAAGGTCGGAAAGAGAGCTCCTTTTCGATTTGCGTCGAGTTATCCTCTACAAGGCTGTATATTAGATAATAATACACTCATGAAAATAAGATTTCCAAGCCTGCTTCTTGGTTAGATATTCGATCTTCCATAGGAGTATAGCGCAATTACTGATATGGTTACTACAAAGGTGTAGGTGAGATGATGAAGTATTGTAATTTTCTTCTGTATCTCACGACTCTACGAGCTCTATTCCTGACTGATTGCCCATTGAAACTCTCTGCCCCACAGAAACCCATCTATAATTGCCTACTCCTCCGCATATTCCCCTCACCCAAGAGAATCCAATCTCCCTGATCTCTATTCTTCTAAATCCAACCAACCATCCATCCCCCCATCAACACCCGCGCACCTCTCTAATCCCACCACGTCTATCGTCTCGTCTCTCGCCTCTCAACCCGTCAACAATACTTCTCGTCTCGAAGATAAAATTAGATTCGTGCGTCAAAGAAACGCACGTTCGTAAAAATAGCTAAGATTACCTTACCTGACGCCCGTTCGCATGTACCTATTTCGTTTCAGAACATGGAAGGTGCAAGATGTCTCGAAATATCATTTATGCTGATTTATTTGGGAAATTGATAGATCTGCTTATATGCAATATGCGATATACGATATTGGATGTTTGTTTGGATTTAGCTGGGAATGGGGGGTTTTGTATAGGGAAGGTGAGGTATGTGCTGGATGGCTTTTGGTTGAACGGCGGGGAGGGGGTGGAGGTTGTGATGTTATAATGTTGTGTGGGGTTAGGATGGGAGGGAGATGGTGAGGTTTGGGTGGTGTTTTATGGTTGCATATTTGCTTTTTATCTTCTATAGCTGTATATGTAATTGATGAGTCTTGGTATGAGGATGGAATGGCTTTGGTGCAGTGTCATGGATGTCAAGTCGGGTTTTAACATCTGATATGTATTTATTCTGGATCATATTGATTCCTGGGTTATTCTAGCTACCAACTCGCAAGCAATGGAGACGGGACCTGTAGACCGATAGCAGAGCTCTGCTACGGCAACTCCAGGACGCGTATGTACCTACATGCACCGCATTCCATCTCCCCTAATGAACGGCAAGTATGTAAGCATCATCCGATTCCCTCCCTCACAATTCTCCAACAACCTCATATTGACCCACCCATATCCCAAAGCGTCCATGATCTCATGCAAAGACCCATCGAAGCCCAGAGCGTCAATCAGTCAGGCACGGCTACAAGAAGATGATTCGATGACTTCTTCCCGTCTCGTTCCTGCATCTGTCAGCAACGTGGAACCGGGATGATACTCGTGCTCTCGATGAAAAATCTTTCGATGAGGTGGTGCTTCTTCGGGAGTGAACACGGGTGGCTGCGCGTAAAATGCCCGATGGCTGAAGACGTTATGTTGCTTTCCGAGAGGCCTCGAACTCGATGGCTAGAGACCGTTGGGTTCGCGTGAGGGAGAAGAAGTGATTGGGAGTGCGGTGGGGAGGATTTCATGGTGTCTTTTGAAGTAGGAGAGTATGAAAGAGGGAATATGTAGTACTGATAGGTTTGAAGGCAGATAATCAGAAGGAAATTACAACGACTAAAGATGAAGCAGAAAATCCACACACGCACGGTGCACCTCTCCACATTCCCCAAAACCATGGTACAGTCTAAGCGTTCAATAGTGGAGTTCTGTGCATCGTGATGGGAACGCTTGCCTGGTGGGCCTGATGGGCCTGATAGCATGAGACTAAAATGCTCCTAGAGAAACTCAACGGGTATGTACATCATTCGTGGATCAACAACGGTCAACGGCCGGAGCCCGGACTGGCTCTTGACTCAAGTGTCTTTCATGACTCAGGGGTAGAGAGTGGGAGGAAATGACCATAGTTGTCAAGTGACACAGTCTCAGGCCTTGCCTATCGACGATAAGAAGCGGCCCAGGTGGGAGAAGCACCGGAACCCTCTGACATCTTTGTCCAGGATGTAAAATGGAAATCAAGATCTAGTCCAAATCTCAGTCCGAGGTTTATCTCTAGTTCAACAAGAATTGGGTCAGGTGCCACTCTTGACTGAGATCCCCGTTGATGATCCAAGATTCCCGATTTCTTGAAGCAAAAGCTGAGATATCTCGGGGAAAGGTCTTAGATAACGGTCTTGACCAAGTAAATGGATTTGTATCGGCTGACACCCATATACAGCGAACCCTTGTCGGTGGAGGACAGTGTGCCCAGATCGGTCCGCGATCGCTGCAGAAGTGTAGCAGATCTCTTTACCACTTAAATGCCGGTACTTGGGTAGATCTAAACTTCGAACAACTCCGATTCTTTGTGCTTAAAGAATGATTTATCACCGAAGATTCTTTCTCTCATTTGCATAAGAGAAAGATATTCAGTCATACCTCATCTCGCGCAGTTCTGCAATCCACCAAACAGAATGCACCTACTACCCTACCCCCACAGATAGTGCAACCTTGACTTGATGATTTGTGCCCAAAAACAGGCCATCTAGACGCATAGCCACGCTTATAGCCGCCCCCAAAGACATCTCCTCAAGATAGAACTGCTTAGTCCTTGGACGGCATCAATATATTTTCGTTAGATGTGGTGCATTTTCGTCGAGACTTGATTCGCGGAGAGTTTGATGCCCTTGCTCAGAAACATCCCAAGGGGTTCCCTGGTTCAGCAGCAATACAACCGACATGCAAGTATCCATGATCACCCGCGGAACTCTGCCTTCCCATATGACTTTGGGAAAAATTCAGACTAAATTTCCAACGATGCCCGCCACTAAGCTGTTCAAGTGTCATACTGGGGTTCTAGTCCAAAGGTGTGGCCGTGCATTGCGCTGGAAAGAAGCCTGGCAAGGAATTGCCTGTTACCAACGGTCCCGAGCAAAATGGCGGGCCGGGTGCTGGAATGATCAGAGTTTCAGCATGCTTTCCCGCGGGGGGGTTCAACTGACTTTCATGAGTCTGAGCCCATGTAATTCATACCTGAATTGTCGTGAAAGAGGGCTCCAACATTGTTATCCCTCGAGTTTCTACATTTCAAGACCCTAGATCTTGAATCTAGAATTGATACGGCACAGCCATCGGCACCTTTCTACTCACGGCTAAATTGATTTTATGCATCGACTGTGCATAAAAGTTGTGATAGGCGATGCATGATCTGTATTCGTACAAGCGCAGAACTCGACTTTTCCGCCACTGACGCCGCCTTTGGCCCTTGATTATTCTTTTTTTTTTTTTTTTTTTTTTTTTTTTTTTTTTTTT
>Ga0182030_10005327_pt1 | contig 27344 bp, 27 predicted proteins | sample 812S3MmetaG_FD_121299 | JGI IMG/M metagenome (GOLD analysis project Ga0182030, IMG submission 121299) | Permafrost microbial communities from Stordalen Mire, Sweden - 812S3M metaG (Illumina Assembly) | ecosystem: Environmental > Terrestrial > Soil > Wetlands > Permafrost | place: Sweden... | reverse complement strand
CTTGCCCGACTTTTGACGTCCTTCGCGTGTCGAGTGATCCTCGGGTCGAGCCCGAGGATGACGGCAAGAGGGGCATTTTCCTCTCGCGGCGCTTAACTTGATGCCTATGCGGCTCGACCCGGCCATCTCTCGCCGCGAAATCCGTGATGCGACAGATCACCGGGTCGAGCCCGGTGATGACGAGAAGAGGTCGATGCCCTTTCCGGTTACCGACCCTGCTTCCACGCCTCGTAACGCGCCTTGTTCTCCGCGTTCGGCGGATACAGGCCCGGCAGCGAGGCCCCGTTGTTCACCTCGGTCATGATCCAGGCCTCCTGGCGTTCCTGTTCCGCCGCCTCGGCGGCGACGGCATCGACCAGAGCGGCCGGTACGACCACCGCGCCGTCATCGTCCACCACGACCAGGTCGTCCGGAAACACCGCGACGCCGCCGCAACCGATCGGTTCGTTCCATCCCACGAACGTCAGCCCGGCGACCGAGGCCGGCGCGGCGACTCCCTGGCACCACACCGGCAACCCGGTGCCCAACACGCCCGCCACGTCGCGCACCACGCCGTCGGTGATCAGCGCCGACACGCCGCGCTTCGCCATCCGCGCGCACAGGATGTCGCCGAAAATCCCGGCATCGGTGACGCCCATCGCATCGACCACGGCGATGCAGCCTTCCGGCATCGCCTCGATCGCCGAGCGAGTGGAGATCGGGCTCGACCACGACGCGGGCGTCGCCAGATCTTCCCGAGATGGCACGAACCGCAACGTGAAAGCGCGGCCGATCTGCCGTGCCTGCGGTGACCTTATGGGCTTCGTCCCGCGCATCCACACATTGCGCAGCCCCTTCTTCAGCAGGACCGTGGTGATGGTCGCGGTGGACACGCCGTCAAACGCTTTGGCGAGGGCGGGATCGATGGTCATGGCAAGGGTTCCGGCTGTTGGAAGCGATGCCGGATTGTGCGACCGAACCGCGCCCGAGGCCAAGGGGGGAGGCAGTAGGGCCTCCGTTACGCCGCCTCCAGCACCTCATGCATTTTCGCCGCGATCTGCCCCAGCGTGAACGGCTTGGCGATGAAATGCACCCCGGCGTCCAGCTTGCCGCTATGCACCACGGCGTCACGCGTGAACCCAGTCGTGTACAGCACCTTCATATCCGGCCGCCGCCGCGATACCTCGGCCGCGAGTTGCCGTCCATTGGTCTCCGGCATCACGATATCGGTGAACAGCACCTCGGCCTCCGGATGCCGCTCCAGCATCGCCAGCGCGGCCGTCCCGCCATTCGCGTGGATGACGGTGTATCCCAGTTCCCGCAGCGAAAGGACGGTCATTTCGCTGACTCGCGCGTCGTCCTCCACGACGAGGATCAGATGCCGCGCGTTGTCCTGGCGCGCCTCGGGCCAGGTCTCTTCGGCCGCGGACCGCGCCACCTGCCCGCTCGCCGCGTCGAACAGCCGCGGCAAATACATTTTGACCGTCGTGCCATGCCCAGGCTCGGAGTAGATTTTAATATGGCCGCCGGATTGCTTGATGAAGCCGAAGGCCTGCGACAAGCCCAGACCGGTGCCTTTGCCCACGCCCTTGGTGGTGAAGAACGGATCGAACGCCTTTTCCATGACCTCCACGCTCATTCCGGTCCCGGTATCGGTCACCGCGATCATGACGTATTGCCCGGGCGGCATGCCGTTCCGCTGCCCATAGTCTTCGTCGAGGCGGGTGTTCGCCGTCTCGATCGTCAACTTGCCGCCCTCCGGCATCGCGTCGCGCGCGTTGATCGCCAGGTTCAGCACCGCGTTCTCAAGCTGTCCGGCGTCCACGCTGGTCAGCCACAGGCCCGCGTTGAGCACCGTGCAGGTATTGATGGCTTCGCCGATGGTCCGCTGCACCATGTCCGCCATGCCGCCCACCAGCCGGTTGGCGTCCAGCGCCTCGGGCCGCAACGGCTGTTGGCGGGAAAACGCCATCAGACGGTTGGTCAGCGACGCCGCGCGGGTCGCGCCATCCATCGCCGCGTCCACGAACCGCAGCACGTTCGTGTCCCCCGCCGCGAGCCGCCGTTGCGTCAGATTGAGCCCGCTGATGATCACCGCCAGCATGTTATTCAAATCGTGCGCCAGGCCGCCGGTCAGTTGCCCCACCGCCTCGATCTTCTGCATTTGCCGGATTTGCGCTTCTTTCTGTTCGCGTTCCGCCGTCGTCACCGATCGCGCGGCCGCGTCGCGCCGTGTATTCGCGATCCACGCGGCGAGGGCGGCCATCACCAGCAGCGACGCCAGAATCGCGATCGCCGCTACCGCCGAGGTCACCTGACGCTCGGCCTCGGTCCGGCTGAGCAGCAGGCCGTCCTCGGTCGCCTGCATCGCGGCGATTTCATCGCGCGCCAATTGGGTCGTGGTTTCAACGGTGCTGTTGCCAAACGCCACCACGACCGCATCGAGACCGGCGGTCTGACGCAGCTCGGCCACGCGGTCCAATTTCTCGAACCGCGCCGCGATTACTGGGCTCAGAGCCGCCAGCGCCGCCACTTGCACGGGATTATCCGCCACCAGGCGCCGCACCGCATCCATTTGCGCCGCGATTTCAGGGGCGGCCCGGCGATACCGCGTCAAAAACCCGTCATCGCCGCTGATCACATAGCCGCGATTACTGGCCTCCGCGTCCAGTAACATCGTCAGGATCGGCGCGATCGCCGCCTTCGCCTCGATCGTATGCGCGACCCATCCGGCGGTCCGGCGATACTCGACGGTCAGAAACGCCAGCGCCGAGATCACCATGATGATGACGATCGCGGAAATCTCCGGAACACGCGTGCGGAGACGAGCAAACGAATACCAGGGCAATGGGAGAACTCCCGCGTCCGGCGCCTGGAGGGAAATCCCCGTCGCCGGCGGAGCGATTGTCCGGCCGGCGCCACGCGGCGAAGCGAGACCCTGTTATACAACCGAACCCAGCCGTGCGATAGGAAAATGATCAAAGGCAGAACACCTTCCCGCCGAAGCGGGATGCGTGCCGCGCTCGGCCCGACAGCGAAGTGTCCACCCGGCCTGTTCCCGCCCCCCATAACGCTTGCCAAAGGGAATTTCCGTTGCCCGTTGCCGTCACGGCGCCCTCTCGCCTGGCCGATCCGTACGGCCGCGCGTCCATGCCGTTAACCGGCACGCGAGTCTTGCTGGCCGAGGACGAACCGATGTTGTTATGGGCGCTGGAAGCCGTGCTCGAAGATCTGGGCTGTCAGTTGGCGGGTTCCGCGACAACCGTGGCCGGCGCCCTGACCTTCATGGCGGCGGAAACGTTCGACGTCGCCATCCTCGACCGGAAACTTTCCGACGGCCTCATCGATCCGGTGGTCCGGGCACTGCTCGCCCGCTGCATTCCCATCGTCATCGCCTCGGGCGCGCCAGAGGACGAATCGCGCGCGAAATACCCTGGCGCCGTCGTGCCGCCGAAACCATTTCAAGAAGACGATTTGCGTCGCGCGTCGCAGACCGCGCTGCTCTGATACCAGCGGCGGCAGGTCCTGACTCCTGGGCGCTGAAATGGTGTCGCCAATGGAACGGCACCGTTTGTTATTCGTCAGGGTCCGGCTGGACCGGACCATCGGTATCCCCAAAATCGCTGTCACCTCGTGCGTTTGTGCTGATGGTCCGGTCGAGCCGGACCATGACGAGGGATGCGCAGCACCGCGCCGCCGATACGATTTTCTATACGCGGCCACCACGCGTCACGCTGAAATTTAATTTCCCGCCGCCGCGAGCTACGTCGATTTTTAATACAACATCGCCGGTGCCTCTTTGGCGCTCATTCCGCGGGTTCGCCGGGCTCGCTCGGCGCGGCGTCGCCTCGCCGCGTTTCCGGCATCGCCAGCGCCACCAGCGCGACCGCCGCGACGCCCGCCGCCGCCAGCACCCAGAACGCCGCGTGCCGCCCGTAATGATCCGCCGTCCACCCCGCCAGCGCCGTGCTGATCGCCGTGCCCGCCCCCGCCGCCAGACCAACCAGGCTCAGGCAGAGGGTGTAATGCCCCTTGCCCTGGGTCAGATCCGCGGCGACCAGCGGCATCATCACGCCGAACGCCGCCCCGCCGGCGCCCTCCAGCACCTGGACCGGCACCAGCACGTAAGGGTTCCTCACCAGGGCGAACAGCACGCCGCGCACCGGGACCGTGGCGAACCCGACCAGCAACACGACGCGGTGGCCGAACCGGTCCGCCGCCTTGCCCAGCCAGGGCGAGATCACCGCGACCACGACCTGCGGCACGATCAGGAAGGCCGCGATCACCAAGGCCCCGCGCGCGCCCAACCGAGCCGTCACATCCACCGCCGACAATTGCAGCACCGCGATGCTGGCGACCTGAAACAGCGCGACACACAGCGCGTAAATCAGCAGCCTCCGGTCGCGTAACAAACGGAACGGCGAGAACAACCCCGGCCGCTCCTCCGTCGCGGTCATTGGCACCACTGCTGCCCGATCCGGCCCGATCGCTCGCAACGCCAACAGCGCCGGCACCGTCAACGCCGCCGCCGCCACGAACGCCACCTTCGGCGAACCGAGATACCCGCAGGCCCCCATCACCGCCGCCCCCATCCCGGCGCCGATCGAGCCATAGCGCCCGTTGCGGCCCACCCGTTCCCCCAGCCCATCGCGGCCGACCAGCGCGAGGCTGATCGCGGCGACCGCCGGCGTGAAGATGCTGCCGGCCGCCGCCTGCACCGCCATCGCCAGCAGCACCGGCAGGCTGCGCGGCAGGATGACGAACACCATCGGTACCAACCCGGCGGCGACGATAGCCCAGTACAGAGCGGTCCTCCGCCGCGGCCCGATCGCGTCCACCAGCAGGCCGGCCGGTACCTGGCACAGCATGCCGACCACCGTGCTGACCGTCAGCACCAGGCCGATCCGCGTCTGCGTCCAGGCATGGGCCGTGAGGTAGACCGGAATGAACGCCCCATACGCGGAGCCGCCGCCCGCCAGCAGCAGAGTCAGCCAGTCCATGCCCCGATCGGGCCCACGCGCCAGACCACTGGCCGGCGTCATGGCGGCGGTCGGTCGATCACGATCAAGGTGTTGTCGGGGCCTTCGAACTCCGGCGCGGCGGCGGCGGAATCGAAAGTCAGGTCCATCACGACATGGGTGCCGTCGATGTCGTGCACGAAGCGCAGCAAATGCCACGCGATCGCCACCCGCCGCGTGCCGACGCCCAGAAATCCGCCGACATCGATGACCCCGGCGAGCGGCTTGCCGTCCCGATCGACCACGACATCGACCAACTGGCCGACATTGTCGCCCTTCGAATCGAACACATCCCGGCCGAGGATGGTGCCCGCCTCCGGACCGGACACCTCGTGCGACGCGACCTCCGGCGTCGTCTGTTGCGCCCACGCGGCACCGATCGGCGGCAGCGTCAGGACCGCCAGAGCCAGCAGCGCCCGCCGGCGCGCGCGCGGTGCCATCAATACATCCCGTTGCCGCCGTTCACGTGGATCACCTGGCCGGTGACGAACCCGCCCGCCGGACTGGCCAGGAACAAGCAGGCGCCGGCGATCTCATCGACATGGCCGTAACGGCCCAAAGGCACATGCGCGATCACGTCTTCTTTCTTCTGGTGCACGTATTGCGACCAATCACGCACCGTATCGATCGGGCCCGGCGCCACCGTGTTCGCGGTGATATTGTCCGCGCCAAACTCCAGAGCGATCGCCTTCGCCAGCCCGTGCATACCGATCTTCGACACCACGTTGGGCGCGCGATGCGTCACGTGCCCCCAGAACCCGTCCGCGCCCGAGATCACGATGATCCGCCCGAATTTTTTCTCCTTCATATGCGGGATCGCGTAACGCGACAGATAGAACGCCGCCGAAAGATTGGACTTCAGCACGCCGTCCCATTCCTCGGGCGAGATGTCCAGAAACGCGCGATATTTGCGAATGCCGACATTCGACACCAGGATGTCGATGCCGCCAAACGTCGCCACCGTCTTATCGATCATGCCGCGCACCGCTTCGGGATCGGACACGTCGGCCAGGATCGGCAATGCCTGCCCGCCATTGGCGCGGATCGCCTCGGCCGTGTCGTCCAGCGCCGCTTCGTCACGGTGCCCGTTAATCACCACCCGCGCGCCGGCGGCCGCGAAACATTCCGCGATGGCCCGCCCGATATTGCGGCCCGAGCCGGTGATCAGCGCCACCTTGCCATCCAGGCGAAATCCATCCGTCGTGAGCATGAGGAACGATTCCTTAATTCTTTCGGCGTCATCTGTGACCATGGCGGCGAACGGAGCAAGCCCATCATCATCTTCGGCCTTGAGCCGAAGATCACTCGCATCACGCACCGTGACCGATTTGCAACCCCGGGGAGGGCGTCCACAGATGCTCGGGTCAAGCCCGAGCAAGACGGCGGGAGAGGAATTTCGACGTTGCCTGGCGCTCATCCTGATGCGCATGGGGGCGAGCCGATTGGCCAGGTCTACGTGGGGCCAGATCGGGTTTTGTTTACCGCGCGGCCCCGCGTCCGCCTATGCTCGCCCCGGAGGGGCTCCGAATGAACACGACGACCATCATCGACGACGAGGACGACGGCCCACCCCGCCTCGCGGGCGGGCGCTTCTACATGACGCCGGACAGCCACGCGACGCTGACCGCCGAACTGCACCACCTTCGCTCCACCGAACGCCCCCGTATCGTCGATATCGTATCCTGGGCCGCCGGCAACGGCGACCGCTCCGAAAACGGCGATTACCTTTATGGCAAGCGCAGACTGCGAGAAATCGACGGCCGCATGCGCTTCCTGATGCGCCGCCTGCGCCACGCCGAAGTCATCGATCCGCGCCTGCAAACCAACCGCGACCAGGTTTTTTTCGGCGCGCGGGTGACCTACATCAATGAGCGCGATGAGGAACTGACGGTAACCATCGTCGGGGTCGATGAAGCCGACATGGCGGTCGGAAAAATCAGCATCGCGTCCCCCGTGGCGCTCGCCTTGTTGCGCGCGCGGGTGGGCGACGAGGCGGCGGTGCGCACGCCCCGCGGCGCGGAGATCGTCGAAATCCTGGCCATTGGGTACCCGGAATGAGCCGTATCGTCACCGTGACATTGAACCCCGCGGTCGATCTTGGCTGTAGCGCGGAGCACGTCACTCCGACCCACAAAATCCGCACCTTCGATGAGCACATCGACCCCGGCGGCGGCGGCATCAACGTCGCCCGCGTGCTGCATGCGCTGCGCGCCGACGTGCTGGCCGTGATCGTCGCCGGCGGCGTGACCGGCGCGCTGATCGAGGAACTGTTGACCGAGGCCGGCGTGCCGCACCAGACCGTGCATTGCCACGGCCGCTCCCGCATCAGCTACACCGTGTTCGATCGAGCAACGAAAGAAGAATACCGCTTCGTGCCGATGGGCCCCACCGCCGAGCGGCACGACTGGACCGAGGTCCTGAACCTGCTGGAAATCGTCGAGTGCGACTGGCTCGTCGCCAGCGGCAGCCTGGAACCCGGCATGCCGCCCGACCTTTACGCCACCATCGCGAAGCTGGCGCGCCGCCGCGGCATTCGGATCGCCCTCGATACGTCCGGCGCGCCGCTGCGAGCCGCGCTGGATGTCGGCGTCGATCTGGTCAAACCGAGCCTCAGCGAACTGGAAAGCTACGCGCAACGCGCGCTGCCCGATCCGGCGGACCAGGAAGCCGAGGCGCTGGCTCTGGTCCAGTCCGGCCGCGCGGCGATGGTCGCCGTCACGTTGGGCGATGCAGGCGCGATCCTGGCCTCGGCCGAGGGCGTGATCCGCATGCCGGCGGTTCCGGTCCCGTTCCAGGGCGCGGTCGGCGCCGGCGATAGTTTCGTCGCCGGCATGGTCTGGTCGTTATCGCGCGGCTTCCCCCCGCGAGATTCTCTGGGCTGGGCCATCGCCGCCGGCAGCGCCACCGTATCCCGCGTCGGCACCGCTCGCGTGCGGCTGGATGACGTGATCGAGATGCACGGCAGGTTGGCGGTCTGATCAGACGGCCTCCGGCAACCCCTCCAACAACCGTTCCGCCAGCGCGCGTTTCGCCGGATCCGCGTCTCGCGCCACGATCCGTTGCAACACCGACCGCGCCCGAGGATCCCGCGCCTCTCCCAGTTCAAACGCCCGGGCATCGCGCTTATCGAACCACACCGGATCGAACGGTTTGATCGTCAGGTCCATGCGCCGCCAATAATACTTCAATTCCTCCGACGCCCATCCGGCATAAACATCCTCCCACGCCAGAGGCTGGCCATCCGCGTTCGCGTTATCCGGATTGAACGGCTCGGACGCGAGTTGATACCGCACATCCATCGACATGCGCAGCCGATCGCTTCGGTTCGGTACGCCTTTATGCACCAGAAGACTGTGGAAAATCAGCACGTCCCCCACCGCGAACGGACCGGAAACCCAGCGTCCGTCGAACGGATCGGTGATCTCGATGCCGCCCGCGCCGGTGCCGATATCGAAGTCGTATACCTCGCCCGAATGCGTGCCTTCCGCCACCTGCAGCGGACCGGTTTCCATCGGACAATCGATCAACGGAAACCACGCCGTGAACACCTCGGGGGTGCCTTGCACATTGGGAAAATCCTGATGCGCCTTGGTGGTGAACGCCTCCCGCGCCGGAAAGATATTGCGCGTCAACACCCGAGGATGCGGCAGGATCGGTCCCTCCAGCATCCGCTCGAACAGGCCGATCAACGCCGGATGATGCTTCAACCGGTGATAATCCTCCAGCCGGTTGATCGCGCGCAGAGTGGCCAGGTAAACCGGATCGGGATCGACACAAAACCCTTCGGGATCGGCCACCGCCTCCGTCACATTCCGATCCCGCCGCAACCACCCCGCGTCCCGGGCGATCGTCCCCACCTGGCGTTGCACATTCCGTACGGCGTCCCCGGGCAGCAACCCACGCAAAAACAAATACCCGTCGGAGCGCATTCGCTCCGCCAGAGCCGGCCCGTCTTCAATCAGCGACGTAGAATCACGAAAAAGCCGCATCCTGTCCCTACCTGTCCAACCAAATCATCCCAACCAGCCAATGGCCCCAAGACCCTGTCCCAACCGCGCGCTTATAGAATCATCTCACGCCAACGCCACCTCCGCCCTCGCCGCACATAAAGAACTCAGCGTCCTCCGCGTCTCCGTGCCTCCCAGGCAAATCTTACTTTCCTTCTTGCCCAAAACCCCGACGTCCCATCCCACGACCCTCACCTCGCGAAGCCCGTAAATCCACAAGGAATCCGCTGCAAAGCCTCAATCGTCCCTCGCCTGACCGAGGCCGGCGTCCCGTCGGCAAAGTCCACCGACACCGCGTCCACGATCCCGCCGTAACGTTTCTCCACCGCCTCCGCCAACCCCTCATACGGAGCGCGCGCCACGAATAAGTCCAACACGTCATCCGGCACCTGCCGCGCCATATCGCTCCACTCCCCCGCCCGCGACATCGCGTTCAACTTAATTCCCAGATCGCCCACGCCATGCAAATCGAACACCCCGCGATACGCCGGAGTGGACCCATAAAACGCCACCCGGTACCGCACCTTCTCCGCCGCCGCGGCAACCGCCTTTTCATCCGGCCCGGTGGCGATAAATCCACCCCCGGTGACCTCGAACCGATCGAACGACTTCCCCGCCGCCGCCAGTTCCGTCGCCAGCAGAGGCCGTACCACTTCATCGGCGTACCGCCGCGTCGCGAAACTATGCAGCCGCACGCTATCGGCGACCCGAGCCGCCGTCTTCAGCATCAACGGCCCCACCGCCGCCATCGCGATCGGCGGAAGCGGTAAATTTTGGGGACCCGGCGAAAACTCCGGCGTCATCAACGAAAACTGATAGTACCGCCCCTGATAATTTAACTTCTCCCCATGCTCCCAGCAGCGAAAGATCGCCCGCAACGCCTCGACATACTCGCCAAGCCGCGCCGCCGGAGCGATCCACGGCACGCTGAACCGCCGCTCATTATGCGCCTTCACCTGCGAGCCCAGTCCGACAACGAAACGACCTTTCGAGTGGCGCTGCAAATCCCACGCATGATTGGCGACGATCATCGGACTGCGCGGAAACGCGATGGCGACGGACGGCACCAATATCACTCGTTCCGTCGCCAGCGCCGCGAAGGCCAGGGGCGTGAACGGATCGTGCTTCAACTCATTGCTGGTGATCACATCGACTCCGTCGTCCTCGGCCTGGCGCGCCGCTTTGGCGCAGGCGGCCCAGTCGTGCACCGGCAATCCGATCGAGACCCGCATCGCTTCTCTCCCTCACTCCGCCGCCAGTTTGCCGCCGGCCGCGTGGTCCCGTAAACCGGGGGCTTCGAAGAGGAGTCACATCGCATGGGCAGCCTGACAGGCAAGGTCATGATCGTCACCGGCGCCAGCCGAGGCATCGGCGCCGCCGCCGCCGCCGCGCTGGCGAAAGAAGGCGCGTCCGTGATGCTGACCGCCCGCGATGCCGCCCTGGCCACCGACGTCGCGGACCAGATCATCGAGGCCGGCGGCCGCGCTTACGCCACCCCCTGCGATGTGTCCGACTACGCCGCGGTCGAGTGGCTGGTCACCGAAACCGAAGGCCGCTTCGGCAGAGTCGATGCCCTGATCAACAACGCCGGCGTGATCGAACCGATCGCCCCGGTCGCCGAAAGCGATCCCGCGGTGTGGGCGCGCAACATCGAAATCAATCTGATCGGCGCTTATTATCCGATCCGGGCTTTGCTGCCAAAGATGATCGCCAACGGCGGTGGGACCATCGTCAACGTGTCCTCGGGCGCCGGCATCCGGCCGCTGGAAGGGTGGAGCGCTTATTGTTCCGGCAAGGCCGGCCTGGTGATGCTGACCCGCGCCATCGCGTTGGAGAATCCCTCAAACGGCATTCGGGTTTTCGGGTTTCAGCCAGGCACCACCGACACCGGCATGCAGGTCGTCATACGCGCGTCCGGCATCAACATGGTCAGCAAAATCCCGCGCGAGAATCTAACTCCGGTCGCGCAGCCCGCCGCCGCCATTGTCTACTTATGCACACCGGCCGCCGACGATCTGAACGGCCAGGAGTTCAGTCTCCGAGACGACTCGTTCCGCGCCCGGCTGAACCTGGCCGCCTGACATGCCCGGCCCGCTGCATGGCGTAAAGGTCATCGAACTCGGCCAGGCACTCGCCGGACCCCTGGCCGGCGTGATCATGGCCGACCTCGGCGCCGACGTGATCAAAGTCGAAAAACCCGATGGAGGCGACGACGCGCGCCTCTGGGGTCCACCCTTCGTCGATGGCGACTCGGTCAGTTTCCACAGCAACAACCGCGCCAAACGCTCGATCACGCTGGACATCAAAGCCGCCGCCGATGTCGAGGCGTTGAAGCGCCTGGTCCGCGACGCCGACATCCTGATCCAAAACCTGCGGCCCGGCATCGTCGACGATTTCGGCATCGGCCCGGACGCCATGCTGGCGGTCAATCCACGGCTGATCTACTGCTCCATCTGGGCTTTTGGCCATCAGGGGCCACTGAAAATGGCGCCCGGCTTCGATCCGTTGCTGCAATGTTACGGCGCCGTGGTATCGCTGACCGGCCGCCCCGACGATCCACCGACTTTCTGCGCCCCCGCGATCAACGACACCGCGACCGGCATGTGGTGCGTGATCGGCGCCCTCGCCGCCCTGAAGCTGCGCGAGGCGACCGGCAAAGGCTGTGTCGTGGACACATCTTTATTCGAGAGTGCCGTGGCCTGGGTGCAAGGTCCGTTGAACGCCTTCGGAGTCACCGGCAACCTGCCGAAACGCCACGGCGCGGCCAGCGCGACGCTCGCCCCATACCAGATATTCGAGACCGCGGACCGGCCGATTTGCATCGCCGCCGGCAATGATCGCCTGTTCGTGAAGCTCGCCCGAGCGATGGGCCATCCCGAATGGTCCGCCGATTCGCGCTTCGCCCATGGCCCGACCCGCGCCGCGAATCGCGAGGTGTTGGTCGCCGTCATGCAGCCCGTTTTGCTGATGAAAACCCGCCGCGACTGGCTGGGTATCATCGGCGAGGCCGGCGTTCCCGTCGCGCCCGTCAACAACATCGCCGAACTGGCCGAAACGGAACAGTTGCAAGCGATGGACATGATGCGCACACTCCCCGGCAGCGATCTGCGTGTCGTCGGCCTGCCGGTGTCCTTCGATCGCCAACGCCCCCAGCCGAGCGGGGATTCGCCCAAACTGGGGCAGCACAATTCGGAAATTCTTGGAGTCCCCGTATGAACCAACTCGACCGCGCCCGTTCCTATCAAAAAGAACTGTCCGCCATCCGCCAGGATATCCACGCGCATCCCGAACTGGGGTTGCAAGAGGTCCGCACGGCCGACCTGGTGGCAAGGAAATTGGAAGAGTGGGGCATTGAGGTTCATCGTGGCGTCGGCGTCACCGGCGTTGTGGGTGTGTTACGGAATGGCAACGGTCAGGCCGCGGTCGGACTGCGCGCGGACATGGACGCATTGCCAATCCTGGAGGCGACCGGCTTGTCATACGAGAGCCAGAACCCCGGCCGCATGCACGCCTGCGGTCACGACGGCCATACCACGATGCTGCTAGGCGCGGCGAAGTACCTGTCGGAGACACGCAACTTCAACGGCACCGTCAATTTCATTTTCCAGCCGGCGGAAGAGGGCGTCGGCGGCGCGCTGGCTATGTTGAAGGACGGTTTGTTCGAGCGCTTTCCGTGCAACGCGGTCTACGGCATGCACAACCGGCCGGGCCTGCCGGTCGGCAAGTTCATCACCGGACCGGGCGCGCGGGCGGCCGGCGGTGCGTTTTTCGACATCACGATCACCGGCAAGGGCGCCCACGGTGCGCATCCGCATCAAAGCATCGACCCCGTATTGGTCGCCTGCCACCTGGGCACCGCGCTGCAATCCATCGTCTCCCGCAACGTCGCCGCGCGTGACACCGCGGTGCTGAGCATCACGCGCATTCAATCCGGCGATGCCTACAACGTTATTCCGCAATCCGCCGTGATGGCCGGCACCGTCCGCACCATGCAGCGCGAGACGATGAAGACCATCGAAGCCAACATGCGGCGGCTGACCAAAGCGATCGCGGAAGGCTTCGGCGCTGAAGCGACATTGGATTTCCGCCTCATCTTCGCCTCCATGGTGAACGATGAGACCGAGGCGGCGCTGTATGGCGACGCCGCCGCCGAACTGGTTGGCGAGGCCAATCTCGATCGCAATTCGCCCCCCGGAATGGGCTCCGAGGATTTTAGTTTCATGATGGAACAGATTCCCGGCGCGCACATCAATCTCGGCAATGGCGACAGCGCCGCGTTGCACAATCATAAGTACGACTTCAACGACGAAACCATTCCGTACGGCGTGGCCCTGTACGGCGCGATCGTGGAAAAGAAGTTGCCGAAAGGTCAGGTCGCCTGAATGTTTCGCCGCGACACCGCCGAGCCGTGGACGATGACCTTCGACGGCCGGCCGGTGCGCGCGAAAGATGGTGACAGCGTCGCTTCCGCTTTGCTCGCCGCCGGTATCCAGGTCACTCGTCGCACCCCGGTGTCGGGCGCGCCGCGCGGCCCATGGTGCATGATGGGCGCCTGTTTCGATTGCGTGGCGATCGTCGATGGACGCCGCGGCGTGCGCACCTGCATGACCCCGGCGCGGGAAGGGCTGCGCGTTGACAGCCAGCGAGACTGACCTCGTCATCGTCGGTGCTGGACCGGCCGGTCTCGCCGCCGGCGTCGAAGCCGCGCGCCGCGGGGTGCGAACCTTGCTGCTGGACGAAAACCCAGCCCCTGGCGGCAGAATCTGGCAGGCGCTGGAACACCGAGGCGCCAGCGACACCGACGAAGCCGCCGGCCTGACCCTGATCCGCGCCTTCGCGAGCAGCGGCGCTCAGGTGCGATACGGCGCGGGCGTCTGGGGCATCGAGCCGGACGGGGTCGTGTTCTGGAGCCAGGACGGCGTCGCGCATTCGTTACGCGCTCGCCGGATTTTACTGGCGACCGGAACGACCGAACGGCCGATGCCAATCGCCGGCTGGACTCTGCCCGGCGTAATGACCGTCGGCGCCGCGCAGATCGCACTGAAGACCGGAGGATTGTTGCCGGCCGGCAACACCTGGATCGCCGGACAGGGTCCATTGACAGTACTTTACGCCGCGCAGGCGATTCGCGCGGGCGGCCGCCTCGCCGGCATTCTGGATTTAAGTCAACCCTCCAACCGCTGGAGCGCTTTACGCCATCTTCCAGCCGCCATTACCGACATTCGCAAAGGACTGGGCTGGCTGCGCGAAATCCGCCGCGCTCGCGTGCCGATCATTCGCGCCACCGATTTGCGCGCTGAAGGCGACGCCGCGTTGCACCAGATTACGTTCCACGCCAATGGCCAGCAGCGCACCGAGCCCGCCGATACGTTGCTGCTCCATGATGGTGTCATTCCCTCCATCCAGATCACCCGTGCCCTAGGCTGTGCCCATATGTGGAACGAACAGCAGCGCTGTTGGTGGCCGATGGCCGATGCCTGGGGTGCGACGACCGTCCCCGGCGTTGTCGTCGCCGGTGACGGCGCGGGTGTCGGGGGCGCGAACGCAGCCGTGTTGTCCGGCCAGATCGCCGCGCTCGGTTGCGCCTGTGCACTGGGATTCATCGACACCGCGACCCGTGATCGCGACGCGGCACCATTGCGCGCACGTCACCGCAAAGCGATCGCCTCCCGTCCGTTCATCGACATGCTGTTCGTGCCGCGCCCGATCGATCCTGACGATGACGTAGCGATCTGCCGCTGCGAGGAAGTCACCGCCGGCGCCGTCCGGGACGCGGTGAAACTCGGCTGCCAGGGACTGCGACAGTTGAAAGCGTTTACCCGCTGCGGCATGGGCCCGTGCCAGGGCCGCATGTGCGGACCATCCGTCGCCGACGTGTTGGCCAGTGCCCGCGGACTGCATTCCCGCGACATCGAACCCTACCGCGCCCGCTTCCCCGCGCGCCCCCTGACCGTCGGAGAACTCGCCGCCCTGGACCGGTAGCGCCGCGCCGGGAATAATGGAATAATCCGTCGCAACGGCGCCCAACGTGGAGGCGCGGCGAAAACGGAGGCGCGTCATGCTTTATACAACTCGTCGTACGATCCTCGGCGCGGCCACAATGGCCGGCCTGAGCCTGCCATCCATCATCCGCGCCCAGGATAAGGAATCGATCAAGATCGGCAGCGCTTTGCCGTTGACCGGATCGCAGGCAGGCTACGGCAAGGATTTCGACACCAGCATGCGCATGGGCGCCGCGGATGTGAACGCCGCGGGAGGCGTCAATGGCCGCAAGGTGGAGATCGTCGCGCTCGATACGCAAGCGGAACCGCAGCTTGGCATCAACGCGGCCAACCGCTTCATCGGCGTGGAGAAAATGCCGATGTTTTACGTCTCCTGGTCCGCCGTGGTCAAAGCCGTCGCGCCGATCGCCAATCGCGAAAAGGTCCTGGCCATCAACAACGGAGCGAACTCCCCCGAGATCGCCACGCTCGGCGATTACGTCTACACAACGTTTCCGTTGGCCGACGTGGACATAACAAAGTTGGCTCGTTACGTTTACACCACACTCGGCAAGCGCCGCGCCGCGGTGCTTTACATCAACAATGACACCGGCATCGACGCCGCGAAACTGTATCGCGACACGTTCACCCAGGCCGGGGGCACCATCGTCACATTCGAGGCCTACGATCCAAAAGCCACCGAATTCACTGGCATGTTGCTGAAGACCCGCGCCGCCAATCCCGACACGGTGCACATCCACGGCCTCACCGCCGACACGCCCCAGGTCATCGCCCAAATGCGTCAACTGGGCATGCAGCAACGCGTGACCAGTTATTCCGCCGCTTACAACCCGAAGATCCTCGAACAACTTGGTCCGGCGGCCGAGGGCCTGATCGTGACCTCCCTGGCGCCCGGCGTGAACGACAACAAGAACGTGCAGAAGCTACTGGACGAATGGAAGGCCGCGCAAAACCGTGTCCCGAATGGCCTTCCCTACGATCAATACCAGTACGATATGGTTTGGTTGACCAAGGCGCTGTACGAATATCTCGACAAGAAGTCGCTGCCCGCCACGGGCGACACGCTGAAGGAAGCGCTGTTGACGCAGAAGGAATTCGACCTGCCGATGACCGGCAAGATGATCATCGATGGCCATCGGGTGAACAAGCCGGTCTATCTGCTGACCGTCGAGAAGGGCGCGTTTGTTCCGCTGGCGACACTGACCTGAGGCAGCCCGAGTGCTCGACCCCGTCATCCTGGCGCAGATCCTGTGGACGGGGATCGCGACCTCGGCGCCGTATGTCTTGATGACCGTCGGTTTCGCCCTGACCTTGAAGGTCACCGGCCTGTGGAATTTCGCCCATGCCGGCCTGATGGCGATCGCCTTCTACACGATGTACTTCGTGCTGGATTTCTGCGATCTGCCGGTCGTCGCGGCGCTTCCCGCGGCGTTGATCGTGACCGGCGCCGCCTCATTGGCGATTGAGATATTCGGGCTTCAGGTCCTGCGCGACCGCGGTTCCGGCAATCTGACGTTCTTTATCTTCACACTGATCCTGTCGGAACTGATCATCTATGTAATCACGTTGCTATTCGGCACCGAGCCCGAAACCTTGTTCAAAAGCATCCTCTCCCCGGTCACCATCGTCGCGAATATCGCTGTCAGCGACTGGGACGAACTGGCCGTCGCTGTCGCCGCGTCCGGCCTTGTCCTGCTCTATGCCTTTCTCACCTGGTCGCGCGAGGGCCAGTTCCTCAATGCCGTCGCCGACAATGCCCGTCTGGCCGAGCTTTACGGCATCAGCGCCAAACGCGCCTGGCGCGTGGTTTCGATCATCTCCGCCGTGTTCATCGTCGCATCGATGTACTTAATCGGCACGCATGGCGGCGTCGTGCCCAACTCGCCTCTGGAACTGATCATCACCGCGGTGATCGGCACCTTATTGGGTGGCATCGGCCGGGTCTTCGCCGCCGCCGGGGCCGCCGTCTTCCTGGGGCTGCTGCAAAGCTTCTCCATCCTGGTCATCGACTCCCGCTGGCAGAATTTGCTGCTGTACGGCGTGTTGTTTATCACCATCCTGATGTTCCCGCGCGGCGTGCGCCTGCCGCCGGTGCGCCTGCTCTGGGCCGCGAGATAGGCGATGGAATATCTCGCCACCATCGGCGTCCTCATCGCCATCTACATCATCCTGAGTTCCAGTTACGACCTGGTCATCGGCTATGGCGGCCTGTCCACCGTCGCGCATCCGATCTTCTTCGCTATCGGCGCTTACACAGCCGGTCTGCTGGCGATCCATTCCGGCCTTCCCGCTGTGTGCAACGTCATCCTTGGCGGCCTCGCCGCGATGCTGGCATCGGTGTTGCTCGCGGCATCTTCCCTGCGCGTATCAGGTGATTACCTTCTGATCGCCAGTCTTGGTTTCCAACTCGGATTGTTGCAACTGATCAAGAACCTCGACTTCACCGGCGGTCCCGGCGGCCTGACCGCGATTCCCGGCACCGTCACCGGCGCGGCCCGAACGCCGTTCTTCCTGATCGTCTCCGGCTTGCTGGCGGTCGCCACGGTCTGGGGCATCCGCGCCCTCGTCAACGGCCCCTACGGCCGAGCCATCACCGCCATGCGCGACGAGGAACTCGCTTTCACCGCCCTCGGCCGAGACGCCACCAGCATGAAGATCGTCATCTTCGCCATCGGCTGCGGCATCGCGGGAGTCGCTGGTGGCGTCTACGCTTATTACTTCCAGTACATCAGCCCGGATCAATTTGAAGTGCTGCAATCGGCCGCCATCCTGACCATGGTCGTACTTGGCGGCATGGGCACCACCTTCGGTCCCGTGGTCGGCGCTGTCCTGTTGCTGGCGATCCCGCAAGCGATCACCTTCCTCAGTTTACCGCCGAGCATCATGGCACCCACGCAAGGTATCATATTCACCGTCCTGGTCTTGCTGTTTCTGTTTCTGCGTCCCGCCGGCATCGTCGGCCTGTCCAGGAAAACCCTGTGACCGCCGTGCTGCGCGTTGAGGACCTGTGCAAACGGTTCGGCGGCATCGTCGTCTCCGATCAGATCAACCTGACTGTCGATCGAGGTGAAATCCTCGGCCTGATCGGCCCCAATGGCGCCGGCAAAACGTCCTTGTTCAATTTGATCTCCGGTGTGCTGCGTCCCGACTCCGGTTCGATCTATCTGAATGGTGTCGCGATCGACGCCGCCGCGTTGTACCGCCGCGCGCGCCTCGGCATCGCCCGCACCTGGCAGAACATGCTGCTGTTCCGCACCATGACCGTGCTGGATAATCTGCTGATCGCGCCTCGGTCCTACCCCGGCGAGTCGATCCTGCGCGTCGCCTTCGCTCGCGGGACCGTGCGTGACGCGGAACGCCTGGCTCATGAACGAGCCATGACCACCCTCGCGCGCATGGGCCTGGAGCATACCGCCAACGACATGGTCGTCGATCTGCCGTTTGGTCAACAAAAACTGATCGGTCTCGCGCGTACTTTGATGAACGACGGACCGGTCCTGCTGCTCGACGAACCGATGGCCGGTGTCGAGGGCGCCGCTTACGAAACCATGCAACGCGTGGTGCGCGAGGAAGCCGCGTCCGGCCGCGCCATATGCGTGGTGGAGCACAACGTGTCCTTCATTCGCGACCTGTGTTCGCGCGCGGTGTTCATGGCCAACGGCAGGATTCTCCAGGATGGCACGGTGGAAGAGCTGATCGCCAGCGCCGCCTTGACCGAACTTTATTTCGGCGTCTGAGCATGTTGTCGTTCAGCGATGTCTCCGCCGGCTATGGCGGCATCCCCGTCCTGAAGGACATCGGCTTCCAGGTCGCCGACGGCGAAATGGTGGCGATCTTCGGCCATAACGGCGCCGGCAAAACCACGCTGATGCGCTGCGCCGTCGGCGACATGACCGAAGTCTCCGGCGAGATATCCTGGCGCGGAGAACCAATAATCTCCAAAGCCGTGTTCCGCAACGTTCGCCTCGGCATTGGCTTCGTTCCCCAAGGCCACAACGTTTTTCGCGAACTGACCGTTCGTCGCAACCTGACCATCGCCGGCCTGCGCCACCCCGACGTCGATGTCGAGCACATCTACCGACTGTTCCCCATCCTGAAACTACGTGGCGCGCAACTCGCCGCTTCCCTCAGTGGTGGCCAGCAACAAATCCTTGCCCTTGGCATGGCGCTGATGACCAAACCGAGCATTCTGCTGCTGGACGAACCCTCCACCGGCCTCGCCCCGGTCATCGTGCGCGACGTCATGGAGAGCCTCGTGAAAGTCAACCGCGAAACCAACACCACCGTCGTCATCGTCGAGCAGAACATTCCCGCCACGCTCAAGATCGCATCGCGCGCCCTTGTGCTAAAGTCCGGCCGTCTGGTCTTCGACGGCGCCAGTGGCGAACTCGCACGCAAAGAAGACCTGTGGGCCTGGTTCTGAAGAAGGAAACCCGATATGCGCATCTGGCACCAAAGCTTTACCGTGCTCGACGACATTCCCGGCTACGAAGACGCGATGCGCGCGCATCTGGGAAACGTCCTTCGTCCCGACACCGAAGTCGTCTTCCATGGTCAGGCCCCGGGCACTTACCCGAGCGACTATCCCGGCGACGACATCGGCTATGGCTACACGTTCTGGATCCACGGCAATCAATGGGTCGCCGCCGGCCGCAAAGCCGAAGCGCAAGGCTTCGACGCCTATGCGATGTGCACCTTGCCGAACCCGATGCTGCGCGAAGTCCGCTCGATCATCGATATTCCCGCGATCGGCATGGGAGAAACCTGCTGTCATCTCGCCACCATGTTCGGCCAGCGCTTCGCCATCATGCTGTTCATCGAACGCATGATCCCACTGTATCAGGAGCAGGTGCGAAACTACGGACTTTCCGACCGCTGCGCCGGTGTCGTCGCCTCCGGCCTGCGCTTCCAGGACGTCCTGCCAGGCTACACCAATCCTGGGCCTGTCATCGAAAAGTTCCAGGAAGCCGCACGCCGCGTGATCAAGGAAACCGGAGCCGACGTCATCATCCCCGGCGAAGTGCCGTTGAACCTGTTGATGGCACGCAACGGCATTACCCGGGTCGATGACGTTCCGATCATCGACGGCCTCGCCTGCACCATGAAGATGGCCGAGCTGATGGCCGATCTTCAAAAAACCACCGGCATCAAACACAGCCGCGCCGGCTGGTTCAATTCCGTTCCGAGCCAGGAACGCCTCGATCAGGTTGCCAGCTTCTATGGCATCGACCGCCTGATGCGCTAACATCCCGCCAAAGAAGGGAACCGCCCCCATGAGCAGCACTACCCACGCCAGCCCTTATCTGCCGGTCCGCGACGATTGGCTTGCGCGGCGCACCGAAACGATCCTTGAGCCCGCGCTGCCGATCGTCGATCCGCATCACCATCTGTGGGAAAGACCAGGCTGGCGCTACATGCTCGACGATCTGCTGGCCGATACCAACAGCGGCCATAACATCGTCGCCACGGTGTTCGTACAATGCCGGTCCATGCATCGCGCGAGCGGTCCGGAAGAATTCCGGCCCGTCGGCGAAACGGAATTCGTCAACGGCGTCGCGGCGATGAGCGCGTCCGGCGGCTACGGTGACACGAAAATCTGCGCCGGGATTGTCGGTCACGTCGATCTGCGCATTGGCGGTCACGCGCGCGACGTGCTGGAAGCGCATATCCGCGCCGGTGGCGGCCGGTTCCGCGGTATCCGTCACATTACCGCTTACGATTCAGATCCCACCTTGATGAATCCCGCCTACAGCCCGCCGCCCAGCCTGATGGGAGACAAGACATTCCGCGAAGGCTTTGCCTGCCTCGCGCCATTGAATTTAACCTTCGACGCCTGGCTATATCATCCGCAAATCCCTGACGTGACGTCTCTCGCCCGCGCCTTCCCGAACACCGGCATTTGCCTCAACCACATCGGCGGCCCGCTGGCGATCGGAACTTATGCCGGCAAACGCGACGAAATCTTCTCCACCTGGTCCCAATCCATCCGCGAACTCGCCGCCTTCCCCAACGTCGTCGTAAAACTGGGCGGCATGGCGATGCGCATCAACGGCTGGGACTTTCACGAACAACCCGACCCGCCGTCGTCCGAAACGCTTGCCGCGGCATGGAAACCCTATGTCGAGACCTGCATCGAGGCGTTCGGCGTTAATCGCTGCATGTTCGAAAGTAACTTTCCGGTGGACAAAGGCTCTTACGGCTACGCACCATTCTGGAACGCGTGCAAAATCCTCGCCAAAGGCGCCAGCGCCACCGAGAAAACCGACCTGTTCAGCGGCACCGCCGCGCGGTTCTATCGACTGGACCTGCCATGAAGACACTCAAAATCGGCGACGTTACCATCACCAGTATCATCGAACGCGACGGTCCCTGGCGCAAACCCGCCGATATGTTCCCTGCTTATGACAAAGACGTAGGCGAACGTCATCTGGCGGAACTGGAACCGGAGATTTTCGATCCGGCCACCGGCCTGATGGTCATCACCTATCAGACCTTCGTTGTTCGCACCCCGCATCACACCATCCTGGTCGATACCTGCACCGGCGAGGACAAAGGCTACCCCGCGCCGATGGATTTCCCCAAGCAGCGCTGGCTGGACGAATTCAAGGCCGCCGGCCTGAGTTTCGACGCGATCGATTACGTGTTCTGCACCCATTTGCACATCGATCATTGCGGTTGGAATACGATTCTGCGGAATGGCAAATGGGTGCCTACCTTCCCGCGCGCGAAATACGTGTTCCACAAAAAGGAATACGCCGCCTGGGAAGAAGCCACCAAACGGGGCGCACAACCGCCCGGCGACGTCTGGCGCTTCAACTGCGAGCCGATCGTCGCCGCCGGTCAGGCGCTACTGGTCGATGACGACTACACCCTCGACGACACGGTCTGGCTGAGCCCGACGCCCGGCCACTCGCCGTGTCATTGCTGCGTCAATATTAAATCCGGCGGGCAGCGGGCCGTCGTCACCGGCGACATGATGCACCACGCCTTGCAGTGCCGGGAGCCAGACTGGTCCACCATTTTCGACTGGGACGCCAAGGAAGCCGCCGTATCCCGCCGTAAATTCCTCGGAGAAATCGCCGGCACCGGTACCTTCGTCCTGCCGATCCATTTCCCCAATCCGACCACCGGCCTCGTCGAGGCCGACGGCGATCGTTTCACCTGGAAGTTCGCGCGATGAATTACCGGTTCGACCACATCCACCTTCGCAGTCCAAACCCGGACGCGACCGCGACGTTCTTCGAAACGATGTTCGGCGCGGAAGCAAAGCGCGATATCTATCCCCCCGGCACGCTGTATCCTGGCCAGCAGCGCATTTCGTTAACCTTGGGCGGGCAGAAGATCCTGATCGCGCCAACGCATCCGAACGATGCGATGGCCCAGCCTCCGGCGTTCCCTTATTACGGTCTCGAACACATTGGGTTGACCGTCGAGAACGTCGATGAAGCCTGCGAGGAATTACGCCGCAAAGGGGCCGAGATCGCCATCGGCCCGCTGACCCGCAACGCCGGCCTCCGGCTCGCCTTCGTGCGCGGACCGGAGGGGATCATGATCGAACTGGTGCAGCGTTAAGCGAGTGCCGGCGTCTTCACCTCGATCTTGCGTCCTTTGAACGCCGGCATGACTTCCTTGGCGAACCGCTCCAGTTGTTCCAGCGCGACCGCTTCGGGCACGCCGACGGACAGGCTGATGGAGATCCGATCCAGCCCCGGATAGGCTTTTTCCAGTTTCATCAGATGCTCGACGATTTCGTCCGGCGAACCGGTCAGGAACCCGCCCGACTTCACCGCGTCCTCGATCCGCGGCAATTTCGCGGTTGGAGCTCGTTTCGGATCACGCATGATCTCAATCTGCTCGTCGGTCATCGCGCGGTTCAGGCGCAACTCGCCGAACATCTTCATATTTTCTTCGTAATATTTCGCCGCCTCGCGGATGCACTGCTCCTTATTCTCGCCGATATAGGCGTGGAAGCCGAAGCACAGTCGCTCCCCCAACGCGATATCCTGACCAATCCGCCGATGCGCCTCCTGCCATTTCAGCACGACGTTATGCATCGCGCCGCCATCGGCCGAGCCACCGCCGATCATCCCCTGAATGCCATGCTTCGCCATGAACGCCAGCGCCCGCTCCGAGCCGCCCTGAATCGGCTGCCAGCACTCCACCGGCAACCGCGCCGGCCGCGGCACCAACGTCAGTTCCTTCAGCGTGTAGCCGCGATACGGCACCTCCGGCGGCAGCGTGTAATGCTTGCCCTGATGCGAAAACGACTCGCTGTTGAACGCTTTGAAGATGATGTCGACCTGTTCCTCGAACAATTCGCGGTTGGCGTCCTGATCGGTCAGCGGCGAACCGAAAGTCTCGACTTCCCGCGTGTGGTAGCCGCGTCCGACACCGAACACGACGCGGCCTTTGGTCAGGATATCGGCGACCGCGTAATCCTCGGCGAGCCGCAGCGGGTGCCACATCGGCGCGATGTTGAAGCCAGTACCGATCTTCAAATTCGTCGTGATGTGCGTCAGGTGCAGCGCCATCAGCAGTACGTTCGGAATGCATTCGGTGCCTTCGCGCTGGAAATGATGCTCGGCCATCCAGAACGTGTTGTAGCCAAACTCATCCATTTTGCGCGCCATCGCCTCGGCCTTCGACAACGCGGTGGACAGATGCGCGTTGTCGTAGCGGCGATCGTTGATCGGTGTGCCGCCGTAACCGATATTCTCAAGATCGACGTGCCCGGCATAAAGGCTGTCGAATTTTGTGATCATTGGGGCGCCCTCCGCGAATACTGGTCGGTATCATCCCCATCCGGCCGGTTTTGGCAAGCGACACAAAGGGTGGGTGGATTTCCGCGCCGGAGCGTGCGAAGCCTTCGCCCCATGCTGTTGTTGATACCAGGCCCCGTCACGACCCGTCCCGAAGTGCGCGCCGCGCTGAGCGTGGACATCGCGCCCTGGGACTTCGATTTTCGTGACGTCTATTCCGGCGTGCGCACCCGCCTGCTGCGCATCGCCAACGGCGTGGCTGGCGAGCACTCCGCGTTGCCGTTGCCCGGTTGCGGACACTTCATCACCGAGGCCGCGATCAGAAGTTTCGTCGCCCCGAACGCGCGCCTGTTGGTACCGATGACCGGCAGTTACAGCGACCGCATGGTGCGTCTGGCCCGCGAATCCGGCCGCACGCCCGTCCCCATGCCGATCGCCGCCACCCAGGCAATCCCGGCCGGCGACGTCGCCGATGCTTTGGAACGCGACCCCACGATCACCCATGTCGGCCTCGTGCAGTCGGAAACCGGCAGCGGAGTCGTGCACGACATCGATGCCATCGGTGCCGCCGTCCGAGCCTCCGGCCGTCGCATGATTGTAGACGCCGTCTCGGCTTTTGGCGCATTGCCCATGGACATGGCGGCGCATCCTGAAATCGACGCGGCCGTCTTTACCGCCAACAAATGCCTGGAAGCGTTCCCCGGCATTGCGTATGCGATCGCCCGCGTCGATCGCCTGGAAGCGAACGCCGGAATGGCCGGCAGCTGGTCGTTCGATCTCTCCGATGTTTATGCTCAGGTCGTCAGCCGAGGCGACGGCCGCCCGCGCTTCACCCCGCCGGCGCAGATCATCAACGCGCTGAACCGGGCTCTGGATTTCTTCGACGCGGAAGGCGGCCGCGCGGCACGGCTGGCGCGTTATACCGCGAACATGCGGACGCTGTACGATGGCCTGATCCGCATCGGCCTGATCCCGTACGTCCAGCCGAACCATCAAGGCCCCATCATCGTCAATGTCCACGCGCCTTCCGATCCGGCGTGGCACTTACAGCGTTTCGTCGACGCATTGAAATCGCGCGGCGTGCTGATCAGCAACTTCTACAACACACCAAAGCCGGGCTTTCGGGTCGGCTGCATCGGTGCGATCACGCCCTCCGACATGGCGGGCGCGGTCGAGGCGATGGACCTGGCCCTGAAAGACATCGGCGTCAACAACCGAGCGGGAGAGAAGACCCAATGAACCCAGATCTTGAAATCGCGCGCGCGGCGACATTGAAACCGATCGCCGACATCGCGGCGCGATTGAACATTCCCGCCGACGATCTTGAACCCTATGGCCGTTATAAAGCGAAGATCGGCTTCGATTTCATCAACGCGCAACAGGGCCGCAAGGACGGCGCGCTGGTGCTGGTGACCGGCATCAGTCCCACCCCCGCGGGCGAAGGCAAGACGACAACGACCGTCGGTCTCGGCGACGCGCTGAACCGCATCGGCAAACGCGCCACGATCTGTTTGCGTGAGCCTTCCCTCGGTCCCAGCTTCGGCATGAAAGGCGGCGCGGCGGGTGGCGGTCACGCGCAGGTGGTGCCGATGGATCAGATCAACCTGCATTTCACCGGCGATTTCCACGCGATCACCTCGGCCAACAACCTGCTGGCCGCGATGATCGATAACCATGTGTACTGGAGCAATTCGCTCGGCATCGATCCGCGACGGATTTCCTGGCGCCGCTGCCTGGACATGAACGACCGGGCGCTACGCTCCATCGTTGGCAGTCTGGGCGGTGTCGCCAACGGCTTCCCGCGGGAGGACGGGTTCGACATCACCGTCGCCTCCGAGGTGATGGCCGTCTTCTGCCTGGCCAAGGACATGGCCGACCTGCAACAGCGCCTCGGCAAGATGATCGTCGCGCAGCGCCGCGACGGCACGAATGTCACGGCTTCCGATATCAAGGCCGACGGTGCCATGTCGGTGCTGCTGCGCGACGCGCTGGCGCCGAACCTCGTGCAAACGTTGGAGGGCTCGCCCGCCATGGTGCACGGCGGTCCCTTCGCCAACATCGCGCATGGCTGCAACTCCGTGATGGCGACACAGCTCGCGCTGAAATTGTCCGACGTCGTGGTGACCGAGGCCGGCTTCGGCGCCGATCTGGGCGCGGAAAAATTCATGGACATCAAGTGCCGATCCGCCGGCCTGACCCCGTCCTGCGCGGTCATCGTCGCCACGGTGCGCGCGTTGAAGATGCACGGCGGCATCGCCCGCAACGCGCTTGGCCCGGAAAATGTCGATGCCGTGAAGAAAGGCCTCGCCAACCTCGTTCGTCACGTCGAGAACCTTGGCAAATTCGGCCTTCCCGTCGTGGTCGCGGTCAATCATTTCACCTCCGACACTGAAGCGGAGTTCGCCGCGATCAAGGACGGCATGGCCGCTCTGGGCGTCGAGGCGATCTCCTGCACCCATTGGGCGCATGGCAGCGCGGGCGCCGAGGCATTGGCGCACGCGGTGATGGCCAAGATCGAATCGAGCAAGGCCACTTATAAACCGCTGTATCCGCTGGAACTGAAACTCGCCGACAAGATCAGGACCATCGCGAAGGAGATCTATCGCGCGGCGGACATTGCCATCCCGGACCCGATCGCTCGCCGGCTGAAAGCGTTCGAGGACGCCGGCTTCGGCAACGTCCCCATCTGCATCGCCAAGACGCAGTACAGTTTCACCTCCGATCCGACCGTGATGGGCGCGCCCACCGGTCACATCCTGCCGGTCCGCGAAGTGCGGCTGTCCGCCGGTGCCGGATTCGTCGTCGCGGTCTGCGGCGAAATCATGACCATGCCCGGCCTGCCTCGCGTCCCCGCGGCGGAGGCGATCCATCTGCGCGAAGACGGCGAAATCGAAGGATTGTTCTGATTTCAACTTTGGACATCAATCACGTCCCAGGCTCGAAGATCGTCGAGATCGCGCGTATCGCGTTCGCCATGCCCGGCATCGACTTTCTTTGTTTTGGGGAGTCGGACCAGCCGAGCCCGATCGTCGCGCGCGACGCGGCGATCGAGGCGCTGCTGGACGGGCAAACGCGGTATCCGGACGTGCGCGGGTTGCCGCCTTTGCGCGACGCGTTAGCCCAGTACCTGACGGGACTTTACGCGAAACCGGTGGCGGAAAGCCGGATCCAGGTCACCGCGTCCGGCATGGCCGCGATGGCGGTGTCGCTGGCAGCGGTGGTGCGCGCCGGTGACCGCGTCGTGCTGCATTCTCCCGCCTGGCCGAACGTCGGCAACGCGGCGTTGCTGCGCGGCGCGATTGTCGATGAACTGCCGTTGGCCCGAGACGACAACGGAATGTTCCGCCTCGATCTCGATCAACTGGAACACCGCATGCGCGGCGCGCGCGCGTTCATTTTGAATTCGCCGAACAATCCCACCGGATGGACCGCGACCATCGATGAATTGCGCGCCATTCTGGACATCACGCGCCGCAACGATGCCTGGCTGATTTCCGATGAGGTCTATGCCCGCCTGATTTATGACGGCCGCATCGCCGCGCCCTCGTTGCTCGACATCGCGGAACCCAACGATCGCGT
>Ga0182030_10005326_pt1 | contig 27345 bp, 33 predicted proteins | sample 812S3MmetaG_FD_121299 | JGI IMG/M metagenome (GOLD analysis project Ga0182030, IMG submission 121299) | Permafrost microbial communities from Stordalen Mire, Sweden - 812S3M metaG (Illumina Assembly) | ecosystem: Environmental > Terrestrial > Soil > Wetlands > Permafrost | place: Sweden... | reverse complement strand
CGTGCTTTCGCACGCGCGCACGGTGGTGAGTGGCGTCGCGGTGGAAGATTTTTCCCACGAGACGCTGGCCGCGTGCCTCCCGCTCATCGTTCACGAGCGCAGCAGGGGAGTGGTCCTCTGGCCGTTGCGGGTCGCGCTGTCCGGCCAGGCCAACTCGCCGGACCCCATTGAAATCATGTCCGTGCTCGGCAGGGATGAATCCTTGCATCGTATCGATGCGGCGATCAAGAAGGCTACGGCGTAATTGCGCCGCTGACGCGCAGAAATAAAGTGCTATAATAAAGTTAATGAAAAAAGATGCCATGCGGAATTCCGTGGTGATCTTTCACGGTGCGATCCTTGGAGCGGTCGCCATTTTTGTTTTTTTTAATATTCAGCAGGCGAGAGCGTACGCGGTTGGGACATCCTCGGCGCCGGCCGGAACCGGTTATGATCCCGGCAGTTCGCTCCAAAACCTCGTTTCACCTTTTACGAGCTTCTTTAACAACCTCAAGTGGAACAATAATACGACGATCAACGTCAATAATCCCGGCACGAACTGGCCTACGGTAAACATTACACCGGTCGTGGAAAACAGTTTCGAGGGCATTATAAGCGGATGGTTTACCGGATTCGATGCATGGTTCTATGGATTGACCGGCGTACAACTTTCCGGAATATTTTTTGTAATACTGAATGTGATCTCGTGGACGCTTGGAGTGGCGCAAAAAGTGGTGGACTGGTTGTTGGGATTGTTCACGCTCGGTCATTAAATTTAAATGAATAGAAAGGGGTTTAAAGTATATATCTGACGTAAAAGGTATATTGTGCGACAGATAAGGTCTTGAAAGGGCCTATATTCCCTAGCTATTCCATATCTGCTCTTAATCAGGCACAATACCCTGGATGCTAAAACGAATCGGATTTATATTTCTCGTCATCTTTGTGGTCGCCATCGGCTACGACTTCGTGACCTCCGCGGCGCACGCTTTGGACTCCGGATCGTTGACGTCCTTAATGCCGACACTTACTCCCCCGCCGGGAGCTGTTTTTGGGCCTGCGGGAGCTGGAGTTGGCATTGGTGGTGGTGGAACTGGAGGCCTTACCACCATCAATTTCGATCTATTCGCCAAGGGCGGCAAAGGGTACAGCTCTATCACCCAAGGATACGGCCGCACGCCATACTCGTATATGTATATTGGCGGCTGGCATAACGGCATCGACATCGCGGCGGATTACGGCGCGCCGATCTATTCGCCTACCGACGCGACCGTTCTCGCCATCGGCGATCAGGATGATTATTGCCCGCGTATAGCGTTCGGACGATTTATTGTGCTTGAAGACAATACGAATCATCTCGTACTTTTATTTGCCCATTTGGCTAACATCGATGTTCAGCCCGGCGCGGAAATAAGTAAAGGCTATCTTATTGGTACCGTGGGTGCGAGCGGCGACGAGACCGGCACGCACCTTCACTTTTCTATTTTCCAAGCCGCAGGTTTCAGCATGGCGCCCGCGCACGGCTGTGGTCCGTATCCGCAAGGACGCGACGTGAATCCTCTCGATTATTTGGGAAGCGTGTATCAATAAATAAAGATATAAAAAAACCGCTGGGTGAACCATGCGGTCTTCGGCGACGGCTTTTCCCGCTAGGCTAGGAAACAAAACTCCCACCAGGATCTTTTATGAAAGATCCTTCCGGGGTAAGCGTCCGCTCTTCTTCCGGTGTGATTGTCTCGGCGAGCTGCTTGCACTCATCGAGCCGCAAAAGCATTTCTGCTTCCGACGCTTCGAGGGTGTACAGCTCCAATTCGTACATCACGACTTTCTCAAGGAATGGGCGAGAGAAAATACAGGAAGAGATAACCCTTACGCCATCTTCACACTCGATTATGATATGGCCGTGCCGGCGATTGGTTTCTTTGCATATCAGGCAGGGAGCATTAGATCGCTGGGCAAGCACGTAGTCTCCCTGACATGGAAAAGAAAATCCAACCATACTGGCATCATCTTTTCCGAGGTACTCGTTTTGGAGCGCCTCCCCTGATAACGGTGCTCTATCCACGGGTTGCATGTGAGTACCAAATAGTTCTTCCATCGTGATCACCCCTCAAGTAAACTAAGGGCAGTATAAAGAACTGTTAGAAAAAACTCCACTGACGAGTTATACTGATATCCATCAGTATGAGCATCTCCTCCAAAAAAACATCACCGCTTCGCGTCCATTTCATTGGTATTGGCGGCATTGGAATGAGCGGCTTGGCCCGCTATTTTATTGCCCATGGATGGCGTGTTTCTGGCTCTGATGCCCAGAGGGGCACAATGACGCAAGAGCTTATAAAAGACGGCGTAAGGGTCAAAATTGGGCATAAAAAGGCCAATATACCGGCCGGGACGGAGCTAGTTATCTATAATAGAGCGATTCCCGACGATAACCCCGAATTAGTGACTGCTTTGAAGGCTGTGCGAGCTGGGTCCGGGAAGAGTGATGGCGTTGTGGTGCTTCCCTACTCCAAGGCACTCGGCCGGATCACGGAAGAATATCAAACGATTGCCATCACCGGCTCGCACGGAAAGAGTACGACGACCGCGCTCGCCGGGCTTGCGCTTATGCGCGCCGGGCTCGATCCGACGATCTTGGTTGGCACGAAGTTGGCAGATCTCGGCGGAAAGAATATCCGTATCGGACATGGCCCGTATCTTGTGTTGGAAGCGGATGACTTTCATGCCGCATTTTTGGAATACTCCCCCGCCATCGCAATCGTCACGAACATCGATCGCGAGCATATGGATTTTTATAAAACGTTTGCGAATGCCAAGCGCGCGTTTTTGAAATTTTTAGCGCGGACGCGCCCGGGCGGTACGTTGATACTTAACCGGGATGATGCACCGCTGTTTGGGCTGAAGTCGGCGATCGAAAAGATCGCCAAGAAGGGCGACTTAAAAGTTGTGTGGTTCTCGTTGCGTGGAGATATCGCGATGGCAAAAAAAATAAAGAAGATTATCCCGATCTCCGGCGAGCATAACATTTCGAACGCGCTGGCAGTTTTTAAGCTTGGGGCTATATTAAAAATTCCTGAAAAGAAAATTCTCACAGGGATCGGATCATATAAAGGTGCGTGGCGACGGATGGAGCTCAAGGGAAAATTGAAAGGTTCGGATATCCCCGTGTATGACGATTACGCACACCATCCAACGGAGATTCGTGCCACCCTCGCCGCATTCAAAGAAAAGTTTCTTAAAGCACCGGTCATCTGCGTATTTCAGCCACACCAAGCCAAGCGCCTCGAACTGCTATTCAAGGATTTTATTGAAGCGTTCGATGGCGCGGATGTCGTGTTTATTTTGCCGCTCTACAAAGTCCTCGGTCGTGACGAAAAATTTGCGCACGATTCGGAGGCGCTCGCACGAGAGCTTGCAAAGCGTTCGCCCGAGAAGCCCGTCTTTTACCTCCAACAGCCAACCAGGATAAAGGCGGCGATCGAGCGCGTCATCCGCGACGTGCCGTTTAAGAATGGCTTTGCCCGCTCCCCTGTTATCGTAATGATGGGTGCCGGAGATATTTCCGACCTGACCGAAAAACTGTTGAAATAATTTATTACGCCATCCAAACCCACATGTCACTATTCGACGAATTTAAGGATGCTAACGATTTTAAGGAGCAGTGCGGATACACGATCGATGGTGATTGGTATCCGCGCGTCACGAAGATCGTGACGATCAAGGCCAAACCGGCACTCTACTATTATTACGGCGAAGCGAAGAGCTATCGCGCGGCGAAGGAGGCTACGGAGCGCTCGGCGGCCGAAGGGACGATGCTCCACGAGGCCGTGGAGGGGTTGTTGCTTGGAAGGGTGACTGAGATCCCGGATGCAGTGGCGCCAGCGGTGCGATCGTTCCAGGAGTTCTTCGAGAAAAACCATATTCATGTGACGCCGGAGCTCGTTGAGCGGCGCATCGTGAACCGCGATCATCGCTATGCCGGAACCGTGGATGCCATCGCCCGGATCGGCGGCAAGCTTGGCGTGTTGGATATCAAAACCTCGCAAGCGATCTATCGTGATTATTCCTTGCAGACTTCTGCATACATGGACGCGCTCAAAAATGAATTCGAAGATCTCTCTACGCGGTGGATCCTTAAGATCGATCAAATCCAGAAATGCCTTCGGTGCGGCGCGATCAGGCGCGTGAAGGGCGGCCGGGAAAAGGTAAAGACCGACTGGCGCGACCGGAACATGCGCGAATGCGTGCATGAGTGGTCCGAGTTATATGGCGATATCGAATTGAAGGAGTTCCCCTCCTGGCAGAATGACTTTACCGCGTTTTTGGGCGCAAAGCGCTTGTGGGAATGGGAAAACGAGGATTGGCTGAAGCGAGTGTCATATCTTTAAGCCCGTACGGTATAATAGATTGCATAGGTATATGCCCCGACGGACGGGTCGAATACGTTAGCGCTATAACCTCATAAAAAATAATATATAAATCTATGTCAACAACAGGAAAGACAGTGTTGTGGATTGTCATAGCGGTGATAGTGGTTGGCGGCGGAATCTGGTGGTGGGTCGCGAGCCAAAGCTCCGCGGCGGCACCGACGGCAGAAACCACTCCTCCGGCGGCGAATCAGGGGGCGCCGACGACTCCGGGCGCGGGCGTCACTCCTTCGTCGTCCTATCCTTCCGGAGATTCGGATCAGTCCATCCAGCAGGACATGGCGAGCGTGAATGCGCAGATGAACGGGTTAGGTTCGGACAACGCGAGCGTCACGCAAAGTTTGAACGATCAGCCGGTACAACAAGCGCAATAAAAACATGAATAAAAAATATATAACGATACTTACAACGGCCTGCGCCGCCGGTGCGATCGTTGCGGCGATGGTATCCCCCGCTTTTGCGCAGACCTCTATTGGCGTTGGATTGACCGCGTCGGCAACCGTCTCTACGGGTGCGGCGAAGGTCCAGGTTCAGCTTGGCGCTCGCGCGGCAGAGGCGCTCGCCACGCGGATCGCGGACATCGAGAAGCGCGCTGATCAGGAGATCACGCGTCGCATCGACGCCTTGAATGCACTGAGCGCGCGGGTCAACGCGATGGTCAATCTTTCGGCGAGCGAAAAAAACAGTCTTTCATCTTCCATTCAATCGCAAATAACCGCCATGAACACATTGCAGACGCAGATATCGGCCGATGCGACCGCGAACAGCACGAGCAGTCTCAAGACCGATGTGCAATCCATCACCGCTTCATATCGTATCTTTGCGTTGATCCTACCGCAGGGATCTATCGAAGCAGCGTCCGATCGGGTGCTTACCATCGGTGGGATCATGACCGATCTTGGAACAAAGCTTTCAAGCCGTATATCCACGGCGCAGGCGGCCGGAAATAACGTTAGCGCGGCAACGACCGCATTGACGGACTTCAACGATAAAATCGCGGATGCGAGCACTCAAGCGAATGCCGCAGCCACCGAGGTCGCGTCGCTTGCGCCGGATAAAGGCGATAGCACCATCATGGCTTCGAATACCGCGGCCTTGAAGGATGCGCGTTCCAAGATCCTCGCGGCTCAGCAGGATTTCATCACCGCTCGCGCGGATGCGACGGCGATCATCAAGGCATTGGCAACATTCAAGGGTTCCGCAACCGCTACGACGACCGCCGCAGCGGGTGTGCAGTAGTCATTTTTTCTTCCTTACTCGGGGTAGCTAGTCAAATAGAAAATAAAAAAACCGCAGTTCTTCGCCGAACGGATCATCTTCCTGGAGGCGAAGAGCCGCGGTTTTTTTATTTTTATTATTCCCAGATTGCCGTTACGGGAATTGTCGATGAGCTTGCTATCGTGGGCAGGTTTGAAGATGTTTCGTTAAGGGTTCCAACGCTCGCGGTCCAAGCGCTTGTGGAAGTATTCAGGTCGCCAAAGATCAACGTACTGCTCCCCAAGGGTCCCGGAGCGCATCCATAGTTTGCCGCGATGCCGGTTGCGGTGATGGGGAGCGTCCCGGTGAACGGGGTGCAGAGCGTGCCATTCTGTAACTCGACGAGCCATGCCCAATTGGCGGGTGCGAGTCCCGGCGGGACCTGTGATGCCGGCAGGGGCTGGGTAAGTTTGAGAACGAATGTGGAGCTGGAATCCGCCACGGTTGGGTTTACGTCGCAGAGAAGCGTACCGGTACTGTTCGGGATCTGGAAGCAGGGATCGCTGATGCCGTTCCCCACCGAACATCGCCATGCGTCCGTACGGAATGGCGCGGCAATGGAATTCGTCCAGCACGATCCTTTTTCCGTGGGCATTCCCGACGCGGGTTGGCTCGGCGTATATTGAATGACCTGCGTGGCGAGTAATGCCGGAGGGGTCTGCGTGGCGGTCGAGGTGGTTTGATTTTGCGGCGCGGTGATCGGGTTCGCCGATGCAAAGAACTGTCCTACGCCGAAGAGTACTACGAGCAGAAGCACCACGATGACGATGATCTTATTCCCTTTTTTCATAAAAAGATTTTTTATCCGAGAAATTTGAACGTTCCGACGATGGCTTGCATCAACAAATCGATCTTCTTTTCGTCGAAAGGTTGTAACCCGTATGATGCCGGATAGTTGGCGATCTGGCTCGAGTGGACCGTGTATTCGATCGCATAGCATTCCCCGTCGTACATGGTCCGATAGCTCGTGGTCTCGTAAAGGTTTCCCGCCCCGGCGCTCGCCGAAGTGAATACGGTGAAGGCTATGCCGTTGATCGTCACACTTGATGAGGCGATCGTTTCTTCCCCGTTTTGATCCGACGCTACGCATTGTGCGACCGCGGCCTTGTCCTTACTGCCGCCGATCGTCAGCATCGCATCGGCAAAGTTGGTCTGCGGCTCGAATGCTCGCGGAACGGTGAGCGTAAAAAATTCGACACCGTTCGCATTATTCGCGTTCACCCTCCATTGAGTTGAAGGGATGACCGAATAATGATCAGTCGCTTCGAAGTCTATCGGATACGCGATGCTGAATCCGCCGGCGGTATTGTTCGCGTCGGTCTGCCATTCGGCGGGATTTTGATAATAGTCCGACGTCGGGGCGGGCGGAGTTGTGATTACGACCGGTGTCGGCATTTGATCGATACCCGCGATGGTTTTGCCGTATTGCGTTCCGTAATAAAAACCGATGAACGGCAACGCAACGAAAAGCGCCAGTGCAAGGAGCTTTGAATACCAGGTGACCGTATTCCATTCAATTTTCATTACCTGTATTATACACCACTTTTCGGACTAAATCTGTATCTTCGAAAAGAAGTAGCTTCCCATTCCGAGGAAGACGGCAGTTACCACAGCGAGCACGGCAAAATCCAATCCAAGCCCAAAATTACCGGAATGTACGAGCAAAACCCGGAATGCGTCGATGCCATAGGAAAGCGGATCGAACTTTACAATCCCGGTGAGGATCGCGGGGAGTCCGTCCAGCGGAAAGAGCGCACCGGAGAGGAAAAAGAGCGGCATCACGAGGAAGTTCATGATCAGTTGGAATCCTTGCATATCATCGAGCAGGGATCCGATCATTGCGCCGAGCGCGGCAAAAAGGAGCGCGACGAGCAACATAAAGAGGATGGCGACCGGCACGAGCGCCCAGTTATACGGACGGAACCCGAAGATCGTTACGAGGATGAGCACGAGTAAACCCTGCATGGTGGCGACGGTCGCACCGCCCAGCGTCCGGCCGATCATGATGTTGAGGCGGTTCACGGGCGCGACAAGCGTCTCTTTAAGGAAGCCGAACTGGCGATCCCAGATGATCTGAATGCCGGAGAAGATCGCCGTGAAGATGATGCTCATACCGATGATGCCCGGCGCAAGGAATTGGAAATAGTTCCCTTCCCCTGCCTTTGCAAATACCGAACCGAGTCCATAGCCGAGCGCGAGCAAAAAGAGGATCGGCTGACCAAGTGAGCCGATGATGCGCGACCGCGAGCGCAAATAGCGTTTGATCTCACGGAGCCATAATATGTATATCGTTTTCATAGTGAATACTTAAGATTATCGTCGTCCGCCACCACCCCACATTTTGCTTCGGTTGCGCATGCGATCGGTCGAGCTTGCATCTTCGTCGCGGATCACCGTGCCGGTCAGCTTAAGGAACGCATCTTCCAGAGAGGCAGTCCCTGTCTTGGCCCGTAATTCCGTTGCGGTGCCGGATGCGACGATCGTTCCGTGGTCGATGATCGCGATCCGCTGGGCAATACGCTCGGCTTCTTCCATATAGTGCGTGGTAAAGAACACCGTGATCCCCTCGGTTTTGTTGAGTTCCTGAAGATAGCTCCACATATGGTTGCGGGTCTGTGGATCGAGACCGAGCGTCGGCTCATCCAAAAACAGCACCGTAGGGTGATGCAGGAGTCCGCGCGCGATCTCCAGGCGTCGTTTCATGCCGCCGGAAAATTCCTTCACTTGATTGTTCCGCCGATCCCAGAGCTCGACAAAGTTAAGCAATTGCTCGATGCGTTCTTTGCGGATCTTCCTCGGGACGTCGTACAGTATGCCGTGGAGATCCATGTTTTCCATCGCGGTAAGGTCGTCATCCAGGCTTGGATCCTGGAACACGATCCCGAACGAGTGCCGTACCGCGTCGGCGTCACCCGAAGTGTCGTGGCCGTTCAGTTTGATATCCCCGCTTGTGGGGTTGAGGATCGTGGTCAGCATCTTTATGGTGGTCGATTTTCCCGCCCCGTTCGGTCCGAGGAACGCAAAAATCTCGCCTTTTTTGACGTTAAACGATATGTCTTTCACCGCCGTGAAATCGCCGAACTTCTTGACCAAATGTTCTACCTCGATGATATTTTCCATGAATTGAGTGTCGGTTAATGTATATTAATTATAAACCATAATTGTTTATTTACTTAACTACCCTGTGGATAACCTTGGCACGGCGCATGTAATGCATGATATCTTCGTACGGCATCTGTGGTATAATACCCTATATATGAAGAAATTTCTAACGAAGTTTGGGCTTGGGAAAAAATGGGTGATCATGTCTGCCATCGGGGTGGTTGTCGTGGGCGGAGGCATCTATTTTTTTGTTGCGTCGAAGAGCGGCGGGAACTATCAGTTCGTAAACGTAACCCGGGGTACAATAACCGAGGTGGTGAGCGTCACGGGGAATACCACGCCGTTGCAAAGCCTGGACCTTTCGTTTGAAAGTGGCGGGACGGTGGCCGGGGTTTATAAAAATGCCGGCGATGCCGTGTCCGCGGGCGACGCTTTGGTCAGTCTCGATACGAGCGGCTTGCAGGCTCAGCTTGCGCAGGCGCAGGCGGGTGTGGATGCCGCTCAGGCTACTTTGGAAAACCTTCAAGCGGGAGCCACGCCTCAGTCGATCCAGGTTTCTCAAGCGGCGGTCGTTACCGCGAACCAGACACTCACGAACACCTATACGAGCATCGGCAATGCGGTAACGGATGCATACGCAAAAGCGAATGATGCCGTGCGTAATCAGATCGGGAGTTTTTACAGCAACCCCGATTCCAACAATCCTCAACTTTCGTTCTCCGTCAACGACTCCGGGGTTTTGAATACCGCAAATGCCGAGCGGGTTCAAGTGGGGCAGGAATTGACCATCTGGCAGAGTGAGATCAACGCGCTTTCTTCCACCGCATCCACGTCCACCCTTAACCAGACACTCATTCGTGCTCAAGGTCATCTTTCTGTCATTGCGACAATGCTGAACACCGATGCGACCGCCGTGGTTGACGAGAACGGACTATCGCCCTCCCAGGAGACGACCGATAAGACTGCTATCACGAGCGCGATCACGGAGGTGAACGGCGCCACGAGTGCCATCAGCGGCATTCAGCAAAGTATCGCATCTGAACAAGCGGCGGTTGCGCAGGCTCAGGCACAGCTTGCCGAAACGCTCTCTGGATCCACCCCTCAGGCGATCGCCGCCCAGCAAGCGGCGGTTGCGCAGGCTCAGGCAAATGTCCAGAGCATAAAGGTCAATATCGCGAACGCCTCGCTCGAGTCCCCTATCAGCGGCGTCGTGACGGTGCAGAACGCAAAGGTGGGGCAATTGGCTTCCCCGGGGCAGGTCATGACGTCCATTATTTCAGGAAATAATTTCGAGGTTGATGCATATGTTCCGGAGACCGATATCGGCAAGGTCGCCATCGGTGATACCGTTAACATGACCTTCGACGCGTTCCATGGAGAAACGTTCCCCGGGAAGGTTTTCTATATCGATCCGGCACAGACGATCGAGAGCGGCGTCGTTGATTACCTCGTAAAGACCTCATTCACGAAGCCCGACTCGCGGATCAAGAGTGGTCTTACCGCCAATCTTGATATCAACACGCAAACCGACCAGAACGTCCTGATCCTTCCGCAATATGCGGTTGCGCAGAATGCGAGTGGTACGTTCGTGGATATTTTACAGAACGGCGCGGAAACGCAGATCCCGGTGACGCTCGGCATCGTAGACCAGAACGGGAATGTGGAGATCGCGTCCGGCGTAACCGAGGGCGAACCGGTCATCAATATCGGGTTAAAAACACCGTAACCTTCCCGACTCCCGGATGATCGAGGTCAAAAATCTTAAAAAAGATTATGTGGACGAAGGTGAAACCACCTCGGCCCTTCGTGGCGTTTCTTTCGGTATCAATAAAGGAGACTTCGTTTCGATCATGGGGCCATCGGGTTCCGGTAAATCGACGCTCGTGCAGATACTGAGCTTTCTCGACCGTTCGACCGGCGGAAGCTATACCTTCAACGGAAAGAAGATCGACGATATGTCCGACGTCGAACTTGCGCATATCCGGAACAAGAGCATCGGATTTGTCTTTCAATCGTTCAATCTTTTGACGAGGCTAAGCGTATACGAAAACGTCGAGATCCCGTTGATCTACTCTACGGTCGCCCCGGCCGCACGGAAGAAGATGATTGAAGACGCGGTAAAATCGGTCGGGCTTGAGGAAAAATTATACGTTGAGACGGCCAAGCTTTCCGGTGGTCAAAAACAGCGGATTGCGATCGCCCGGGCGTTGGTGAACGACCCGGACATCATCTTTGCCGACGAGCCGACCGGAAACCTCGACTCCGTTTCGGGCGCGCAGGTGATGAGCATCCTCGACGGATTAAACCGCGCCGGGCGGACCATTATTCTGGTAACCCATGAGACGAATACGGCGGAGTTCGCGGACAGGATCATCAGACTTCGGGACGGGTCGATCGAAAGCGACGAAAAGGTAAAAAACCCTCGCCACTCGAAGGAGCAATTCTTTAAATAACCTACTGCCATGCGCATCAGCGATCTTGTAAAATCATCCCAGGCGACGCTTCGACACGGAAAGATGCGTTCGCTTTTAACGATGCTCGGGATCGTCATCGGCATCTCGTCGGTGATCATCTTGATGTCCATCGGGCAGTCGGCGCAGGATTATATCCTCGGTCAGGTGCAAGGATTGGGCTCGAACCTTGTCATCGTCATCCCGGGCGGCACCAATAATGGAAAGTTCTCCTCCCCTGCCGCGTCGCAGGGCATCATCGTGAAGAGCCTCGTTCAGCAGGATGTCGACGCGCTTTCGCGCGATCCGGCGATTGCTGCCGTCACCGAAGAAGCGCGCGGTCAAGCCACCGCTTCGTTCAGCGATAACAGCGAGAGCGTCACGTTCGACAGCGTGCCGGCAAATTTCTTTACCGTCCGTAACTTCGTGGTGGCGAACGGGTATCCGTTCACGGACAACGATGTGCAGTCGCTGAATCATGTTGCCGTCATCGGGTCGTCGCTCGCGGCAACCCTTTTCGGTTCCGGGTCCGATCCGGTCGGCCAGTATATCGAGCTCAAAAGCATTCAGTTCCGCGTGGTCGGGGTTTTGGAAGCGAAAGGAACAGGCGCCTTCGGCATCGATCAGGATAACCTCGTGATGGTCCCGATCACGGTCGGACAAAAGCAGATGCTCGGCATCAATTATTTCAGCGACATCATGGTGCAGGCAAACGATGCGTATACCGTGAGCTTCGCCCAATCGCGCGTCGAGACGATCCTTGAACAGGATCATGCGATAACGGACCCGAATAAAGATGATTTTACGATCGAGACCCAGCAGGACGTACTTTCTCTGCTCGGCAACATCACTTCGATCTTGACGATGTTTCTCGCGGCAATCGCTTCGATCTCGCTTGTCGTTGGCGGTATCGGGATCATGAATATCATGCTTGTCTCCGTCATTGAACGAACGAAGGAGATCGGCCTGCGTAAGTCGGTCGGCGCCACCAATAATGATATTCTTCAGCAATTCCTCGTAGAGTCGGTGATGCTTACTTTCATCGGTGGCGTGATCGGTATTGCCGTCGGTGGTGTTGTGGTAACGCTGGCATGGTTCGTGATCACCCGGTTCGCTGGCATCGCCTGGACGTTCGCATTTCCGCTATCCGCCGTGATCATTGCCGTGCTTGTTTCGAGCGTGACCGGAATCGCGTTCGGTATCTATCCCGCCAGTCAGGCGGCGAGGAAGAGCCCGATAGAGGCGCTGCGCTACGAGTGAGATGCCTGCTGTGCTGAGGCAAGGAAGATTAATTGCCTCAGCACAGCAGGCATCTCACTCGTAGCCGCGCCTTGGTGATTAGGAAAAAAGAGAGAGAAGGGAGAAGAAAAAAATAACCCGGGTGGGTTATTTTTTTGTAGCTACATCTTCTGCGGTGATCGCTATGCGCGAGCTTTCTTTGCCGGCTTTGCTTTGCGAACGGGTTTCTTCTTTGTAGCCTTCTTTTTTGGTTCGTACGCCGCGCTCAACTTCTTTGCGTGAGCTTGGATCTTTTCCCACTCAGCCTTCAGGTCCTTCCCCGCCTTTACGACGTCCGCCGGCGTGAGATCCTCGAGAGGGCCATACCTCTTGACCACTTCATCAACGATTATTTCGTATTCCTTCTTGCCGAGCCTCTTGGCTGTTTTTGCGTGCTTTGCGACCTCCTTCCTTGCTTCAGCGACCCACTTCTTTGCTTTCGTCTTGGTTTTCTTGTCCGAGAGCAGATAAGCGCCGGCTGCAGCCGCGAGCGTTGCCGCGGTGATCGCACCGCCGATCTCCCATCCTCGTGCGGCGTTACCCGCCTTTTTTGCTGTTTTCTTTTTTGTTGCCATAATTATGAATTATTAAATAGTTATTGTTTCTTCGACCTTGGTTTTGTCTTTTTGAACAGATTTCTAAAGAACATCAAAAAGCGTTCAACGCGGAATCCTTCCTGCTTGATATCGGTCCGCAACCCCTTGATATCTTCCCGGAACAATATCGTCTCCTCCTTTACCTGTGCGGTTATTTCCTTGACGTCGCTCAATACCTTTGCCACATAGACGAGCGCAATGGTAAGCGCGATGGATACTATCACGACGGCGATCGTCGTCACAAAAAAGAAAATGTCCGCGTGCACTAACGTGTCCATATATGAAATTATACCATATTAGGGCACGACATATGATATAGTTTTAGGAGATACTCTTCGAAAACCGTGGCAGGCGCGGTGCGGTTTGCCGAAAGGAATACGTTTCCGATCACGGTGCACTCGTCATTTTCGCTTCGGAACTCCGTGCGCTTCTCGGTGAGGCATTCAATATATCCCCCATCGGACAGATCGGATGAAACTGTCATCGCAAGCGGGTTCCGTCTCTCAATAAGGCCTTCAAAATGGCCTTTTTTTATTTAAACCCAAGCCGGTCGAGCGCCTTTTGTTTGTCCACCGCGCCGAGCCGTGTTTTACGCACGGCCTTGCCGAGCATCATGATCGTTTCGTCGTACGTTTTCCTGTCCACGGGGTATGGCGTGGCGTCCTTGCCGCCGTGCGCAAAACTGTAGCGTGCCGGGTCCTCATAGGATGGCGCGGCGCCGTAGATGATCTCTCCCACAAGCGCGAGCGCGCGAACGGTCTTTGCCCCCACACCTTCGGTCGCAAGCAGCTTTTCATACGTCTCCGGTTTCTCGTCGGTTACTTTTGCCAGGATCTTCTCCAGATATTTGCTCTTTGCAAAATCCTCCAAAACGACGGGGTGGTGACTGAACTCCACGGTTTCAAGGTTGAGCAACGTCAGTTGCTGACCGGCGCGTCCATCGCCGCCGATCTGGATCTTCGCCATCTGCGACAGCCGCGAAGAATATTTTCGCAGAAGGGTGATGTCTTTCATGAGCGTCGCGTAACCGGCGCTCGTAAGTTCGGTGGAGATCTCACGGGTCTTGTCGCTCTTGGCGGCGGAAAGATCGAGGACGGTCTTAAGTGTGACGGGTGACGATATGCCGGAGTGAGGTTCCGATACGAGGTCGTTCACATCTTCCGAATACCAATGGTATCGTCGCGCCGATCCCTTTTCCGCGTTCATCCCCTGCTGGACGACCGCCCACGCCCCCCCGCGGGAGAAGAAGAACGCATGATGATAGAGTTGGAACCCGTCCTGCACGAGCGCGCTATCCACCTTTGCGCTCATCTTGGAGTTATAGATAAGATTATTCGTCTGCTTAACGGGAAGCGCCAGGCGTTCGCCCCACGATTGGATTTCGTCCGGCGTTTTACGTGACGTCTTCCCTTTCCCACCGGCAATCACAATGCCGAAGTCCGCTTCATGGCCGCGGATGGCTTCTTTTAGTGCCGCGGTAAGGATGGTGGTCAAGCCGCTCGCATTCCAGTCGAACGCCAGCACCGTGCCGAGCGATTGAAACCACGCCGGGTCCGCGATCCGTTTGATGAACTCGTCCGGTCCGTATTCGGCCACCAAGACGTACATCATCTCCCGCCCAAGCTTTACCATGCGCTCAAAAAGCCATGGCGGGCAATGGCCGGAATCCAGTCCAAATGAGGCTATTCCACGTTGGATCATAGCCTTATTATACCGCTTTCGGAGAGATTTATTCGGAGTCCATTAACAGTAGCGCGGCATCACTTAGGCGAACCTCAGCCTTATCCATTCTGGTTTCTAATAGTTTTGTTCGTTTTTCTACAAATCCAAGGTGCTCCATAATGACATCGAATTTTTTCTGGATATTTTCTAGCAACCCACCCACGTATCGCTCTCCTTCGGGACTCATAATGCCTTTCGGAATCTTTGGGATTTTTTGTATCATACCTTTTATCATAGCCATAAAAATACGCCCATCAAAACTTTTTTAATAAAAATTTAACCTTTATTTTTATGGCTTAAAACAAGCCGTGAATATCGCGCACGGTCAGCACTACCATAAGCAAAAGCAATAGTGCGAACCCGACGCCGTTGATCGTCGCCTCAACCTTATATGAGAGCGCGGACCCTTTTATCTTTTCGATGAGCACCATAAGGAATCGCCCGCCATCGAGCGCCGGGAACGGGATGCAATTGACGATCATCAGGTTGAGCGAAATGATGCCCAGGAACTGCAAAAGATAGGTAAGTCCGATCTTGCCGGTCTCTTCCGCGATGCCGAAGATGCCGACCGGACCGACGACGTCGGCAGGGATCGATGCGTGGACGAAGATCTGTTTTAAGAGTTCATAGAACGCCTGAAGCGTTAGCCATGAGATGATCGCGGCGTCCTGCAATCCATCCCACAGCGCCCGGAAAGGATTCTCGCGTGCTGCACCGCCCTGCTCCAACGCCACGCCAAGCGCGCCTTGATCCGCCGGCGCGTCGGCACGCGGGGTTACCGTGAAGGTCAGGTCTTTATTATTACGGATGACCGTGAAGGTGATCTGCTGTCCTTTATTCTGATCGATGTAATTGATGAAACTTTGCGAGTCGGTATAGCCCTTTACGACATCCCCTGCCTGGATGCCGGCCGCCGCCGCCGGTGAGCCGGGCTGGGTTCCGGAAATCACAAGAGTTTGCGGAACGCCGATCATAAAAACCAATGAGATGAAGAGCCAACCCAGGATGAAATTCATAAATACTCCGGCAAGCACGATCGCGCTTTTTTTCCACGCCGGTTGATTATAAAAGAGGCGTGCTTTGTCCGCTTCCGAGATCTCCGTATCCGACGCGGTTACGGCCTGCCCCGTGGAAGTCTTTTCCGGGCTGATCCCTTCGAACTCGCCGCGCTCACCCGAAATGCGCACAAAGCCGCCGAACGGGAGCCAATTGATGCTGTATTCGGTGTCACCGAACTTCTTTGCGACGATACGAGGTGGGAAACCGATACCGAACTCGTCCACCTTTAATCCAAACATCTTTGCCACAAAAAAATGCCCGGCCTCGTGGCCGAGGATCAGGAATGAAAGTCCGATGATGACGAGAATAATGATAAGCATAGACTTGGAAACGCCACTTAAATATAGCAGATAGTGGGAAGAAAAAGTACTTGACCGAATTTATGGGACTTTCGCCGGGGTCATGGTTGGGCTTGATGTTCTTGTCCGGACTCGCCATGGCGGCTTCATTCGGTTTTTTATTCCCCGAGCTCCGCCAATTTTCCCGTCACCAAAGCTTCCACTTCCGCGTTTGCCTTGTCGATCACTTTCTGGATCTTTTCCTTGCCCCGGAATGCGTCATCTTCCGTGATCTCCTTCCGCCCCTCCGAATCCTTCAGGCGTTTGACCGCATCCTCGCGGCGCGCTCGGATCTGGATGCGTGTCGCTTCGGAGATCTTTTTGACAAGCTTCGTCATTTCGTCCCGGCGTTCGTCGCCGAGCGGCGAAAGCGTGGCGCGAATATTGCTCCCGTCGTTATTGGTGGAAAGACCGAGGTGCGCATCGTCGATCGCCTTCATGATCGCGCCGATCGCGCCCGGATCCCAGACCGTGATCTGGATCGTACGCGGCGGAAGCACGCTTAACGAACCGAGCTCGCGGATGGTAAGTTGTTGATCGTAAAGGTTGAGCCGGATGTTCTGGATCATATCCGGTGACGGACGGTTGCCGCGGATCTGCCCGAACTCTTCTTTTATTTTTGCCGCAACGCCCACAAGCGCGGTTTCGAGGTCTTTTGTTATTTGTTCGGATATGGTCATGGTGTCAAAGTGGATGTTTGTGTTATCGCATAAGCGCTTCCAGCTGCAATCGTGGATTGAGGCCGAAGTTATTTACGCCTTCATATAATTTTAATGTTTTATGCCAGAACGCAGATTTTGCCTTTGATGGCGTTTCCCACGCAAGAGTCATTATAACCGCATCCAGGAAAATACGTAAACTAAAGTCGTCCGGTTCTATGAGTTTTTTAATGAAATCCCGCCGGGCGGTTGGGGCGGTCTTAAGGAACGCTTCGGCGAGCTCGATGTTTTCTTGGAACGCCTTGTCGTGCAGAAAGCGCCAGGCAATGCCCGGCTTGCCGAGCGACCGTTTTGCCGCTGTCGTCGCCTTTGCCTTGGTGAGGTGCTCTTGTTCGACGAGCCATTTCTCGATCGTGCCCTGCGCCACCGCGCCGAAGTAGATCTTCGGCAGGCGCGAAACGATCGTCGGCAGAATACTCTCAATATCCGACGTCACTAAAATAAGCAATGACGACGCCGGCGGCTCTTCGGTGATTTTGAGGAGCGCATTCTGTGCCTCCGTTGTGAGTAGTTCCGCATTGTCGAGGATGATCGTGCGCCGCGCGCTCGTGTTCGGTTTTTGCCACAGGAACGTCTTTACCTCGCGCGCCGCGTCGATGCCGATGGATTCGCCGCTCGCGTCGGCATTGAGCATCTTCATAAATGCAACGTCTATGATTTTGGTATCCTGCAAAACCTCTTCATGTCCGGCCTCAAGCGTCGCCGGTTCGAACACGCCATTCTCGAGGTAATGGCCGAGCGCCGATGCTACCGTCTGCTTTCCCACCATCGCGGGACCCACAAAAATATACCCGTGACCGAGCATGCCGCGTTCGTGAAGGTCTTTGAGGTCTGCGATGATTGCTTCGTGGCCGATCATTTATCGCTTATTGAGCAACGTTCTCTTGTACGTATCCAAGTGGTTCAAGATGAGGCCGGTACCTTTGGCAACGCAGAACAACGGATCTTCGGCGACGTACGCCTGCACGCCGAGAAAGCGCTCGAAGAATTCCGGGAGGTGATGCAATTGCACCGAACCACCGCTCAAGATAATCCCCTTCTCCATGATGTCTGCCACAAGTTCCGGCGGGGTTACGTTGAATACGTTCTGCACACTGCTTGCGATCTCTATGAGCAGCGGGTTCAACGCCTCCGCGATCTCGTTGGAGTTGATGACGACATCTTTCGGGAGTCCGGTCACGAGGTCGCGTCCCCGCACCTGATACTCCATTTTTTCCTTGGTTGGCATCGCTGAGCCTATCTCGATCTTGACCTGTTCCGCGGTCTGTTCGCCGATCGCGAGCGCGTATTTCTTCTTGATATAATCCATGATCGCCTGATCGAACTTGTTGCCGGCGATGCGGAGCGAATTCCATGACACGATGTTGCCGAGCGCGATCACGGCTTGTTCGGATGTTCCCCCGCCGATGTTGATGATCATATTTCCCGAGCGGGCGTTGATGGGAATGCCGGCGCCGAGCGCGGCGAGGATCGGTTCGCGTACGATGAACGCGTTGCCTGCGCCCGCCTCACGCGCGGCGTTCATGACGGCGCGGCGTTCGGTTTGCGTGATGCCCGCCGGAACGGAAATGACAACGTCCGGCTTGATGATATTGAACCAGCCCGACGCCTTTGAAATGAAGTACGTGAGCATCGCTTTCGTAATATAGTAATCCGCGATCACGCCATCCTTGAGCGGGCGGTATGCCACGATCTCATCCGGGGTGCGGCCGATCATCTCCTTGGCCTCCGCGCCTACGGCGAGGACGGTATTGTCGGGTTGCGTGAGCGCCACGATCGTGGGTTCGTTGATGATAAATCCCTTGCCCGGCACAAAAACAACGGTGTTAGCCGTGCCCAAATCGATGCCGATCTTCTTTCCAAACATAAGGTGTATTGTATGCGAAAAAGAGCCTTTGTGCAATGTATTCCGGAACATCTTTTCGGGTACGGCGTTCCGACCTGCTGGCCGGCCGCCTCGGCTCTCGCCGCCTTCGCGGCTCCGAGACGCCCCTCAAAGAAATTTCGGAATACATTGCGCAAACGAAGATTTTTGCTTAAATGGACTGCGAGCCATCATCGATATCGCAGGCGCACTTCTTGAGAAGATCGGCGTCGCTGCAACCGGGACGAAATCGAAGAGACCGGCATCCAAGCCTGCATCTTCCTCCGCTCCCCCGCTTCAGAACGGCGAGCTTGCGAAACTCCAGCTGACGCTCTTGCGGGCAAAAGCCAATGGAACCCTGGATAGGGCGTACGAGGAAGCGTTCGTCGAACTCGGCCTTGATGTGCGCAAGCACGAAAAGGATCGGCGTCGGATTGTCGGAGGAAGCCTTGCTCGCACGCAGGGTAAGTTCCGCGGCAATTTCGTGAAGCGCATTACCGCCGCGTTCGGCAATGACATGATCCTTGTAGAACTGGCCGCGATCTATACCAAGATCGGGAAAACGCCGGTGACGACGGAACTGCTCAAGCGCGAAGCGACTGCGGCAAAGTAGCACGGATCAAGATCCGTACACGGGAGGTGATTCATTCGCCTCCCTTTTTTTATTTAAATCCGCGTGATATCCGCGCCGAGCTGGCGGAGGCGTTCATCGATATGCTCGTATCCCCGGTCGATCTCTTCGATGCCTTCCACTTCGGAAACGCCATGAGCGACGAGCGCGGCAAGGATATCCACCATGCCGGAGCGGAGGTCGCGCACATGCAGGCTCTTGCTCGTAAGCGGCGTCGGTCCTTCGATCGTGGCGAAGTGATAATGATTTTTGCCTTGCAGGCGGCACGGATCGTTCGGCGGGCACTCGGTCGTCACTTTTATCTTCGCCCCCATCTCATTGAGGTCTAGTGCGAACGCGAAACGATCCTCATAGATGGTTTCGTGGATGGTGGAAATGCCGTGTGCCTGCGTAAGGAGTACTGCGAGCGGTTGTTGCCAGTCGGTCATGAATCCGGGGTGCACGTCCGTGCGGATCTCGAGCGGCTTCAACTCCCCCGCTTTTGAAAACGCGATGCCGTCGTCCGTTATCTCGTATTCGCCGCCAAGCCGCCGGACGACATTAAGGAACGTGATGAGGTGTTCCTGGATTGCGCCCTTGAGCATGATGCGGCCGTTCGTGGCGATGGCGAGGCATGCCATGGACACCGCTTCGTTGCGGTCCGGCACCGCGCGATGGGTGACGCCATGCAATTTTTCCACGCCTTCGATCGTGATCGTCCGCGGCGGACACAGTTCCACGATCGCACCCATTTTTTGAAGCATCTTCATAAGCTCGATGATCTCCGGTTCGAGCGCGGCATTCTTGATGACGGTCTTGCCTTTTGCGAGCACCGCCGCGAGCATGACGTTCTCGGTGGCGCCGACGCTCGGGAATCGAAGTTCGAACTCAGCGCCTACGAGGCCGTTTGGTGCCCAGGCGTGATAGCTATCCTTCGTGATCTGGATCTGCGCGCCAAGTTTGGAGAGCCCCTCCAGGTGGATATCCACCGGCCTCGGCCCAAGCTTATCCCCTCCCAAGATCGGCACCTCGGCCTCGCCCGTTCTCGCGAGCAACGGTCCGAGTGCAAGGATCGGAATGCGGTTGCGGCGCGAGAGCGTCAGCACTCGGTTATTTTTAATGACCGGCGTAGAAACACTCAGCGTTGTCCCGGCAACTTCGATCTCACTGCCAATGTTCTTTAAGAACTCCACAATGATATCGATCTCGCCGATGGCGGGGATGTTTTCCAAAATGCATGGTTCGTCGGTCAGCAACGTCGCCACCATCATCTTCGATGAAAGATTTTTCGTTCCCGCTATTGTGATCTCTCCGAACAGGGGTTTTCCACCCTTAATTATAAATTTTGCCATGGAGGAATTCGGCCAGTTTATCGATGGCGATCCGCTCCTGCGTTCCGGTGTCACGGTTGCGAACGGTCACCGTATCTTTGTTTTCTGCCTCACCCTCGCCCAAGGTATCAAAATCCACCGTGACGCAGAATGGCGTACCGATCTCATCCTGGGCATAATACCGCTTGCCGATGTTGCCACGGTCATCCCAGGCCACCACAAACCGCTTCTGGAGGGCATCGTGGATCGCGCGGGCTTTCTCCACCAACGCCGGCTTGTTCGCCAACAACGGGAATATCGCCACCTTATACGGCGCAAGGCGTGGCTTGAACTTGAGGTATACGCGATCGCCGTCTTCGGTATAGGCGTCGAGCAGAACCATTGCCATCAAACGGTTGACACCGACGGCCGGCTCGATCACATGCGGCACGAACTTTTTTCCGGACGTGGGATCGGTATAAGAAAGATCCACGCCGGAAAATTTCATGTGTTGGTTCAGATCGTAATCGGTTCGATACGCCAAACCCCAAAGCTCCTTGAAGCCGAACGGGAATTTATACTCCATATCCTCCGTGCGCTTGCTGTAGAAACTGCGCTCTTCGTCGCCATGCTCCCGCCAGCGCAAAACCTCAGCGTTGATACCAAGGTTCCCGGTAACGAAGTCCCACATATCCCCTTTCCATTTTTCATACAGGCCTTTCCAATCGGTCGTCTCGGGATCGAAGAAATATTCGATCTCGGCCTGTTCGAACTCAAGCGTTCGGAAAATAAAATTCCCCTTGGTTATCTCGTTGCGAAAACTCTTCCCGATCTGACCTACGCCGAACGGAAGCCGCACGCGCGTGGAGTCCAAAATATTCTTGAAGCTTACGAAGATACCCTGCGCGGTTTCTCCGCGAAGATAGACCTTCGATTGCGCCTCGGGCACGATGCCCACATTCGTTTCGAACAACAGATTGAATTTCCGGACCGGCGTCCAATCGAACTTACCGCACGAAGGGCATTTTATTTTATTCTCCTGGATGATCGCATCGAGTTCCGCTTCGCTCTTTCCTTCAACGCTGATCTTTTCACCTTTCGCTTCGTAGTGATTCTCTATCAAATGATCCGCGCGCGTGCGCGTATGACATTGTTTGCACTCCACCATTGCATCGACGAGCCCCGCGACATGTCCGGACGCCTCCCATACCTTGGGATGCAAGATAATAGATGAGTCCAAACCCACCATATCGCTCCGCTCACGAACGAACACGCGCCACCATTCGTCCTGGATGTTCTTCTTGAGCTCCACTCCCGCCGGCCCGTATTCATACGAATTGGCCAATCCCCCGTAGATCTCCGATCCCGGGAACACAAAACCGCGCCGCTTGGCGAGCGAGACGATCTTTTCCATAAGCCCTTCTTCTTTTTGCATAGTTTTAATGATTATTGTGTTACGACGCCGAGCTGGCCTGCGGTCGACGGATCGTTCGGAAGATGGGTTGTCACTGCGGCTGCGGTCGTCTGCACTGCTTGATTGGTATAAACGTCGGTTGCCGTGATCGTTGCCGGGCCAATCAGGGTGATGGTTTGCCCCAGCTGGTTGACCGCCGGCGTGTTCACTACCTGGAACACCGTCTGCACCGGCGGGCTGATCACCCCCGTTGTTGCCGGAATGAACGGAATGGTCCACTTAACGAGCCCGGTCCCCGCATTATAGACCGGTACGGATGCCGAAGCCACACCGGTGCTCGTTGCCACCCCGGTGAACGTGGTCCCCGATTGCAGGTACGCTGATACGGTAACACTTGATGCGTCCGTTGAATAGTTGGCGATAGCCCAATGGACGGTGTATTGCGTTGGTTGGTTCACCTTCGGCGGATACGGACCGCTATTCGTGATGCCCGGCGTCGTTTCTTTGGCATACCCACCCGTGGTAAGCGAGATCTCACCGCCAACTTTGTTCGTCAGCGAGATGACGGACGTGGTGTTCGCTCCCTGGGTGTTCGCCGGCACGGTCGGTGACGTGGCTTTCGCGGTGACGGTGACCGAATAATTTTTGTCGCTTGGCAGATGTATTGGAAATCCTTGCTTGGCGCTGACGCTGAAGTTCACACTTCCCGATTGCCCAGGAGCGAGCGATGCGAGCGCCGGCGTGTTCGCCGTATACCACGTGATGGTGTTCGTTTGGGAATTGAACGTGCCGTCCGTGGTGAGCGAGGAAAGATCGTACATCGCTCCCGATAGCACGGCGGAGATATTCACGGTTTGGAATGTAACGTTCGAATTGTTGGTATAGGTCAGGACGTAGTTGAGGCTGTCTCCCGGACGAACCACATAATTCGCGGAATTATTGAGCGTAAGGGTCACGGACAGCGGTGATGGGGTTATCGTAAAGTTGACCGGGGCCGAAGCCGCAGGATAATTTTGTCCGGAGAAGTTCGCGCCGATCGTGCCAACAAGTTGATATTGTGCATTCGCCGGACCGACGATATTCCCGCTTACGACGAGCGTCCCCGACGCATTCGGCGGGAGCGTTCCCAGGCTCCACGTATCGTTGCCGGCGTCGGTTGGTATTTGTATAGCGCTCATCCCGAAATGGTATGCCGGTGGATACTGCATCTTAAGCTGTACGCCTTGCAGGGTCCCGGTCGTGTTGTTTTGATAGTTAACGACAAGATTAAAATTCTGTCCGCTAAAGATACTTGAGGGCGCGCTATACGAGATGCTGAGCGCCGATTGCGTTCCGATGGAAAGGGACGTGGCGGCCGTTGTCTTGAATATCGTACTTGCGGTGCTCGGCGTTCCATAGGTAAGCGTGGCGCTCAGGGTCTGCGCCGTTCCCGCGTCGCCGGTGGCAACAAGCCACAGAACATTCGGCGGATTGATCGTCTCGGAGCTTAGCGTTCCAACCGATTGCGTCGCGCTTGTTCCGCTCGCGAATGAAATGCCGCTCGGCAGGGCGATGTTCAACTCCGCATTTTGAAGGACGCTCTTGGATTCGTTCGTGACGCTGATCACGACGGGGAACGGTTCACCGATCACTATCGCGCCGGGATCCGTGAACGCGATAGCGACGTTGGGCGCCGGCGCGGGAAGTAATAGATAATAGACGATTGCCGCAAAGCCGATCAGGATAAAAATACCGATTGCAAAGAAAATGAGCCCATTTTTTCGGAAGAATGATGACGACGAATGCGGACCTCCCGCGGGCGCTCCTTTCGGCGCTCCGCCGGGATTTCCGCCCGACGGTGGTTCAACGATCGTCTTCCCCGGTATCTGGGTATACGACGTCGGATCTCCGGGTGGCGTATAGACATATTTCTTCTCTTTACTTCCCCAGATCGAGTTCGGATTATAGTCGGGCATCTATTGATATTACCGCATCTCTGGGTGCTTTTGAAGCGTGCGTGCGGCAATAAAATTCCTGGCGGGTGATGTAAAAGTACGCCGGTGATCGATCACCGCACGTGGCACACTCCGCCTCCTCCGGATCCCATCCCAATATTGAAAGCGTTTCCTGCCACGAGAACGCGCCATGCGTAAGGAGTTCCCAAAGTGCCGGTTCCGGTTCGACATCGGGAAGCAGACGGCTGAGCGAATGAAGGTCGGCGAGCGCCAAGGCAACGCGATCGGACTTGAGCGCGTCTATAAGCTGGGTCCCTTTCGTGTCTATGAACCGGATCTTCGCGAGCGTCCCCGGCTCAAGATGCGACGCGAGTTTTGATGTGATCTTCCGGGAGCTTTTCGCTTTCGCCGCGATCTTTCCAAATCGCTTCGTAAAAAGCGTATAACGCCCATCGAGGTCGCCTTGCGGCTCCTTCCGTAATATGATGGCGTCGGTAACGTATTCCTGCATTGCTTCAGTATAAGGAATTAAAAAGGACACTACTACCCTACCACTCCATTGCGCCGTGGGCGTGAACGCGTTATGGTATGGCAAGAAAGGCAAAAAGGAGCGCATCATGCTTTTCCTTGAACCGATCGCGGATCACAGCCAAATTCCGCGCGAGATCGTAGAAATCGTTGAGGCCCTTGAAGAGCGAGGATTCCCCGTTTCCTATAAGGCCGACCTCGAGCTCATTAACCGTGTACGTTCGACGCCGCTCATCGAGCTCGACGGAAAGTTCCTCTACGATGGCGTGGTCGTAGGATACCTCCGCGGCTTGCGATAAGGCTTCGCGACCAATCATCGATTGGCCGCTTTTTTTCCCTCTTTTTCTGACACATAGAGAAGGTGGTATTTACCAAAAAGAAGGTATGTCGCACGAGCGCAGGCGAGGAGACGTAGCGCGTTTTCAGCAGAAAACGACGCGACCTTCTTTTTGTAAATACCGCCTGCTATTGTGTGCGGGGCAGCGAACCACATTCGAACATATTTTAGATGATTACACATCGAACAAAACATTTTTAATTTTTAGTTGATAAAAATATTTTTTTATTATAGACTGCGACTAGTATTACCTTCTGCTCGTATGGACAGAGAAAGAGAGGTGTCGTATGACACGGGAAAAATCGTTTCCAGTTACCAGTGGACCAAGCCGATGGGATTTACTACTCGGTGGTTTGCTGGAAGGGAGCCTGGTGGACTTTACCATTGAAGGATTCCTCCACGAAGGGCTCGAGCACAAACGCTTGTCAGCTAGCGTGAGGACACTACAGCGACATGGCGAGCCATATGAACGAGCCACAAGCTGGAGTATCACTGGTGAATACCGAATCAATACACCACGAGTAATCTTGTCCGGACCGCTCAAAGCTGAATATCGCACGTACGACCGAAGCGGAACCGTGACGCTGACAATTTATTCCTAATCAAAAAAAGAGGCTTCGCAAGAAGCCCTTTTTATTAGTGCGCGGGAGAGGAGTCGAACCTCCACGCCTTTCGGCGCCACCACCTCAAGGTGGTGCGTCTGCCATTTCGCCACCCGCGCATAGATTTGCCAGTCTCACCCCTATCACCGCCAAGGCCTTTTCTATCTTTTGGCTCTTTCGAGATAAACAAACTACCTGGGGATTATAATACAGATTCGGTAATAATTTCAATGACTCTGCCTTTGCATACCTTATTTCATACATGGGTGCCTTCCCCGCCTTTCTGATATGGCCACTGATTCCCAATCGCTGAAAAACCTTCCTCCTTAGCCAGAGAATATGTTCTTCGCTGGCCGAAGCAAAAACTGTATAGAACATATAACTTGAGCGCCAGCGAGGATCCCAATAAGAATAGAAAGTCCCGTCCCCATCAAAGTGTCCACGGAGAAAATCGAAAAAGAATTCTTGCGGAACGTCCACGCTCCCGATTGTTTTAGATTTCCGTGGGGTAATACCTATAGTATTGAGAAAATCACAAAACGCACTATCGCCGACCTGGAGATAAAAATATTCCTTCCTTTTTTTGCGGCCACTATTTTTTATCCCGATCTTATTCGTTATATGCAGGCATTGCGCGAAATTTTTTATCTGCTCGCCATCTTTCGACGTGAAATTTATCATCTTGCGCTGAGAATAAATACATCCATCGGTTACTAATAGCCCGATTGCATAAGCAAATTCGGCCGACCATCGAATCGCTATTTTATGTTGCGGAAGCATATGCACACCATAGCAAATAGCACATTAAAAAATCCTTAAAGAAAAGTTGACTAAAAGAAAACCGCCCAGTGGCGGTAATCTTTTACTATGGGAAGTCTTGGATCTTACATCGATACGTCCAACTTCTGGCGGATCCGCGATCCGGAGATCTTGCGGACGAAATACAGTTTTGAGCGGTGCACTTTCTTGGGGCTCGAGACGACATCGATCTTGACGATCGAGGGCGAATGGATCGGGTAGACCTTCTCTACGCCGACGCCAGCAAGAACGGTGCGGACGGTGAACGTCGCGCCCGGCTCGGAGCCGTGTTTTCGCGCGATCACCAAACCGGCGAACGGGGTCTTGCCTTCGTATACCTTTACCTTCGCGCCCGGCTTTATTTTTTTGAGTATTTCTTCGGTGATCATTTGTTTATGCGATGCTTGGTATCATACCACAAGTGTTTTTATTTTGCCAATAAGGTCGTCTATGGAGATCTTTACTTTGATGAAGTATGCCCTGGCGCCGAGCTGCTTTGCCTTTTCGATGTCGGAGTCCTGGGCGAGGTTGCTCACGATCACGACCGGCACATTGCTGAGCTGTGGGCTGAGCGAGATCTCCTGCAAAACCTCGAAGCCGGTCACTTTCGGCATAATAAGATCAAGGATGATGAGTGCCGGCACCTCCGTTTTGAGGGTTTGGATCGCTTCTTCGCCATCAAAGGCCTGGATGACCGCAAAGCCTTCCTTTTCGAGCCGAGCCTTCATCAGAGACGACAAAAAATTGTCATCTTCGACAATCATGATCTTTTTGGGTTCGGAATCCATACGTCTATTTTAACACACAAAGAGCTTTTTAGTTGTCCCAATTACCTCCCTCGCTTTCGCCTGCGATCGATTCGCCGGCCAAAGAGAAGAAAGTTCGACAGATATAAAAGTTTATATCTTTAGTTTAATTGATCCACGCACAGCTTCCGCTACGCGTGCCTTGTTACGACTTAGCCCATGTTACCGATCTTAAGTTAATACCACCGAAGCGATATTTCACCTATTACCGG
>Ga0182030_10005325_pt1 | contig 27347 bp, 37 predicted proteins | sample 812S3MmetaG_FD_121299 | JGI IMG/M metagenome (GOLD analysis project Ga0182030, IMG submission 121299) | Permafrost microbial communities from Stordalen Mire, Sweden - 812S3M metaG (Illumina Assembly) | ecosystem: Environmental > Terrestrial > Soil > Wetlands > Permafrost | place: Sweden... | reverse complement strand
AGCGTCCCGCAGGAGCAGGAGTACGTTGACCACGGGATCGGCGGCACGAAGGCACGCCGCCCGGCTCTCGACCGCATGCTGGAAGACGCCCGGAGGCGACGCTTTGATGTGCTAATCGTTTGGTCGTGTGACCGCCTTGCACGCTCAACGAAGCACTTCCTTCAGTGTCTCGATGAACTCGACTCGTGCGACGTCCAGTTTGTGTCCCTGCGCGAGGCGTTCGACACGTCGGGGGCGCTGGGACGAGCATTTCTCGGCATCGTCGCAGTGCTCGGCGAGATGGAACGGGCACTTCTTATAGAGCGAGTACGCAGTGGCATGGCGAGAGCACGTAGTGAAGGTCGCCAGATCGGACGCGCCCGGCTCGACGTCAACCGCCAGCAGGTCATCCAAGATCGCCGCTCTGGCATGTCGCTGACGCAGGTCGCCAATAAGCACCGCATCTCGCGGGCGTCCGTTTGCCGCTTAATGAAAGAGGGAACCTCGACCTCGGACACTTCAGTTTCCGCGCTTGCTGGGAGCATGCCGGAGGAAGCCAGCGCGGCGGGCGCTGCTCAATGAATCGCGAGGAGAGCTGATGGAGGACTCTATGTTCGACGAGCAGTTCGTGACGACCGTAGAGGAGATCAAGGAAGCCCGTGAGGCGCTGGTCAAACTGGGGTTGGAGATAGCCCGGCGCGGGATGGACGCCGAGTTCAATGAGGCACAGATCGTCTATGCCAACGCAAATGCCCGTATGGAGCTTGCGCCTCCGGGCGACGACGAAGCCAACAAGGCAGCCGAGGCGGCGAACCGTCGCCTGCTTGTTCTGTTCAGGAAGGGCTGGACGAAGGACGAGGGGCTGCTGTTCTACTGCTACCAAGAGTACAAGAAGCGCCTCTGCTACCATCACTTGACGGAAGGCTAATCGTGCCCGATAAACAACAGCAGATCGAGATGATTGGCAAAGTCTTTGTCGTGACTTGTGGTATGCGGCGCTGCCTGATCTGCGATGGCGTGTTCACCCCGACACAGGCTGCGAATCATGCGACGACCTTTTGCTATCCACAGGAGACGTCATGCTGCTCTGGCGATCCCACTCATCGAGTGTCTGGAAAAACTGTATAAGCGAAGAAATGTCAGCCTTCGCTTAGATCAACTGCGGTCGGTTTCGGTTCTTTGATCTTGATTTTGAGGTTGAACTCTTGCTGCTCAAGTTTCATAGAAACTCCTGTTCTATTCCTTTAGCCCACGAGTTGCGCTGTTCATCTAGTTGATCCCAGACTGTGTCCATATTCTTGACAGATTCAGCCGAAGCATACGTTTGCTCCAGCCCTTTAAACATTCCGAGAGGGCGCATTGGAGCAACTTGTCGGGCAATCCCAATGAACAGAATGAAATCGGTGATCGCTCGCTCCACTCGCACGAAAGCACGCTGAACCTGATCCACGTCAGATAGCTTTATACCGGAAAACGCGAGGGAACCGCGAGAGTCCGCGCTCGCGGCGTGTGCAAAGAACTTGTTGCCCAACTGTACGATTTTTTGTGCCGAACTGTTTACGAGCAAATTCTTCAACTTTTGAAAGACCTTCTCTTGGATTAGGTCTGTTCTTTGACGCGCCGTTGGTAGCACGAAAGACAAACGGTCGAACATTTCATGCCGCACTCGTGAACCCAAGAAACTCCGCAGACCCGGTGCTTCAATTCCCCAGATTTGTACCTCCACTCCTTGCGGCTGCGATTGCCATGCTTCCGAATCGTAAGGAAGCCCATCATGGCACACGTAGTTTTCACGGGTAATAAGGTGACGATGGTCGCTTATGTCATCAAGCAAACGCCGCAGTGAGAACACATCGTTGCTCTTGTCCAGCAACCTGCGAATGGCTAATACCTGAGTGGCAACATAGCCTTGATCCAAGAAATGAGCCAGCAATCCACTCTGGGCTGCGAATTCCGCCCCACCATCCGTGGTCTGGCGTGCTGAGCCGAGAACGCGATACGCCGAGTCCAAGAACATCATGGAGAAAAGCTGCTGCTGGATTGTGTTCGGTTCGCCTTTCCGCAACTCATACCACGAGAGCCACTCGTAGCGTTTGACGCGATACTGTTTGAGTGCTTCACGATCAACGACATCACACTGCTCGATTGGTGTCTTGTATCGAAATTCAGGGCTTTCCGGCTCCGAAACCTTGATAGTTTGAGAAGTCAATGGGAGACCTCGTGCCGCAGAAGTGTTGGAACCAAACCCCTACTTTCGCTTGAGCACAAGCGGAAGTCAACGAGAGGTCGCCCGTCCCAGCCCCGCCGGAGGCGTCGGTGGAAACCCAACAGAATCAACGCTGGTCAAAAAGGGTACATTCTTCCGTGGCTGCAAATTCTTGATTCAACACGGCGAGAGGCTTCGCTTATTCTCTAGCCCACGGGTATACCTTCTGGACGGCTTGGACGTTACTGTACCTGCATCACTGCTGGCGGTTTCCACGTGCCTTCACTCTGGCGATCCAGCGAGCGATGCACGCTTCGGCTGGTTGGGCTGCTAACCCCATTTGGCTATACTGTTGGCGAATGGACGTTGAACGCATCATTGACGACATCGAACAGCTACAGGAACTGTTCGAAGCGCCGGACATTAGACCACTCAGCGCCAGCGACATCTCTGCTGCAAATCGAAAGCACGACGAGACGTTAGCCCATTGCCCGTGGTTTCGGCTCTGGCAGCGATATGGCGTTTGTTGCCGACACGAATCCCCAGTGATCAGACTTGGGGAATTGGAGAGCTAGACCTTCGCACGAAGATGAAAGCCGCTTGGTACGAGAAACAGGGCGCTGCGCGGGATGTGCTGATCATCGGCGAGATGGCTAATCCGCAGCCCCGCACAGGCGAACTTCGAATTCGCGTTGCTTTCTCAGGCGTCAATCCGGGCGATGTGAAGAAACGCGAGGATGCGTTTGGCGTCGGGATGCCGTACCCGCGTGTCATACCGCACAGCGACGGTTCGGGCACTGTTGACGCAGTCGGTGACGGCGTGCCGCGTGAGTGGGTCGGTCGCCGCGTCTGGTGCTACGGCGCTCAATCTTATCGACCGTTCGGAACCGCCGCCGAGTACACCGTCGTTCCCTTGAAGCAGGTGGTTCAACTTCCCGAAGGCGTGCCTCTGGAGCAGGGTGCCTGTCTCGGCATTCCCGGCATCACCGCTCATCGCGCAGTTACGGTCGCGGGTTCGGTCGAGGGACGAACAGTTCTGGTGCAGGGCGGCGCGGGGGCGGTCGGCGCTTGCGCCGTTCGACTTGCTCACCTAGCGGGAGCACGAGTCATCGCCACGTGCCGCGCCGAGAGCGACAAGGGAATCGCGTCGCGAGCCGGAGCGGACGAGGTTCTGCTTACAACCGGAAATTTGGCGGAACGAGTTCGGGCTTTGGCTCCCGATGGAGTTAATCACATAGTTGAAGTGGCTTTCGGAGCGAACATCAAAACCGACACGGAACTGTTAGCGCAGGGCGGTTCCATCGCGACTTACGCTACCAACACTCCGATGCCGGAAACTCCGGTCTGGCAGCTTGTATTTGTGAACGCCAGACTCTTCTTCGTCGGTAGCGACGATGTGCCAGCCGAGGCAAAGATCGATGCGACTCGCGACATCAACAAGGCACTTGAGGCTGGCTGGCAGGGACTCGACATCGCCGAGATCGTACCCTTGGATCAGATAGCACACGCCCATGAACTGGTCGAGCACCCCGCGAAACCGGGGCGCGTGATAGTGTCGATTCGATAGGCACCGACTTCAGATTTCACGATTCTTTGGCACACACACTATTGATGTCGCGATTCTCAAGGACAGGTTTGGGAAAGCCTCGCTTGGTGACATTCAGCATGGCGCGACCTACGCATTCCGTCGTCGTCACGTAGTTCGGGAAAAGCATTTTCCACAACGGATAGAGGGGTCTCATCAAAGCGTAAGCCACGCCGTACCATCTGGTCTTTGTGCGAATTCCATGAAGCGGCTGAATGTACGCAGGGCGAAACAGGAACACAGCTTTGAACGGCATCTCCAATAGCGCGTTTTCCGTTCTGCCTTTTACACGCGCCCACATGCTTCGCCCCGTGCTGTCGGTTCCTGCCCCAGACACGTAGATGAAGGTCATTGTTGGGTTGAGCTTGGCTAAGGTTTTAGCCACTGAGACCGTCAGATCGTATGTCACGCGCCGATACGTCTCCTCCTTCATCCCTACTGACGAGACGCCAAGACAGAAGAAACATGCGTCGTAGCCTGAGAGCCTGTCCTCAATCGCCGCGAGATCGTAAACGTCTTGATGCACGATTTCGCGCAGCTTGTCATGCGGCGGCAGGCTGGAATTGCGGACAACCGCGAGGACGCTCTCGACGTCAGGGTCGAGCAGACACTCGCGCAGGACGCCCTGCCCGACCATGCCCGTCGCTCCAAAGAGAACCACTTTCACTTGACGTCTCCTATTTCTCACGAAGGCGCATATTTGGCTAGGTACTGAAACGTATCAACCACCAAATCTTCCGCCTAGCCATCAACCAAATGTTCTCGTCCCATCTCGCCAGATTGAGTTCCTCTACGTACTGATTGAAAGCACAGTCGAGAGCGGCGGAAAACTTCTGCCGATCGACGACCCGATCCTGCGAATTCCACAAACGAGGCTGTCCTGTCTTGATTCTCCAGCCTTCCTTGGTTTGGGCTTGATGCAATAGCCCATTTCGAATGGCACGGTAGAAAACCAGTCCATCTACACTCGGAAAGAGCCGCTGGTGAGGAGCATACGAGAAGAAATCACAGAATACTTGAGTCCCACTCTTTTGGTCTGCGGGTGGAATCTGGAACTCAGGCGGAGGATTGAAACTCGCTAACCGACCGAATTCTCCAGCGTTAGTGGTAGGCAAGCCATATCTGTACGACTGCAAACTCTCAATGAGGAGTGAGCATAAAGCCATGATCGCAAACCCATACCCTCTGGAATGGCGAGGTGCCGACTTCAGTGTGTGAATCGGATCGAGAAATCGCTCTTCATAGCGTTGACTGACAAATGCGATGAGCGCATCCTTCTCCGCTGCGTTGAGATGTCCTTCAACTTTCGAGATAGACCAGCCTCCCGCAAGCTCTGGCTCATTCTGTGTATTAGAGGGTTTCATGTCAGCCATCAATGTACTGCTGTGGAACCCTCTTTTCCATGAGTTCGTGATCCAAAGCGACCGAGATTTGGAAGCATCATCAGAGGGTTCTGATTTTCCCTTATCCCACGTGCCGATGGTTCGCAGGATCAGAGCCGAGTAGTGCGGACAGCGCGGCATAGTGCTTGGAGCCAGCAATGAAATAGAGTGATCCTTTCTGCTGCTTGCCCTTCCACTCGTTTAGCCAGACGTAGAGGTCAATCGTCAGTTTTTCCTCGCGAATGCGACCCTCAGAGATTTGCTTGAATATAGGATCGACCACACCGCCTTCTGCATAGAAATTCCCAGTCAGAACACTCAACAGGTCGGGAAAACCGCAATGAGTATCGGAGTTCGTAAAAATCAGGACATTAGGAAACTGGCGATCTGGATTGACCGCTTCGAACTGCTTTGCGGCATCATGAATGCGATCAGCCAGCCGATTGTAGATCGGGTCATGACGAAGCCCTCCGACGATCTCCAGCGGCTGGGCATCCGCCAGTTGCTTGTCCAGCCATTCGTCATACTGGACATGCTTCGACTCACAATAGAGAACGAACTCAGTGCCCTTGAAAACGCGAAAGTCAGGAGTCTTACCCTGCCGCATCTCCATCTTAGAGAACCGTTCTGCTCGCAAAGCATGCCGGACTAACCACGCGATGGCAAACTCTTCGCCAAGATTTTTCTTGCTGCTCATCGTTTAATAGTAGATGGTAACCGCCAACCCCTTCTCATCGCGCTCTGGTGGGCAGACGCAACACGCTATGCCTTGGTGCCGTCTGAGCGCAGTCCAAGCGGCTGCTGCCGCATCTAGCAGATCGTCGGCTCCAACACGCGGCAGTCGGTTCGCGAGGTGTCGGTCAATATCTGGAAAGAGCGGGCGCGGGAGGGCGACCCTTTCTGAGGCTCCCTCACTTGTTTTCTTGTTGTGCTTCATCGGTCGCCTCTGGTTGAGCGCCCAGAAGCAGACCTCCGGGTGAACCTCGAACGCCCAGTGCTGACACTCTGGCGTGATCGCATCGTCCACCAGTTTGATCTTGGGGATGATCCCAAACGCCTGCTGGCTGAGTCCTCTGCCCGTCTTGTCGCGATTGATGTGACTCGCGGCGGCGTGAGTTGTTGCCGACAGAGCCGCCCGACACGGTGCTGCAAATACGCTGCTGCCGCGAGGCTGACCAAGCAGCTTTCTCGCTGCCTTGTCACAAGCTCTTGAACTGTTAAGCAGCCCGATGGGGATGTCGATGCCAATGCACGCGAGATCGCTCGGTCGGTTCGTCAGCAACTCCGCGAGATCGACCACATCGACTGAGGTCGCAAGCGAGGGCACTTCCACAGCAAAGTGAACCCATCCAGCGCGACATCCATCCACTCCGGCGACAAACATCAGGCACTCACCTTACTTGCGCCGCTATCTGAAGACCGAGTTCAGGTCTTCCACTTCGATCCAGTCCTCCAGAGCCTTTGCTTGCTTCTCTCGCAAGCGAAAGAAGCGTGCAGCTTTCCCTTTTGTCCAAGCTGCTAGTAGGACTCCACGGGCGCGATGACGTCGAGCTACGGCGCGTAGGCGATTCCCGTCCTCGACAGTTGGCATAGGCGCACTTCCGCCTTTGACCTGAATGAGGATTATTTGGAAGTTATCGCCTCGCTTCGTGCCGGGGAATGGTTTGCCGTGATCCTTGCGGATAGCCATGAGGTCTACCACTCCGACCGACTCACCACCTGCGGTTCCGCAAAAGGTCACCAACTGCCAGCGGGTGCGAGCAAGTGCTCGGCGTATACGCACCTTAGCCATCGTCACCGCCCAGCGCCCAGTCCGGGCTGCCTTCTGCTGCGCCTTTGTCCAGTCAACCGCCATGATCTAGCCTCACAACCCCGCTAAGAGAAGAGTCGATTCTGAACCTGTGCCAGTTCGACGGGTAAACAGCACTCCACGTCATCGTTCGCCACATGGTTGATCCGGGTGCTCACCGGATAGCATCGCATCAGGCGAGCATCATAGGGCTTCAGCAGTTCTGAGACGACCTGCACATTGGTCAGACCCGGATCGAGCCAGAGGTCGTAACTATCTGGATGAACGATCACTGGCATTCGGTCGTGGACGGTTGAGGTCATAGCGTTCGGCGTCGTGGTCAGAATCGAGCACGTCTTGATCCATTGCCCTTCTGCATTCTTCCAACCGTCCCACAATCCGGCGAAGGCGAACAATTCGCCGTCGTTAATCTCGAAGCAATATGGCTGCTTCGATCCTCCATTTCTCTTCCACTCGTAAAAGGCGTCTGATGGGATCAGGCACCTGCGGAATTTCAGAGGATCGCGGAACGCGGGCTTCGTGCTCGCAGTTTCCGAGCGAGCGTTGATCATACCTGCCGCGCCAGATGGGGATTTTGCCCAAGATGGGATCAGCCCCCACTTCATCAATGAGAACTGCCGGATCGGCTCTTTGGGATGCTGCCGAATCACAGGAACGGGCTGTGTTGGGGCGATATTGTAACGAGGATTCCAGTCGTCTTGCCATTCGGCAGTGTCGAAGCGCTCCTCGATGATTTGCTTCCGCCGCGAAAGTCGGTAGCGCCCGCACATTCAAGAATGTCCTCCTGTTGCAGGAAACCTCTCTTCAACGTAATCCTCAACCTCATCGAGCAGCATCCTAAATTGCCGCAGGCGGAACTCCAGATAATGTTTGATGGCTTCAGGTTTGCGCTTCTGCATGTGAGGCAAGTCGAGCATCGCGATCTCAGTATCAAAGTCCGCAAACGCGCTATCCAACGAGTCAAGTACCCTCGTGAGATAACGCTTCTCCTCCGGCATGGAGGCGATCCGCCTTTCAGCTTCGCTCGTGCTCGTTCCCGAACAGTCGGCAGTGAAGTATTCCAAATACGCGGCATCCAGAGATGCGGAGAGCGCATCCGCCAGTCCGGGTGTCAATTCGAAAACGTTCAAATCCTTCACTCGCATATTCGTGACTTTGTCTTTCGGCGCTCCGCAGCAGTCCTCGTATTTCTGTCCCGATCCACACCCGCAAGGATCATTACGTCCTGCATGACTGCTCATCATTCCCTCCGGCTCAGAATTGTATCCCTCCAACAACGCTAAAAGAACAACCCCCGACGACAGTCGGTAGCGTCCGCGCATGGCGAGATTATGGCAGATCGGAGATCACATTGGCGTTCTGCACGTTTACGCGCCCATGCCTCTCGTTGGAAGTGCAGGTACCGAATCTGACGTTACTCGGCAGCCGTTTACTAACAAGAAACCCCACGCGTGAGCGTGCTATGCAAATCACCGTGGGTCGCCCTAAGCTGGGATCGTGGAGAAGAAGCCCCCACCTCAGAAGTCGGCTTCGAGCCGATACGCGCCCGAAGATTCGCTTTCCGCGACAGGCGACGATTCGTCTCTTGACCTTGTGCGCCAACCGTTGACGAGAGAGGACAAAAAAAGGCTTCGCAAACAAACACGAGAGCATCATGGACAAGACTGGCTTGCGCCCTTTGGCTCAGAACAGGAGAAGCAACTACTAAGAATTTGGGCAAAGCGCGGTAGGGTGAGTCAGGAAGACCTGAAACTGATCGACGCGTGGCTCAAGAACCCTGCGGCTGTAAAAAGCGGGCGCGACCCACTGTTCCTGTATGCCGCTAAGAAAAAGTATCTGGGCGAAGTCGTCTATGAAACGGCGGCGCAACGGCACAGGCAGCTCGACGACACAGGATGGCTGGTCGCATACTTCACGGCTCAAGGTAAGGGTCAGAAGCGGATTGCGGGTCTCACCCACTTGAGCGAACGTAGAGTGGACGACATCGTTCGCGAAATCAAAGACATGGTTGCTTACGACTATGACTGCGACCCTTACTCGGTCGAAATTCCCCAGATCACTCGATGGTTTTTCGGTTTGTAGTTCCCTTCATAGTCTTTGCTCGTATCTCCATTAGATGATCCCCCTGTAGTTTCCTCCCGACCTCCCGCGAAGAACGATTGCGCCAAAGCGCAATATTTTCCGCCGCCGATTCGGCACAATCAGCACGATTGGGAAGCAAATACGACGAATTGCAAAAAGTCTTTCTAATTGCGCCTTGGCGCAGTACCCGGCTGCACCCTAGCTGGCAGAATCAGCACGATGGCGGAGGATTTACAAACATTGCGAAAAACGCTGGGAAATTGCGCCTTAGCGCAGTACGTAGCGCGATTTGACTGTCAGAATCGCAACATGAACGAGCAATTCAGAACAGTGGCAGAAGTGGCGGAAATGCTGGGGGTGAGCAAAGACACAGTGCGCCGCCTGTTCGCGAATGAACCGGGAGTTATCGACCTCGGAAAATGCGAGGCGACTCGCGGCAAGCGGCAGTATCGCGTCCTCAGGATTCCGAGCGCGGTTGTTGCTCGGTTGTTGGAGCAGAAGAGCGTGAAGTAAGCGCCCGGCAGGGGCGGACGCAAAGCCGAGCGGATCGGTTGAGGGATTCACGGAGAAAAAGCAATGAACGATTTGATGGAACTGAAGGGCAGGCTGATGGCGCAGGCGGCACTGCTGCCGGGGAAACCTGCCAACAACTACATGGTCGCCATCGAGTTCGAAGGCGAGCGGCAGGTCAACGTAGTCCCCGTGAGCGGATGCGAGGACGGCTGCACGGCGGCAATCAAGCTGGCAATCGAGTATCTGCACAGTTTCGGGCATACGGGGATGGCGACCGACGCTCTCGTGTGCGGCACGGGATTCTGGTACCACCCGCCAGAGCAACTCATCCGCCAGATGCAGGGCGAGCGCCCGATCTTAGTCATGCACGCACGCAATGGGCTGGGACGCGCCTTGGGACGCCGAAGGCTGGAGCCGATTCGCAGGGCAGTGGAAACGGTGGTGCCCGTCGCCAAACATTGAGCGCTCTCAATCGCAAGCGTGTGAAGTAAGCGCCCGTCAGGGGCGACAGCAGAGCCGAGCGGATCGGCAACCCAAGGGAGGAACAAAGTGAAGACAAAGACCAAAATGATGAAGCTGTCGGACTTGAAGGTTCCAGCCGACGCCAAGGTCAACGAGCACCTGTCCGAGTTGCTGCGGAAAGCCTACAGCGGCGAGGACACTCACCAAGCCGAGAAAGTCGCGCACTTGGCGACGCTGCTGGAGGAAGAGGCGCGGAAGGCAGGCAAGGACTTCGGACGCCTGCACTCCGCAGTGATGGCGTTCGTGACTGCGCTGGACGGCACGGTCGCGCAGGAAGAGGACGAGTGCATCGGCGTTCTCGGCGACACGGAGTTCGCGCACTTGTACCTTGAGTCTCTGAAGCGCAGGGGCAAGAACGACCCGCGCTACGCGGCGCTCCTGCTCAGCCACGCCAGCGAGATGCTGGCGGCGCAGTCCAGCGCGGACGAGGCGAGCGAGGCGATCAACGAGGCGCTCGCCGGACTGACGGGCACTGTGGGAGTCAACTAATGAAGAAGCGAGTCATTGCGCAGGTCGAAGGCGAGGACGGCAACGTCCAAGTCCTCGATCTGGACATCAACGCGGCGCACGAGTTGTTCAAGGCGCTGTACGCCTACACCGAGGGGATACCCGTCGTGATATTCGCTCCCAACAAAGCAATCCTGCACGGCACGGAGACGCTCAAAGGTATCGTCGCCGCGAACGTGAGCATGAACGTCTGCACGGTGTTCGGCGTCGAACCGCAGCGGTTCTACGACAGCGATTGGTCAGACCTGCTGGAGTCGGCGCAGCAAATCTACATGCGCGGCGGAACCTTCGGAGACAGCTTCACGAAGTTTGTCGAAGACGGCATCGACCGCACTCAACCGCCAAGGGGTCTCACTGGCGACGTGGGCGTGAACTAGGACTAAACGGGCGACAGCCTGTCCGACCGTGAAGCGGTCGCTGATGAGTCATCTGGGAGGAGACGATGTTTTACGACGACGCAATCGAGGTGCGGAACAAGCCGATCCGCAAGCTGTCGCCGGACGCCACGGACGCCGAGGCAGACGAGTGGAAGCGGCAGCTAGACCTGCTTGAGGAATCGACGCCCATCTTCGACGTTGACAACCTCTTCGAGACGCTCAACCCGACGCTAATTGAGGCGTCCAACCCGGCAGCCGACAAGCGCAACGCGGAGATGGTCGAGACGCGCAACGAGTTCCTCGAACACGCGAACGCCGCGCCGATACTTCGCCTGTGGGACGCATTCTGGTTGGAGCACAAGTATTCGTTGACAGGGCAGCGTCTCGGCTACATCGTGCGCTACGACCTTGAGAACCACAAGTACGTGACCACGATGGTATTCGATTCCCTCGCGGGCAACGGCGGAATCCACGCCATCGTTGACGCTTTCGAGTTGCTGCCATCGCCGGACACATGGATGTTCGCGAGCTACAACTTCAGGCATTCCTCGTCGCATGCCACGCCGGAGAACGACCGTGGCATGAAGGAAGCCGCTGAGGTCACGCGCTCCGTCATCGAAATGCTCAACTGGCGGCGCGAGGACGTGCCGATGCAGACCACCCAGCAGACGCCGCCGAGCACCAGCCGCAACCAGCCGTGCTTCTGCGGCAGCGGCATTAAGTGGAAGCACTGCCACGGCAAGGGCAAAGGGGGAGCGCCGCCGCCCGCCAAGGAGAAAAGCAGCCCGACCATCATAAAGTTCGAGCCGTTCCTCCAAAGAATGAAGAACGGCAACCACAACGGGAGCGGCAACGGCGTCGAGCGCCACGTCGGTCTGCACAGGGTCAAGGGGCACTACATGAACGTAATCGGCAACCCCATCGCGGGCACGGGGCTGTTCGGACACAAGGCGGTTCCCGGCAAGACGGTCGGTCGCATTATCGTGCCGCCCCACGTGCGCGGCAACCCGAAGTACGGCACCGTGCGCAAGAAGGGCAAGCTAGTCGTGGGTGACGTGAAAGAACCGAACGGCTCGCAGCCGAACATCCCGTTCCCGACGAACGGAGACAAGGAGAAAGAATAATGGAACTCTACCCGATTGAGGAAGCGCAGGCACCAACTGCGGAATGGCATCGTGAAGAACGACTTCACGGAAGAGGAAGCGGGACGTTGCATTGCCGTCGTGACCGAGGACGAGACGAATTCGGCAGCAAGATTTTTGTTCGCGCCAGTGTTTATGCGGGTGCGACGCCCGAAATTCGGCAGTCAGCCCCGCATGGATGTTGGACTGAACGCGTGTCAAGTGCGCCGGAAACATGCTTCTGCCCCGCGACAGTTGACACTCTCTCACCCGGATTTTGAAAACTCGCGAAATCCGGTTTCTACAATGAAGAGAGTGAGTGGAGCACTTTGCAGCAAGTGAACGAAAGAACCTAACGAGGAGGCGGCATGGCTGGAAGACGCGACTGGGTAGACGTTGACATGGACGGGCTGAGGAAGATACTGGAGCGCCGGGGCAAGGAACTTGCGGTCTACGAACTCGTGCAGAACGCTTGGGACGAGAACGTGAACAAGGTGGAGGTCACGCTCACGCGCCCGGTGAACGGCAGGTCGGAACTAGTGGTGACCGACGATTCACCGGAAGGCTTCCGCGACCTGACCGACTCCTACACGATGTTCGCGGAGTCGTACAAGAAAGCCGATCCCGAAAAGCGAGGGGCTTTCAACCTCGGCGAGAAGTTCGTGCTCGCCCTCTGCGACCAGGCGGCGATCACCACAACCACCGGGCGCGTCACGTTTGACGAGAACGGTCGCCGCCGCAGCGGGAACGTCAAGCGAGAACGCGGTTCCGAGTTTCTTGGCTCCATGAGGCTGAAGGTTTCCGAGTGGGAGCAGATGTGCGCAGCCGTGCTGAGGCTGATCACCCCAGTGCCGACGTTCTTCAACGGAAATAAGATTGCCATTCGCCAGCCGCTCCGCACATGGAAAGCGACGCTACCTACGGTGAAGAGCGACGCGGAGGGCAATTTGCGCCCTACCGAGCGCCAGACGACGCTCAGCATCTACCGAGTGCTTCCCGGCGAGACACCGATGCTCTACGAGATGGGCATCCCGGTTGTGGAGATCAAAGCGAAGTACCACGTGAGCGTCGGGCAGAAGGTGCCGCTCAACATCGACCGAGACAACGTCACGCCCGCGTACCTGAAGACCATCTATGTCGAACTATTGAATCACTCGCAGGACATGATCGAGAAAGAGGACGCCAACGAGGACTGGGTGCGGAAGGCGGCGAGCGATCCACGGTGCAGTGACGATGCGATCAAGACAGTGCTTGACCTGCGCTTCGGCGAGAACCGCGTCGGCTATGACCCAAGCGACATCGGATCGAACCGCGAGGCTGTGTCCAACAACTGGACGCTTGTGACAGGCGGCAGCATGAGCGCTGGCGAGTGGGAGAACGCGAAGCGTGCGGGAGCCATCGAGGCTGCCGGGAAACTCTTTCCGACGAATCACGGCAGCAAGGTGCCCGACAAGACCTACAGCCGCGACGAGTGGACGCCGGAGATGTTGGCGTATGCGACCTTCGTTGAGCGAGTCTCGCCGTCGCTGGTCGGGCATGAGGTCACCGTCGAGTACATCCGCGACAAGGAGATGGTGCAGGGATGCACAGATCACGCGGAGACTCGGATCACGGTCAATCTCGCGAAGCACTCAGTGGACGACTGGCAAGAGAACATCGAACTGATGCTCCATGAACTTGCGCATAGCGTGGTCAAATCGAACGACCACCTCGTCCACGAGTTCTACGAGACCGTGGGGCGCTTGGGGGCGAAGCTCTCCCTGATTGCGGTGGAAACCCCCGAATTGTTCGAGGGCATGACCCAGATGGTCGGCGGATAGCGAGCAAGCCCGGAAGGCAACAATGAGATAGTGGTTACGCGCTGTTAGCTAATCAAGTCCGCTTCGAGACTTCGTGCCAGCACGCGGCGCACAGCAGTTCTCCGAGTTCCTGCATGGCGCATCCGCCGCCATCACTGATGAGGCGTGCGCGAGTTTGGTTCCAGCGGTTAAGGTGCCGCCAGCAAATCCAGTGCGAGTCGCCGCCATTGATGCCGACGTGGACGACACCCTCTTCGAGGCATTGGTCGTAGCAGCAGGCGTGATGTTTCATGATTTCCACGTTCCTATAACGAAAACACATCTGTCTCGCGGAGCCTGAGGTGCTCAGCTAGAGCCGGATACTTTCTGATCAGCGCCCAAAAATTTTTCCGTGCTCGCCACTTCGGGCATCCGTTGCGCGGACAGCGGGCAACGGAACGCCAGTAAAGCATTCTTTCCGCCAGCAGGCACTGCCGAATCTTTTCTCTGCAATTCATTTCACGAAAACCCTCCACGCGGGCACGCGTGCCCCGGTTTTGAGTGGAAATCGAGAAGCGGCTCGCTGAAACCAAAGGACTTGACTACAACAGCGCTCAGATTTCCTCTCTACTACATGGACTTTGAAAATCGTTCTGTGTCGCTCGTTAGCGATGATCGGCGTGAAGCCGACAGTGGGAACGCTTCAGATTAGTGAAAGAGGGGTTCGCTTGCAGCGTGGTCTCGACTGCGTCAGCTTGCGCACGACTGCTCGGTAGTCCGCTGCGATCCCTGCTCCGGCGCGTTCCAACGACCGGACATCCTCTTCGCCGACTTCGCCGCTGTCGATCTCGTGGAACGCGAGCACTCCTGAGTAAGAGGGACGGCAGAACGTCATGGTGTGCTCGCCGCGCCTTTGGAAATCGTCCCAGCAATCTCGCAACATCCGAACATCTTCATCCGACCAGTACGGCTTGTCGTAGGTTCCTCGACCCAGCACCGCAAGCTCAATGTCAGTCAACTTCGAAAGCGTCATGTATCCTTCCTCACGGCAGATCAGTGCCAAAGACCATCTGAAAATGAAAACGAAATTGAGTTTTTGCGCGGCGCAGTCGGGTGGGGAGCACCGGGTTGAACTGTGGCTACTGTCACTTTCTTATATCCCCGTGCGCACGGTCTGGCAGACGCAAAATCCAACTGTCAGTCAGTGACAGTGGAATGACAGTTGGAGTTTCTAACAGATTGATAACAATAAATTTTATGATCTCCCACAGGGATATAAGGAAGTTGACAGTATGGTCGAGGTTTGATCGCCAACTGTCACTCACTGACAGCAGCGATGTGCTGAGAAGCAGGGTCACAGATCGGCTGCAACTCTGTTTGCCGACTTTGAGAGTATTAAATAGAAGACATCGCATTTCGTTGCTGGGTGCGTTGGTTGACCTCTTGAGGGAACGGCGTAGTGAACCGTTCCCTTTCGTGTTTATAGCTGCTTGTCGAGAGCCTGTAATGTGCTGCGCAGTGCCTTGGTGTACGTCTCGCGAACTGTGTCTCGTATCTTCGTGTTGACAGCCCATACCTCGAACGACAGCCCGAACACCGCCATCTCGACGTCGGCGGCATCTTGGAGAGAGTCCGAACGATTCGCCCGGTATCTGGCGTTCAACACCTCCGCTGCGATCTTCTCATCTATTTCGTCCCATTCGTCCTTCGCTTTTTGCCGATTTGGATAGTCCGCCTTCACGAGGGAAATCGCTCGCCGGACATCCCAATTCTTCTGGTTCAAAGCCCATATCATGGCTGCTGTCCGCCAATCCACTACGCCCCACTTCTTTGGATTGAACATGCGAAGCACTGCGCTCGCCCTCTTCGCACGCTGCTGGCGTGAATCCTCGTCAACCGATGAGCCGAACCCTTTGAGCGACATAATAGCGAGAAGTGCCTTGATGTCCTCGCCAGCATCCATGAAGGCAATCGCATCGCGGAAGGCGTCCCATATCTCATCCGGCTTATTGTGTACAGCCCAGCCTGTCTGCTCTTCGATGCAGCCCGCCTTCCACAATTCGATGGCTTGCAACAGAAGGTCGGCGAATTTGATCGCCTCCGCTCCTCGGTCGCCACGGGCGATCCCCTCCTTCATCTTCGCTGCGAACCTCTCAAGCTCCTGAGTGAAGCTCCAGAAACTCAGGTCGCTCTTCTCGTACCACGTGCGAGCCTCCAACAGACTCATCAGTCTCATAGTTCTTCTCCCAGAACGGCGCACCCAGTCATTGGGGTTTAGCGGGTGCCAGTGCCGTTGCTCCTTCTCGCGGTCACTCGACTGCCGTACTGCCCCGGCTTGCGGCGACGCCCCGGCTCCAGTCGTTCGCCTTTTGTTCCAACCTCACGTCGCTTTCATTCCCCTCCACCCTCAGGCGTTGTTTACTTGCAATCCGCTATGAATGAATTGCCCCAGCATTATCAATCACTTAAGCAGGCTTCGGGACAAAATCCCGAACTTTTCTCAAATTCACTCGGATTTTCTAGCTATGCGGTATTTGAGTAGAGACACCAGCGGACGACGGTCTGGTGCCAAGGCGAATAGCGAGAGACAACTCCGATAGCGTGACGGCTTCACGGCGATTTCAGTCCAGTTGATGGCGACCGTGGTAAAGCGGAGGTACGGCAAGCACGGCAGCGATGCCGACGCCGAACACTAAACACAGGAGGTCAACGATGGACACCATCCTTGACAACCTCACGCCAGAGAAGGCGACGGTTGAGCAGGTCATTGCGCAAGCAGTGAAGGCTGCGAAGTCCTTCTCCGAACTCTGGAACGACCAAGGCAAGTGGCTGGTGGAACTGAAGGCACGATTTCAAGTCCGCCAAGGCAGCCGTGGCAAGCAACTCCCAGTAGAAGGAAAGAAACTCTACTGGGACGAGTTCTGCGACGTCTACCTCAACACCACTGCCGACAACTTCAAGCATTACGTGCAGCGTGAGAACAACGGTTCCTCCACGACGGCACGTAAGCCTCTAGAGCAGCGCCCTGACTACATAAAAGGTAAGCGGGCGGGGATCGAAGAGGAAAGCAACCGCCATCTGGCGCTAGGCGTGGACGTGAAAGCGTCCGTGCCGATGCCAGAAAAGGTGACGGCGGTTCTGACCAAGGGCGAAAAGGACAACATAGCAATGATCGCAAGTCACAAGGCAGCAGTCATAGCGGATGAAATCTTCCAGACTCTTAGCACAGACCGTGGGATGACGTATTACGACATCCAGCAAGTCATCACCGAGTTGCAGAAGTTGAGCAAGCCGACGTTGGCACCGATGCCGAATCGGTTCCAGACGCAGGCGGTCGCAGCAGCCTAGTAATAGGTCAACCAACAACTGTAAGGACGCATGTGGTTGCAGGCGGAAGAAACACTGCGAACGACAAAGCCTGCGCGTCCCGATTAGCCCATATATGGAGGATCAACCTATGAGCACTGATCGCAAGACAGCAGAACAGATAGAAATGCAGATGGCAGTAGCAAAGATAGCTGCCGAGAAGCAGGCGGAGCGTAAGCGTGTCATCGCTCGCATCGACGCCTACAACGAAAACCTGACCAACACCGCACGGCAGCACCTATATGACTCCATGCAGAAGATCAAGACAGAGTACGACGCGAAAATCCATGCCGAGTTGTTACAGGCAGAGAGCGAAGCGTCCGAGTCCTTGCACAACCTAGCGGAAGAGTTCGGCTGGTCGCTGGTGCAGGCGGCAGCCGAGGACGACTGGGAGTACATCAGACTCGACTACTCCGTCCCAAAGACAGTGATCGACATGGTGTGGATCAACGACGAAAAAGAGTTCGAAGAACTCGAAGCCTGCGTTGAGTCTGCTAACGCGCTGTATCCCGACACAGAGGCGCAGGCAGCCTAAAGGTCGAAACGCCGTAACACCGACGCGGCGTACGCACGTGAACCGTGCGCTGACGAGATCAGATGTCACGCAGATAAGGGAGATCAACAGATGTCACTGATCAAAGAGCATTACCAAGACGAACACGGAAACTGGCTGCCGGAGGCGCAAGCGATTCTTGCCAAGGCAACTGCAACTCCAGACGCTACCAAGGAGAGGCAAACTGTGCTCCGCATGAACGACGTCGAGGTGCGAGCGGAGTGCCCGCCCCAAGAAATCGAGAAGGAGGTCGAAACGCCGTAACCCGGCGTCCACTGGTTCCGCCAGTGCTGATGAGACTAAAGGAGAACTAACAAATGATTGCACAGGAAGAAGCAAAGAAGATCATCACCCGTGTGGAGCTTAACCACATGCTGGACGCAATCGTCGCACGACGCGACGACCTGCTCGTCCATTACATCGAGATGCACCCGGAACTGCGGCTTGACGAGATAGCGGAGAAGTTCTCGCTCACGCAGCCCGAAGTGTCCAGAATCATGAAACGGCACGGTGTGCAGCGCCCTCGCGGATGGGCATCACCCGCAGCAAGAAAGGTAAATATCGAACTGTAAGTAGAGGTCACTAATTCACTATGTCTAACAGCAACGCTCCCCTCGCGCATGCTCCACAGTATGCGGCGATGGGCATACCGATCATCGCACTCGCACCGGGCACCAAGATTCCGTTCAAAGAAATGGAAGGCTGGCAGCACGGAGGCATTGCGACCACCGATCCCAAGCAAATCGAGAAGTGGAACGTTCAGTTCCCCAACGCCAACTACGCGCTGTGCGCCTTCGCGGTTGAAGACGGCAACTGCTTCCTTGAGTTCGATCAAGGTAAGCTGTCGGAAATCTGCGAGAAGTACGGACAGCCATTGCCACGTACTCGTGTGCATGTTTCTGGCAACGGCGGAAAGCACTTCATCTTCAAGCAGACGCCTGAGTCCATTGCGCTTGGCAACCGCAGCGCAGTCCGTGACGGCAAGGAATGGTTTTCGTTCCGTTGCAGCAACAAATACTTGGTCGCTCCCGGCTCAATTCATCCCAACGGAAATGCCTACCGCGTATTCCCCGGCTTCGACATCGAGCCGACGCCGATCCCTGCGTGGTTGGTGCGGGCGATTGACGAACTCGCGGAGAAGCCAAAGCCTCAACCGAAGGGCAGCGTCGAAGTGCATGAGGCGTTCGATTTCGATGACCTGATGGAGTTTCACAGCATCGACATCGTTGGCATCAAGGATGATGTGTGGCACATCTGCGCGGAGTGTCCCGGCGTTGACCGCCGTCACGAACAGTCCGTTCTCACTGGCTTCTACTACGACGGATCGTCTTTCGGATGGTCATGTTTTGCGGCGGGCTGCCCGCTAAATGGAAAGTCCATCGGCGAAGTCATTAAGTTCCTTAACGACAAGAAGGGCGAACCGTACAAGGGGATCATCTGGTCTGATCCGAACGAGATTGATTGGGACAAGTTTGGCGTCGAGATTCTGGATGCCGACGAAATGGTGCAGGAGGAGTCCGTAAACAGCAATGCCACGGCGGTCACAGCCGTCCCTTTTGCCGGGGATCAGCCTTCCACCGTTCAAACTCCTCCTGCTCCGGTGTGCGACGTAGCTGATTTCGATCAACTGATCGCCGAACGCGCAAACCAGTTGAATCCAGTGCCGTTGCCCGTGCCGGATGACATCGGCTCGATAGTGAACGCGCCGAAGGCGGAAGGACTCGCCTTCGACGTGCGGGCGCTGTACGGCAAGGCGGGAGAGATCGCTCGCAACACGACGCTGCCGCTCGGCTGGACATATCCCGGCGTTCTCGCCGTTGCGTCCGCACTTAACATCAAGGATCGTGACGGGCACGTCCGCTCCAACATTTACTGTGTGAACATCGCTCCGGTTGGTACGGCGAAGACAGTCGTGGCAGAAGCCATCGAGAAATCCATCTTCATGCCGCTCAACAGAACGACATATACGACGCCTGCCTCTGATCGTGGGCTGTGCAAGATGGTCGGCAAGGATGGCAACACCCTGCTCTTGGTTGAAGACGAGATGCGTGCGGTCTTCGGGAAATGTCAAATACCCAACTCAACGCTCGCGCAGACTTTTTGCAAGCTGTGGTCTAAGGACAACGCGGGCGTTGCTGACAAGAAGGGCGCAGACTCCTGCAACGGCAAGCTCTGCATTTTGGGCAACATCGCATGCGAAGACGCAGCCGACTTCTCGAAGATTGTCGGGTCAAGCACCGTTACTGGTTTTTATGATCGCTTGCTGCTCGGTTACGACACCACGCCAGTGAAGTACCGTCCGCTGAACATCAAGCCTTCGTTCTTCACGGACGAGATGGTCGTCCGCGTCCCGACATGGGTCTGGGACGCCAAGGATGCTTGGGTCGGCGAGAATATCGCACGCCGCCGTCTGGGCGAACACGCCCTGCGTGTGGCGCTCGTGACCGCAGCCCTGAACGGCGACAAGGAGATCACACGCGACTGCTTCTTCGCCGCCCTGCGTTTCGTCGAGTGGCAAGAGCGCCTACGTGCGGAATTCCGCCCCGGTTTAGCGGAGACGAAGGATGCCGAGTGCCTTGAAGCCGTATATGCAGCATTGAAAGCGCAGCGTGAGCACCAGAAAAAGACTGGCGAATATCCGAAGGGCGCTGATCTCGTGGGTCACAAACAGGAGGACTTGTGGAAGCTCATCAACTACAGCAAGGTTCTCTCCTCGAAGAATCTGTATCGAAAATACGGCAAGCTGGTGACCAGCGTGAAATCTACGCTGGTAGAGGATGGTTTCATCGAGTTCGTCAAGGAAGTGGACTACGACGAACAGGGCGGCGAGAAAGAGGGTAAGAAGAAGACCCCCTTCTGCTTGCTGAAAAAGGATTTGTGAGTTTCGGGTGCAACGCACTCGATTATTGAAGGAAGCAAGGGTTAACACTGGCTGACGGGCACCTTGCTCATTGATAGATCGCTCCGAAGGAGGGCAATCACTATGAGCACACTACTGGCAACAGAAAACGCGTTCGGGTTCGCACGTCACACAGCCCTGAACTCATTCAAAGAAAAATTGGCGTCTGTCCGTATCACGCAGCGTAAGCAGAGCGTGCCGATGGAACCCAAGTACCACGTGTACGAGTTGGTGCTGTGATGACCACGAAGTACCACGCTGTACTGGCGGACATACACTATCCAGAACATGATGCCAAGGCGCTGAAGACGGTGTTCGAGTTTATCCGCAAGAACAAGAAGCGGATCGCGAGCGTGACCTTGCTCGGCGATGCGCTCGACTGCGCGAATCTGAGCCGCCACACGCAGGGAAAGCCCCGCCTGCGCAAGCACCGGGGATACAAGGATGACCTCGATGGATTCAAGCAGGACATACTGGAGCCTATCGAGCGTGCGGTGTTACCTGCATGCAAGCTGACCTACATCTGCGGGAACCATGAGGATTGGATCGAGTCTGATTTGCTGAATGAGATGCCAGAGCTAGACGGGATCGTGAACATTCCTGACGTGCTGCGGCTTGAGGAGCGCGGTTGGCGTTGGGTTCCGGTGGGCGGTCACATTGTGCGTGCGGGATTCGTCCTGTTGCACGGCGACCAAATTGGATCGGGAATTCACGTCGCTAAGAAGATGGTGGACAGCGTCAGCGAGAACTGCATCATGGGGCATGTCCATCGTTACAGTGCATTCAGCAAGGCTGCGCTGGTGACCGAGAAAAAGAAACAGTTCGCTACAACGCTGCCGTGCCTCTGCACCGTGGCACCAGCTTATGCGAAGAACCAGCCGAATGCGTTCGTCGTAGGCTTCGGAATACTTGAGGAATGGGCATACAACCGAGCGAACCTATACGTCCCAATCGTTATGGATGGAAAATTCAGCTTTGGCGGTGTGGTCTACGGCTGATCTCAATTCTCAATCGCCCTTCTTGAAGCGAAGAGTCAGATTGATCCGCTCCCCTGTTTCCTTGGCAGTCTTCGGCACCATGTGTTCCCACTCGGCGTTCGTCCTGCCGCGCATGATGAGCAGAGAGCCGTGCTGCGGCACGTACTCCACCACACCGCGCTTGTCCGCCCTCAACCGCAGCCTGAACGGACGTGCTTCGCCCAGAGTGATCGACGGGATCGTCGGTTCCGGGTCAAGTCATCAATTAGCATCTTTGTCTTCGCCTGCTGGTCGTCGGTCACGCCGCACTGCTTGCAAAAGACGTCGCTCATCAGTTCATACCCTTTTGTCGAACTCGCTCCAGCAGTCCATCACTACCTGCCAGATGCGCTTGCAGAACTCCAGCTTTTGCTCCGGCGTGCCTTCGGGGAAAAAGCTGTGCGCCGTCATCATCAGGAGTTCGACGCGATCCGCCGATGTCCTGCTCGTGTATTCCTTTAAATGCTTCAACTCGTCTGATGTCAGTGTTATCATTTTGACTCCTTTGGCATCTCCAGTTTGACCAGCGGGATTGTTTCATCCTGCGCCGGGTGTTTCGGCTCCTCGACCTCGACCCCAGCCGCATCTTCCTCATCCATTTCCTTGATCAACCGCCACATGTAGAAAAGCTCGTCCAGTTCGTGAACGCGGGCGTTAACCGCGTCGATCTGGTGCTTGACCCAGCCCTCGCCGTACTCCGCGTCTTCGTGCCATTTCTGGATCAGGTCGATTGCCCGGTCAAGGCTCCGCACCACCAGCTTGAACGCTTCATCCGGCGTCATCTCCGGCATGGCGGCTGCCGCGAAGTCCTTGAAGCGCGAAAAATGCACCTTGACCGCAGCGTCGGCGTACTTACCGTGCGCCCGGTAAAAGTCTCTGTCCGGCTCCGCCGTGGGGAAAACTTTGTGAATTCGCTGAAGGTCTTTGATTAGCTGGTCGCGAGTGCCGGACAGAAGTTTCCGCCCCTTGCCTGCCCCGCGTGTGGATGTCTTTCTGCTTACCATAGTTGATTGTGTCCTTCGGTTACTGCGTTTGTGTCCTACCTTGATAGTCATCGCTCTGTCCCAGTGTCGCCTCTTTTTGGTTTCAGGTACTTCCTTCTGTCTATTACTCACTTTCCGCGTTATCGCTGGTATGCTCTGTAACCTTCCACCTCAAAGCAAGGCGGAGCAGGCGCTTGGTGCGGCAGACCCCAGAGAAAAGCACGTAGCGATGTTTGCCGCAGCAGCGCCAGACGTGACCCATAGGAAGGACGTGGCTACTCATGTGCCCTCCTATTGACGTATCCCCAGACGATCTCCGACACTTCGTCATAGGTCAGCGTTCCACGTTCGATCAGAAGTCGGGCGACTTCCTCGTGTACGGGCTGGTAAAGCTTTAACGTGCGCCACGCAATGCCGAGGCACACGTTCAGAAGTTTGTCGAGGTCAGCGATCAGGAATTTTCCCAACTTCTTTTCGTTATGTTCCTCGACGTGGCGCTTGGCTTCCTCGTAGTCACCCTTCGCGCCTGAGAGGTAATCTGCGAAGGTGAACTTACCACCCAGTTTTCGTGCAATCCGTTCACCCGCAACACCAGCCATCGCATTCGCCACTAAGGTCTGGGTGTTGGTGTAGAACGTCGGGTTGGATTTGAAGAAAACCGCACCACCTTGTTTGTAAGCACGCTCGGTCGTACCGGGAACGTGGGGCGCGACTTCGTCATCGGAGCGCCGAATCCAAACAAACTCGAACCGCTCGCTGAAGTTGAGCACGAAATACACCGCGTGCCCCGCTTCGTGTTTTGCGTATCGTTTGATCTCACGCTTGGTCAGCTTCATTGTGCTCTCCAGATTTCTACGCACTCGTCGTAGGTCAGGAGAGACTTATCGAGCAGAGCAGCAACTAACGCCGTGTGTTTGGCTTTGTGCTGCTGAAGAAATTTCCAAGCCTCTTTGAAGTACGGACGCAGTGATCCGAGAGAAAGTCTGTCGGCTATCTCCCTTGCGTCCTCATAGTCAAATCTGGCTCTGCTGTTACGACCCGCCCAGTCCCGCCGCTTATTCCAAATCGGTCGCGGGTACTCGATCTGTTCCCCGGCAACCCCCGCCAAGGCTTGGATGATCTGGTCGCACACCGGGAATCTGCACCCTTGTAGCATGAAGGCAACTGGGTCTGTCCGCACTACACCGAGGCAGAGGTCGTCACCGCTTCGCACGAACCCGAGGTTCGGTGTTTCGAGTGTGATCTCTTTCGGTAGAATCTCGACGTTCTTGAACGGAATGCCGAGCGCGAGCAGGGGCAGGACATGCCCCGCCTCATGTCGTGCGGTGTCCAAACGCCGTTGAACTGGCTCTATCGGTTTCATGCTCGACCCCCAACTTCATGCGTGAGTACCGCCTCAATCGCGCCCCACGCTTCGTCCTGACTCGGATGCTTTTGCCAGCACCACGTCGAGTCAACTTCGTATATGCCCCATCCGCCCTGCGGGTGCGGACGCGCCGTGTACTTCTTGCCGGGTTCGAGCGGCATCCATTCAGGCGGCTTCTGCGGAATCGGCGCGATCTGCAACGGCTTCTTAACCGCACCGTTTGTTCCGCTACCATTCGTCCATTGAGTTGGAACCGAAGGCAGCGCGGCTTTGAAGTTGCAGGGCTTCGTCAGTTCGCGCACAGCCTTGACGAACGGGGCTGGCAACGATGCCTTCATGTCAGCCACGGTCTGCACCAGCTTGGCGAGGATGCTTTTGTAATCCGGCTCCTGCTCGTGCGCCTGCATGATGTCGTCCAGCCGCTTCGCATTCATCACCACTTTGAACGCGGCGATCTCCTGCTTCGCGTCGCGACCAGCTTCGACAGCAGCAACCATCTCTACGGCTCTGTGGCTGGCTTCGATGAGCGTCGTCCGCTCAGCCTTGTTGAGGTGCGGAACCGGGTCGCGGTCGGATGTGTTCCCCGGAGCGGGCTTGGTTCCCGCATCCGTCGCGGCTTGCAGGAGCCGCTGCTGGGCGCGGGATTTCCAAGACCGCACCGTCGAGTAGTTCAGCCCGATGCTCCCGAAATACTCCTCGACCGTAGGGCAACCGTTCAGCCGATATTGCGCTGCACGTCCCTGCTGCTTGTAACGATGGATGATTTGATTCAGAGCGGGAATGAGGACGTCGTAGGCGTAGTTGTCCGCTTCCTCTCGCTTCTCCTTGTAGGCAGCAAGCGCGGCGACTGTGGCATTGTGAAGCTCATCGTCGCTGTGCGCGGCGTAGTCCACGGTAGCGAACATGCCCGTAGGCGCAGGGAGGACTCCGTCATCCTTCGACTTCTGTTGCACTGCAACAGAAAGTTTCCGCGCTCCACCATTCGAGCGTGCTCGGTGACGTTTCGCGGGTCGGTTGGAGTTCGCAGCGATGGACTGCGACTGTGTGGTTGCTGCTTCGGCACCTGCCACAACCGGAGCGTTTCCGGCTGCGGCACCATCTGGCGCTTCTGACTCGTGGATATGCTGTAGAGACACGTAGCCCCCAGAAATTGGGAGCTAACCGTGATAGGAGGGCGGGTTAAGCTCGAATAAAGGTTCGCGAGTCTAGGACTCTAGCTGGGCGCTCACTGCGCAAAGCCGGGCGAGCGGAATTTCGCCCCTTGTGTGACCCCATGTTTGCCCAACTGGGCAATATCAGTCACCACTTCGAACATAGCACGCTCTCAAGCAAAAATCTAGCAATGGTCGCTCAAACGGGGCTTTTGGCGGGCGTTTCGGAGCGGGCAGCTTGTTTGAGTGTTTCAGTGCCGTAGTTTTTCCAAAACCGAAGAACGAGTTGGCTGAGAAGCGGGTTAGGATTAGGCTACTTCGCGGCGATCTAGCCAGTCGGCTACTTTGTCAGGGTCATAACGCCATTCGCGACCCATGCGGTATGCAGGAACACGCCCCGCACGAGTCCATTCCCGCAACGTCACCGGATGCAGGTTGATCAGTTCGCATAATTCAGCAGAGGTCAAAGCGGTATTGCGGCTACGAAGGTAGTTGACGATGTTCACCTACCTTAGTTACTCAGTCTGGACGAAAAACCTGAATTCTCGCCCGATCCCACCCAACGGCTCATCCCTACATCACTGCTGCACTCTTAACTGGGGCTGTGGCAATCTGGGCGTTCTTGAATTCACTGAAGGTCTTCTCGACCGCCGCTCTCGTTTCAGGCGAATTCAAGTCGGCGATGCCGAGATAGCGCATCGTGGTCTTGATGTCCTTATGACCCAGCAAGTGTTGGATGGTTTGAATCTCAGTTGTGCCTGAAAAGAGAGTCGCGTAAGTCCGGCGAAATGTATGCAGGTCTGCGTGGAACTTACCACCAGCATTCTTGGCGATTCGCTGCACGATTCGAAGCAAGTGCTCATCCGGGTTCCCAGCACCATTCGGAAAGATCAGCTTGGAATTGGGATTGTTACGCTGGCGCTCCGCAATCGCGGCAACAAGGTCTTGCGGAATCGGGATGCGACGGATATGCCAATGCTTGGGATGCCACTTGAGGTGTGGCTTGTCCACGATGTTTAAGAAACCACCCTTCACGTCGCTGTATTCCGCGTGTGCGGCTTCGCCGTCACGAACGCCGCTCTTCAAGAAATAGTCGAGCGTGAACCGCTCCTCGTCGTCGCTCGCCGCAGCGTAAAGCGCCTTCACTTGCTCTGCCTCGTAATAAACCACGGGCTTTTCCGCGAACTTGGGATATTCGCTTTTCTTTAGCAGACGATTGATCCCGTGTGCGCTTAGAAAGATGACGACGTTGTTGACTTTGTTGAAGTACGTTCGATTTGGATCGCCAGAACGACGCGGCTTACGGGGCGTGCCGTCTTTCCGCAGTTTCGGGGGCTGCTTTCGAAGCCAGCCCATGAAGTCGATCAAGTCCTGCGTGCCAATCTCGTTCAAGAACTTCTTTGGGCATGACTTGCGGAACTCTTCGACCGCAACCTTGTAGGCGCGGACGGTTTTCGGGTCTTTCCCCTGCGAGTGAAGGTTTTTGAAATACTGCTCGACCGCATCGGGCATGCTCAGCTTACTTGTTTGCGGTTTCGAGTTGACAGGCGTTTGAGGAACGACCTGCCGTTCCCGATCCCGCAGCCATCGTTTCTTTTCCTCCAGTTTGTCCAAGGCAACAAAGGGGTCATTGCCGACCTGCACGAACGGCTGCTTGCCGCCATCCGTGCCAAAGCGGACGTAATAGACGCCTTCTTTGTGGTGTTCAGGTTCGCCATTGACCATTGCGTATCGAGGCTTGAGGCGACCCTTGGACTGGTAAACGGGCTTGCAGAACGAGCTTTTCCCGTTCTTGGTGATGCGGATGTACAGCGTAGCGGTGCGGCTTGCCATGAAATCCCCTGAGGTTCAATACTGCGAATCAAGGGCTTTCACGATTTTTAGTAACAGGAACCGCTCAAAAATAGTAACAGGCTCGCGGAACCCGCATGTTTGGCTGCGATTTGAAAACTGACGGAGAGAGTGGGATTCGAATTAGCGTCAAAACGTAAATTCAATGACATGCAGCGCACTGGCTGTGCGTTTTAGGCATGTAAAGCTATGGTTGGTCACGTTATTGTTGTGCAGATGTGCTGTAGCCAGGAGTGATGTCCGGCGGTCGAGGCTCACTCCGACGAGACTATCCTGGGTGGACCAGAGAAGCAGTCTTCT
>Ga0182030_10005324_pt1 | contig 27349 bp, 16 predicted proteins | sample 812S3MmetaG_FD_121299 | JGI IMG/M metagenome (GOLD analysis project Ga0182030, IMG submission 121299) | Permafrost microbial communities from Stordalen Mire, Sweden - 812S3M metaG (Illumina Assembly) | ecosystem: Environmental > Terrestrial > Soil > Wetlands > Permafrost | place: Sweden... | reverse complement strand
TGGCCCTGGTCAAGTACAAGAAGCTGGTCGGCGGCGGCATGATCAAGATCGTCAACAACACCGTGCCCGCGGCGCTGTTCAAGCTCGGCTACGACAACGACGAAGTCAACGCCATCGTCAGCTACATTGACGCCACCGGCACCATTGAAGGCGCTCCCGGCATCAAGCCCGAGCACCTGGCCGTCTTCGATTGCAGCTTCAAGCCGGCCAAGGGCACGCGGTCCATCAATTACATGGGCCACATCAAGATGATGGCCGCCACGCAGCCGTTCCTCTCCGGCGCCATCTCAAAGACCGTCAACCTGCCCCATGAGGCCAGCGTGGATGACGTGGCCGAGGCCTACGCTGAAAGCTGGCGCCAGGGCATCAAGGCCGTGGCCATCTATCGCGACGGCTCCAAGGGCACCCAGCCGCTGAACACCAGCATGGACGCCAAGAAGGAGCCCTCGGCTCTCGACGCCGTCGGCACCCGCGTGCTAGCCCAGCTGGCTGCCAGCCAGCCGGTTGCCGAAGCCGACGTCAAGGCTCTCGAAGCCAAGATCGGCGAGAAGCTTGAAGTCACGGCCAAGCAGGTGATTGCGGCTGCCGCGGCATTCCAGTATGCTTTGGATCAGATTGCCAAGGCTGCTGCGGTGCCCGTGCTCACCCCTTTATCTGCGATGACCAGCCCACCCAAAAATCCTGCGCAAGACCCCAACGGTCCCCCTCGCGCCGTACGTCACCGGCTGCCGGAGGAGCGCGCCTCCATCACCCACAAATTCGCCGTCGGCGGCCACGAGGGCTACATCACCGTAGGCCTCTATCCCACCGGCCAGCCCGGCGAAATCTTCATCAAGATGGCCAAGGAAGGCTCCACGGTCTCGGGGTTGATGGATGCGTTTGCCACCTCGATTTCCCTCGCTCTTCAGCACGGCGTGCAGCTCAAGATGCTCTGCGAGAAATTCGCCCACACTCGCTTCGAGCCCTCCGGCTGGACCGGCAACGAGCAGATCGGCTACGCCAAGAGCCTGATGGACTACATCTTCCGCTGGCTCCATCTGCGCTTCCTCTCCGGTACCCAGCTCACGCTGTTCGCCGGCCTCGGGCTCCCGCAGGCGCAGCAGCTCACCGCTCCGCCCAGCCTCATTCCCGACGCCGACGCGGACGACGAACCAGGCTCCTCGCAGAATCACCTGGCCCGGCTGGCTGAGGAAGTGGCCAAGCGGCTCAGCCACGTGAGCGGCCAGCCCGGCGGCGCTTCGGCCGGCGGCGGCATCGCGCCTGACCCGCAGGCACGCGGCGGCGCGGCGCCGAGCCCCACGCACGGCCCCGAGTTGAAGGATCGCGGCATCTATCACGCCTCCGAGGCCATGCGCGAGATGTACGAGATGGGCGATGCACCCAGCTGCCCCACCTGCGGCGCCATCATGGTCCGCAACGGCAGCTGCTACCGCTGCATGAGCTGCGGCTCCACCAGCGGCTGCTCCTAGTACCGTGACCGCGTGATTTTGTAATCTCGTCCATTAACCTGGGTGCCCCAGGTCTCGCCTTTGAGACCTGGGAGAGCACGAATTCTCGCGGTCACGGTACTACGTCTCTGGCCGCTTGGTTTTGTGCCAACTCCGTGGCCCATCCTTTCGCCTTTTTTCTGGCGAAAGGGTGGGAACCCGCGAACCCTAAAGTGCGAAATCACGCTGTATCTGCCGCTGTGCAATTGCGAAGCATGATTTTTGCTTCTGCAAAAAAAATATGCGGCGTGATAGGGTGATTGCAACGACCATGCCCGGCAGAACCAGCAAATTTTGGCTTCAATGCGCGATCGCCGCGGCGCTCTGCGGCGTGGCGATCGTGGCCTGCATGGCTCAGGCCGGACCGGTCACGGTGCAACCCGGCGCCCCAGGAACTCCCAGCAGAATTCTCCCGCCTTCCACATCGGCGCTGGCGCCCAAAACCTCCCAGGCCGACATCGAGTTCATGCAGGGCATGATCATGCATCACAGCCAGGCCGTCGAGATGACCGCCCTCATCCCCTCGCACACCGAGAACGCAGCCGTCCGCTCGCTGGGCGCACGCATCAGCCTCTCACAATCCGACGAAATCAAGTTCATGACCCAGTGGCTCGTCGCCCGCGGCCAACCCGTGTCCATGTCCATGCCCGGTATGCCCGACATGGGCATGAGAGGCAAACCCATGGCGCCCATGCCCGGCATGCTCACCCCCGCGCAGATGGACGCTCTGCGCAACGCCCGTGGCGCGGAGTTCGACCGGCTGTTCTTAACCGGCATGATTCAGCACCATGGCGGCGCGCTGGTCATGGTCAAGGACCTGTTCGATACTCCCGGCGCCGGCCAGGTCGCCGACCTGTTCGACTTCGCCACTGATGTCGACAACTCGCAGCGGGCCGAGATCCGCTTGATGGAAAACCTGTTGCTGACGGAAAACCTGTTGAAGGAGAAACCATGAACCGCACGCACGCTCCCGCTTTCCCCTCGGTCTGTGCAGCCTTTGCCGCGGCCATCCTGTGTTTGAGCATTCCCGCATTGCACGCGCAGGCCCCCGCCGTTGCCCCCGCCAAACCCGCTCCGGCAGCCGACAGCGAGTTCACCGCGCCACCCGCCACGCCTCTGCCCCCGGGCATGACCGGCTCCACCACGGACGACCCGCGCGTCGGCCTCAAGCCCGGCCTCTACGACGCCGGCGAGACCGCCATGGGCATCGAGCACGTGGCCTTTCTCAAAAAGCCAAATGCCTTCCAACTCGAAGCCACCGATCCCGATGATCCATCCGTGCAGAAAGCACTCAAGCTGCTCGGCATGAGCAATACCGCCAAGATGCCCAAGGCCCGGCAGCTGGTGCTGGCGCAGCTGGCCTTCGCCAACTCCGACTTGGCCTTCCAGGGCAACCACCTCTTCCAGGGCAACTTTTACGGTGTCAGCTTCTACGATATTTCCAACCCCGCCAAAGTCTCGCTGCTCACCACGCTGGTCTGCCCCGGCGGCCAGGGCGATGTCTCTGTCTACGGCAAGCTGCTCTTCATGTCTGTCGAAATGCCCAATGGCCGCCTCGATTGCGGCGCGCAGGGTTTCCCGCCGCCTCCGCCGCCCGAGCCCGGCCATGAGAAGGAACGCCGTCTCCCCGCCGCCAGCCCGGAGCGCTTCCGCGGCGTGCGCATCTTCGACATCTCCGACATCACCAACCCCAAGCAGGTGGGCGCCGTCCAGACCTGCCGCGGTTCGCACACTCACACCCTCGTCGTCGATCCCAACGACAAGGACAACGTCTACATCTACGTCTCCGGCACCTCGTTTGTGCGTCAGAAAGAGGAGCTTGAGGGCTGCTCCGGCGAAGCTCCCGACAAGGACCCCAACACCTCGCTCTTCCGCATCGACGTGATCAAGGTCCCGCTCGCCGCCCCGCAGGATGCCAAAGTCGTCTCCAGCCCGCGCGTCTTCATCGATTCCCGCACCGGCGCGCTCAACGGCCTCAACAACGGCGGCAGCCACGACAAGGGCGCCGAGAAGCCGACCGACACCAACCAGTGTCACGACATCACGGTGTTTTCTGCGATCGGCCTGGCCGCCGGCGCCTGCTCCGGCAACGGCATCCTGCTCGACATCAAAGACCCCGTCCATCCCAAGCGCGTCGATGCCGTCAACGATCCCAACTACTCCTACTGGCATTCCGCTTCGTTCTCGAATGACGGCACCAAGGTTGTCTTCACCGACGAGTGGGGCGGCGGCCTGCAACCCCGCTGCCGCGCCACCGATCCCAACAAGTGGGGCGCCGATGCCATCTTCAATCTGAAGGACGACAAGCTCTCCCTGGCCAGCTACTACAAGATGCCGGCCGCGCAAACCGACACGGAAAACTGCGTCGCCCACAACGGCTCGCTCATTCCCGTCCCCGGCCGCGACATCGAGGTGCAGGCCTGGTATCAGGGCGGCATCTCGGTCATGGACTTCACCGACTCCGCGCATCCCTACGAGATCGCCTACTTCGACCGCGGACCCATCGACGCCAAGACGCTCGTGCTCGGCGGCGACTGGTCCGCCTACTGGTACAACGGTTACATCTACGGCTCTGAGATTGCCCGCGGCCTCGACGTCTTCAAGCTCGTGCCCAGCAAATTTCTCACCCAGAACGAAATCGACGCGGCCAATCTTGTCCAGTTCAGCGAGCTCAACGTGCAGAACCAGCCCAGGATCGTGTGGCCCTCGCAGTTGACCGTCGCGCTGGCTTACGTGGATCAGTTGAAGCGCTCGCAGGCTCTGCCCGCTGGACGCATCAACGCGCTCGACAAAGCCATCGTCCGCACCCAGAAGTCGCATCTCGGCAAGAAGGACCTGGCCAAGCTGCACGATCTCTCTGCGCCCGTCGAGACCGACGCCGCCTCAGCCAAGGACCCTGCCGACGCCACCCGCCTGCACGCCCTGGCGCAGATCCTCGCCAATCCGGCCGCCTGAGCGCGGCCGGATTCCGACGTCCACTCTCCCGGAGGGAGAACACGAAAATAGCCCAGGACGCAGTCCTGGGTCAGCGTTCAACAAAAGGCCCTCCGTCCCGTAGGGCCGGATCGAAATCAGCCTCAAAACAGTTTTCTCGTGCAAGCAACGAATTGCGCCCTCCACACAAGGTACTTTCTTCTTAGGGCACGACCGGGGGACCTTCGGGGTCGGGGTCGCGTGCCGAAAAGGTCGGAAAATACAAGGCTGCCAGCCATGAAACACGCCCGGGCAACTTCCGTGACTCCGCGCCGGATGGAAACAGGTCTGCGCGGCCAATCCAAAATACAATGAACAAAGCGGCCTCAAGCGAAATATTCAAAGTGAAAGGTGTAAGAGTGGCCGTGCGCACCGCAAAGCTCAGCTAGACAATTGCGAAACCCGGCTAGCACTTCGCATCAAATCCACGGAGATTCCCGCTTCATGCGCAGATTTGAAGTTCTTCTCCCTTTGCTCTTCATGGCCATACCTATTTCTTCCCAGAGCAATAGCGGTGAACTGCGTTTGACCGTCAACGATCCAGCTGGGCTGGCCCTGAAGAGCACCGTTCAAATCGTCAGCCAGGGCAATGACTATCGCCAAACATTCACGACGAATGATCACGGCAAACTGGATGTCAAGCGTCTGCACTATGGAATCTACCAGGTACAGATCCAGATGCAAGGCTTTGCTCAGGTTTCCGAGCCAGTTGAAATACGTTCCGCGCTTCCCTTGAATCGTACGATTCGGCTGACGGTGGCTTCAGTCTCCGAATCGGTGCAGGTCAGCGCGGCCGCTACTCTGTTCGATCCCTACCGTGCCGGATCGGTCAATGAGATGGGGCTGGAGACAATTCAGAATCGATTGACCGCGCTGCCCGGCCGCTCCATGCAGGACCTGGTGAGCTCAGAACCCGGCTGGCTCTACGAAGGCAATGCGGTGCTCCACCCGCGCGGATCGGAATATCAGACGCAATTCATTGTCGACGGGATTCCGCTCACCGACAATCGCTCGCCCAGCTTTGGCCCGGAAGCCGAAGCCGATGACGTCGAGTCCCTCAAAATCTACACCGCTGGCATTCCCGCCGAATACGGCAGGAAGATGGGAGGCATCGTCGAGGTCAATACACTCAGGAACCAGGATCCTGGCTTTCACGGGCAGCTCACGCTCTTTGGCGGCACCTATGCCACGGGCGGCATCAATGCCCAGGGTCAATACACGTGGAAAGGGAATACTCTGGGCGCAAGCGCCTCGGGTAACAGGACGGGCCACTACCTGAATCCGGTGGTCCCTGAAAACTACACCAACAATGGCACCACCGGCAGTTTTTCAAGCAACTACGAACGGGACCTGACGCAGAAAGACCGCCTCACGCTGATTGTCCGTCACGAACTTGCGCGCTATGAGATTCCCAACGAACTGGTGCAGCAGAACGGGGCATGGTTGCCAAACTCGAACAACACCGTCGGCTGTCCAAACGTTCCCGTGGCGGACGAGCCCAGCGACTGCGTATTCATTCCCGGCGGGCAGCCCCAGACCGGCGGCAACTTTGAAACCATGGGCAGCGCCTCCTATCAACACATTTTTTCCTCTAATAGGATTGGCTGGCTGCGAGGAATGGCCCGCGATAACTCGAATGATTTTTACTCCGATCCGTCGTCATGGCCCCTCATCGCAACCCAGCACAATGACTTCAAGGAAATCTACTTCACCGCCAGCGGCTCCATTCATCAAGGCCGGCAGGAATGGAAGGCGGGCGTCGAATCCGACGCGATCTTCCTCCATGAAGACTTCAGCTACCTGATGCCCGATTGCGCCAACCTTTCCGACCCTCAATGCCCTATCGCCCTGGGCATCCTGGACGCGGGCGCCACAACCTTCACCTTTACCGGGAGCCGGCCGGATCTCGAACAATCGGCCTATATTCAGGACTCAATCCGCCTCGGCAACTGGACGGTCAACGCGGGCCTGCGCTGGGACCACTACCAGTTGCTGGTCAACCAGAACGCGGTGAGTCCGCGGGTGGCCATGTCGCGCTACTTTCCCACACTTGGCCTCAACCTGCACGGCTCCTACGACCGCATCTTCCAGACGCCTTCCTTCGAAAACATACTCCTGTCCAGCTCTCCGGCTGCTGAATCTCTGGACACCAGCGTTCCCGCGGTGCAACTTCCCGTCCAGCCCTCTCACGGCAGCTATTATGAATTGGGTCTGACGAAAGCCATCTTCAATCGGCTGCGGGTGGACGCGAATATGTTCCGCCGCGACCTGAATAACTACGCAGACGACTCGCAGGTCCTCAGTACCGGGATAAGCTTCCCCATCGCGTTTGAGAAAGGCATTCTCTACGGCGCCGAAGGAAAGCTCGAGGTCCGCAACTGGGGCCGCTTCTCCGGCTTCGCCAGCTACTCCTACATCGTTGGCAATGTCTGGAATCCCGTAACCGGCGGTTTGTTTCTCGGCGATGATGCATCGAGCGCGGTCACCCAGCTAACCGGACATACACCCGATTCGCAGGACCAGCGGCACACCGTGCGCACACGCGTGCGCTACCAGGCCGCCTCGCGCTTGTGGGTCTCCTTGGGCAGCGACTGCAACAGCGGGCTGCCGTTTCAACCCGACTTGACCCCGCAGCAATATGCCACCGAATACGGCCAGGTGGTGATCAGTCACCTCAACTTCAATCGCGGTCGTATCAGCCCCTACCTCACGGAGAACGCCTCGGTAGGCGCCAATCTCCTCACGCGGGAAAAATACTCGGTGAAATTGCAGGGTGACGCCCAGAACCTGAGCAACACTCTCGAAGTCATCGACTTTGGAGGACTCTTCTCTGGAAATGCAATCGGACCGAGTCGCAGCTTTTCACTCCGCCTCTGGACAACGTTTTAAGGAAGCTTTGATTAAGCTCCTTTGACCGTGTTTTGAAGGGGTGTGGCTTTAGCCACGCCATCCGACGCTTGCGTGAAATATCGGGCTTCAGCCCCCGAGGGAATGTGCTCGCAATCTGTTACCCTCCCTCGGCGGCCGAAGCCATGTATTTTTCTATCGGGTTCTGAGGCACGGCTAAAGCCGTGCCCCTTCAAGACCGCGACTTGCGCAGAGGTTCCCCAAGTCACTGCCGGCCGTCCGCATCGCTGCGATCCGCGGCGAGGTCTGAGCCCTCGTCCGCAGTTTTACCGCGTGTGCTTGCCTGCCTTCGGCCGCCCCTTGTTCAACCGGGAAGAATCGCGCACCACAAGCGTAGCCGGCAGCCGCACCTTCGCGTGCGTCGCATCGCGGCCCTGCTCGATCTTTTCAAACAGCACCTCAACCGCCCGGTGTCCGATCTCATACGTCGGCTGCACCACCGATGTAATGCGCGGCTGAAAAAATCCCTCTGCAATCAGCTCGTCAAACGTGACAAAGGCAATGTCCTCCGGCGTTGTAAAACCCAGCGAATACAAGCTCTCCAGCGCGCACAACCCCGTCACGCCATTGGTCGCAAACAGCGCCGTCGGCCTGGGCCGCTGCCGCAGCAGCCCGCGCTGGCACACCGCGTGAATGTCCTTCATCTCAAAGCTCGCTGACCAGATCAGCGAAGGCAGCAGCGGCACGCCCGCATTCTTCAGCGCGCGCCGGTAGCCGCGCAGCCGCTCCTGCTCATTCTTCAGCGTCAGCGGGCCGGTGATGATGGCAATCCGGCGATGCCCCATGGAGAGCAAATGCTTGATGCCAAGCTCGGCCGCGCCGCAGTCGTCCACGCTCACCGAGTCCGTGTCCAGCCCCTCCGGCAGCCGGTCCACGCACACCACCGGCGGTCCGGAGGCAATCGCAGCCGCGCTTTCGGCCGACCATCGGTCGTCTCCCGCAGTGACTAGTAGAATCCCATCCACGCGCTGCCGCAGCAGTGCAATCATGTCCACTTCCAGCTCGTGGCTGCGCTGCGAATCCAGCACGATGAGAAAATAGCCCCGCTCCCGCGCTGCCGATTCCGCGCCGCGCACGATCTTGGGAAAGAAGGGAATCGTCAGATCAGGCACCACGATGCCCAACGTGTGTGTGCGATTGGTTTTGAGGCTGCGCGCAATCAGGTTGGGCTGGTACTTCAGAATCCGGCTCGCATCCAGAACCCGCCGGCGCACATCTTCGCTCACCCGCGTCGAGCCGCTGATCACATTCGACACCGTCCCGGCAGACACGCCCGCCAGCTTCGCAAGTTCCTTTTGCGTGACCATTGCAACCACTCTACAGCGTGCGCTGCGCTCATGAAAACCAGCCGCGCCGGCAAAACACGAAGAATTTGACAGGCCCATCGCAAAACTCATAAATTGATCACACGTTTTGAGACGTCTCATACCCCCCGTCCCCGCTCGTGAATTGGAGAAATTGCAATGGAATCTCAAGTGAAGTCGGCGAGCCCCGCTCGTCTGAGCCGCCGTGCCTTTAGCGGAGCCGCCGCAGTCTCTGCCTTCGTCGCCCTTACCGGCACCGCCGCGCGCAGCCGCGCCCAGAGCCCCGCCGGCGAGTCAGGCGATCTGCAATATCGCACCGGCAACGGCGAGTGGACCTACGACATCGTTCCCCACTGGGGACAGCTCCCCGAAGGCAAGCACTTCGGCGGTACGCACGGCGCCATTGCTACCGACAAGGCCGGCAATCTCTACGTCAGCACCCAGAGCGAAACCGGCGTCCTCGTCTACGATCCCGGCGGCAAGCTGCTCAAGACCATCGCCAATCAGTATCCCGAGGTGCATTCTCTCTTCTACGCCGTCGAAGATGGCAATGAAATCTTCTACGCCACCGTGCAGAAGGGAACGCCCGCCGAGAACTGGCTCATCGTCAAGATGAAAATCGACGGCACGGTCCTGCTCAAGATCACCGCGCCCGCCGAGGCCGGCTTCAAAAAGCCCAACGAGTGGCGTGTCACCTCCGTCGTCCCCGCGCCTGACGGGTCCATCGTTGTCGCCAACGGCTACGGCGATTCGCGAATCTTCCGCTTCGACAAGAACGGCAACTACCTGTCAAGTTTCGCAGGCAAGGGAACTGAAGACGGCAAGTGCAACTGCTGCCACGGCCTCGCCGTCGATACGCGCTACGATCAGCCGCTGCTGCTTGTCTGCGATCGCGAAAACTTCCGCCTCAGCCACTTTGACTTCGACGGAAAATTCGTCGGCCACATCACGCAGCATCTACGCCGCCCCTGCCAGGTCAGCTTCAACGGCGATCACGCCGTGGTCTCGGAGCTGCTCGGCCGCGTCACCATCATCGACAAGAACAACGTGCCCGTCGCCTTCATCGGCGACAACCCCATCGAGAGCCAGTGGGCCAACTACCAGCTCGATCCGGCCAACATCCGCCCCACCGTCTTCAGCGCTGCGCACGGCTGCTTCTTCGCGTCCGACGCCAGCATCTACGTCTCCGACTGGAACCAGACCGGCCGCGTCACCAAGCTCGCCCGCGTGACCTCCGGATAACCGTCCAGCCCGCCGCGCGTCTCAGCGCTCGACAGTCGCAAACTGCCCCACTATACTGGGAATGAGACGTCTCAACCTCGCGATAGAGCGTGCGGCAGCGCGGGGAGCGCGAACCCCTCCTCGCTGCAATCGAGACACTCCCCGTACGATCAATTGGAGCGACGTGGCCTTCCAGAAGGCCTCGCCGCCTTCCAGGCAAGACGCGGCAAAGTCATCCTAAAAAGCACAGGTGCAGCTGTGAAGAGCAGTCTCAATTTGCAATCCATCAACGCACGCAGTCTGTGCAGGCTCGCCCTCGCCTTCCTGAGTGCAGCCTGGCTCATCGCGGCGATCGTGCCCTGGGCTCCGGTCTCCGCGCGTCAGGACGCCGGTCCCAGCGCCACCACCGGCCAGTCGTCCGCGCACTCGGAGTTCCCGCCCGGCACCGGACGCGACGCCGTGCTGCGCCTCTGCGTTCGCTGCCACTCGCCCAACATCATTCTCGCCTCCGGCCGCGACCGCACCGGCTGGGAGAACACCATCACCAAGATGGTCGGGCTCGGCGCAACCGGGTCTGACGAAGACTTCACCGACATCGCCGACTACCTCACCGCGAACTTTCCGCCTTCGCAGGTGAGGAAGATCTTTGTGAACATGGCAACTGCGAAACAGTTCGCCGCGACCCTCGAGATCAGCGATGCGGATGCGCAGGCCATCGTCGACTATCGCGACAAGCAAAAGGGATTCAAATCCATCGACGATTTGAAGAAGGTTCCCAACATCGACACCGCGAAGGTGGACGCTAAGAAGGACCGTCTCGTCTTCTAGGGGGCTCGTTCAGATCCCAGGCCAGCTGAGCGCTTCCGGCGCCGCATCCGCAATCTGGCTCGTGATCCAGTATTCAACCTCGACGCGCCCGCATGCAGGCAGCCACCTGAACGTGGGCGTATCCAGCAGTCTGCCCCGGTCCACCATCGCGCGCCGGCTCTCCGGAAACGGGGACACGCCGAACTCCATGCCGCGCGTCACCGCACGTCCATCCCACGGGCTGCCCTGGCGGCTCGAGTTCTCTTCCCAAATGCCCAGCCAGGGAAAATCGGCCGTCTTCCAGATGTATCCAAACGCCAGCCTGTACTGCGGCGCATAGGCAACAAAGAACGCATCCTCGCGCTCTGGATCGGCAACGTGCGCCGTGTAGCCGCTGGCCGGCGCAGTCGCGTGCATCCTGCGCAGATCGTGCTTGCCACCGCCGAGCAGCGGCGCCATGGGCCACAGGAACTCGGAGCCGGGGTTCAGATACTGATCGAAGCCAGGATCGCTGAGCGAGACCATCGAGCGCGTCATCGAAGCGCGGAACTCGGTCGTTGCGGGATCGAGAAACGGCGGACTCAGCGTCACGTGCTGCGTCCATGCCAGCGGCCGGTCCAGCGCGGAGAGATTCTCGACTGTCTCGCGAATCCGCACCTGCTGCCCATGCAACTGGATGGAGCGCGTCAGCGCCAGCTGCGCCAGCCGCAACGTGAGTCGCATCGTCAGCTCGCGCGGAGATTCGGTGATCTCGTAGCGATCGACCGATGCTTCGCCATGCGCGGTCAGCCCGGCTCGCGCCTCCTCATCGGAAGGCCCGCCAAACAAATCGAGGCAGAGATTGTGGCCCATAATCCCGGCCAGCAATTTTGCGTCCGATCCCGTTCCAAGTGGCCCAGGCTTCTCGGGATCGAAGCTCGACGGTTCCATTGATGTCCAGTGTGGAATCCACAACGGACTCACCCCAGCGCGCTTGTCGAAGACCTCGGCGATATGGCCGCCCTCATGCAGCACGGTCACGCGCAGCAGGTCGTTTTCCAGCCGCGCCGCTTGCCGGCCCTTGAACTTGAGTTCAGTCGCCATGGCTCAGGGAAGAATCTTCAGCCAGATGTTGCGGTGCGAAATCTTGACATTGCCGCCGCCCTCAATCTCCACCGCGATCAGCCCCTTGGCCTGGGCGTATTTGGGATCGGTATCGACCAGCATCGCCATCACATGCCCGTTCACGATGTGCGTCAGCGTGTTGCCCTCGGCAATAATCTCCACCTGGTTCCACTCGCCCGGCTTAATGTACGACTTCAGCTCGTCGGCTTTGCCCAGCGTGGCCAGCAGCGTCGGTTTCTTGTCGGGCTCCGTGGCCACAACCTGTCCCTGCCAGGCAATGATGCCGCGCGGCGAATTCTGCTCATACAGCTGGCCGGTGTACTTGTTGGCATAGTCAAAGTCCGCCTGGTAGCCGGCCAGGTCCCACTTCGCATGCTTCTTATCCAACTCCTGCTGCTGTTGCCGGCGCTGCCTCTGTTCCGGCGTCATATCGGCAGGCAGTGGGAAGGCCCGCGGCTCCACGTGATAGCTGCGATACTGCACGCCTCCATTCGCTCCCGCGCCTTCAAGCTTCATCTCCAGCTTGAGTTCGAAGTTCGCCGGCTCGCCGCCGCGCCAGATGATGTTGGTCGTGCCGGAAGGGTGCTCGGGGCTCGACTCGCCCACAATCGCGCCGGCCTCCACGTGCCACACATCCGCGTCGCCGTCCCAGTTCGTCAGCGTCTTGCCGTCGAAGATCTGCGTCCAGCCGTCGTGATCGTCAAAGTTGATCGGCTCCGGCTGTGCAAAGTGGAACGGCGCTGGGTGATGAGCGGGCTTTGCGGGCGCCGCCTGCTGGGCAGCGCAGTGCACGCCTGCCAGGGCCAGGGCCACAAAGCACCCCGCTGAAGCGGCCACGCGCGCCGCACGGATCTGAAGACCAAATCCAAATGCCATGTTTCCTCCCATGTTTCCTTCGCGAAGCGCGCCCCAGCCAATTCTCAAGCGAGGGGTATCTGCTCCCACTGCTTTGTTTTTGCTGATTTCAACACCGCATCCGTCACGTATTCGGTCGCCAGTCCATCGCGGAACGTCGGAGCCGCGGCCTTGTTGCTTTCCAGCCCCAGAATGAAATCCGCAACCTGGTGAATGAACGTGTGCTCATAGCCGATCTGCAGCCCCGGCACCCACCAGTTCTTCATATACGGGTGATCGCCGTCTGTGATGTGGATGCTCTTCCACCCGCGCAGTTGGCCCTCATCGCGATAGTCGAAGTATTCCAGCCGATGCAGATCGTGCAGATCCCACTTGGCCGAAGCGTTCTCGCCGTTGATCTCCAGCGTGAACAGCGCCTTGTGCCCGCGCGCGTAGCGCGTCGCTTCAAACAGCGCCATCGACCCGTTCTCAAACCGGCACAGAAACGCGCTCGCGTCGTCGATCGAAACCGGTTCCACCTTGCCCGTCAGGTTGTGCTTGCGTTCCTTCACAAACGTCTCGGTCATCGCGGAGACTTCCGTGATGCGCCCGTTCAACCACAGCGCCATGTCGATGTTATGCGCCAGCAGGTCTCCGGTCACACCGCTGCCGGAGACGGTGCTGTCCAGCCGCCACAGTCCCTCGCCGCCCTGCGGCAAATCCTGCGAGATCGTCCAGTCCTGCAAGAATTGCGAGCGGTAATGAAAGATGCGGCCAAAGCGATTGTCGTCGAGCAGCCTCTTGAGCAGCACCACCGCGGGCACGCGCCGGTAGTTGTACCACACCATGTTCGGTACGTTGGCCGCCTCCACCGCATCGACCATCGCGCCGGCTTCCTCAGCGGTGCGGCCCAGCGGCTTTTCGCACAGCACAATCTTGCCGGCCCTGGCCGCGGCAATGGCAATCTCCGCATGCGTGTCGTTGGGGCTGGCGATATCGATCACGTCGATATCCTTGCGCGCCACCAGCGCGCGCCAGTCCGTCTCCACCGATTCGTAGCCCCAGTTCTCGGCAAATCCCTTCACCCGCTCCGCATTGCGCGCGCACACCGCCTTCAACACCGGCTTGTAGGCGAGATCAAAAAAACGCGGCGCCTGCAGGTACGCATTGGAGTGCGTGCGCCCCATGAACCCGTAGCCCACGATTCCGATATTCAAATCCTTCTTCGCCACAGTTCCACTCTCCGCTGCTAATCGGCCCCGTCCTTAAATACTCCGTGCCCCATCCTTGCGCCTAACTTCTGGCGAAAGGGTGGGACACCTCGAACGATCGATGGGCCCGACCCTCAGTCCCAGCCGTGCGCATCACGCACCTGAATCATGGTTGCCAGAATCTTTACCCACGTCTCCGGCGCGGTCATCATCGCGTTCGGGAACATGCACCCATCCCAGCAGATATGCTCATATGCGCGCGTCGGTGTGCCGTCGTCATTGCGCATCCACAGGCCGGCCGCCTCAACAATGTTCATCCTGCCGTTGGGGTCGTCTGGCGGGCAGTGCCGCCCGGTCTTGTCGTGTGAGCCCTGGCCCTTCACCGTGCCATCGTTCTGCGCCACGTGGAAGTCGATGGTCCATGGCCTCAGCGCGTGCGCAACCTGCCGCAGCGCATCGGTCAGAATGCTCTTGTCCTGCCAGTCATAATCCTCCGGCAGCAAGCGGCTCTCCGGCGAGTTGTAGCCCAGGGTGTAGAGCATGGTGTGCGCCATATCCGCCTGGAAGCCGATCGTCTTCGGCCGGTCGACCAGTTCCAGCAGCTCCACCATGTGCTTCCAGCCGTGCATGCCGCCCCAGCAGATTTCGCCCTCGGCGGCCAGCCGCTCGCCGTATCCCTCAGCAATGTCGCATGCCTCGCGAAAGGTCTCCGCAATCAGCCGCGTATTGCCCTCGGGATCCTCGGCCCAGTGCGAAGGCCCATCCGCAGAATCGATGCGCACCACGCCATACTTGCGAATGCCCAGCGCGCGCAGCTTCGCAGCCGCAGCGCAGGCTTTGCGCACCTGGGTCAGAAAGCGTCCGCGCTCTTCCGCCGAGCCCATCGCTGAGCCGCCGCCTGCCGGAGGCCACACCGGCGCCACCAGCGAACCGGCCACCAGGTTGTGCGCGGCCAGCTTGTCGGCCAGACTCTTCAAATCGTCATCGGTCGAATCGATGTCGGTATGCGGCAGCGACAAGAACAAATCGACGCCGTCGAACTTCGTCCCATCCACCTCAGCCGCCGCTGTCAGCGCCAGCATCGTGTCCAGGTCGATCACCGGCTCCGACCCGTCGCCCTTGCCCACGATGCCCGGCCACATCGCATTGTGCAGCGCGGGTGACTTGTGCTTTTGTGTGCTCATCGCAACCCCATCTCAGCGCGTGCGGCGCAGCGGCTCCGCGTCCGGATTGCCCGGCCCAAAATGCTTCAGCATCACCAGCGGGTCGGTCGTGCTGGGGTTCACAATCTTCACGCCCTCCCTGGCCGCCGCTGCGGTCACGAAGACTTCGTCCTCGGTCAGCTGGCCAAAGCGGATCATCGAAGGCGTGGAAACTTGGGTCCCACCCAGCGTGCCGTGTCCCTGCGTCAGAATCAGCCCATACGCAGCCGCATCCTTGATGGTGACGGTGCGTCCGGGCAGCACGGTAAGCTCTTTCGCCGAATAATACTGGCTGCCATACGTGATCCACAGTTCGCGATAGCCCGCCTCTTCCGTCTCGGCCACAGGGCGCACCGGCTGCGGATGCCGCTTGTTGGTCTTGGCAAACTCCGGGTTCACGTTCGCTTCCCAATCCAGCATGCTGATCAGGTAATCGAGATCGTGGTGATGCTCCGGCAGCACATCCTTGGTCAGCAGGCTCCAGTCCACAATGCGCCCTTCCACTTCAGACTGGAACATGGCGAACACGTCGCTGTTCACCTGCGGCTCATACGTCACCAGCGAGCCCGGCGCATGCAGAATGCCCGGATCGATCTGCCATCCGCTGCCCGGCTCCAGCCGGTACGCGCGCGTGTGCAAGATGATTCCGTTGTCGCCCCGGTTCCAGCGCTCCAGGCAGCGGCGAATGTCGTCCTTGGTCGTGCCCGGCTCCAGGCCCATGTACGTATGCGGGAAGTTGTTATTCAGCTGGTTGTATTGCGGAGGGAAGTAGTACGCCTCCGGCTTGCCTTTGTGTCCAACCAGCTTGGCAAACTCATCGCTCTGGTGCATGTGGTGTGGGATCGGTCCCATGTTGTCGAAGAACTTGCACAGCAGGTTCCATCCGCCCTCCCGCTCCATCACCTCCGCGCCCAGCAGCAGGTCGCCGGCAATCTCCACCGCGTCCTTGAGCTGGAACCGCTTGCCGGCCGCCGGATGCACATAGCTCAAACCCTCATCCACCGTGGTCGCCGGGCCGTTCGAGGCCTTGGTCGTCGACGAGAACCAGCGCTCGTTGATGCCGCCGCGATGGCCGCCAAATGCGTAAAGGTCATCCGGATGAAGCTTCAGCCTCCGCCCCGGAATCATGAAGGAACGAGGTACCCACGCCGGCTCCAACCTCAGCACTCCACCGCCGGCATTCACCGCTTGCTCAACTGCTGCACGATTCAACATTCTTCGTTCTCCTGATCTGCTCTCTTGCTCAAAAATTCATGACAAGACTTCATAACAAAACAAAGACTTGCCATTCATAACAAAACAAAGACTGTCATTCTGAGTGAACGGGGCCCCGAACGCTTTTCAGTTCGGGGGTGGTGAGCGAAGAATCCGCTTTTGATCTTTCGCGCATGATTGATACAACCTTAGAGAAAGCACCCTAGTGCTCAATACCGATGCCAAACGAGTACAGCACGTTGTCGTGGTCGGTGAAAAACACGTGGCTGTCGCCAACCGAAACGCCGGACAGCTTCGCATACGTGGGAATCTGATCTTTGCTCGAGAAAACCTCCGCGCCCGTCGCGGCATTCAGCACATGCAGAACCGCATGCGTCGCCGCGTCGCCGCCGGCCAGCGCAAACACCAGTCCGTTCGCAAAGCGCGGCGGAACAGGATTGACCATATCGCCGGAGACCCACGCTGGCATCAGAGAGAGCTTGCCGTCCGCATCGTTCAGCCTGAAGGCCACCACCGCTCCGTGCGCAGCCGGGCCGTTCGCTGAGACGCTTGCCGCCACCGATGCGAACACCCACACCGCGCCGTCCTTGTCCTGCCAGGTCGCAAATCCATCCCAGCCGTGCTTCTCGCCCGCCTTGGAGAGAGCAGGCGTCTCAAACAGCGGCGTGTGATGATCGGCTCCGCCCAGCGATGCCGCGTCCAGCAGCGCGATGCTCCCATCTTTTCCCGGAGCCACCACCAGCTGCTTCCCCTTGTAGGTAAAGGTCGCCGGAGACACGCTCTCATAGCTGGCCATGCCGCCCTCCGGCGTATACCAGTCCTCCACCTTCATGTCCTTGCCCACCGTCACCACGCTGCCGGCATACACCCCTGCGCCCGCGTCCGAAGATCCAGCAGCGGTTACAAAGATGGATGTGCCATCCGCCGTGAGCACCGGTCCGGAGAGCGCCAGCGGCCGCACCTTGCCGGTCGAATAGTTCTCGACCTTATAGTTTCCATCTGAAAGGTCAATCGACCAGATCCCGTCGGCCACGCCGCCGCAGTCATGCGCGGTCGCCGTGTAGATCGTCTTGTCGGCAAAGTTCAGGCCGCTCGCGTCTCCGTTTCCGGCGGGAAGAAACTTGACCGGAGGCGCAAAGTCCGCACCCGTGGTCATCACCTGCTCGTGCAATATGCCATCCGGCGTCAGCACATAAATACCCTTGAGCCCGAAGTACCCTCCGCCCGGCGCAATGCCCAGCTTGCGTTCATCGCTCTTCATCACGACTGGCGGTGGTGGTGGCGGCGTACCCGGCGCGCGACGCCGCCGCGCATTGAAGTTGATCACCACCGGCGGCTCCATCAGGATGCCCAGGCTCGACACCCCGCATCCCGCCGCGGCTTTTCCATCCTGTACGCTGTATTGCTTCTTCCAGACAAGCGTTCCCAACTCCGAGTCCACCGCATACAGCGTGTCCGCCGAGCTCCAGTAGACAAAGTCCTTGAAGCCCTGCGCGTTGATCAGCCGGCCCGCCAAGAGCGGCTCGCTGAACGACGACGCGTTCTTCGCAGGCTGCCCCAGCTTGATCTTCCACAGGAACTTGAACTGGGCCGCGGCGTTCTCCGGCGTGAGCACAACCTCGTCCTTTTGCACGCCGTTTTGGCCCGCATCCGAGCCAGCCAGCGGCCAGTCGCCCCGCTCGTTCTGAGCCAGGGCCGCAGTTGCACAGAGAAGGGAACTGGCGCAGAACAGCCCCATGGCTCGTCCCAAGATTCTTTTCGTCACGTGTACGTCCCTCAATGGTTGCCTGCTGAAACTCGATCAAAATTCCTTCAATCTGCCGCGCTCGAGCTCTCGGCCGATCGCTACTTGAGACCGAAGCAATACACCGTCCCGTCAAACGTTCCAAACATCACCTTGCCGTCCACCACCGACGGGCCGGCCTGGTGCAGGAACGACGGGATCTGGTCGCCGCTCGAGTAGAGCTGTTTGCCCGTCACCGCATCCAGCGCAAACAACCTGGCCGGCACCGAGTGTGCAATCCGCTCCTTGGCGCTGTACAGGCCGCCCATGTCGTCGTTGGCCTGGCCGGTAAACTCGCCCCCGGCAAGCACAAACACCACCCCGTTGGCCACCACCGGCGGCTCCGCCGTAATCATGTCGGTCGACCGCCACGCCGTCTCCAGCTCCGTCTTGCCGTCCTTTTCCACCAGCTTCAGGCCAATCACTCCGCCGTGTGGCGTCGGGCCGTAGCGCTTGGCAAAGTTCACCGCGGTCTCGCCGCCGGTCGGCCCCAGAATCCAGCGCGTGCCGCTCTTGCTTTCCCAGCTGGCCAGGCTGCCCCACGTGCCCTCGGTCTGGAAGTTCACGTTGGTGTTCGAGTAGAGCTCGCTGCGGAAGAGCGGCGTCTCGTGGTCCGCCCCGCCCATCGACTTGCTGTCCATCACAAAGTAGCGGCCTTCCTTGCCCGATCCCACCAGAACGTCCCGGCCCTTCCAGGGAAACACCGCCGGCGTCACGTTCATGTCAAGGTCTCTGCGCGTCAGCCACACGTGGTTGCTGGGCGTGTAATAGTCCTTCAGCGTCAGCGTATCGTTGGAAAAGGTGAATGCCTCCACGCTGGTCGAGAGCTTGCCCTCGGCCGCGTTGTACGCGCCGTCGCCCGACTCGAAGTAGATCGTCCCATCCGAGCCGATCGCCGGTCCCGCCGTGCCCCACAGCCCCGCCTGCGGCGGCTGCGACACGGTCAGCTTCTTGTCGCCCAGGTTGATCGCATACAGCGCGTTCGGCACACCGCCGCAGCCCTGGCCGGTCACCGTGTAGACCACGTTGTTCACCAGGTTCAGCCCGTACGGCTTCCCGTAGGGCAGCGGCAGCATCTCCATCGCCGCGTCCGCGTCCTCGCCCGTCGCAAGATCGATGGTATGCAGAAAACCGTCACTGGCCAGCACGTAAAGCCGCCGCACCGGCGCGTCGATGGGCGAAACCACCGGCGTCGCGCTCAGCGCATTGGTGCAGATGAATCCCCGTCCCTCGCCCTCTTCCTGAGGCTTTTCCGACTCCCACTTCAGGTTCGACTGCCACGCCACCTTGCCCGTCTCCGCATCCACTGCGAACACCTGGTTGGCCGCCGCCGCAAAGATCGCCAGCGTGTGCGTGCCGTCGGCGGTCTTCACTCCGGTCACGATCACCGGCTCGCGAAACGACAGCATCCCCATCGGCTTGGCCGCCAGTTTCGTCTTCCACAGCAGCTGCAGCTTGCCGGCGTTGTGCGGGTTGATCTTCGACTCGGCCCGCTGCCAGCCGTCGCGCGCCGCGTCGCCGCTGCCGGTCAGCCACTCTGATGCGGTTTGGCCCTGCGCCGGGATAGTGACGAGAGCCGCGCCGGCCCCAAGGGCCACGCACAGCAACGCTCCCCCGCTGCGCATCCTGCTTGAAACTCGATTGGAAACCATGAAGTTGAGACCCTCTGGTAAATCACGTGTGCAATGCTTTCGAAGGCAGCGCATTCGATCGGCCTTGAACCACTCGCAGCCAATCAGGGTATTCGTCCCGATCCTTGCACCCTGCGCCAGAATAGAGCCTGTTCCGCTCTGGCAGTTCTTGTCTCGCATAGGAAGAGCTTCAGAATGACTTAGGAAAGCACGCCCAACCCCTGAAATCCGCCGATGGATAATCCTGGGAACATCGGAAGTTGCACCAAATCGGTGCGGGAATTGAGACGTCTCATTTCGAGCAGAATATTAGCGGCTGCGCTTGGAAGTTGTCAATCGTTGCGTGCGATGCTTGCCGCCGTTGTTGCCGCCGCGCTCCGAATGGCTCCGTCCCCACCCTCGTTCCCCGCCAATCCCTGCGCGCGCACCGTGTTGACACCCCTTTGCCGCACTGCTTACAATCGGGTCCATTGAGACGTCTCGCATGTCTCGGCGCCAGCTTGACGTAGATCGTCGATTCGCTCCTCCTACCGGCCGCAAACAAAATCTCAAGATGGCCTCCGCGGAGAGTTTCTGTTGCAGACGAGGGAGAGCGGTTATCGCCGCTGTTCCGGCCGGAGTCTTCCGGCGATCGTTTCCGTCGCGCGAGCACGCTGGCGTCTTGAGATGGGTGGAGTGGTCAACTTCAGGCAATCCAGACAATCGAGGCGCACGGCCGCGCTTGGCTCTCGCCCCGTCTCGTGCGTACAGCGCCGCGTGCGGCTCGGTGCGGCTGCGCTCCTCGCGACGCTGGCCTGCCTCGCGGGATGCAAGCGTGAAGCCGGCGCCCGCCCCATCGGGCCGCCGGTTGAGATCGCCGCCCCGCTGGGCCTGCCTCCGGTTCCCATCCCCGCCGGCAATCCACCCACCGCCGCTTCCATCGCGCTCGGCCGCGGGCTTTTTTACGACTCCCGTCTCTCCAAAGACGACTCGCTCTCCTGCGCATCCTGCCATCGCCCCCAATTGGGATTCACCGACGTCAAGGAGCGCTCGCTCGGCGTGGGCGGCGCCTTTGGCCTGCGCCACGCGCCTCGTCTCATCAACGCTGCGTACTTCCCGCAGCTGTTCTGGGATGGCCGCGCCCGGAGCCTCGAGGACCAGGTTGGCATGCCCATCCTCAATGCCCTCGAAATGAACCAGCCGCACCAGGTTGCATTGGCCAAGCTCCGCGCCGACCCCTCGTTGAAGGCCATGTTTCAGAGCGCCTTTGGGACCGATACCATCACTTTCGAGCGCGTGGCCAACGCCATCGCCAGTTTTGAGCGCACCATCCTCAGTGGCGACTCGCCGTTTGACCGCTACGTGTACAAAGGGGAAAAATCCGCGCTCTCTCCCGCGCAGATTCGCGGCCTCGCCGTCTTCCGCGATCCGGCCCGCGGCAACTGCTCCTCTTGCCACACCATCGGCCCAACCTTCGCGCTGTTCACCGACAATCAATTCCACAACACCGGCGAGGGCGTAGGCGACAACGAGCAGAGCGCCGACCTCGGCCGCTACGCGTTCACTCACGCCGGCGCGGACACGGGAGCATTCAAGACCCCCAGCCTGCGCAACGTCGCCGCCACCGGCCCCTATATGCACGACGGCAAGCTCAAAACCCTCAAAGACGTCGTCGATTTCTACGCCGGCCAGGGCAACTCCAACCCCTACCTCGACGAACGCATGAAGGCAATCCACCTCACCGGCCAGGACCGCGCTGACCTGGTCGAATTCATGCGCTCTCTCACCGGCACGCTTCCGCCCAACCTCGGTCCGCCCACTCTCGGTCCGTCCGGAAAGGATTCCGCCCCATGAGGCAAACCCTCCGCTTCGCCTACCCCGGCCTTGCCTCCTGCCTGCTTTTTGTCGCAGGCTGCGCGCCCGGTGCAAAAAAAACTGAGCAGCCGGTAACCCCCGCGCAGCCGCCCGCCTTTCACGTCGACCCCGCCACCGCCGGCTCCATCTCCGGCGTGATCCGCTACACCGGCAAGCGCCCGCTTGCAAGAAAGATCGACATGAGCGGGGATCCCGCCTGCGTTGAAGCCCACCACGGCAAGGCTGTCGATGAGTCGCTCGTCGTCGCTCCCAACGGCGCCCTGGCCAACGCCTTCATCTACGTCAAGCAGGGCCTCGAGGGCAAGCGTTTCGACCCTCCCTCGACGCCCGTCACCATCGACCAGAGCGGCTGCTGGTTCCATCCCCGCGTCTGCGGCATCCAGGTCAACCAGGAGTTCGACGTCGTCAACTCCGACCCCGTGACCCACAACATCCACCCCATGGCCATGGTCAATCGCGAGTGGAACCACAGCCAGGGCGCGGGCGATCCACCCCTGAAAAGAAAATTCACCAAACCGGAAGTCATGATCGCCGTCAAATGCAATATCCATCGCTGGATGCATGCCTACATCGGCGTGGTCGACAATCCCTATTTCGCGGTTACCGGTGCGGGTGGCGGCTTCACCATTCCGAATCTTCCACCCGGCACGTATACCATCGGAATCTGGCAGGAGAACCTCGGCACTCAGGACCGGCAGGTCACCGTCGCCGCGCACGCCGACACGCAGCTCAACCTTTCCTTGAAGGGGCAGTAATCCATGCAGAATCGCCTCAGCACCCTCGCCGCTCTGAGCCTGTGCGCCGCCCTGGCCGGATGCCACTCCACCCCGCCCCCGCCCGCGCCCGCCACCAATGCCGCCGCGCTCAATTCGACGGCCCCGCGCATCTACGTCACCAACGAGGTCTCGGGCGATCTGTCCGTCATCGACTCGGCCTCTCTCCAACTCGTCGCCACCGTCCCCCTCGGCAAGCGCCCCCGCGGCATCCACCCCAGCCCCGACGGCAAAACCCTCTACGTGGCCCTCAGCGGAACCCCCATCGCCGGCCCCGACGTGGACGAGAGCACCCTGCCGCCGCCCGACCACAGCGCCGACGGTATCGGCGTCTTCGACGTGGCCCAGAACAAGCTCCTCCGCATCATTCCCGGCGGCTCCGATCCGGAGAACTTCGACGTCAGCAGGGACGGCACCCAGCTCTATATCTCCAACGAAGACATCTCCGCCATGAGCATCGTCGACATCGCCTCGGGCAAGGTGGTCAAGACCATCACGATGGGCGCCCAGCCCGAAGGCGTCGAGGTAAGCCCCGACGGCAAGCATGTCTTCATCACCTCAGAGGAAGACGGCACCATCGCCGTGCTCGACCCCGCTGCCGGCCGCATCATCTCCACCTTCAAGGTCGGCCATCGCCCCCGCAACGTCGCCTTCACGCCCGATGGCTCCCGCGCCTACATCAACGCCGAGAACGACGGCGGCATTGTCCTGGTCGATGCCAAGCATTTCAAGATGCTCAAGGCCATCCCCCTCGGTAAGCCCGGCGTCATCAAGCCCATGGACGTCCTGCTCTCGCCCGATGCCAGCCGGCTCTACGTCAGCACCGGCCGCGGCCAGCAGGTCTTCACTCTGGATACGGCCACCAACAAGGTCCTCGGCTCGGTCACCGTCGGCAAGCGTCCCTGGGGCATCGCGCTCTCCCCGGACGGCAAAACCCTCTACTCGGCCAACGGCCCTTCGAACGACATAACCGCCGTAAATCTGGCCACCAACACCGTTGCCGGCAAGGCCAAAGCGGGCTCCGGACCCTGGGGCCTGGTGGTTCTGCAGCGGTAACATCGTGGCATCGGTCCCACCCTATCCTGTTCGATAAAATGGCCTAGTCAGGCTGACTTGCACGCCCGGCCAGACCTGCCTGATGGTCCGACATCTGGCAGCCTGGCTCACCGGAGCTGAAAAGTTGCTGTCCTGAAGTGCCTCCGCGGGTATATAGTTTTTCTGTTTTCGTTTTTCGCCGGCACAGCCGGTCTTCCCCGTTCCCTAGTGTGGTGAATCTGAATTCCTAAGCAGAAGTCAGGAAAGCCAAGAAGCAGATTCTTCGCTCACCACCCCCAAACTGAACGACGTTTGGGGCCCCGTTCACTCAGAATGACAGGTCATTTGATACGCGAACTTTAGACTCAGGACACTAGAGTCAATCGACATTACGAGGTCACCATCATGAAGTTCATGCCCAGAGGTCGTCGCATTGTGAGCCTGGCGGTCGTGCCGCTCTCCCTTGCTGCCTGCATTGCTGTCGCAACCCTTCACTGGGGACACGCCGTCCGCGCAGGTCAGGCCGCACCCGCCTCCGAGCGCAAGATCGAGCTCGGCCAAGCCCGCCCCGGCTCCATGTACGCGCTCACCCTCGGCATCAAGGACCCCGCCCAGCTGCAAGGCAACGACGCCGTCAAGGTCACCATCAACGACGCGCAGGGAGAAGTGGAATCGAAGTGGCTGCACGCCGCCGACCTGGACTTCTACCTCACCCTCCGCCCCCGCACCGCGGGCCCGGTGACCGTCAGCCTCTCCTCGCCCGCCGGCGTCACGGCGCCCGAGGTCGGCGCCACCATGAAGAAGATCCTCGAGCCCGCCGCGACCCTCGCCGGCAGCGCGCCGGACCTGAAGCGCGGCGTCATCTCCGCCGCACCAAACGGCACCTGGCAAAACGCGCAGGCCTTCGAGCTCGGCCAGACCATCTTCGGCGCTGCCGACGAGCGGCCCTACGCTCCCTCCAAATACGAAGACGGCTACGAGGCCATGCTCAAGGGCTTCCAGTGGTTCCACTTCACCTTCCGTGAAAAAGAGCCCAAGCTGGTCTACTTCGTGCTCAACGTGACCGATCGCGACGTGCCCCTCGACGTCGACATCTTTCAGCTCGGCAAAGACGCCGACGGCAAGCCCGATGTCGTTCCCTACGACAAGGGCGAGTTCACCTATCAGGTTGAAGCCACGCAAAATTATCCCGGCCTCTACAAATTCCGCACCCGCATCCTTGAGCCCGGCCAGGAATACTACGTTCGCGTCGCCGCCGACCATCCGGCCTATCAGTTGCACACTTATCAATACGCTGTGCCGCCCAGCAAGGACCCGCACGAAGCTGTGCGTGCCGGCATGGACTTCCTCATCAACATGGGTGACACGTGGCTCTCCAACACCCCGCGCCGCGGCGCCATCGCCCTGCGCACCTCCATGCAGCACTCCGAGACCCAGCTCTGCATCGCCTGCCATCCCTCGCAGTTCACCACCCGCGGTTATTTGAAGGCGGTGCAGAACGGCTATGCGCCCACACAGCGCGCCAGCCTGGAGTTCATCACCGACCGCATCTACAACAACGCCCGCCCGCTCTACGGCGAGCCCGGCACCAACTGGGTGCGCATGATCTACACCGCGCGCACTGAGGCCAGCCGCCTGCCGCTCATCGAGCACTCCTACGAGCAGTTGGTCACCCACGACAAGCCGCGCAAGAACTTCGACCTGCCCTACGCCAGCTTCCTCAAGATCCACTACAAGGGCCTCACCGAGATGCCCGGCGATGAGGCCGACGGCTGCGAGCCCGAGGTGAGCCCCTTCGAGATTGCGCAGCAGAGTTGGCACACCTTCGACCTGGCCTACAGCGAGACCCACAACGAGGACTGGATCGCCGAGCGCGACCACGTTGAAAAGCTCGCCGTGCCGGATGAACCGAAGAATCTGATCGACGTGAGCTGGAAGATCATGTTCCTCAATGGAATCAATCATGAGAAATATGCCGCGCAGATCGACGCGCTGATCAACAAGCTCTACGAGTACGAGACGCCGCAGGGCGGCTGGCCCTACATGTTCGACAAGAAAGCCAAGCCGGCCGACTTTATCTCGTACAACGCGGTGCTCGCTCTGGCCGAGGCCGGCCATCGCCCCGAGACCGACCCGCATCTCGGCGTCGCCGTCAAGGCCATGCTCGCCGCGCAGCGGCCTGAGGGCAGCTGGGAAGGCGATCCCGTCTATCAGGGCTTCAACACGCCCTTCCGCGCCACGCAGTTTGCGGTCATGGCCCTGTCCACGCTCTATCCCGGACCCACCAAGGCCAAGGACTGGGATGCAGGCTACGCTCCGCCGGCAACCACTCTCGCCACCAACGATCTGCCCCTGCTGCTGCAGCAGCTCGATCAGTACTGGGATCTGGCTCCGGAGCCAGTGCTGCGCCAGATCCGCCGCGTGCTCACTGACAGCGATCAGCCCCTGGCCCGCGAAGCCGCTGCGCGCGCCCTCGGCCACATGGCCGATCCCGGCGCTGTCTCCGTGCTCATCAAGGGCCTCGGCGATCCCACAAAGATGGTGCAGAACGCCTCGGCCTACGCCATCCGCATGGTCCTCTCGCGCCGCCAGGACATCGCTCCCGAAGGCCGCGCCATGCTGGCCGATGCGCTCGGCTCGCCTGACCCGCGCACCCGCTGGGGCGCCACCCGCGTCTTCAACCAGCACTTCCGCGATCTGACCGATGACCCCAAGCTGCTTGCCGCTCTCGAGCGCGACCTCAGCGACCCGGTGCCCTACGTCCGCTTTGAAGCTGCAGGCGGCGTGTGGCGCTGGTACTACTGGCAGGTCGATCATCCTGAGGTGCGCCGCGGCACGCTTGAAGCCCTGGCCACCCGCCTGAATACGGAAACAGACCCCATGGTTCGCCGCGGACTTCAGGAGAGCGTCTACGATCTGCTCGACGAGAACACCGGCTATCTTTCTTCCTGGGTCCGCACAGCCGCCACCCAGGAGGACAAGGACCGCATCAACAACGGTTACGAAGCAGCCGCGCGCGACCAGGCGCAGGTGCTCGCCAAGGTTCTTCGCGAGGGCACTCCGCTCGGCCGCGAAGGCATTCTGAACGCCCTGTGGGACTTCCACATCCGCCACTACGCGCTGCCCCAGCTCAAGGCAGACACGGTTTCCATCGGCCTGCCCGCGGTGCTCACCAAGTACATTACCGGCGTGCCCGACCTGCATCGCCCCGGCTACGAATACTCGCCTTATCGCGAGACCGTCGACTTCAAATACGACGTCCACAACGGCTTTTTCCAGACCCGCATCGGCAACGACAGCGATCTGATCCACTTCTTCAAGAGCTCCGGGCCAGAGCTCGAAGAGGCCCTGCTGGCCTGCCTTGAGAACGCCGACGACACCATGAAGATTGAAGTCCTCAAGGCCGGAAGCACGCTCAGCGAGTCAGCCGATGCGCGCTTCACCCTCGCCGCGCTCAATCTCTCCGAAGACCAGAACCCCGAAGTGCGCCAGACCGTCCGCTATGTCTACGAGGGCGGCCAGCGCGGACTCCTCAACCTCAATACCCAATCGGCGCCCGATCCCAAGCTCGTCGATCGCATCGTCGAAATCCTCAACCACGGCAACACCGACAGCCAGGCCGTCGTCCTGCCCCTGCTCGCCGCTCTGCCCGCCGACTCGGCCTGGGAACAGCAGACCGAAGTGCTGGCCGCAATGCGCGCCAAACTGCAGGAGAAGCCGCGCCCGGCCAACTACGCTGAGGTGCTCGACGCTGCATCCTCCTTCACCACGCTGATGCATGAGCCGCAGCTCCAGGAGCAGGTGCTCGCCGGCCTGCGCTCCTTCAACCCGGACGTCCAGCGCGCCGCCGTGCGCATCTGCTTCGAGCACTTCCTCGGCGACCCGCAAACCGAGCCGGCTGTCAAAGCCGCCTTCGCCAACCTCAATAACTCCGCGCTCGGCATCTTCCCTCAGGAGGCCGGCAACCCGCAGTTCCTCAAGCGGCGTCTCGGCGTCGCCGGCGGCGCG
>Ga0182030_10005322_pt1 | contig 27358 bp, 25 predicted proteins | sample 812S3MmetaG_FD_121299 | JGI IMG/M metagenome (GOLD analysis project Ga0182030, IMG submission 121299) | Permafrost microbial communities from Stordalen Mire, Sweden - 812S3M metaG (Illumina Assembly) | ecosystem: Environmental > Terrestrial > Soil > Wetlands > Permafrost | place: Sweden... | reverse complement strand
GAGGTCGGCGGCGAGTTGCTGACGATCGAGGGCGTCATGCTGCCCGGCAAGGGCCGCATGACGGTCACCGGCAACCTCAAGGACGTGATGAAGGAGTCGATCTCGGCCGCTGCGTCCTATGTCCGCTCGCGCGCGCTCGACTACGGCGTCGAACCGCCGCGCTTCGACAAGCGCGACATCCACGTCCACGTTCCGGAGGGGGCGACCCCGAAGGACGGGCCAAGCGCCGGGGTCGCGATGGCGACAGTCATCGTGTCGATGCTGACCGGGATTCCCGTCAAGCGCGACGTCGCCATGACCGGCGAGATCACGTTGCGCGGCCGGGTGCTGCCGATTGGCGGGTTGAAGGAGAAGCTGCTTGCGGCTCTTCGCGGCGGCATCAAGACGGTGCTGATCCCGGAAGAGAACGCCAAGGACCTCGCCGACATCCCGAACTCGGTGAAGAACGGGCTGGAGATCATTCCGGTGGCGCGCATGGACGAAGTGCTGAAGCATGCGCTGGTGCGTATGCCGACGCCCATCGAGTGGGAGGAGGACGCCTCCGCTCCGGCGCCGCTGCCGCCGGACGACGACGCCAGCGGAATCGTGGCGCACTGAGCCGTCCGACTCTCGTCTAAGGCTTTAAGGGCCGCGCTTCCCCCGGGAAGCGCGGCCTTTTTTCTCTCGTGGGCAAAATTAGCTGGAAAACGTAGGTTTTTCGATGGTTTGTCGGCTGCAACGCTTGCGTTTCCGCGGGGATTGGTGAGCAATTAAGCATCGTTGGCGACGATTCGCTGCGGCGCGCGGTCCAAAATCTGGGCGCAGGCGCCGGCTCCGGGGGTGACGCCGACGCGCCAAGACATTGCAAGGAGAGGCCCAATGAACAAGCTGGAACTCGTCGAGCATATTGCCGCCGAGGCGGAACTCACCAAAGTCAGCGCCGCCGCTGCGCTCGACGCCGTGCTCGACGGCATCGGCAAGTCGTTGAAGAAAGGCGAAGAAGTGCGCCTGGTCGGGTTCGGCACGTTCTCGGTGCGCGAGCGCGCGGCCGGCAAGGGCCGCAACCCGGCGACGGGCAAGGAGATCAAGATCGCCGCCTCCAAGAACGCGCGTTTCAAGGCCGGCGCGGCGCTGAAGTCGAGTCTCAACACGACCAAGAAGGCGGCGGCGAAAAAGGCGTGAGCGGCGGCTGCGTCTTCGTAAAGGGCGCGCGCGGCGAAACTCATACACGCTAAGCGCGCGTTTAAAGTCTAACGCGAAAGCCTGCCCTTGGCAGGCGCAGGGCTTGCTTGTACTCTGTCCCGACCGGAGCGCACCGCTTCGGATCAGTCGGGCGGTTAGCTCAGTTGGCAGAGCATCTCGTTTACACCGAGAGGGTCGGCGGTTCGAGCCCGTCACCGCCCACCACAGCGAAGCGGCGGCGCCAATGACTTTGATGAATTCCAGAATGACTCGCTGGGCGGCTCGCGCCGTTCTGAGCGTCGCGTTCGCCGGCCTCGCGCCCGGTTTCGCTGAAGCCGGATCGCAACCGATGCGGTTTCAGGTCGAGCCGTTGCAGAGCCGCGACTGCGGCTACAAGTGCCCCAACGTCGTCGTCGCCGACGGGGTGATCGAGCCCGATACGCCGCAGCAGTTCATCGATTTCGCGCGGTCCGCCGCACGCGGGTCGAACCTGAAGAGCGTCATGCTGATCAACTCGCCGGGCGGCAATGTCGTCGCCTCGATGGAGTTCGGCGCCAAGCTGCGCGAACTCGGCATGGCCGCCATCGTCGCCACCTACGGCTCCGACGGCATGCAGGCGGGGCCGACGGCGGGGGAGTGCGTCTCCGCCTGCGTCTATGCGCTGATGGGCGCGGTCAAGCGGGTCGCGCCGGAGCAGAGCCGGGTCGCGCTGCATCGGATGTCCGTTTCGCAGGCGGAAGCGCCGACGCGCGGACACATGGGGTCGGTGACGCGCCGATTCGCCGACGGGCGGCTGGTGGATATTGTCGCCCGCTACGCCCGCACCATGGGGGTGAGCCCCGAGGTCGTGTTGCAGGCGGAATCGCTCGATCCCGACCACATTCGCGCGTTAAGCTCCGCGGAAATGCGGCGCTGGCGGCTTGCGAGTCCCAAGCTCTGACGCCGGGCGCGGCTTGACTTCACGGGGCCGGCGCCGTAATCGGCGCGGGCCCTTCGGGGGAGTAGCTCAGTTGGTTAGAGCGCCGGCCTGTCACGCCGGAGGTCGCGGGTTCAAGTCCCGTCTCTCTCGCCACTTGCAAGCAGCTTCCGCCACATTATCCTAAATGCTGAGCCTAACCGCTGCTTACGCGCGAAACGTGCGATTACGGCGGAGATTTGGCGAGAAATGGTCGCGCGGCGCGGTTTACCCGTTGCATGCTCCGCTGCGCTGCGATAGGCGTTCGCCGCGATCTCGTGCGCCGGAATATCGCGCGCGAGGCGGCAACCGGCGAAGTCCAAGGATTCTGGCCTAGTCAAGCGCTTCTGGAGGGGCGCGCGAGACTAAGGTTGTGGGCTGAAGCGGCGGGCCGCGCCAATCTAGCGGAGGCCAAGTGCCAAGTCTTATCTCTGACTATCTGCCGCTGGTCATCTTTCTTATCCTCGGCGCGCTGATCTGCGCGGGGCTGCTGGTTGCGCCATTTCTTGTCGCCTACCGCAAGCCCGACGCGGAGAAGCTTTCGCCCTACGAATGCGGCTTCAACCCGTTCGACGACTCGCGCATGAAGTTCGATGTGCGATTCTATCTGGTGTCGCTGCTGTTCATCATCTTCGATCTCGAAGTGGCGTTCCTGTTTCCCTGGGCGGCGGCGTTCCGCGAGATCGGCGCCTTCGGCTTCTGGTCGATGATCGTGTTCCTGGGCGTGCTGACGGTCGGTTTCGTTTACGAATGGAAAAAGGGAGCGCTGGAATGGGACTGAGCCCCGTCGTCGCGCCGGCGCCTCGCGGAATAATCGACCCCGGTACGGGCAAGCCGGTCGGCGCCAACGATCGCTATTTCGGCGCCATCAACGACGAACTCGCCGACAAGGGCTTCTTCGTCACCACGACCGACGACATCATCCAATGGGCGCGCGCCGGTTCGCTGATGTGGATGACCTTCGGCCTCGCTTGCTGCGCCGTCGAGATGATGCAGCTTTCGATGCCGCGCTACGACGCCGAGCGCTTCGGTTTCGCGCCGCGCGCTTCGCCGCGGCAGTCCGACGTGATGATCGTCGCCGGCACGCTGACCAACAAAATGGCGCCCGCGCTGCGCAAGGTCTACGACCAGATGCCGGAGCCGCGTTACGTCATTTCGATGGGCTCGTGCGCCAACGGCGGCGGCTATTACCATTTCTCCTACTCGGTGGTGCGCGGCTGCGACCGCATCGTGCCGGTCGACATCTACGTGCCCGGCTGTCCGCCGACGGCGGAGGCGCTGCTGTACGGCGTGCTGCTGCTGCAGAAGCGCATCCGCCGCACCGGAACGATAGAGCGCTGAGATGGACGAAACCCTGAAGTCTATCGCCGACAAGGCCGTTGCGGCGATCCCCGGACTGGAGGCGCGCTTCGCTTTCGGCGAGCTGACGCTCGTCGGCGAGGCCGGCAAGATCGTCGAGACGCTGACCTTCCTGCGCGACGACCCCGATTGCGGCTTCGTCTGCTTCACCGACATCACCGCGGCCGACTATCCGCGCCGGGAGAAGCGTTTCGACATCGTGTACCAACTGCTGTCGCCGCGCAAGAACGCGCGCGTGCGCGTGAAGCTGGCGACCGATGAGGCGACGCCGGTCCCGACCGCGATTCCCGTCTTCCCGGCCGCCGACTGGTACGAGCGCGAGATCTACGATCTGTTCGGCGTGCTGTTCGACGACCACCCGGATCTGCGCCGCATCCTCACGGACTACGGCTTCGAGGGGCATCCTTTGCGCAAGGACTTTCCGATGACCGGCTTCGTCGAGGTTCGCTACGACGAGGAGGAGAAGCGGGTTCGCTACGAATCGGTGAAGCTCGCCCAAGAGTTCCGCCAGTTCGATTTCCTGAGCCCGTGGGAAGGCCCGCCGCTGCCGGGAGATGAGAAGGCGGGAGGTTAGCCATGACCGAACAGAACCTTCGAAATTTTCAAATCAACTTTGGTCCCCAACATCCCGCCGCGCACGGCGTGTTGCGCCTCGTGCTGGAGTTGGACGGCGAGGTGGTCGAGCGCGTCGATCCGCATATCGGCCTGCTCCACCGCGGCACCGAGAAACTGGCGGAAGCGCGCACCTATCTGCAGAACGTGCCTTACCTCGACCGGCTCGACTATGTCGCGCCGATGAACCAGGAGCATGCCTATGCGCTGGCGGTCGAGCGCCTGCTCGGCGTCACCGTGCCGCGGCGCGCGCAACTGATCCGCGTGCTCTTTTGCGAAATCGGCCGGCTGCTTTCGCATCTGCTCAACGTGACGACGCAGGCGATGGACGTCGGCGCGCTGACGCCGCCGCTGTGGGGCTTCGAGGAGCGCGAGAAGCTGATGGTGTTCTACGAGCGCGCCAGCGGCGCCCGGATGCACGCAGCCTATTTCCGCCCCGGCGGCGTGCACCAGGACATTCCGCGCAAGCTCGTCGACGACATCTACAACTTCTGCGATCCGTTCCTGACGGTGTGCGACGATCTCGAGACGCTGCTGACCAACAACCGTATCTTCAAACAGCGCAACGTCGACATCGGCGTGGTGTCGCTCAAGGAGGCGTTCGCCTGGGGCTTCTCCGGCGTGATGGTGCGCGGCTCCGGCGCCGCATGGGACCTGCGCAAGTCGCAGCCCTATGAGTGCTACGAGGAGATGAATTTCGACATTCCGGTCGGCAAGAACGGCGACTGCTACGACCGCTATCTCATCCGCATGGAGGAGATGCGCCAGTCCGCGAGCATTATGAAACAGTGCTGCGACAAGCTGAACTCGGCCAGCGGCGAGGGGCCGGTGGTGACCGACGACGGCAAGGTCGCGCCGCCGAAGCGCGCGGCGATGAAATCGTCGATGGAATCGCTGATCCATCACTTCAAGCTCTACACCGAGGGCTACAAGGTTCCCGAGGGCGAAGTCTACGCAGCGGTCGAGGCGCCGAAGGGCGAGTTCGGCGTCTATATCGTTTCGGACGGCTCCAACAAGCCTTACCGCCTGCGTTTCCGCGCGCCGGGCTTTGCGCATCTGCAGGCGATGGATTTCATGTGCCGCAAGCATCTGCTGGCCGATGTCAGCGCGATCCTCGGGTCGCTCGACATCGTGTTCGGCGAAGTGGACCGTTAAGGGGCTCTCGAACGATGTCCAACCGTCGTCTGGCTGAAAATCAACCGGAGAGCTTCGCCTTCACGCCTGAGAACCAGGCCTGGGCGGAGACGGAGATCAAGAAATATCCGGCGGGCCGGCAGGCCTCCGCCATCATCGCGCTGTTGTGGCGCGCGCAGAAGCAGAACGACTACTGGCTGCCGCGCGCGGCCATCGAACTCGTCGCGCGCATGCTGGACATGCCCTACATCCGCGCGCTGGAAGTCGCGACCTTCTACACGATGTTCAATCTGGAGCCGGTCGGCCGCCATCACGTGCAGCTTTGCGGCACGACGCCGTGCCAGTTGCGCGGCTCGGACGACATCAAGAAGGTGTGCCGCGACAAAATCGGCGACGAGCGGCATATCAGCGCCGACGGCAAGTTCTCCTGGATCGAGGTCGAGTGCCTCGGCGCCTGCTGCAATGCGCCGATGGTGCAGATCAACGACGATTACTTCGAGGATCTGACGCCGGAGAATTTCGCCGCGCTGCTCGACGCCATGTCGGAAGGCAAGCCGGTCAAGATCGGCTCGCAGACCGGCCGCGTGTCGTCCGAGCCGCAGGGCGGCAAGCTGACGGCGCTGACGACGTTCTACGGCGAAGACGGCAAGGGGGCCTGAGGCGGATGCTTGAGGACAAGGACCGCATCTTCACCAACATCTACGGGCTCGGCGACCGCTCGCTGAAAGGCGCGCGCGCGCGCGGCCAGTGGGACGGCACCAAGGCGCTGATCGACAAGGGCCGCGACTGGATCGTCAACGAGATGAAGGCGTCGGGCCTGCGCGGGCGCGGCGGCGCGGGCTTTCCGACCGGGCTCAAGTGGTCGTTCATGCCCAAGCAGGTCGACCCCAAGCGGCCGCATTATCTCGTCATCAACGCCGACGAATCCGAGCCCGGCACCTGCAAGGATCGCGAGATCCTGCGCAATGACCCGCACACGCTGGTTGAGGGCGCGCTGGTCGCCTCGTTCGCGATGGGTGCCGAGGCCGCCTATATCTACGTTCGCGGCGAATATATTCTGGAGCGCGAGCGGCTGCAGCAGGCGGTCGACGAAGCCTATGAGGCGAACCTCATCGGCCGCGACAACGTGCACGGCTGGCCGTTCGATCTCTACGTCCACCACGGCGCCGGCGCCTATATCTGCGGCGAAGAGACCGCGATGCTCGAAAGCCTCGAAGGCAAGAAGGGCATGCCGCGCATGAAGCCGCCGTTCCCGGCCAACGTCGGGCTCTACGGCTGCCCCTCGACGGTCAACAACGTCGAGTCGATCGCGGTGGCGCCGACAATACTGCGGCGCGGCGCGGCCTGGTTCACCGGCTTCGGCGCGCCGAACAATTTTGGCACCAAGCTGTTCTGCATTTCCGGCCACGTCAACACGCCGTGCAACGTCGAAGAGGCGATGTCGATCCCGTTCCGCGAGCTGATCGAGCGCCATTGCGGCGGCGTGCGCGGCGGCTGGGACAATCTACTGGCCGTCATCCCCGGCGGCTCCTCGGTGCGCCTCGTGCCGGCCGGGCAGATCATCGACACGCCGATGGATTTCGACTCGCTCGGCAAACTGCGCTCCGGCCTCGGCACGGCGGCGGTCATCGTGATGGACAAGTCGACGGACATCGTGCGCGCGATCACGCGGCTGTCGTATTTCTACAAGCACGAGAGCTGCGGCCAGTGCACGCCGTGCCGCGAAGGCACGGGGTGGATGTGGCGGGTGATGACGCGCATGTCCGAGGGCCGCGCGTCTCGCCGGGAGATCGACATGCTGCTGGAGGTCACCAAACAGGTCGAGGGCCACACCATCTGCGCGCTCGGCGACGCGGCGGCGTGGCCGATCCAGGGCCTGATCGCGCATTTCCGGCCCGAGATCGAGCGGCGCATCGACGCCTATTCCGCGAACCCGCACAGCGATCCCGTGCGCGTGGCGGCGGAGTAGGGCGATGAGCTTGCGGTCAGACGAGATATGGGAGCGACTGCTGGCCTTGAGCGGGGCTGAGCTTCGCGCGTCGATCCGCGAGTGCGGACTTTATTTGGCGTCGCCGGAAGGCGTTGCGGAATTCGGGTTGCTGCAAGTGGTCGGGCGCGCAGAGTGCGAGCAAATCTATGGCGAGGCCTTGCGCCAAAGCGCGTCGTTGCAAAAACAGTTCGCCGACCTGCCCCGCTGCGTCGAAAGGCTGGAGGCGGCGCAATGAGCGCCGCGCCGCGACCCCTTTTGCCGAGCGCCGGACGCCCTCCGCGCCCGAACGGGCGGATGATTGAGCCGCACCAGACCGTAAAATCGCCAGCGGCGGGGGCGCTGCTTCAGGCGACACCGGCGGGGGGCGCGTGCCGTGGAAATCGTGGAGTTGTTGCTGAGCATTCTCACCGACACCTTCAGCGAACTGCTTTTCAAGGCGGCTTTCTTCGCGCTGCCTTCGCTGAGCTGGGCCGCGGGGGCTTACTGCCTCATTTGGCCGGTGACCCGCGGCGGCGCAGCCGGTCCTGCGGCGTTCGTCGCATTCCTGCTCGGCGGCCTGTTGACCTATCTCTGGGCGCAGGACTCGAAATGGGCGCGCAATACGCTGCTGGCGGGTGTGTTCTTCAGTCTCGGCGTCGTGGCCATGTTCCTTGTGGGCGTGCCGCGGGCCTGAGCCGACGCTCCTGCGAGAAGGAGTGCGCGCGATGAGCCTCGCGCGCGCTCGGGCGCTGCTCATCGGCGGCGCTTTGCTCGTCGGCGGCCTCGCCGTCGCGCATGAGCATCATCACGCCTTCGGCGCCGGCGAACCCGGCGACGCCAAGCGTCCGGCGCGCGCCGTCGAAGTGACCGCGAGCGACGAGGGCGGCCATATGACCTTCTCCCCGGCCCAGCTCGACGTCGCCAGAGGCGCGCAGGTGCGCTTCGAGATCCGCAACGTCGGCGCGCTGGAGCATGAGTTCGTCATCGGCGACAGGCAAGAGAACGCCGAGCACGCCCGGATGATGGCGCAGATGCCGGACATGAAGCATAACGACCCCAACGCCGTCACGATTGCAGCAGGCAAGTCGGCCTCGCTGCTGTGGCGGTTCTCCAAGGCGGGCGTGTTCGAATTCGCTTGTCTGATCGCCGGGCATTACGAGTCCGGCATGCATGGCGTGGTGATTGTGAAATGACCAAGATCATCATCGACGGCAAAGAGATCGACGTCCCGGCCGAATATTCGCTGCTGCAGGCGGCGGAGGCGGCCGGCGCGGAAGTGCCGCGTTTCTGTTTCCACGAGCGGCTGTCGATCGCCGGTAACTGCCGCATGTGTCTCGTCGAAGTGAAGGGCGGTCCGCCGAAGCCGACCGCGTCCTGCGCGATGGCGGTCAAGGATCTGCGCCCGGGTCCGAAAGGCGAGCCGCCGGTGGTCGAGACCAACTCGCCGATGGCCCGCAAGGCCAGGGCCGGCGTGATGGAGTTCCTGCTCATCAACCATCCGCTCGATTGCCCGATCTGCGATCAGGGCGGCGAGTGCGATCTGCAGGATCAGGCGATGGCCTACGGCGTCGACTCGTCGCGCTACCACGAGAACAAGCGCGCGGTGAAGGACAAGTACCTCGGCGCGCTGGTCAAGACCTCGATGAACCGCTGCATCCATTGCACGCGCTGCATCCGCTTCGCCACCGAGGTCGCCGGCGTGCCGGAGATGGGCGCCATCGGCCGCGGCGAGGACATGGAGATCACGTCCTATCTGGAGAGGGCGCTGACCTCGGAATTGCAGGCCAATATCGCCGATCTCTGCCCCGTCGGCGCGCTGACCCTGCGACCGACCGCGTTCCATGCGCGACCGTGGGAATATGCGAAGACCGAGTCGGTTGACGTCATGGACGCGCTCGGATCGGCGATCCGCGTCGACTCGCGCGGCCGCGAGGTCATCCGCATCTTGCCCCGCCTCAACGAGGAGATCAACCAGGAGTGGATCTCCGACAAGACGCGCTTCGTCGCCGACGGTCTCAAGGTGCAGCGCATCGACCGGCCTTACGTGCGCGTCGACGGCAAGCTCAAGGTCGCGAGCTGGCCGGAGGCCTTTGCCGCCATCGCCGCCAAGGCGAAGGCGACCTCGCCGCAGAAGATCGGCGCGCTCGCCGGCGATCTCGCCACCGTCGAGGAGATGTTCGCGCTCAAAGATTTGATGCAGAAGTTGGGCTCGGCCAACATCGATTGCCGGCAGGACGGCTCGAAGCTGCACCCGAAATTCGGCCGCGCCTCTTATCTGTTCAACTCGACCATTGCCGGGATCGATCAGGCCGATGCGATCATGGTGATCGGCTCCAACCCGCGGCTCGAAGCGCCGGTGCTCAACGCGCGCATTCGCCAGCGCTGGCTGCGCGGCGATTGCCTGACCGGCGTCGTCGGGCCGCAGGTCGATCTTACCTTCAAGTACAACCATCTCGGCGCCGGGCCGGACAGTCTCGCGCGCTTCGCCGACCATCCCCCGGCGCAGAAGGAGCGGCCGATGTTCATCCTCGGCGCCGGCGCCTTCGCGCGGCCCGATGGCGAGGCGGTGCTGGCGCTTGTCGCCAAGGCGGCCAACTCGCTGGGGCTGTTCAAGGACGGTTGGAACGGCTTCAACGTGCTGCACACGGCGGCGAGCCGCGTCGGCGGGCTCGATCTCGGCTTCGTGCCGGGGCCGGGCGGCCTCGACGCCTTGCAGATGGCCAAGGGCGGCGCGCTGGATCTGATCTTCAACCTCGGCGCCGACGAGATCGACATCGAGCCCGGCGCCTTCGTCGTTTACATCGGCACGCATGGCGACCGCGGAGCGCACCGCGCCGACGTCGTGCTGCCCGGCGCGGCCTATACCGAGAAGACCGGAACCTACGTCAACACCGAAGGCCGGCCGCAGTTCGGCGACCGCGCCGTGTTCCCGCCGGGCGAGGCGCGCGAAGACTGGGCGATCCTGCGCGCGTTGTCCGATCATCTCGGCGCGCGGCTGCCCTATGACTCGCTGAGCGCCTTGCGCGCGGCGCTGGCGGCGACGCATCCGCATCTCGTCAACTATGACGTCGCTGCGCCCGCCGACGCTTCCGCGTTCGCCCATATTTCCTCTGCGGCGGCCTTGTCGAGCGAGGCGTTCGTCTCGCCGGTTCACGACTTCTACCTGACCAACCCCATCGCGCGCGCGTCGCGCGTGATGGCCGAATGTTCGGCGCTCGCGAGCGGACGGCTCGCGGCAGCCGCGGAATAGGGTCTCCCATGAGCAGCCTCACCCCATCCCGTCCCGGCGCGGACCGAACTCTCGCCAACATCGTCTTCGCCGCCGCGCTCGTAGCGCTGCTGATTGTCGCCGCGGTCGTCTATGGCGCGGTCTCCGGCCACTGGGCGAGCCGGTTCGGCCATTGGTTGTACGAAACCACGCCCGGCCTTGTCCTGAAGGCGATCCTGGAGAGCCTTGCCCTGCTCGTCGGCGTGCTGATCTCGACGGCGATCTTCATCTATGTCGAGCGCAAGTTCTGGGGCGCGGTTCATATGCGGCGCGGCCCCAACGTCGTCGGCCCCTGGGGCACGCTGACGCCGTTCGCAGACTTCCTGAAGTTCATTTTGAAAGAGCCGGTCATTCCGTCCGGCGCCAACAAGGGCGTTTTCATCCTGGCGCCGCTGGTCAGCGTCGTGCTGGCGATGGGCGCCTGGGCGGTGATCCCGGTCGCCAACGGCTGGGTGGTGACCGACATCAACGTCGGCATCCTCTATCTGTTCGCGATTTCTTCGCTCGGCGTCTACGGCGTCATCATGGCGGGCTGGGCGTCGAACTCCAAATACGCCTTCCTCGCCGCACTGCGCTCGGCGGCGCAGATGGTGAGCTACGAAGTGTCGATCGGCTTCGTCATCGTCACCGTGCTGTTGTGCGCGGGCACGCTCAATCTCTCCGACATCGTGCGTGCGCAGGACACGTCGGCGGGCGTGTTGGGCTGGTACTGGCTGCGCCTGCTGCCGATGTTCGTCATCTTCTTCGTCTCGGCGCTCGCCGAGACCAACCGCGCGCCGTTCGACCTCGTCGAGGCGGAATCCGAGCTGGTCGCCGGCTATCAGGTCGAATACGCGGCTTCGCTGTTCCTGTTGCAGTTCCTCGGCGAACTCGTGGCGATCCTGTCGATGTCGGCGCTGACCGCGACGCTGTTCCTGGGCGGCTGGCTTTCGCCGATTCCGTTCGCGCCGTTCACCTGGGTTCCCGGAATCGTCTGGTTTCTCATCAAGGCATGGACGGTGGCGCTGGGGTTCTCGATGGCCAAAGCCATCGTGCCGCGCTACCGTTACGATCAGTTGATGCGGCTCGGTTGGAAGGTGTTCCTGCCGATCTCGCTGTTCATGGTCGTGGTCGTGGCGGGAATAGTGGAAATCTTCGGCTCGGTCGCGCGGTGAGGAAAAAATGGCGCTGAAACTGGATCAGGCCGCCCGCTCGCTGTTCTTGAGCGAATTCGTGAGCGCGGCTGCGCTCGCGATCCGCTACATGTTCAAGCCGAAGCTGACGCTCAACTATCCGCACGAGAAGACGCCGCTCAGCCCACGCTTCCGTGGCGAGCACGCGCTCAGGCGCTATCCCAACGGCGAGGAGCGCTGCATCGCCTGCAAGCTTTGCGAGGCGATTTGTCCGGCGCAGGCGATCACCATCGAGGCCGGCCCGCGCCGCAACGACGGAACGCGCCGCACCACGCGCTACGACATCGACATGGTCAAGTGCATCTACTGCGGCATGTGCCAGGAAGCCTGCCCGGTGGACGCCATCGTCGAGGGACCGAACTTCGAGTTCGCGACCGAAACGCGCGAGGAGCTCTACTACGAGAAGGAGCGCCTGCTCGACAACGGCGCGCGCTGGGAGCGCGAACTCGCGCGCAATATCAAGTTGGACGCGCCTTACCGCTGAGGCGCGGCGCCGCTCACGTCTCGCGTGGGGACGCCAGACGGGATTAGCTCAAGGGATCGGTTACGATGGCAGCGCAGGCGTTCTTCTTCTGGATCTTCGCCGTGATACTGGTGGCGTCCGCGCTCGCCGTCGTCATGGCGCGCAATCCCGTGCATTCGGTGCTGTTCCTGATCCTTGCCTTCGTCAACGCCTCGGGCCTGTTCGTGTTGCTGGGCGCCGAGTTCCTGGCGATGATGCTGGTTGTCGTCTATGTCGGCGCAGTCGCGGTGCTGTTCCTGTTCGTGGTCATGCTGCTCGACGTCGACTTCACAGCCTTGAAGCAGGGCTTCGTGCAGTATCTGCCGATAGGCGGCGTGATCGCGCTCTGCGTCGGTTTTGAGCTTTGGTACATGACTGCCGGCTGGACGCGCGCCGCCAACCCGGCGCTGCCCGCTTCCCCCTCGGGCGCCGTCGCCAATACGACGGCGCTGGGCCGCGTCATCTACACGCAATACGCTTATTTCTTCGAGGCGGCCGGTCTCATTCTGCTGACGGCGATGATCGGCGCCATCGTTCTCACATTGCGCCACAAGGTCGGCGTCAAGCGTCAGAGCATCGAGGCGCAGAATGCGCGTGACCCCGCGACCGCGGTCGAGTTGCGCAAGGTCGCATCCCGCGCGGGACTTTGAGGAGACGGACATGGTCATCGGACTCGCGCATTATCTGTCGCTGGCGGCGATCCTGTTCACCATCGGGATCGCCGGCATCATCCTCAACCACAAGAACATCATCATCATCCTGATGTCGGTCGAGCTGATCCTGCTGGCGGTCAACATCAACCTCGTCGCCTTCTCCACATTTTCGGGCGATCTGACGGGGCAGGTGTTCGCGCTGCTGATCCTAACCGTCGCTGCGGCGGAGGCGGCGATCGGCCTTGCCATCCTGGTCGCCTATTACCGCAACCGCGGCTCCATCGCGGTCGAAGACATCAATGCGCTGAAGGGCTGAGACCATGATGTACGATCTCATCGTCTTCCTGCCGCTGGTCGGTTTTCTCATCGCCGGCGCCTTCCTGCGCACCATCGAGCCGCGCACCGCCGAGCAGATCACGACCGGCCTGCTCGGGATCTCATGTTTCCTGTCGTGGATCGCGTTCTTCTCCGTCGGCTTCGGCTCCGATCCGCATGGCTTCGTCGTGCCGGTCGCGAACTGGCTGACCGTCGGCAAGCTCAGCGTTCCGTGGTCGCTGTACATCGACACGCTGACCGTGGTCATGCTCGTCGTGGTGACGACGGTGTCGTTCCTGGTCCACATGTATTCGATCGGCTACATGGCCGACGACGACTGCCGGCCGCGCTTCTTCGCCTATCTCTCGCTGTTCACCTTCGCCATGCTGATGCTGGTGACGGCCGACAATCTCGTGCAAATGTTCTTCGGCTGGGAGGGCGTCGGCCTCGCGTCCTATCTGCTGATCGGCTTCTGGTACAAGCGCCCGTCCGCCAACGCTGCGGCAATCAAGGCTTTCGTCGTCAACCGCGTCGGCGATTTCGGCTTCGCACTCGGCATCTTCCTGTTGTTCAGGCTCACCGGCTCGGTCGGCCTGGAGTCGATCCGCGCCGCTGCGCCCGGCCTCGTCGGGCAGGTCATCCACGTATTCGGCATGAATGTCGATGCGCTGACCATCACTTGTCTGTTGCTGTTCATGGGCGCGATGGGCAAGTCGGCGCAGTTCCTCCTGCACACATGGTTGCCCGACGCGATGGAGGGCCCGACGCCGGTGTCCGCGCTCATCCACGCCGCGACGATGGTGACGGCCGGCGTGTTCATGGTGGCGCGGATGTCGTTCCTGTTCGACCTCGCTCCGGCGGCGCAGGAGTTCGTGCTGGTGATCGGGGCGACGACGGCGTTCTTCGCCGCCACCATCGGCCTCGTGCAGAACGACATCAAGCGCGTCATCGCCTATTCCACCTGCTCGCAGCTCGGCTACATGTTTGTCGCCGAGGGCCTAGGGGCCTACAGCGCCGGCATATTTCATCTATTCACGCACGCCTTCTTCAAGGCGTTGCTGTTCCTCGGCGCCGGCTCGGTCATCCACGCCATGCACCACGAGCAGGACATGCGGCGCATGGGCGGCCTCAGACACGAAATCCCGTTCACCTACTGGATGATGATTGTCGGCACGCTGGCGCTGACGGGCGTCGGCATTCCGTTCACGTCGCTCGGCTTCGCCGGCTTCGTTTCGAAGGACGCGATCGTCGAAGCCGCCTACGCCTCGCATAAATACTTCGCTGTCTATGCTTTCTTCTGCGTCGTCGTGGGCGTCGTGTTCACCTCGTTCTACTCCTGGCGCCTCGCCTTCATGACCTTCTTCGGCCACCGCGGCCAGTGGGCGGGTTCGTTGCCCGAGGGCGTGCACGACGCCCACGCGCACGACGAACCCGGACACGATCATCACGACCACGCCGCGCACGAATCGCCGCGCGTCATGCTGATCCCGCTCGCTGTCCTTGCTTTCGGCGCCACTTTCGCCGGCGTCATGTACAGGCATTGGTTCATCGGAACCGGCTTCGACGGCTTCTGGAAGGAATCGCTGTTCCTGGCCAAGGACAACACGATCCTCGAAGACATGGAGCATGTGCCGTGGTTCGTGTCGCTGCTGCCGTTCCTGATGATGGCGCTCGGCTTCGTCATCGCCTACTACATGTACATCGTCGAGCGGCGCGCGCCGGCCGCCATCGCGCGCGCCAATCCGCTGCTCTACAAGTTCCTGCTCAACAAATGGTACTTCGACGAGCTGTACGACTTCATTTTCGTGCGGCCGGCGTTCTGGATCGGCCGCCTGTTCTGGAAGGGCGGCGACGGCTTCATCATCGACGGGTTCGGGCCTGACGGCGTCTCGGCCCGCGTGCTCGACGCATCGCGCAACGTGGTCAAGCTGCAGACCGGCTATGTCTACCACTACGCCTTCGCGATGCTGATCGGCGTGGCGGCGTTCGCGACATGGTATCTGTTCGGGGGAATGCGCTGATGTCCGGCAATTGGGTGCTCTCGGCGCTGCTGATCCTGCCGGTCGCCGGCGCGATTGCAATCGCGCTGCTGCGCGGCGAGTCCAAGGCGACGCTGAACAACGCGCGCTACATCGCGTTCTGGACTACGGCGATCACCTTCTTCGTCAGCGTCTACGCCTGGAGCCTGTTCGATCCCTCGAAGCCCGGCTTCCAGCTGGTCGAGCAATCGAACTGGTTCTCCAGCACGATCCTCTACAAGCTCGGCGTCGACGGCGTCTCGATGCCGTTCGTGCTGCTGACCACCTTGTTGATGCCGATCTGCATCCTCGCCTCGTGGCAGTCGATCCAGACGCGGGTGAAGTCCTATCTGATCGCCTTCCTGATCCTCGAGACGCTGATGATCGGCGTCTTCGTCGCGCTCGATCTCCTGCTGTTCTACGTATTCTTCGAGGGCGGCCTGATCCCGATGTTCCTCATCATCGGCGTCTGGGGCGGCAAGCGGCGCGTCTATGCGGCGTTCAAGTTCTTCCTGTACACGCTCGCCGGCTCTCTGCTGATGCTGATTGCGATCATGTTCATGTACTGGACGGCGCATACCAGCGACATCGAGACGCTGCTGCACACGAGCTTCACGCCGCGGGCGCAGTTCTGGCTGTGGCTGGCCTTCTTCGCCTCCTTCGCGGTGAAGATGCCGATGTGGCCGGTCCACACCTGGTTGCCCGACGCGCATGTCGAGGCGCCGACGGCGGGCTCCGTCATCCTGGCCGGCGTCTTGTTGAAGATGGGCGGATACGGCTTTATCCGCTTCTCGCTGCCGATGTTCCCCGACGCCAGCGTCTATTTCGCGCCGTTCGTGTTTGCGCTGTCGGTCATCGCCATCGTCTACACCTCGCTGGTCGCGCTGGTGCAGGACGACATGAAGAAGCTCATCGCCTATTCCTCCGTCGCCCACATGGGCTTCGTGACGATGGGCATTTTCTCGGCGAACACGCAGGGCGTGCAAGGCGCGGTGTTCCAGATGGTGAGTCACGGCCTCGTCTCCGGGGCGCTGTTCCTCTGCGTCGGCGTGGTCTACGACCGGCTGCACACGCGCGAGATCGCGGCCTTCGGCGGCCTCGTCAACCGTATGCCGATCTACGCGCTGGTCATGATGGTGTTCACTATGGCCAACGTCGGCCTGCCCGGCACCTCGGGCTTCGTCGGCGAATTCCTCACGCTGATCGGCGCGTTCCAGTCCAACACCTGGGTGGCGCTGTTCGCGACGACAGGCGTCATTCTCTCGGCGGCCTATGCGCTCTATCTCTATCGCCGCGTCATCTTCGGCGTGTTGGATAAGCCGGCGCTGCTGAATATCGAGGATCTGAGTTGGCGCGAAGCGTTCTGTCTCGTGCCGTTGCTGCTGCTGACGATCTACTATGGCGTGCACCCGCAGCCGATCCTCGACGCCAGCGCGGCCTCGGTCGAGCAAGTGTTGCAGGGCGTCCAGCACGCCGCGGCGGCCGCGGTGCGGACCGCGGGCCTTTAATCGAGAGCCAATTGGGACGAACGCTATGGACGTGACTGCGCTCTCGCTGCCGGTGGTGTTGCCGGAGCTCATCCTCTCGATTGGCGTGCTGTCGCTGATCCTCATCGGCGCCATACGGGGCGAGCGCTCGGTCTGGCTCGTCACCGAGAGCGCGATCGCCTTGCTCGGCGTGACGCTGGCTGTCGTGATCTTCGACAACAGAATCGAGGGCGTCACCTTCTACGGCGCCTTCACCAACGACGGCTTCGCGCGCTTCATGAAGGCGCTCGCGCTGATCGGCTCGCTGGTCTCGCTGCTGCTGTCGCTCGATTACCTGCGCGCGCACCGTTTCGGCGGCTTCGAGTATCCGATCCTCATGCTGCTCGCGACCATCGGCGCCCTGATGCTGATCTCGGCGAGCGACTTCATCGCGCTCTATCTCGGCCTGGAGCTGATGAGCCTCGCGCTCTATGTCATCGCCGCCTATCGCCGCGACGATCTCAGAGCCACTGAGGCCGGGCTCAAATATTTCGTGCTCGGCGCCCTGTCCTCGGGCATGCTGCTTTATGGCATGTCGCTGATGTACGGCTTCGCCGGCACGGTGTCGTTCAAGGCGGTGGCGCTGGCGCTCACCGGCCCGGCGCCGCTCGGCGTCGTATTCGGCCTCGTGTTCCTGATGTCCGGTCTCGCGTTCAAGATCTCCGCCGTGCCGTTCCACATGTGGACGCCCGACGTCTACGAAGGCGCCCCGACACCGGTCACCACCTTCTTCGCCTCGGCGCCGAAGATGGCGGCGATGGCGGTGCTGGTGCGCATACTCGTCACCGCCTTTCCGCATATCTCGCACGAGTGGCGGCAGATCGTAACCTTCATCGCCATCGCCTCGATGGGTCTGGGCGCTTTCGCGGCCATCGGGCAGACCAACATCAAGCGGCTGATGGCCTATTCGTCGATCGGCCACATGGGCTTCGCGCTAGTCGGCGTCGCCGCCGGCACGGTGGAGGGCGCGCAGGGCGTCGTCATCTACATGGCGATTTATCTGTTCATGACGCTCGGGACTTTCGCCGGCATTCTGTCGATGCGCCGCGGCGGCGAATATGTCGAAACCATCGAGGATCTCTCGGGCTTGTCGCGCACCAATCCGTGGATGGCGTTCTTCCTGGCGGCGATGATGTTCTCGCTCGCGGGCATCCCGCCGCTCGCCGGCTTCTTCGCCAAGTTCTACGTGTTCGCGGCGGCCGTGAACTCAGGCCTTTACGGTCTCGCCGTCATCGGCGTGCTGCTCAGCGTGGTGAGCGCATTCTACTATCTGCGCATCGTCAAGATCATGTACTTCGACGAGGCGGCGGCTCCTTTCGACGCGACGAGCCCGGTGACGCGCTACACGCTGGGTGTCACCGCGCTGGCGCTCATCCTTGGCGTGCTGGCGCCGGCGACGCTGACCGACGCCGCGCTCGCCGCCGCCAAATCGCTGTTCTGAGGCGGAGTTGGCCGAGGAGACTCTGCGCCGCTTCGTAATGGCCGGCTGGCGCGTCGAGCGCCACGCCGTCCTCGACAGCACCAGCGAGGAGACCAAGCGCCGCGCGCTTTCGGGCGACGCCGGGCAGCTATGGATCGTCGCGGACCGGCAGACCCAGGGGCGCGGTCGCCACGGCCGCGACTGGCGCTCGCCGGCCGGCAATTTCCACGGCAGCGCGCTCCTCGTCGAGCCCTGCGCCACGGCCGACGCGCCGCAACTGGGCTTCGTCGCCGGCGTCGCGGCGCGGGCGGCGTGCGAGGATTTCGGCGCGCGCGGCGTGCGGCTCAAATGGCCCAACGACCTCGTCGCCGATGGCGCCAAGCTCTCGGGAATTCTGCTCGAAGGCTGCGCGGGCGCGGGGCGTTTCGCGGTTTCGATCGGGGTCGGCGTCAATCTCGCCTCTCACCCGGACGATCTCCCCTATCCCGCGACCGATCTGGCGACGCTGGCCGGCAAGCCCGTCAACGTGCGCGAGTTCATCGAGCGGCTCGCCGCGCGCTTCGACGAGCAGCTGGCGGTCTTCGCGCGCGGCGCGGGCTTTGCGGCGATCCGCGCGCAGTGGCTCGTCGCGGCGGCGGGGCTCGGGGCTCCGTTGCGCGCGACCACCGCGTCGGGCGTGCTCGAAGGTCTGTTCGAGGGGATCGACGCGCGCGGGCGTTTGCTTTTGCGCCGCCGAGACGCGATAGAGACCATCGAATCCGCTGACGTCTCCCTGCTGGGGCCAACGTCCGGGCTGTGAAGAAAGTTTGATTGATAGATGCAGGACGACGCGCAACTCGTGTTCACGGCCCTAGGGGGCCTGCGCGAAATCGGAATGAACTGCGCGCTTTACGGCTTCGGGCCGGCGCGGCGACGCAAATGGCTGATGGTCGATCTCGGCCTCGCCTTCGCCGGCGAGGAGGCGCCGGGCGTCGATCTCGTCATGCCCGATCTGGCTTTTGTGCAGTCAATCAAGCGCGATCTCGTCGGGCTTGTCATCACCCATGCGCACGAGGACCATATCGGCGCGCTGGCCGAGCTTTGGCCCTCCATCGGCGTGCCCGTCTACATGAGCCGCTTCGCCGCCGGGCTCGCCGAGGCGCGTCGTCTGGGCGAGCCCGGCGCGCCGAAAATTCCGATCAAGATCGTGACGATCGGCGGGCGCGTGGAGATCGGACCGTTCGAGGTCGAGTTCATCCCCGTCGCGCATTCAATCCCTGAGAGCATGGCGCTCGCCATCCGCACGCCCGCGGGCCTCGTTGTGCATACCGGCGACTGGAAGATCGACCCGACGCCCGGCGTCGGCGGCGTCACCGACGAGGCGCGGCTGCAGGCGCTCGGCGACGAGGGCGTGCTGGCGCTCGTTTGCGATTCCACCAACGTCACGCGCGAAGGCGTGAGCCCCTCGGAGGCCGACGTCGCGCGGACCCTCAAGGAACTGGTGAGCCAAGCCAGGGGCCGGGTGCTGGTGACGACTTTCGCCTCCAATGTCGCGCGCCTACGCACGGCGGCGGAAGCGGGGCTGGCGGCGGGGCGGCAGATTATCGTGCTAGGCCGCGCGATGGAGCGCGTCATTTCGGTGGCGCGCGAATGCGGCCTTCTCGACGGACTGCCTCCATTCCTGGGCGCGGATACGTTCGACCGCCTGCCGCGCGCGAATGTGCTGGCGCTGGCGACCGGCAGCCAGGGCGAACCGCGCGCCTCGCTCGCGCGCATGGCGGAGGACGATCACTCGCGTGCGTCGCTGCAGGCCGGCGACCGCGTGATCTTTTCCTCGCGCACGATTCCCGGCAACGAGAAGGCGGTCGGGCGCATCGTCAACGCCCTTGTCGAGCGCGATATCGAAATCATCACCGACCGCACGCATCTCGTCCATGTCTCCGGCCACCCTCGTCGCGCCGAGGTCGAGCGCATGTACGGCTGGATCCGGCCGCAAATCGCCGTGCCCGCGCATGGCGAGCCGCTGCATCTGACCGTGCACCGAGATTTCGCCCGAGCGCTGGGCGTCAAGGAGGTGGTGCGCGCGTTCGACGGCGACGTCGTAGCGTTGGAGCCGGGCAGGGCGCGGGTGGTCGACCGCGTGCCCACTGGACGAAGGTATAAGGACGGCGAAATCCTGCTGCCCGCCGGCGCGGAATGCATAAATGAACGGCGGCGGCTCTCTTTCGCCGGGGTTATCTCCGTCGCGCTCGCGCTTTCCGACCGCGGCGAGCTGGTCGGCGACCCCGACGTCGTCATCGCCGGCCTGCCGCAATCGACGCGCGACGGCGCGGGGCTTGACGCAATCGTCGACGCGGCTATTTTCGAGACCTTCGAGGGGCTGCCGCGCGCCAAGCGGCGCGACGCAGATTTTGTGGGAAGCGCCATCGAGCGCGCCGTGCGCAACTCCATCAATACGGTCTGGGGCAAGCGCCCGACCGTGCATGTGCTTGTCGTCGAAGTCTGAGGGGGACTAAATGATCGGCCGACTGAACCATATCGCCATCGCCACCGCCGACATCGAGAAATCGAGCCGGCTCTATCGCGAAAGTCTCGGCGCGCATGTGTCCGAGCCGATAGCGATCCCGTCGCACGGCGTCACCGTCGTGTTCGTCGAGGCGCCCAACACCAAGGTCGAGCTGTTGCAGCCGCTCGGCGAGAACTCGCCGATTGCGGCGTTCCTGAAGAAGAACCCCGACGGCGGCATGCATCATATGTGCTTCGAGGTCGACGACATCCTGGGCGCCCGCGATTCCTTAAAAGCGACCGGCGCGCGCGTGCTAGGCGACGGCAATCCGAAGATCGGCGCGCACGGCAAGCCGGTGTTGTTCCTGCATCCCAAGGATTTTGGCGGCACACTGATCGAGCTGGAGCAGGCTTGAGGTCTATTGCGGGCAATTGGAGTCGCTTCGCTCGCAAAGACGCGGGTCTGGTCAATGGTTTGACTTGACTGGCGCAGGTCTAAGCCGCCTGCGCCTTCACCTCGGCCAGCGTCGCTAGCAGATCCTCCTCCCACATCGGCCGCCCGAACAGGAAACCCTGCGCCAGCCGGCAACCGGAGCGTTCCAGGAATTCCGCCTGCGCCTCGGTCTCGACGCCTTCGGCCAGCACCTCGACATCGAGCGAATGGCCGAGCCGGATCACGCTGGCGGCGATCTCCATGCCCGTCGCGTCGAACGGAACGTCCTGGATGAAGGCGCGGTCGAGCTTGAGCTTGTCGATGGGAAAGTTCTTGAGGTAGGCTAGCGAGGAATGGCCGGTGCCGAAGTCGTCGACCGAAATGCGCAGCCCGGCCGTGCGCAATTCTCCAAGCTTGGCGGCCGCATCCTTCTGACCCATCAGCACGCTTTCGGTAATCTCGATTTCCACCTTGGAGAACGGCAGTCCGACCTCGCTCAGAACGGCGACGACGCGCTCGACGAGATCGGGCCGTTCGAACTGGCGCGGCGAAATGTTGATCGCCAGCGTGTCGAGCCCGACGCCGGCGTCGAGCCACGCCTTCATCCGCTCGGCCGCGCGGCGCAGCACCCATTCGCCGATCTGCACGATAAGGCCTGTCTTTTCGGCGAGCGGAATGAACCGCCCCGGCGGGATCAGGCCCTCGGGCGTGCGCCAGCGCACCAGCGCCTCGACCCCGAACGTGCGCCGCCCGGCGAGATCGATCAGCGGCTGGAACTGCACGGCGAATTCGTCGCGCTCCAGCGCGCGCCGCAGGCCGATCTCCATCTCCAGCCGCTCGCGCGCCTCGATCATGTGGCGCGGCTCGTAGACGCGCAGGCCCCCGCCGCCATCCTTGGCGACGTAGAGCGCCGATTCCGCCTGCCGCATCAGAATGTCCGCGTCGCATTCGCCTTGCGAAAACCAGACCACGCCGGCGTTGACGCCGCTATAGGCCTGCGCGCCGCTCGCGAATACGAAAGGCTGATCCATGACGGCGATCAGTTCGGCGGCGCGCCTGCGCGCTTCTTCGAGCCCTCCGCAAGGCGTCAGGAGGATGGCGAACTCGTCGGCGCCGGTGCGCGCGATCATGTCGCGCGGACTCAAGTGGCGCAGGAAGCGCTTGCTCGACTGCGCCAGCAGTTCGTCGCCGGCGGGATGGCCGAGACTCTCGACGATGTTGCGGTAGCGGTTGAGCTCGAACTGCAGCAGCGCCGCGCCGCCGCCGATCTCCTCGATCTCGACAATTGACGCTTCGATGCGCCGGCGCAGCGAAAGCCGGTTCGGCAGCGCCGTGTCGGCGTCGTGATGAGCGAGGAAATCCAGCCGCGCCTGCGAGCGCTTGAATTCGCTGATGTCGGAATAGAGCGCGATATAGCCCGCCGGCTGGCCGCAGGCGTCGCGCACGACCGAGATGGTCGTCCAGAACGGCTGCACCAGCCCGTCCTTGCGCCGATTCCAGATTTCGCCGCGCCAGCGGCCGGTGGTGCGGATGTCGTTGTGAAGCTGCTCGTAGAAGGCGGCGTCGTGGCGCCCGGACTTGAGCATGTTGACCAGGCGGCCGGCGACCTCCTCGGCGCGATAGCCGGTCAGGGTCTCGAAAGCGGGATTGACGGTCTGGATGCGGCCGGAAAAGTCCGCGATCGCGATGCCTTCGTGCGTATTGGCGAACACCGTCGCCGACAGACGCAGCTGCTCCTCGTGCCGCTTGCGTAGCGTAATATCCTGATGCGTGCCGACAAGACGCACGACGCGATGACCGGCGTCGAACACTGGGAAGCCGCGCGAGAGAATGTCGAGCCAGCGCCCGTCCTTGTGGCGTAGCTTGATCTCCATCTCATAGGTCTCGATCTCGCGCGCTTCGAGGCGCCGGATCTGTTCGTTGATGGCCTCGATCACGCCCGGCGCGGTGATCGAAGACCAGGAGTCGGGCTCGTCGACGATCTCGTCCACGCCATAGCCGAGCATGGATTTCCAGCGCGGCGAGAGATAGGTCTTGTTTTCGGCGATACGCCAGTCGTAGAGGCCCTCGTTGGCGCCGCGCATGGCGAGCTGGAACCTCTCGTCGCTCTCCCGCAGCGCCGCCTCGGCGGCGTGCCGCGCGGTGACGTTCTCGACGACGAGCAGCACGACCTTGGGATCGCCGACCAGCCGCGCCGACGTCCAGGCGCTGACCTTGGCGCCGGACTTCGAGATATAGACGCGTTCGCAAGCGTAATAGGTCGTCGCGCCCCGGCGCAGCTCGTCGAAATCGGCCGTCATCGCGGTTCGACCATCTGGATGAAGGAGCTGGAGCTTGTCGAGGCCGACGATTTCATCGGCGCCGTAACCCAACAGCGCGCGCAGATTGGCGTTGGCGCGAATGATCTTGCCGTCAAGTCCGATGTGGGCGAGGCCGACGTCGGCGACCTCCATCGATTCCGCATATAACCCGTCGGGCGGGTCGTCTTGCGGCACGAAGCTTTGCGAAGCCCGGCCGGACCGCCTCAAGTTAGAAAAAAATCGCATTCGCACGCACGCCGCTGAGCCGGTTTCGGCCGAGTGCGCCGTTCCCGGCAAAAAGAACCGCACGCCCCGCCGCTGTCGGGTGAAATCGGCTCAGGGCCGGACCAGTCGAACGGCTTCATGCCTCGGACGCCCAAAAGGCCGGCGCCCGTCGCTCGTACCGTCAGTAATAAGCACGTGATATTGCTCGAACCTTAATATTTGCAAAGGCTATCCAACCGGCAAGAGCAATTGTTGTGAGCGCAAGCGCCGCCCTAGCCGCGCTCGCGCATCAGCCGCGACTTGTCGCGGCTCCAGTCTCGCTCTTTTTCGGTCTCGCGCTTGTCGTGCAACTTCTTGCCGCGTCCGAGCGCCAGCGCGATCTTGGCGCGGCCCTTGTCGTTGAAATAGATCCGCAGCGGCACGATGGTCATGCCCTCGCGCTCGACCCCCTTGGCGAATTTGGCGATTTCGCGCGCGTGCAGCAGCAGCTTGCGCGGCCGCTTCGGCTCGTGATTGAAGCGGTTTCCCTGCAGGTATTCAGGAATATTCGCGTTGTAGAGCATCAGCTCGCCGTTGCGGTCCACGGCGGCGTAAGACTCGGCGACTGTCGCCTTGCCGGTGCGCAGCGACTTGACCTCGGTGCCGGTCAACATGATGCCGGCCTCGACGACCTCGCCGATTTCGTAATCGAACCGGGCGCGGCGGTTGTCGGCGGCGACTTTGTAATTGGGATCTGATTTTTCGGGCAAAGCGTCACGCGTTGAGAATGCCGGCGTGCACCATCGCGCGCCGGATGGAGGACTCTACCGCCTCCGAAACCGGCAACAGCGGCAGCCGCGTCACGTTCTGGACCCGCCCGGTGAGGCTCAGCGCGTATTTCGCGCCCGCCACGCCCGGCTCCAGGAAGATCGCCGTGTGCAGCGGCGTCAGCTTGTCCTGGATGACGAGGGCGGTGGCGAAATCGCCCTCCAGCGCCGCCTCCATCAGATCGGCGCACAGCTTGGGCGCGACATTCGCGGTCACCGAGATGCAGCCGTGGCCGCCCGCCGCCATATAGGCCAGCGCCGTCATATCCTCGCCTGAAAGCTGAATGAAATGAGCCCCGATGGCGTGACGCTGCTTCGACACGCGGGCGAGATCGCCCGTCGCGTCCTTCACGCCGACGATGTTGTCGAGTTCGTGCAGACGCTTCATGGTGTCGACCGACATGTCGATGACGCTGCGGCCGGGAATGTTGTAGATGATGATGGGAATGCCGATGGCGTCATTCACCGCCTTGAAATGCTGAAAGAGACCTTCTTGAGTCGGCTTGTTGTAATAGGGAGTCACGACGAGCACGGCGTCGGCGCCGTCCTTCTCGGCGTGCTTGGCCAGCTCTATCGCCTCCGCCGTGTTGTTGGAGCCCGCGCCGGCTATGACCGGCACGCGCCCGCGCGCCTCGTCGATGCAGACGTTGACGACGTGTCGGTGCTCGGCGTGGCTCAGCGTCGGGCTTTCGCCGGTCGTGCCGACCGGCACCAGTCCGTGCGAGCCGGATTGGATCTGCCAGTCCACAAGGGCGCGGAAGGCGGTCTCGTCGAACTTACCGTCCTTGAACGGCGTCACCAGGGCCGGCATAGAGCCGTGAAACTTCGCCCGCTTCTCCATAGCACCGTACCCGCCATCGCGCATTTCCGCGCGACACATAGACCCTTGACGCGCGCCGCGAAAGGGGCGCCGCGTCAGACACGTGGTTGGTTAACGGTTCCTATACGCTCCGCTCATAGTCTGGCGGCGGAGGTCTGAATGGGAGCCATGCTGCCTCGCCTTAAGCCGCTCTGGCCCGCCGCTCCGATGGTCGTCGCCTTCGTCGCCGGCCTCGGCGTGAGCCTCGTCGTGCTGCGCCCGAAGCCCGTCCCGGCCGAAGCCGTGGTCGAGCTGACCCCGGCGCCCCGGGTCGACGCGTCGCCGCTCGGCGCGATCCCGCCGCGCCCGTTCGGCGACCTCGCGACGCCCCCGAAGCCGGAGGCGGCGGCGCCGGCGGCTCCGCTCGGCGCGACCGAGATGGCGCGCTTCGTCGAAGCCGCCAATTTCTACCGCAAGGGTCTGTTTCCGCAGGGCGACGCCGCCGCGAGCGCGCTCTCCGATCCCATCGCCCGCGCAGGGCTCGACTGGATCGCGCTGCGCGTCTCCGCTACGCCGGCGCGGCTCGACGCGTTCGCGAAGGCGCATCCGGACTGGCCGATGGCCGAATGGACGCGCGCCGTGCGCGAGGGCTGGCTGTTCACCGGCAAGCCGGCGCCGGCAGAGACGCTCGCCGCGCTAGGCGCCGATCCGCCGGCGACGGCGCAAGGCAATATTGCGCTCGCCCGCGCGAAACTGGCCCTCGGTAAGGGCGACGAGGCGCAGGCCCTCGTGCGCGCGCTGTGGCGCGACGGCGATCCCGATCCCGCTTCGGAAACCGCGCTGCTGCGCGAATTCGGCGCCATGCTGACGCGCGACGATCATCGCGCCCGCGCCAGCCGTCAAGCCTACGCCGAGCGCGGCGCTTCCGCCTGGCGGGCGGCGGCGCTGGCGGGACCGGACGCGCTCGCCCTAGTGAGCGCGCGGCTGGAGGCGGCGCGCGGCCCGCTTTCGGCGCGCGCCTCGTCCGGCGTGCCGCAGGCCCTGCGCAGCGATCCCGGCTATCTGTTCGCGCATGTGCAGGATAGCCGCCGCTCCGGCCGGCTCGACGAGGCGCTGGCGTGGCTGAAGCTCGCGCCCGCCGATCCGCAGAAGCTGGTCGACGCCGACAAGTGGTGGACCGAGCGGCGCATGATCGCGCGGATGCTGATCGACCGCGGGCAATACGACAAGGCTTACGAGGTCGCCGCTCAAGGAGTCGCCAGCTCCTCGCCCTCGCGGGTCGACGCCGCGTTTCACGCCGGCTGGATCGCGCTGCGTTTCCTCAACGATCCCGCGCGCGCCGCGCCGCATTTCGCCGCCGCCGCCGCCGCCGCCGAGACGCCTATCTCGATCGCGCGAGCAAATTACTGGCGCGGCCGCGCGGCCGAGGCGCTGGAGCAGAACGACGCCGCGCACGAGTTCTACGGCAAGGCGGCGGCATACCCCATCGCCTATTACGGCCAACTGGCGGCGCGCAAGCTCGGCGTCTCCGAGTTAACGCTGCGGCAGCCGGTGACATCGGCGACCGGCGCCGCGCGCGCCGAAGCGACGCGCGTGATCGAACTCTATCTCGTCGCCGGTCTCGACGATTTCGTCGGCCCCGTCGCCTATTCCGCCGCCAGGACCTGGAGCGACGGCGCGCAACTGGCGGCGCTCGCCGAAGTGCTGCGCACGAAGGCGAGCGCGGCGACCAACGTGACCTTCGGCAAGCTCGCCACCGAGCGCGGCTTCCCGCTCGACGCGGTCGCGTTCCCGACCTTCGGCCTGCCCGACTACCAGCCGCTCGCCGGCTCGGCCGCGTTGGGGCAGGTGATGGCGGTGGTGCGGCAGGAGAGCGAATTCCTGCCCCGCGCCTCGTCCGGCGTCGGCGCCAAGGGCCTCATGCAGGTGATGCCGGCGACCGCGGCCGACACCGCGCGCAAGGTCGGAGTGCCCTACGACTTTGGCCGCCTGATCGGCGACCCCAGCTACAACATGCAGCTCGGCGCGGCCTATCTCGGGCAAGTGCTGGCCGCCGAGGGCGGTTCGCTGGAGATGGCTGCGGCGGCGTACAACGCCGGGCCGGGCGCCGTCGCCAAATGGGCCAGCGTCTACGGCGACCCGCGCGGCGGCGCCGATATCGTCGACTGGGTCGAGCGCATCCCCTATGACGAAACGCGCGATTATGTCATGCGCGTCGCCGAGAACTACGGCGTCTATCAGGCGCGT
>Ga0182030_10005321_pt1 | contig 27360 bp, 10 predicted proteins | sample 812S3MmetaG_FD_121299 | JGI IMG/M metagenome (GOLD analysis project Ga0182030, IMG submission 121299) | Permafrost microbial communities from Stordalen Mire, Sweden - 812S3M metaG (Illumina Assembly) | ecosystem: Environmental > Terrestrial > Soil > Wetlands > Permafrost | place: Sweden... | reverse complement strand
TTCGGAGAGCCGAATATGGGAAATCCGTCCGTTCGGTTCGATGAGGGGCGGGCGAGAGTCGGTCATTGGCCTTGTGCCTCTCAATCCGACCTCCCCGCCTACTCTACCATTTTGAAACATTTTTTATTTGCCCAATTTCATACCTGCTTGTGCCTTGCCGGAGAACGCCGATGGCTCTTGTTTGGAGTCCCGCGCTTCACGCGTCAGCGGCTGGTCTATTATGGGCCGGGTAGGCGCGGAACTCCCAACGGGGCATGGTCACATGCACCCATTTTGTTCCGCACCCAATTTCGAAATGAGAGGTCGTTTGCGTTTGACAAATTTAAGGCCCTCCGGATATTGTCGGCTCTGTGCCTTTTCGTAACTTCATTTCGCGCGGTGCGCTGTCTTGTCCCGAAATTTCCAAAAACAGTTTGCCAGAAAATCGATTCAAGAACGTATCTAAAGAAAAGATAATCGACCAAGGTGCCGGTTGTGAGGTCCAACCTTAAAACATAGGAATCTATGAGAACAAATGTATTAGCATCGGGCAAAATCAAACTGGCTGTTGGGTTGTCATGTTGCTTGTTGTTTGCCTTCGCGGCAATGCCTGCCGGGGCGGCGGATCGGCAAGTGTTGCACAACCATGTCCCCGCAGCCGCGAAAGGCGCAGCCCCGCTTCGGCACAGTTCACTGTGGGCACGTCTGAATCTGTCCATCGGCCTCCCCTTGCGAGACCGCGAAGGGCTGACCAATCTGTTGCAACAACTTTATGATCCCGCCAGCACGAATTTTCATCGTTATCTGACGCCGGAACAATTCACGCAACGTTTCGGACCGGCCGAGAACGACTATCAAGCAGTGGTCGCCTTTGCGCATTCACATGGTCTTATTGTAACCGCAACGCATTCCAGTCGGACGCTGGTGAGCGTGAGAGGCACGGTGGCGGATATCGAGCGGGCCTTCCATGTTACGTTAAACGAATATCAGCACCCGACGGAGTCCCGCTCGTTCTATGCGCCGAATGTCGAGCCTTCGCTCGATTTGGCCACGCCGGTGTTGAGTGTCGGCGGTCTTGATAATTATGTTCTCCCGCATCCCTGTTTGAAGCCGATGTCCCACCCTGCGGCGAGGCCGAATCTGACCGGTTCCGGTCCGAGCGGTTCTTACCTCGGAAACGATTTTCGGGCGGCATACCTTCCGGGCGAAACCCTGACCGGAACCGGGCAAACGGTCGGGCTATTGGAATTTGACTCTGGTTACGCCCAAAGCGACATCACTGCCTACGAGACGCTGGCTGGTTTGCCGAATGTGCCGGTAAGCGCGGTATTGTTGGATGGATACAACGGTGGCTTGGGCTACGGCAACGACGAAGTCTCCCTCGACATCGAGATGGCCATTTCCATGGCGCCCGGCCTGACAGGCGTGCTGGTGTATGAAGGCTCGGCTACCGATGACATTTTGGAGCGCATGGCCACGGACAATCTCGCAAAGCAAATTGGCGCTTCCTGGACCTATCCCATCGACGCCGCCAGTGAACAGTACTTTCTGCAATTCGCCGCCCAGGGCCAGTCTTTCTACAATGCTTCCGGGGACAGCGATGCTTACACCGGGACCGTCCCCACGCCTTCGGATGATCCCAATATCACCGTAGTGGGCGGGACAACTCTGACCACTGCCGGTCCGGTAGGTGCTTGGGTTTCGGAAACCGTTTGGAATTGGGGGAACGGCGTGGGCAGCAGTGGCGGAATCAGCACGGTTTATCCCATACCCGTCTGGCAGCAGGGAATCAGCATGACGACCAACCAGGGGTCCACCACCATGCGGAATCTCCCCGACGTGGCATTAACGGCTGATAATGTCTACGTCATGTACGGGGGCGGCGAGGCTGGTGTCTTTGGCGGCACCAGTTGCGCGACCCCGTTGTGGGCGGCGTTGACCGCGCTGATGAACCAACTCGCTTTGACCAATGCCGAACCCACGGTCGGATTTATCAATCCCGCGGTCTATGCCATAGGCAAAGGCTCAAATGCCTTAAGCTATACTTCCCTTTTCCATGACATCACCACGGGCAATAATGAAAGCTCCACCAGCCCCAGCCGCTTTCTGGGTGTGGCCGGCTACGACCTCTGCACCGGTTGGGGTACGCCGGCCGGCAGCAACATAATTTCAGCCATTGCCATTCCTGAACCACTGCGGATTACGCCCCTTGGCGGCGTAATCTTCAGCGGGCCTGTGGGCGGCCCGTTTGGCCCGACGCCCCAGATTTTTACCGTGACCAACAATGCTGCCGGTTCCGTGAACTGGACCTTGGCCAATACTTCGGCGTGGTTCAGTGTTTCGCCGATTAGCGGCATACTGGTCCACGGCGGCCCGGCGGAAAACATCACGGCAAGCGTGACGTCCCTCGCCACCAATTTGCCGGCGGGCAGCTATTCCGCCACATTGCGGTTCACCAATCTTGAGGATAATTTTGGCCAAAGCCGGCTGCTTACCCTGGCGATCGTCACGCCGCCAGTCATCACTCAGCAGCCCACCAGCCAGGCGTTACTGGATGGAATGACGGCCAATTTTAGCGTCGGGACTGGTCCAAATGCGCTGATGTTTTATCAATGGCAGAAAAACGGCGCAAATTTGACGGATGGCGGGAGCATCTTCGGGTCAGCCACCGGCAGCTTGACCATCAGCAATGTGTCTTCGACCAATGTCGCTTCTTATTCTGTAATCTTGAGCAACGCCGCCGGTATCCTGGCCAGTTCAAATGCGCTGCTTACCATCGTTCCCTCCAAGCCGGTCATCGTCCTCCAGCCGACCAACGAAAGTGTCTTGCCGGGAGCGTGGGCCACCTTCACCGTCGGCGCGGTTGGCAACACGCCGTATTTCTATCAGTGGCAAGCCAACGGCTCCAATCTTGTCAATAATGGTACTTTTTCCGGTGTCACCAGCAATGTCTTGACGGTCAGCAACGTCTCCTCCGCCACGGCTGGAACTTACTCAGTCATCGTCAGTAATACACTCGGTTCGACCGGCAGTACGGGCGCGGTGCTTTCCATTATTCCAATCACAGTACCCGGAATAACCCTGTCCGCCTTGCTCTCGTTTCCCGCCAGCAATTCGGGCGCGTACCCGTATTCCCCGCTGGTGCAGGGGACGGACGGCAATTTTTATGGCACAACCATCGAAGGAGGCACGGATGGCGACGGCACGGTTTTCAAAGTGACCACGAATGGCGTGTTGACCACGTTGTCTTCCTTCGATTATACCGACGGGGCGATTCCTTATCCCGGTTTATATATGGGTAAGGATGGATTGTTCTATGGCGCGGCATACCTGGGTGGAACTTATGGCGACGGGACTCTTTTCAGAATCACGAGTTCGGGCGGGCTGACGACCCTGACAACGCTTACTGGAGACAACGGCTCTGATCCAGTGGGGGGGATGGTCCAGGGCGCCGATGGTAATTTTTACGGCACGACCCTTGAAGGCGGGGCTTATGGTTATGGCACGATCTTCCGCATGACCACCGGCGGGGTGCTGACCACACTCGTCTCACTCAATTATTCCGACGGAGGTTATCCTTCCTCTGTGCTGGTCCAGGGCACTGACGGCAATTTCTACGGCACCACCGAAAATGGCGGGACAAATGGATTGGGAACGGTTTTTAAAGTGAGCCCCTCCGGCGCATTTACCAGCTTGTATTCGTTTACCGGCGGCAATGATGGGGGTTCGCCCATTCCTGGATTAGTCCAGGCGCTGGACGGCAATTTCTATGGCACAACCTATGAAGCCGGGAGCTACGGTTACGGCACCGTATTCCGAATCACTTCCATTGGTGCGCTTACAACCCTTTACTCCTTCACCAACGGCACCGATGGAGGCGATCCTTGGGGCGGGCTGCTTCAGGCTGCGGACGGCAATTTGTACGGCACCACCGAGGCTGGCGGCACTTACGGTTACGGAACCGTCTTTCAGATTCCTCTCAACGGGCTGCTCACCACCGTGGCGCAATTTGACGGCTATATCGGCGCCAGTCCCGCCGCAGCGCTCATTCAAGGAAAGGACGGGAACTTGTACGGCACGGCGGAGAGCGGCGGGTTGTACGACGACGGCGTGGTCTATCGGCTTGGAATCAATGGCCCCCTGCAGATCACCGGGCAGCCCGCGGACCAATCGACTTACAGCGGCGGCAGCGCGATCTTCACCGTAGCGACGTTCGGCGCGGCTCCGGTCTTCTACCAATGGCAACAAGACGGGATCAATCTTACCAACGGCGGAAACATCTCCGGAGTCAACACGTCGACCTTGAAGATCACAAACGCCACCGTTAACGATGTCGCGCTCTATACGGTCGTGGTCAGCAATGCCATTAATTCCGTGACCAGCGATTATGCGGTTCTTGAGGTCAGCTTTACTCCGCCGCAAATTACCGCCCAACCAGTGAACCAGACGCGCGTGACGGGAACGACCGCCACTTTTACGGTCAGTGCGGTCGGGGACCAGCCCTTGTCATATCAGTGGCAGAAGAATGGCACGAATTTGACGGATGGCGGCGCTATTGCCGGTTCCGCCACCAGTACTTTGACCATAGCCAATCTTACGTTAACCAACGGTGGTGCTTATTCGGTGATAGTCAGTAATGCGATTTACGCCGTTTCAAGTTCCCGCGCCATCCTCACTGTTTTGCCTGTCACCACGCCCGGCGCCAGCACGTTCAACCTTCACTCGTTTACCGGCACTGTCCTGGACGGCGCGACACCCTACGCGGGACTGATTCAAGGCAAGGACGGCAGCTTATACGGTACGGCGTCGACCGGCGGCGCGGAATTCTACGGCACGATTTTCAGGGTGACCCTGTCCGGGGGATTGTCAACGATTTATAGTTTCCCGGCCAGCCCAGGCGGCGAAATTCCTTATGCGGGACTGATGCAGGGCACGAACGGAAATTTTTACGGCACAACCACCTCCGGCGGCAGTAACTTCGACGGCTCGATCTTCCGTATGGTCTCCAATTTGACCGCCGTGACTTTTCTCTATTCCTTCGCCGATGGTCTTGACGGCGCGGTTCCTGTGGCGGGTTTGGTGCAAGGGGCCGATGGCAATTTTTACGGTACGGCTGAGGAAGGCGGGGCCAATTTCGTCGGCACGGTCTTCAAGATGGCCGCTAGCGGCGCATTAACATCCCTCTATCAATTCACTGGTGGAAACGATGGCGGCTACCCTTATGGCGGCCTCATCCAGGGCCGGGACGGAAGTTTCTACGGTACGACGCTTGAGTTCGGTTCCGGCTATTCTGGCACGGTCTTCCGCCTGGCCACCAATGGCACATTGACCACTTTGGCTTCGTTTGCGGGTCCGAACGGCAGTTATCCCCAGGCCGGAATTATCCAGGGGGCCGACGGCAATCTTTACGGAACGACCGCCGAGGGAGGCAGCAACAACGATGGGACTGTATTCTGCGTCACCACCAATGGCGTTCTGACCACCCTCTATTCCTTTGCCGCCACCGATGGAATGAATCCGGTCGCGCCGTTGCTCCAGGGCAGCGATGGCAACTTCTACGGAACGACTTCCGCAGGCGGCGCCGGGGGCTGGGGTACGGCATTCAAGATCACCACCAATGGCGCCCTGACGACTCTGTTGTGGTTCGATGGGCTTAACGGAGCCGATCCCGAGGCGGGCCTGGTCCAGGCCAGCGATGGCAATTTCTACGGCTCAACCGCTCAAGGAGGATCGGGTTTCAATCCATCCGCCGGCGGGGGAAACGGCGTCATTTTCCGGCTGACCGTGCCGATCTTCACCAGCAACTCGATCACGGTGCCAGCGGCCGTTGCCGCGCTGCCTTATTTATCCGGCATTTCCAATTTTGCGGCTGCGCCGGCGGGAGATGCCCTCAGCTTCGCCTTGATCAGCGGCCCGGCCTGGCTCAATGTCGCGAGTAACGGCGTCCTTTCTGGTACACCTGCAAATTCGAACATCGGCACGAACCTGTTTGTCGTCAGCTTGACTGATTCCAATGGCATGTCGGCCACGGCCAAACTGATTATCTCCGTAATCGCCGATCCGCCTCCCACTTTCCTCAGCAGTCCGTTCGCCGAACCGTGGGCCGACGTGGATGAGGCTTATTCAGGCACAATCGCCTCCAACGCCACGGATCCGCAACTCAGTCACGGCGACGTTCTTACCTTCGCCAAGCTCAGCGGCCCCTCTTGGCTCAGTGTTGCCTCCAATGGCCTGCTCTCCGGCACGCCCGAAGACATTAACGCCGGCACGAACAGGTTTGTTATAACGGTGACGAACCTGGGCGGTGCGTCCAACACCGCGACGCTGTTCATATACGTGAATAGTCCGCCTTTGTTCGTGCCACAGAATTTTACAACGCCAGCCGCAACAGTTGGTCTGCCCTATTCCGGCTCGATTGCATCCTATGCCAAAGACCCGGATCTCGGCGCTGGAGACACGCTGACGTTCTACAAGGTGCAGTTGGCTGACCCGCCCTGGCTTAACGTGTCAACCAACGGCGCGCTTTCAGGCACTCCCGTAAGCGCCAACATTGGTGTCAATACTTTTCTTGTGCTGGTGGTCGATTCCGGCGGGCTTTCCGCCGTCGGGAATCTAACGATCAATGTCAATGCGGACAGCCCTCCGGCTTTTCTCAACAATCCCTTTGCCGAGCCGCCGGCCACAGCTGGAATTGCCTATGCCGCCTCCATTGCGACCAACGCCAGCAATACCAACTTTGGCGATACGCTCAGCTTCTCCCTGGTCAGCGGCCCGGCCTGGCTGAGCGTTGCCGGCAATGGCAGTTTGTCCGGCACGCCCTCCTCCAGCAATATCGGGCCCAATACTTTTATCGTAAATGTGGCGGATCTGGAAGGCTTGTCCAACAATGCCGCCCTCAACATCAATGTCGTGCCAACGCCGCCGCTGGTGATGAATATTTGGCCGCAAGGCTCCAACCTGATGCTCACTTGGAGTGGCGGGATTGGGCCGTATCACCTTATGGTTGCGACTAATCTGAACCCCCCGGTTTGGCATTTTGTGGGTCATCCGACCAACGCCACCAGCCTGCTCGTGGCGCCGGGCGGTGTAGGCGCATTTTATCAAATCCAGGGAAAGTAATCCACTATTGCATGGCCCGGGCGATGGCATTCCACCATGGGTCATGCAGTTGGGCAAGGGGCCACTTGTATTCGGCGGCACCTCTTTTTATGGCAAGAGTATCGCCGCCGACTGTTCCCAACTTGAAGGCGCTTATTCCCAGAATTTTGGCCCGCTCGACCACCTTGACCGCATCCATGGTCGCGACGGAGACAACGATCCGGCTCTGAGTTTCGCCAAAGAGCAGAGCGTCAAGACGAATTGCGTCAACTGCCGCATTGGTCAGGTCTATTTGCGCGCCAATCAACCTGGGAGTGTCGCGGGCGATCTGGCGGGAAATGCAACTCTCGGCCAGCGTCACGGCCAGCCCCCCTTCGCTGCAATCGTGCGCGCTTTTGATCAAGCCGCACGCAATGAATCCGCGCAAGGCATGGTGCAATTCCCGTTCTTTTTCCAAATCGCAACGCGGCGGCAGCCCCGTTTTGAGGCCGTGAAGGCATTGCAGATACGCCGATCCCCCCAAGCCCAGCAGTGCATCGCCTTGGTCCACAATCCCGCCCAATAGGATGATGGCGTCCCCCTCGTCTTGGAACCATTGCGTGGTGATGTGCTCGCGCTTTTCGATCAGCCCGACCAGGGCGACCGTCGGCGTGGGGTCGATGGGCCCGTAAGGACTTTGATTGTAGAGACTGCAATTGCCGCCCGTGACAGGCGCATTGAAAGCCCGGCAAGCCTCAGCCAGACCGCGGACAGATTCCTTCAATTGCCAGAACAATTCCGGATTGTGCGGATTGGCGAAATTCAAGTTGTCCGTCGTACCCAGCGGTACTGCGCCGGAGCAGGCCAGGTTCCGCGCGGCCTCCGCCACTGCGATCTTTGAGCCTTCATAAGGATCGAGATACACGTAGGCAGCGTTGCAATCCACTGTCAAGGCGATGTATTTGTCCAGCAGCGCGCCGTTACCATTGCCGGAGCCGGGCAATGAATCGTCCTTGATGCGAATGACGGCGGCGTCCGAGCCGGGGCAAACCACCGAACCGTCGCGCACCATGTGATCGTATTGGCGGTAAACCCAATTCTTGGAGGCGATGGTCGGCCAGGCCAGCAATTGGGGCAGGACTTCTGCTGCGTTGGCCGACTCGGGCACGCTGGCGAGGGGGAATTCTCGTACGGCTTGCAAATAGGCGGGTTCGCGGGCTTCACGCTGATAAACCGGCGCTTCGTCCGCCAGCTTTTTGGCCGGAATATCCACCACGACTTCTCCGTGGAATTTCACCACCATCTGACCCGTGTCGGTGACGCGGCCGATTTGGGACCAGGGCAGGTCCCATTTGTCAAAAATGCGCTTAACTTCGTCTTCCCGACCGGCCTTGACGATGATCAGCATTCGTTCCTGAGATTCGCTGAGCATGATTTCGTAAGGCGTCATGTTTAGGGCGCGTTGCGGCACCTTGTTTAATTCGATTTCGATGCCCGTGCCGGCGCGCGCAGCAGTTTCGCAAGTCGAACAAGTCAGGCCGGCTGCGCCCATGTCTTGGATGCCCGCCACGGCATCGGTCGCCAATAACTCGAGGCAGGCTTCGCACACGAGCTTTTCCATGAACGGATCGCCCACCTGCACGGCTCCGCGCTGTTGGTTAGACGATTCCCTGGTTAGATCCTGCGAGGCAAAAGCCGCACCGGCAAGTCCGTCGCGGCCGGTGGCGGGCCCGACGTAGAAGACTGGGTTCCCCAAGCCTTTGGCCGCGCCTCGCGCAATTTGCTCATGTCGTAAAACTCCCAGGCAAAAGGCGTTGACCAGCGGATTGCCCTCGTAGCATTTATCGAAATAGACTTCGCCCGCGACGGTGGGGATGCCAAAGCAATTGCCGTACTGGGCGATGCCGCCCACCACACCGCCAAAAAGCCGCCGATTGTTTGTGATTGAACCATTGGCCTGTTCGCCCGGTGCGGGAGTGATGGGCCCGAAGCGCAATGAGTTGATCGCGCAAATCGGACGCGCGCCCATCGTGAAAATATCGCGAATGATTCCTCCGACGCCCGTGGCCGCGCCTTGAAACGGTTCCACTGCGCTGGGGTGATTGTGCGATTCGATCTTAAACGCGATGGCCAGCCCATCGCCAATATCGATGATCCCGGCGTTCTCTTCCCCGGCGCCCACCAGGATGCGGGGAGATTTGGTGGGGAAAGTTTTGAGCAACGGGCGGGTGTTCTTGTAAGAGCAATGCTCGCTCCACATGACAGAAAACACACCCAGCTCTGTATAATTGGGTTCACGGCCAAGAACGCCCTTGATCTTCTCGAATTCCTCGGAAGTCAGGTTGTGCTTTTTAACGAGCTCGGCTGTGACCGCCGGCCCGGCCCACGCTGGGTCGATTTTGACTGTCTGATCCTTCATTCGGCAAACCTCATACCGCTATATTGTGGCGAATGTTTGCGGCATTCAATTGAAATCCCGAACCGCTTGCGGGGATCGAGTTGACACGCTATTTTCCACCATGAAACCTTCGAAAGAGGTATTGCGGAATCTTTTTCTGGCGGCGGCGGGTCTCTTGTGCGCCACCATATTATTCACCTATCTGATCGGAGCCTATGTGGTCGAGGCGAATCGGACCATGGCCGCGCAAAAGAGCGTCATTCGACATCTCGATGTGGTGTTATCGTCGATGACGGATGCGGAGACCGGCCAGCGGGGCTATTTAATCACCGGCAAGACTTCATATTTGGAGCCTTACCAGGACGCCCTCAAACGTCTTGGGAGTGAGCAGGATGCACTCCACCAATTGGTGTCAAAAGGAAAACTCCCTGGCGCCGGCGTCGAACGCCTCGATCATCTGGTGCAGCAAAAACTGGCCGAGTTGGCCCTGACCGTTAAACTCCGCGGGACCAATGCCGAGGAGTCCTTAATGGAGGTGCAAACAGATAAGGGGATGAAGCTGATGGAGGGCGTTCGAGGCGCGCTCGCCGAGATGACCAAAGAGCAGCAGGATAAATATGAAGCAGTTTCGCACCGTGCAAACAGGGCCGTTCTGACTGGGACAATTGCCTTTCTCCTCGTCGGTCTGGTGGACTTCGCTTTCCTCGCCTGGGCGTTCCGGCACCTCGCGGAGGAAATGAATTTGCGCGAAGCCGCCGTGTTGGAAACCACCCGGCAAAAGGAATGGTTGAACACAACGCTGGCCAGCATTGGAGACGGGGTCATTATAACTGATATCCAGGGCAACGTTACTTTCTTGAATTCCGAAGCGGAACGGCTGACGGGGTGGAAGAGTGCGGAAGCTCAGGGGCAACCTTTACCTTCCGTCTTCCGCATTATTAACGAACAGACCCGTCAAGGCGTCGAAAATCCCGTCGATAAAGTGTTGCGCTTGGGCACGATCGTCGGACTGGCGAACCATACCCTTTTGCTCGCCAAAGACGGTAGTGAAATACCCATTGACGACAGCGCCGCGCCCATTCGTCTCCCTGACGGTCCTCTGTTGGGTGTGGTTTTGGTATTCCGCGACTTCACCGAGTACAAGAAAGTGGAGCGAGAGTTGCAGGAAGCCCAACTCCAGCTAAAGGCTCATGCCGAACTGCTGGAGAAGACGGTTGAAGAACGCACCTCCAAGCTCACCGAAATGGTTTCCGAGCTGGAGCACGTTTCCCATGCCATCACTCATGACATGCGGGCGCCGCTTCGCGCCATGAATTCCTTCGCCACTCTTCTCATGGAAGAATGTGTAACGGGTCTCAACCCTGCGGATGCCCAAAATTACTGCCGCCGCATCGTCACCGGCGCGAGCCGCCTCGATGATCTGATCACCGATTCTCTCAGCTATACCAAAGCCGTCCTGCTCCAAGTGCCAATGCATCCGGTCGATCTCTCCCGGCTCATTCTCGGACTGCTCGAGACCTACCCCAATTTTCATCCCGATAATGCCGACATTCGGATCGAAGGCCAGCTTCCGACGGTCTTGGGCAACGAAGCCCTCTTGACTCAATGCTTCTCCAATCTGCTTGGCAATGCGGTCAAGTTTGTTGCCCCTGGTGTCCACCCCCAGATCCGTCTTCGCGCCTCTTACACCAACGGGGTCACTCGCATTTCCGTCCAGGACAATGGTATCGGTGTTCCGGCCAATGCCCAATATCGCCTGTTCGGCATGTTTCAAAAACTGAATGCCAACTACGAAGGCACCGGGATTGGGCTGGCCATTGTCCGAAAAGTGGTCACGCGCATGGGGGGAAATGTCGGCGTAGAATCTGAGCCGGGGCGTGGCAGCACCTTTTGGGTCGAACTCCGTTGCGCCTGACTTTGGCAGAATGCCTGCGTTGCGCTGGAAATCGTGCTTGAAGAATCAGGTTTTGCCTGAGAAAGTCATGCCGTGCCGGTAAAACAGCAGCGGGATCTGTAAAGAATCCGTACCCATGAAACAACCAAGTCCGAGGATACGAACGGTGGTTTATCTGGATCTCGCTCGTTACAGCGAGATATCAAGATCCCTCCAGATTGGACACAAGCTCGGTGCTCAGGCCACGCAGATACTTAACAATCAGATTCAGAGTTTGGTTAAGTGTGCCGTGGAGGAGACAGGAAGCAACTTCAGTGAGGTGTTCGTCAAAGGCACCGGGGACGGGGCCATTCTCCATTTCGAGAATCCAAGCCAGGCGCATCGCTTTGCTGAGCGATTTCATCAAGTTGCCGAGACCGAGCACAACCAAAAAGCAAATAATGAACTGGAGTACCGATGCTTTCGGGTCGGTATTTGCACCGGCGAAGTGCTTCTCTCCAGCGGCGAGATTAGCGGCGTTGCAGTCAGTTTTGCTGCCCGGCTCGAAGCTGCGGCGCGCACTGGGGAAATCCTGCTTGATGCCGATTCATTTGCCACCCTTCCGCCCGACTTGGCGGCGGGTTATGGCCGCGAAGAAACAGTTACCGGGAAAGAACACGACCTGCCTTTCCGCGTCCATCGAATGCGGGTTGTGGATCCGGCGCCCTGGGAGCAGAAAAAGAAAAAGCTCTTGCGGGCTTCGCCCATGCGGAAGCATGCCTGGTTGGCCCCCGCCGTTGGAACGGCGATCACGGTGCTCTGCGGATTTGCCCTTCATGAAATGCCGCTCGGTCAGAAATGGGAAAATGCCAGCTACGATTACCTGTTTCGATTTGGCACGCATTCGACGAATAACGTAGTCCTGATCGCAATGGATAATTCGGCCTACAGCGATCTCCACCAATCTCGTGACCAGCTATGGGATCGGTCCTTGCATTTAAAATTGTTGCAAAAATTGGCCGAGGCTCAATCCCCGTTGGTTGTCTTTGACGTATTTTTTGGTTCCAATGGAGCCTCAACCTACGATGCCGCCCTCGCCGCAGCAATGCGCCGGCAAGGTCATGTCGTCCTCATGGAAAAAGCGACGGAGCCCAAACACTATGGAACGGAGAGTTACAAAATTGAGCTCCCACAAAGCAACTTTGTCCAGGCGGCTGCCGCCCGCGGTGTGGCCAAGATCCAAGCGACGGAAGACGACGACATAGTGCGACAGCATTGGCCCTTTACTGCCACCAACGAAATCGACAGCCTGCCGTTGGCCTCCGCGAAAGTGATCCGCCCGGGATTCCCCTTAAAACCTGCCGAGCGTTGGATTCGTTATTATGGTGAAAGCGGCGGATGGACCGCTTTGAGTTACCAGTATGCGCTGACTGAGGAGCCTGGGTTTTTTTCGAATAAGGTTGTCTTCATCGGTCAGGAACCGGAAGAGCCCTATGCCAGAGTGGCCAAGGATGACAAGTTTCGCACCCCGTACACACGCTGGGGTGGAAAGGCGGTTGGCGGTGTGGAGATTCTCGCCACAACCTATCTGAATTTGATCCAGGGCGACTGGTTGCAACGTGTTTCCTGGTGGGGCGAAATAGGGCTGCTCGTCGCGGTGGGTGTTTTGTTGGGAGGCGGTCTGTGCCTGGTTCGATGGCCCCTGGCTTGCGGGATTGCAGCCATTGCTTCAGGCGGTCTGCTGCTCGGCGCGGTCTGCCTGAGTTTTTATACCAACTACTGGTTTGACTGGGCAACCGTGGCCGTGGGGCAAGTTCCCATAGCGCTCTCCTGGGCTCTGGGGGTGACGTTGTTGCGCCGGAAACTCTTGCCGGAGAGGACCAGGACGGTCGTGCTAAAAAGGCCGACGGCGGCACCCAGGCAGCCGGGGCAAAACATCCCGCGAACAGAGCCGCCGGATGCCCCGGATTATCAATTATGCGACATTCCTTTCGGCAGCGGCGCCTACGGGAATGTTTGGCTGGCGCGCAATGCCATCGGCCAATGGCAGGCCCTCAAAGCAGTTTACTTGTCAGGTTTCGGAGATCATCAGGCCTCTTATGATCGGGAGTTCAACGGCATCAGCCGATACAAGCCGGTTTCTGAAAAACATTCGGGCCTGCTGCGCATCGATTTTATCAGCCAAAAAAAACCCGGCGGATATTTTTATTACGTCATGGAATTGGGCGATTCGCTTGTGCCCGGTTGGGAAAAAGATCCCGCCTTATATCAGCCGCGCGATTTGTCCGCCGTTTGCGACTTGGCGGAGGGCCGGCGTTTGCCCGCCCAAGAGTGCATTCGCATCGGTCTGGCTTTAGGTGAGACGCTACAGTTTCTGCACTCACAAGGACTGACTCATCGTGACATCAAGCCGGGCAATATTATTTTCGTCAACGGCCAGCCCAAACTGGCCGATGTTGGCCTCATCGCCGAGATCCGGCCCAATCCTTCCGAGCAAACGTGGGTTGGCACCCCCGCCTATATGCCGCCGCCCCCGGAGCCTCCCGGAACAATTCAGGCTGACATTTATGGGCTCGGGATGGTGCTGTACGTCATTCAGACCGGGCGCACTCCCGAGTTTTTTCCTGCCGTGTCCACAACCCTCGCCGAACAGGGAAATCCTGAGGCCTTCCTGCCGCTCAACCGCGTCATCCTCAAGGCTTGTCATCCTGATCTCGCCCAACGATATGCCTCTGCCGCGGAGCTGTATGCAGATTTGCTGGAAGCGCAGAAGTTCCTTGGCCAGTTTCCGGCCTAGTTCTCAAAAGGTTGGAAGGGTTCAACTGCTACAATTGGGTGCATCTTGACGCTGCTACCATAGTCTTCCCTCAGCTTTTTTTGGTAGGGACGCCTCGCCGAGGCGTCCAGGGGGGCCGCGCGGCAGCACAGCACTAGTCTCCTGAGTCAGTGATTTCTTGCATAATTCATCTCGCCATCTCCGGCGAAAACCTGGGGGAGATATTTATTATAGTTATTTGCGACTCAGGAGACTAGCTTGTGGCGGGCGGCAGCAGTGTCAAGAAATTCTCTGTGTTGGAGAAACCGTATTAGATCCGCCCCCCACAATTCAGGTTTCGATGTTTTGCTTGTTAAATTATCAAGATAGTCGTATGGACACAGGGCGTTATGGAGCCAGCCGATCCTTTATACCAAACGCGCGCCACGCTGATTCTGAGATTGAAGAATTGGCAGGATCAAGCCAGTTGGCAGGAGTTTTTCGACATTTATTGGCGCTTGATCTACGGCGTCGCCCGAAAATCCGGCCTGACAGATTCGGAGGCGCAGGATGTTGTCCAGGAGACGATGCTGGCAGTGGCCAAACACATGCCATCCTTCACCTACGATCCCAAGATCGGTTCTTTCAAGGCCTGGCTGCTTAACATGACGCGATGGCGGATTCTGGACCAATTTCGCAAACGCCGCACAGTGGACCCGACGCCTCCCGGAACGGGAGATTCCGACACTGAAACCAGTTTTATAAACCGGGTGGCAGATCCAGCCAGCCAGCGTTTTGAGGAGGTTTGGGAACTTGAATGGCAACAGAATCTGCTGACTGCCGCCCTCGATCACGTTAAGCGCCGCATGGACCCGCAGAAGTACCAAGTGTTTGACTTATATGTCAACAAAGGATGGACTCCCGATAAGGTGGCGCAACGTTTCGACATCGCAGTGGACCAGGTCTATCTTGCGAAACATCGCATCACGCAATTAATCAAAAGCGAAGTCGAACGATTGGAAAAGGGGATAAATTAGCGGTCGCGCGAAAAACGCAGAAGAGGCCGGCTATCGCAGTAAAAAATAACCGCTCTGATTGGTGCCCAGGAACCAGCCCGCCGCGTTAGTGCCATTCTGCAATACCACTCCTCTGCCCACCGTATTCCTGCCTGAGCCGGTTGGGCGGAAAGTCACAGTCATCGTCCCATTGGCGGGATTGATTGCGACCGCGAGCTTGTTGGTTGGATTCCCCGGGTCATCGTTGGACAGTTTGCTGCCCGCGATGCTCAGGTTGCTGTAAACTAGCGCGCTGGCCAGGTCGCCGTTGCTGATCGTCAATGTCCCATTCGTCAAAAACAAAATGTCCGCACCCGACGAAGGTGGAACGTAGTGCGAGCCGAGCACCGTGATGTTCGTATTGGTAAAGCCATTCGCATACGATGTGCCGGACCCGCTGGAAAGTTTGATCCACGACAGGTTGGTGCCCAGTAGTGTTTGTGGCGGCTGATTGGTGGGATTATTGGTCAGACTGAGCCAGCCCAGCAACAAGCCTTGGCGGGAGTAGAGCGAGGCGTAGAGTGGAATGTTCCCGTTTTTGGAAACGGGGACGGATTGATTGAACGCTTTGCCATCGCCTAAATATCCTGCCAGGGAGACATTGCCAGCCAGAGTAGCGGTCAACGCCGCCTCACCATAACCTCCCGGGGAACTTACCGGTGCATTGCTTGCCGGGGGAACGATCAGGGTGTACTTGCCCGCATAATTGGTGGCTGGATTTAATCTTGTATTGAACGCAGCCCGCTCGCCGGCCAAAGTGGAGAACCAACCCTCCGCTCCGTTGCTGACGCTTCCGGTCATCTGGTCATTGGTTCCAGATAAATCGATTTGTAAATTTACCGTGACGGGCGTTTTGCCCGCGCGGGCCACTGTTTTTTCCGCCAAACCTGTCAGGTTAAATGAGCCGCTGAAGGGATAGGAAGCCCCTTCCAATAGGATCTTCGCGCTATAAGCGCCCCGCCCCGAAGCGGGCAAGGTGGCGGTAAAAAAGCCGGAACTTTCTTCTGTCACGCCATTGCTGGGATAAAACAACCCGTTGTAGACGCCGGCAACGGCGGTAAACGGGTTGGTCACAAAATTGGCTTCCAGAATTAAATTGTTCGACATGGTGAAGGAAAGCACCGGGTTGGTGGAGAGCACGGATAAATACGCGAGGTTGGTGCCGCCGCTCCAATTGGAAAACAGCCAGTTGCGTCCGGGCAGGACGGACGCGCGAATAGTGTAACTCTGGCCAGCTTTCAAGGGCGCGTTGTTGGTCGCCCCGTCAGGGCTGGTGATTCTGCCCAAACCATTGGTCAGGACCTCCAACGCCCCGGCGGCTACTTGCACAGGATTGATTGCATTATAAACCGCGGTCAGGGTCGAAATCTGCCCCGGCACTACCGTCACCGACTGATTGGAGGGCAAATTCCACCCAGCTACCGGCTTGAACTGCAGTTGCATTGGGTTGGTGGAGTTCACCGTCAAAGTGGATGGATTCTGAGTCGAATAAAATGTGTCAGGCAGAGTCGAGAACTTCCAGGCGGCGCCGGCTTGAAACGCGGCGGGTGGCGTTATCGTAACTTCCACAGCCGCGGGATTGCCGAGAATGCCCGAGCCGGCGGTGACGTTAACAACTCCGCCGCCGGAGTTATTTGTGCCGGTTGTCACAAATAGCTGGGCGTTGGTGATGATGTTCACCACGTTGCCATCGATGGCGCGTATCACTGATGCATAAGGAGTCGTTCCGCTGAACAACGTCCCCAAATACACACCGGCGGGATAGAAGTAACCATTTAACTCCACGTAAAAAGGCGCTCCGCTGTTTCCGGGATAACTAAGAAACCATGAGGCGGTGTAAACCTCCTGCTGCTCTTTCACGGGGTCTGTGGCCAAACTTAAAGGGTAGGGCTGCGGGCCGACCTCATACATCTGGCCATTGATAATGCCGGCAACGCCAAATTGCGAGCCGTCGACTGGATAGCCCACCAACATTTTTTCGGCAGTACTGGTCAGCCAAGTGTTTGGTGCTGCGTCAGACGGCAAATAGCCTCCATAGCCGCCCGCTGCCACGGTTGATGGAAAAAAAAGGGCCGCCACATCGAAATTGCGCGACTCGGGACTGGATTGGTCGGGACCCGAGCCGCCCAGCACATCGTTTGTTCTTGCGGATGCATAGCCGCTGAGAACCAGCCAGCCTTGTGCTGCCTGCGGCTCAGGCTCGTAGTCACCCGCCTCCTCTCGGAAAAACCAGTAGGCTCCGCTGACGTAGGAAAGAGTCTGATCGTTGAAAACCAGGTGCGCTGCTGTCAGCACCACATTCGGCTGCACCGCTACTCCGCTGCCGAACCCGACGTCCGTCTCTAATTGTCCGTTAAAACCGTAGGGATACTCGGCTAAGTTGGTGATGTTCGTATATGCCACGGGCATAGGCAAATCAACACCGGTTGGAAGCGAGGAGGCGAGGAGGTAGGTAATCGTCCACACCGTAGGAAGACCCGGCTGGATTTGTACGGAGAGATCTAAAGGGGTGGTAAAACCGGCCACCGGCGTGAAACCAATCAAATAGGTGCCGGCAGCCAAGTTGGTGCTGTAGCCCGGAAGGTAAAGATCATTAGTGTCGCCCAGAAAGTACCAGCGGGCGGCTCCGGGTGGACTGGGCCCGATGTTGATCGTGAGCGAGCCTCCGCCATTATTGGTGTCAACCGCGGTGAGCGTCGGATAGTACGTGTTTGTCACAAAGGTTGTCGCGCCATTCGTTACGGCCACCGTATTAGTGACCGTTCCGTTATTGGCGATGGATACCAGCGGGAGAATCAAGTAACCCGGCGCCGTGCTGAACTCGATGGGATATTCGCCTGGGGCGAGGTGAGTGGCGGATGAGCCGCTTGGGCGCCAGAACTCTTCCGACGGGAATCGCCATTGTCCGTTGGCACGGGCGGGGTACAGAGTGACGACAAGGGTCGCGTTGTTGCTGGGTTGGACAAAGAGCGCCGCATTGGCCGGCATGTAAGCCTGAAAGGTCCCTTTACGAATAATATTGTTGCCTGCATCGGCGACAAAGACATCGCCCGCGCCGTCCGCTGCGATTCCGTTCGGGTAATTGAAACTCGCATCCATGCCCGCTCCATCGCTACTGCCGGGCTCCATAGCCAGTCCTCCGATAGTGCTGACCACGCCTTCCGGTGTAATCATCCGGATGACGCTGTTTCCCTTATCAGCTACATAAATTTTGCTGGAAGCGTCGACCGCCACACCCCAGGGATAATTAAACTGCGCATTCGTACTGATGCCGTCCTCATAGCCGGGGGCGTAGGCTTGTCCGGCGATAGTGCTCACAATCCCTGTTGGTGTGATCATGCGTATCAGGTCGCTGTTACGGTCCGTGACATAGAGATTGGTGGCGTTGTCCACTGCGACGCCAGCAGGTCCGTCAAAGAGAGCGTTAGTCCCCGTGCCGTCATTGGTGCCGGAGCTTCCAGCCAACCCGGCAATCGTACTCACCACCCCCGCTGGCGTTATCATCCGAACCGTATTGTTCCCGAGGTCCGCAACATAGAGATTAGTGGCGCTGTCCACCGCGACGCCGGCGGGCGCGTCAAACAGCGCGTTTGTCCCTGTGCCGTCATTGGTGCCGGAGCTTCCGGCCAACCCCGCAATTGTGCTTACTACTCCCGCTGGTGTGATCTTCCGAATTGTGTTGTTCCCCGAGTCTGCCACATAGACATTTCCAGCGCTGTCTGCCGCCGACCCTATTGGCCCGTTAAACTGCGCCTCACTCCCCGGTCCGTCGTTTGTGCCGCTTTCTCCTGCCTTTCCAGCAATGGTGCTAACAACGGCCAGCGAGGTGATCTTCCGTATCGTATTGTTGCCGGTATCCGCCACATAGAGATTGCCTGCGCCGTCCGCCGCCACGCCCTCTGGACCGAAGAACTGCGCGTCGCTGCCCGTTCCATTCATGCTTCCCTGGCTGACTGCGCCTGAACCCGCCATCGTGCTGACCACGTCCGCCGAAGTGATCTTTCGGATGGAGTTATTCACAGAATCCCCGACATAGATATTCCCGTTATCGTCGACCGCCACGCCTTCAGGGCCGTCGAATTGCGCGTTGGTGCCCGTTGCATCCTTCAAGCCGGGATTTCCCGGCGCTCCGGCAACGGTGCTCACCGTCCAGCTCTCGCCGCCCCCGCTATTCATCGGCGTGACCATGCGAATCGTGGAATTGTTATAATCCGCCACATAAAGATTGTCGGCTGTGTCCAGTGCGACAGCAGACGGAAAGTCAAACAGCGCATTGGTGCCCGGGCCGTCCGCGAAGCCGGGAGAATCGGCCACTCCGGCAATAGTAGTCACCACCCAATTGGTGCCTGCCGGAGTGATCATCCGAATTGTATCGTTAAAAGTATCAGCCACATAGAGGTTGGTCGCATTGTCCACCGCCACGCCGCTCGGATACAAAAACTGCGCAAAACCGTTGGTGCCGTCATTCGTGCCGTAATTCTCAGCAGATCCGGCGATGGTGCTCACCACCCCTGCAGGCGTGACCATTCGGATCGTCGAGTTGTTGTAGTCCGCCACGTAGACGTTGCCATTCATGTCCACCGCGACGCCAAAAGGTTGGTCAAACTTAGCTTTGCTCCCAGTGCCATCCAGGGAGCCAGCGTTCGTTTGTCCCGCCAGAGTCGTTACCACCCAGTTGCTCCCGGTCGGTGTGATTTTCCGAATCATGTTGTTGTAAGTATCCGCCACATAGATATTCGTATTGAGGTCCACTGCCACACTACTAGGGTGGTAAAACCGCGCAAAGCTGTTCGTGCCGTCAGCCGCGCCGGGCGTACCGACAAATCCCGCGATAGTGCTTACTCCGCCTGCCGGAGTGATTTTTCGAATCGTTGAGTTGCCAAAATCCGCCACATAGACGTTCCCCGCTCCGTCCACCGCCACCCCCTCCGGAGTGTAAAACTGCGCCAGGCTTCCCGCACCATCGGCGCTGCCGCTGGGAGACTGCCCGGCAATGGTAGTGAACGTGTATGCTTCCGTATAGTTCCCCTGCACACCCTGTGCCGCGACAATGGGGATGATGGAAAACACGGCTAACAGCCCGTTTAAAAAGTAGGAGACGACGTAAGGAGTCTCTAATTCAGACCTTGTTTCCGAGAAAATTTGAGACTCCTCACGTCGTCTCCTACGGGAATGAATTGTTTTTGAACGGCCTGCTAAAGCGGCCAATACCCGAGCCATCGGCAGGCGGGGGAACCAAAGGCGGCACTCCCGTGCCGCCCGCGACTGACGTGCGTCGTAGATCGGCATATCAATTATATGCCTAAGCGGGACGTTTCCAAAAACACGCCATTTGTGTCCACACCCGATCATAATCGGTTTTTCACTCGTCTTTTGTTTGCCTGCTTCGTTTCGTTTAGCCTATCAGGATGTCTCGTGCAAGGTAATTTAATAATCTCCATTAGCTGGTTGGGGTTCTCCCCACACTACGCCGGCGGCGACCGAATCTTTCAGAATTTCCGACTCTCCCCCACGCCAATTTTACCCGCCTTGGTGTGATAGACCACTTGACACTCTGTGATCGACTAGCTATAAATTGTTCATGGACATCACAAAAAATGAGCTGGACGCACTCGTGGAAAAAATAATAGAAGAAAAAAGAGGAAGCTGGGAACAGAGAATAGAAAAATGGATCCAGGAAAAGGTATCGGCGATCTTGGGCGAATACGAGATCCCAGCCAATATGGCGATTACACTGATTACCCTACCATCTGGAGCGCCCTTTCAGCTTCAACCTAATGGTTCAGTTGTGGTCACCCCTAGCGGATTATGGAATCCGTTTGAAGTACCCGACTCTCTGGGTTGGTGCGGACCTGCCGGTTCCGGGGTTGCCTCGGGCCCGGGTTGGGCATATCCATCCAGCAATGCCAGTCAAGGTTGTCTCTTAGCTTATCTTAGCAGTGCATATCCGATCACTACGAGCAGTATAACGGCAGTCAGGGTCTTCACTTCGAACAACCCGATGCTCATCTGCGGGCCGGGCTATTTGTACTTTGGACCCAATTCCTACCTTCCTGCGGCTTGTGGAGGGCACCCTCAGACGTGCCCGACTACAAACAATGGCTCCATTCCTGGTAATCAGGGCCAATTGGGCGTTAAAGTCGTAACAGTAAATTAGGAGCGTGCCTTAAAATCATTTTCAGCCAATGGCGTTCCGGCCACAGCACAGTTTTCTGCTGACCGCCGGAACGGCCAAAACTCTGTTAAATCCGCCCCGGCCAACCAAGAGTGCGATTTGTCGCGGGGGAGCTGCGACGACAAAAACGCCTGCACACGGCAAAATGTAGCACCCCTGTAGCACGAATGTAGCACCAAATGTTGCACCTTAAATACCTGAGAATCAACAGTGTAGCACCTGTAGCACCCTTTTGGCCCAACACCCGGGGATGCCGGGCTGGCTCCCGCAGGTAGCCCCGATTTGGGCGGGAATAAGCCGCCTGTCCTGAGAGCCCTTCTAAACCTGGCTAAAGCACCGACAAGGCGCTGGCTTCGACGCTGTCAATGAACACTGCCGCAATAATGCGTCTGGAAGCTTCGGCCGCAACATGCGATTCGTTGATGCGGGTCATGAATCCATCGGCCACTTTTTGGGCGGCCAGAAAATGGAGAGCCGTTTGCAGGCAGGATTGAAGCGCCCGGCGATTTTGGCTGCGGAATCGGCATATATCCTCCACGTCCGGAATCCCGTTCTCCCAAAGCTCGGCGGTCCGCCCGCGTCGCAGTCGCGAGTGGATTTCCGCCGAGCTGTAGAGTTCCCGGGCATAACTCCAGGAAAGTAATGCGAGCAGCCGTTTGGAATCGACGGTCGAAAAGCGGTGGCGCTCCGGGACGCAGAGCTCGCTCTCGTCGATATTGCTGACCGCCGCCTCGACCGCGGCTGTTAAAGAATCATCCCAGTCATTCGTGTCGGGCACCGGCAGGGCTGGTCTTCTGACAAATCGTGTAAAAACGTCCGTGTTTGTTTTTGATGCGCTCATAATCAGGTCCTTATTTTTATTATTCGTATTTCGTGTTCCTCAAGTGTTACGCAGGGAGGAGCCAAATCTTTCAAAATCTTTTTGTAACCGGAGTTCCACTGCTGAAAGATTTGACATCAGGCGCCGTATCCCATCTTGTAACCCATGTTGCGGCCCCGGAATCGTTCACCCAGGGTTGCGCCGTGATTCCGCAAGACCTATGAAATCACAAATCAATTCGGTCAATCTGTTATCGCGAGTCGCGATCGCGGGATGGCTTGCCCTCGCTCTGGGGACGCCGCTGAAAGTGTTGGCCCAGGCGGCGGAGGAAGTTATCGTAGTGGAAGTCCAGGGGGTGGTTGAAATATCTCCCAACGGCGCGAACACCTGGGTGCGGACGCAAACCAATCAGGCGCTGCATGTGGCGGACCGTTTGCGCACCGGAGCCGACAGCCGCGCTGCTCTGCGCTGGTCCGGAAATAGCGTTATGCAAGTGGGGCCGCTGACCGAGTTGGAGATTATGCCGCATCCGGCCGAAGAGGAGCCCGGTCTCCATTTGCTGCACGGGATTCTATCATTTTTTCATCGCGACAAGCCCGGACACATTCGGATCATCACCCGGGGAGTGACCGCGGGCGTGGACGGGACGGAATTCGTGCTGGAAGAGACAGGGGCCGGCGATGCGGAACGGACGGTTCTGTCGGTCATCGATGGCAAAGTCAGCCTGACCAATGCCGTCGCGGCGGTAACGGTGACAAACGGTCAACAGGCTGTTGCCATGCCAGGGCGGGCGCCGGAATTGACGCGCGGTTTTATGGCCAACAATCTTTTGCAATGGTGCTTCTATTACCCGGCCGTGCTGGATCCGAACGATTTGCCGCTGTCTGCCGCCGAAGAAGCCGCGCTGACGCCGTCGCTCTCGGCCTACCGGGCCGGGGACATCGTTGGGGCGCTGGCCAGCTATCCAACCAACGTTGCGGCCCAATCGGATAATGCGCGACTTTATCGCGCCGCCCTTCTTCTATCCGTGGGTGAGGCAGCCGGCGCGGAAGAAATAATTGACAAGTTGGGCAGCCAGGATGCTTCCAGCCATTCCAGGCGCCTGGGCGATGCGCTTCGGTTGCTGATCGCCGCAGTCAAACGCCAGTCGGCTCCAATGGCTAATGCGCCGGAATTGCCGACAGAATTGCTGGCCGACTCCTACTATGAACAATCGCGCGGCAAGGGGGACGAATCGCTTAACAAGGCGTTGACACTCGCGGAAAAAGCGGCAGCGCGTTCGCCCGGTTTCGGCTTTGCATGGGAGCGGGTGGCCGAGTTGGAATTTGGTTTCGGGCGAACGGCCCAGGCTCGCGAGGCCTTGCGCAAAAGTTTGGCCCTGGCGCCGCGCAACGCGCAAGCGGTGGCTCTGGACGGATTTGTGTTAAGCGCGCAAAATCGGATTAGGGAGGCTTTGGGTGAATTTGATCATGCGATCGCTTTGGACGGGGCGCTGGGCAACGCGTGGTTGGGGAGGGGGCTCTGCCGCATCAGACTGGGACAGGATCAGCCGGGCCGGCAAGACTTGCTCATCGCCGCCGCTCTGGAACCGCAACGCGCTTTGCTCCGAAGCTACCTGGGCAAGGCTTTCGCCGACCGCGGGGATGACGCCCGGGCCAACAAGGAATTGAGGCTGGCCCGGGGATTGGATCCAAGCGACCCGACGGCGTGGCTGTATTCGGCACTGCTGAAACAGCAGGAAAATCAAATCAATCCGGCTATCTCAGACTTGGAAAAAGCCGGGAGCGATAATGACAACCGCAGCGTGTTTCGGTCCCGTTTATTGCTGGATCAGGACCGGGCGGTGGCCAGCGCAAATCTTGCTTCGGTTTATCGCGACGCGGGCATGACGGATGTCAGCGTCCGTGAAGCCGCGCGCGCGGTAACCGATGATTACGCGAACGACTCGGCCCATTTGTTTTTGTCTGACAGTTACTACAACTTGCTTGACCCGACGCAATTCAACCTGCGTTACGACACCGCCTGGTTCAACGAATTGCTGCTGGCTAATACGCTGGCTCCACTGGGAGCAGGGCGTCTTTCCCAGCAAGTATCGCAACAAGATTACTCCAAGCTCTTTGAATCCGACGGCTTGGGTTTCGCCGCATCCAGTGACGCGCGTACCGACGGAATGTATCATGAAACTGCTTCCCAGTTCGGGACGTTCAGGAACACCTCCTATGGTTTTGACATGGACTATTATCACAACACCGGTATCCGCGTGAATAACGGCCTCGATAATCTTAATTTGGACGCCACCGTCAAACAGCAATTGACTCCCGACGACACGGCGATGTTATTGGTGCAATATGAGAATTATCATTCGGGCGATAATTTTCAGTACTATTATCAGTCGAACGCGATGCCCTATTACAAATTCAATGAAGAGCAGGAACCCGAACTGGTTGCCACGTGGCATCATGAGTGGGCTCCCGGCATTCATACTATTCTGATGATTGATAGACTGGTGGACGATCAGCAATTCAGTGATAAAGCCGCGCCACAACTGCTTTTTTTTCAACCTCCACAAGGCGGCTCTCCTAATCAGGCGACGTCCGTACCTTTTGACGTGAATTATCAGGAGAGTTTCCAGATTTACGGCGCCGAATTGAATCAAATCTGCCAATGGGGCCGTGTTACTCTGGTTGCGGGCGCCCGATACCAATCCGGCGACTTCGATACTCGGGATCAATTCAGCAATCCGGAAAAATTGGCCCCCTATTTCACCCAGATTGCCGACGGCAACACGACCGGCCTTTTCCAACGCGAGACAGCTTACTCGTATCTGACAGTTAAGCCACTGGATCATCTCTGGCTCACCGGCGGAGTGGCGGCTGACGAGGAGACATTCCCCTACTACTTTCGCAACCCGCCGATAACGTCCGGAGAGGATACCCGGTCCCAACTTGGGCCCAAGGCGGCTCTGGTCTGGAGTCCCGCGCCGGAAGTAACTGTGCGCGGGATTTATACCCGCTCCCTGGGCGGTGTCAGCCTGGACGAAAGCTACCGTCTGGAACCGACAGAATTGGCTGGTTTTCCCCAGGCCTTTCGCAGCCTGATCTCCGAGTCAATTGTTGGATCGCAATCGGTCCCGACCTTCGAGACATTGGGCGGAGCACTGGACCTCAAGTTAGGCTCCCGCACTTATTTGGGATTCCAGGTCGAACGCCTGGAATCTGACGTCAATCAAGGCACGGGGGATTTTCTGGTGCCTGACGGCGGCGCTCACGCCGTTGTTTCCTCCACCCCGGAACAGCTTGATTACGTGGAGCACTCCGGGTCTGTCAGCTTGAATCAGCTTCTCGCTGACGATTTTGTTGCTGGGGCCGCCTACAAGCTCACGCGATCCGATTTGAACTGGGCGTTTCCCGATATCCCTGTGTCAGTTGCAACGCCTCCCAATCCGAATCAGTCCGCGACCCTTCAGGACATCGATACTTATCTGCTATTCAACCACCCCTCGGGCTTTTACGCGAGATTCGAGGCGCATTGGTATGGCCAGAACAATGCGGGATACACACCGGTCGAGCCTGACGTGAGTTTCTTCCAGGAAAACATATACGCCGGTTACCGCTTTGCGCACCGGCGCGCGGAGCTGCAACTAGGCATCCTCAATCTTTCCGGCGGAGATTACGATTTGAATCCGCTGACGGTTTATCAGGAACTGCCCCGAAAGCGGGTGTTGGAAGCGAGCTTCCATTTCATTTTCTGAAAGCGATTAATTTCCCGGCTTTGCCTGCGTCGCGAGTCCTTCCAGCCGGTGCGTTATGGTTTGCAACACGGGGGCCACGTTGGCAAAGCGCGGATCGTCCAGCCATTGCTGCGCGGCGGCCAGGGCCTGCGCGTCAAGATTCATCAAGGACTCGTGGGTGGGCATGGGCGTTGAGGTCAGCAAATTGGGCGAAATCATATAATTGACGTTGGGATAAACGCCGGCAAATGTTTGCAGTTCAGCCGGGGTGATCGAGGGGTTGAGCAGGTAACTTTCCAGAACCTGCCGTTGTTGCGGATCACTGACATTCGCTCGAGCAAAGTAATCTGCCCGCGTTGATTCCCGTCCTGTCATCAGGTTTGGATCGTTTTCGAGTGATTGGAGAACCGTTGCAGGGTTGTTGACGACCAGGCGGTCCAGGGCCAGGAAGGCGGCATGGGCCACGGCGGGGTTGTCTTGACTGCGCACTAGTTCGGATAGCGTGGGCAGGAAATCTGTGCCTCCCAAATAAACCGGCACATCGAATGACTCCAAAAAGCCCACCGAGGGATTTTGCTGCCACGGTCCGTACTGCAACATCTGGGTCGTTTTCTGTTGGAGCAGGGAACGGCCATCGGCACTGGCATCGCCCAAGGCCAGATTGCGCAAAGCCACGGCCCATTCGTCGGCGGAATCCATGCTGGCCAACACCGTCTTAGAATAATCAGCCGCTGCCGCTGGATCAAGGCGACCCAGTTCATCGAGCAGGAATGTTCGCAAAGTGGGAGCTTCGTCAAGCATTCCATTAGAGGCCAGCTTAAATCCCAGGCGCGTCGCGGCATCCGCCTTGGAATCGAGAAAACGGCGGATGGCCGCGACAGCCGCGCTCCTCGGCATGCTTGAAAGAACTTTTCGTAGCTCGGCCAGTTTTTGCCGGGTGATCTGGGTGTTGGATTCCAAGCGCAAAGCCTGGCAGGCGTCTTGCAATGTATGATCGGACTTTTCCTCCGAATGGGTGGTTGCCGTTGCGGCGGCGGGCGGAGATGCTGCGGTCGCAGCCGGAGACTGGCGCGCAGGTTCAGGCTGGCGGTACCCAATCCGCACGGCCAGCGCGAACAAGGCGCCGACTGCGAGAGTCAAGCGCAGCCATTTTGAATTGGTCCGGGACGATGGCATAGATTGCTCATTAGCTGTTCTGACTGCATCAGAAAGCCAAATTCATTGCAAGCTTTTGCGTGCGCCCGCAATGAAGCGCCGGATTCTCAAAGGGTTTTTTTATTCTCCAGCCAGGATATCAGGCTTTCGAAAATGAGCCGGCCATCGGCGCTGCCCAAAATGTCCTCGCTGGCGCGTTCGGGATGCGGCATGAGGCCGGCCACGTTGCCTGTCTCGTTGCCAATGCCGGCGATGTTCCAGAGGGAGCCATTGGGGTTGGATTTCTCGGTTAACTCGCCTTTGGCATCGACGTATTGCCAGAGGATTTGGCCGTTGTCCTGGA